>Ga0209321_10003575_pt1 | contig 10380 bp, 6 predicted proteins | sample Rifsed16ft4_FD_184012 | JGI IMG/M metagenome (GOLD analysis project Ga0209321, IMG submission 184012) | Soil microbial communities from Rifle, Colorado, USA - sediment 16ft 4 - CSP-I_5_4 (version 2) | ecosystem: Environmental > Terrestrial > Deep subsurface > Rock core/Sediment | place: Rifle... | reverse complement strand
GGAATTCGCTTTCGGCACTTTCATGGCCGCCGCTCGACACAGCTACCCGAGGACATGGGCTCGGGGGCGGCCTGGGGAGACTATGACAACGACGGGCGCGAGGATCTCTTCCTCTGCAACATGGCGGGCCCGCTCACCGCGAGCGCTGCCGAGCTCGCCGCCTCCCCGGCGAGCAACCGCCTCTATCACAACAATGGCGACGGCACTTTCACCGATAGGACGGAGGGAAGCGGCCTGGGCGCCCGCGGGATGTTCATGGGCGCGGCCTGGGGGGATTGGGACGGCGACGGGTTCCTCGATCTCGTCGTCACCGGCTATCGCGATTTGCGGCTCTACCGGAATAACCGCGACGGAACCTTTGCCGACGTGACTGAGCGGGCCGGCCTCGGCGGTTTTTCGGGCTTCTGGTCGGGGGCCTCCTGGGGGGACTACGACCGCGACGGCGATCTGGATCTCTACGTTTGCGGATACGTCCAGTACGAGTACCGAGCGGCCGACGTGGGGCGGGGCACGCGCCAGTACCAGGCGGTGGTGCCTTCGACGCTCAATCCCTCTTCCTATCCTCCCCAGAGGAACCTCCTTTTTCGCAATGAAGGCAATGGCACCTTCAGCGAGAGGGCGGAGCCGACAGGCGTCTCGAACCCGGAGGGACGAAGCCTTTCCGCTACCTGGTGCGATTTCGACGAAGACGGATGGCTCGACCTCTATGTCGCCAACGACGTCTCGGACAACGCGATGTATCGAAACCGGGGCAATGGATCGTTCGCCGACGTTTCCCATAGCGCCTGGGTGGCCGACTACCGGGGCGCGATGGGGCTCGGGGTGGGTGATTGGGATGGCGACCGCGACCAGGACATCTTCATCACGCACTGGATTGCCCAGGAGAACGCGCTTTACTCGAACCTGAAGTACGCCTTTGGAGAGGGGCAGGCCGCGTCGGAGGAGATGCGGTTCATGGACATCGCCGACATGGTGGGCCTCGGGCAGATTGCGCTCGACTTCATCGGCTGGGGCACTTTCTTCTTCGACTATGACAACGACGGCCGGCCCGATCTCTTCGTGGCCAATGGCAGCACATTTCAGGACGAGAAGGATCCCGGCCTTCTGCTGCCCATGCCCAGCCACCTCTTCTGGAACGCGGGAACGGAAAGGGGCTTCTTCGAGGTGAGCGCGGCCTCCGGTAAGCCCTTCGAGGCTCCCCGCGTCTCCCGAGGCGCCGCCACCGCCGACTACGACGGGGACGGCGACCTGGACGTCGTCTTGATGAACCACGGCGGAGCGGCCCTGCTTCTCCGTAACGACGGCGGGAACGCCAACAACTGGCTCAGGGTCCAGGCGAGGTCCACGAAAGGAAACCGCTTCGGCGTGGGCGCCAAGGTCCAGATTGAAGCCGGCGGGCGAGCGCAGTACGTTCAGATCGGAAGCCAGTCTTCCTATCTCTCTCAAAATCCCTACCTGGCCGAATTTGGTCTCGGCAAGGCGTCGGGCGTCGAGCGGCTCCGGGTCGTCTTTCCGAGCGGCAAGGCCGTCGAGCGGAAAGACGTGGCGGCGAACCAGCTCGTCGTCGTCTTGGAGGAGAGTCCTTGAAACGGTCGCTCCTCGTCCTGGGCGCCGCGGTACTGATTCTCGGGGGCGCCATCGCGCTCCGGCGGCATCTCGGATCCCGAGAAGAAGCCGGTGGCACCGCGCGCGACGCTCGAATGGAGCGCATCCGCAGTTTCTGGGAGCACTACAACCAGGCGGCCGCGGCCCGGATGCGAGGAGATTTCGAGTCCGCCGCCCTCGGGTACCAGAAAGCTCTCGAGCTCGATCCCGAGCACCAGGATTCTCTCTTCTACCTCGCCGTGTCGCTCGAGGAATCGGGACGCTACGACGAGGCGGCGCGCCTGCTCGAGAAACTCACCGATCTTTACCCGGAGCACAACCCCGCCTGGTCTCAGCTCGGGATGGTTCTCTCGACCCTGGCGCCCGGCGCCCAACCGGACCTCGAAGCCGCATCGGCCGCGTTCAAGCGGAGCCAGGAGATCAATCGCGAGCAGTCGGGGCCCTTCCTCGCCCAGGGAAAGCTCGAGATCGACCGCGGCCGCCTCGATAGAGCGAGCGAGGCCTTCGCCATCGCGGCCCGAGGCGGAGCGCCCGAAGGGCTCTTTCTCTCCGGACTGGCCCGATATCTAGAAGGTGACCCTCGAGCCGCGGCCGGATTCTTCATTCAAGTCCTCGAAGCCAACGCGCGCGAGAAGGCCATCACCGGAAGGGGCGTGCTCTCCGAAGGCGACGTCAAGGCGACGCCGGGAGGGGACCTGACCGCTTTCGAGCGCGCGGGCATCCAGGCTCTTGTCTTTCTCAACTGGACCGCCGACCGGCTGGGGAGCTATCCGGAAGGAACGAAAGAAGCCTTCCGCGTGAATCTCGACGCTTCGACTCCCGGCCACTTCGAGCCTTCTCCCGTTACCGGTGACCTCAGTGGAAGAGGGGCCTTCTTCGACTACGATCGGGACGGCCGCGCCGATTTAGCGCTCGCCGGCCGACCGGGGACGAGACTTCTTCGCAACACTTCCGGCGGATGGGTCGACGTCAGCCAGGAAGCCGGCCTGGGCGGAAACAAAGAGAGCTGGGACGCGGAGCCTCTCGACCTCGAGGGAGACGGCTGGCAGGATCTGTACGTCGTGGGAGGAGGCTACACAGAGAGGGCGCGCAACCAACTCTACCGCAACCGGGACGGACGTTTTGAGGAACTCACCGAGTCCTGGGGCCTCGCCGGAGAGCGGCCCACGACGGCTGCCGCCGCCGCCGACTTTGATGGCGACGGGAAGGCCGACCTTCTCGAAGTCGGCAATCTGCGCGAGGGAAGCCGGCCGGTGCGGCTGTTCCTGAACCGCGGCGACCGGTTCGTGGAGAGCGCCCTGTCCGCCGGGCTTGTCTATCCGTCTCACGGCGTCGCCGCCGCCGTCTCCGATTTCGATGGCGACGGGAAGCTCGACGTCTTCATCCTGGGCTGGAGGGCCCGGGGCAAGCTCTACCGCAATGAGGGCTCCCGCTTCACCGATGTCTCGGAGCCGGCGGGCCTCGGGAATGTCGGCGGTGACGGGCTCAGCGCTCTTTTCCTGGACTTCGACCGGGACGGCGACCCCGACCTTCTGGTGACCGCCCACGCGCCACTCGAGCTGTCCTTGCAACGCATGCTCAATCCATCGGTCACCTCGGAACGATTCACTCCGCGGCTCTTCCGCAACGCCGGCGCCGGACGATTCGAGGAAGTCACGGCTGCCACCGGCCTCAACCGATGCTTTGGCGTCATGAAGGCCGTCTCCTCCGACTTCGATGGCGACGGGTGGCCCGATCTCCTCTTTGCCCAAGGAGGATTCGGGGCGAAACACCTCGAGCCCGGCCTCATCCTGCGCAACGAGAAGGGTACCCGTTTCGCCGAGTGGGCGTACCTTCCTTCCGCCCGCGAGCCCGTCAACGCGTTGGGTGCGGCCACCGCGGACGTGAACGGTGACGGGAAGACGGATGTCTTTCTTTCCGGCGCCGGCCTGTTGATCCAGCGCCGGGGCAGCTAGCTCGTGGCGATGCGTTCCCTCCCCCTGCTTCTGGTGACGATTCTCGCCGCCGTCTCGACTCTCGAGCAGGGCTCCGACATCCAGGCTGATCGCAACCTGGGGAAGGCCTACTACGAGCAGGGCGAGTACGACCTCGCCGCCTCCGAGCTCACCCGGGTTCTCGCCTCGAGCGAGGCCCAGGCGCGGGACTACTTCAACGCCGCCATGGCGTACCTCCAGAACGGCGAGGACGACCGCGCTCTCGCCGCCTTCACCACCGCGCAGCAGATGGACCCGCGGAGGATCGATGTCGATTTCGGCCTCGGAGTCCTCTACAAGCGCCAGCTCAGATACCCTCTGGCGCTCGAGTCCTTCCGGAAAGTCGTGGCGCGTGACCCGAACGATCCCTGCACCTGGTTCAACATGGGAGCGGTCGCCTTCTCGATGCAGAATTCCCGTGAAGCGACCGAGGCCTTCGAGCGGGTCCTCCGCATGGGGTACCCGGTGGCGCAAAACTTCTACGTCGCGTCGCTCTTCCGGTACGCAACGCTTCTCTCGCGCCAGGGCCGGCAGGAGGAAGCCCGGCACTCCTTCGGCGAGTTCGAGAGCCTGCGCGAGAAGACGCCCAACGTGGCGCTCACGCCCTCCGCCCTCGAGAACGGCAAGTACGGCCGCATCGAAGTGCCGGTCCCCGAAGCCGCTCCGAGCCAGGTCCCCCAAAAGGCGCCCGTTTTTTCCCCGCCGAGCACCATGCCTTTTTCCGACCGGGCGTGCGAAGGAGAAGCGCTCGAGCCTTCTCTCGCCCTCGGCGACTACGACCGCGACGGGCTCCTGGATGTTTTTGTGTCGTCGCCCTGCGGCGGGAGCCGTCTCTTCCGCCATCGGGGCCGGGGCGAGCTCGAGGACGTGACCGATGGTGTGGGGCTCAGAGGAATTCGTGAAAGCTTCGGGGCCTCCTTCGTCGACTATGACAACAGCGGGAGCTCGTCACTCTTGGTTCTGGGCAGGGCCGGCAACCGTCTCTACCACAACCGGGAGGGTCGCTTCGAGGACGCCTCTGCGACTGCGGGCCTTTCCGAGGACGCCGCTTCGCCGGGAAGCTCGGCGGTCGTTTTCGACTTCGATAATGACGGCCAGCTCGACCTTTTTCTCTCCGGTCTCGGCGGCGGCCAGGTGACATCAGCCCGCGGCCTGAAGCTCTATCGCAACAACGGAGATGGAAGCTTTCAGGATCAGTCAGAGGCCGGTCTCGGTGCGTTTACAACCTTTCGGCCTCGCGGCGCGATCTTTTCCGATTTTGCCGAAGACGGCTTTGCCGATCTTTTCGTGGTGGGCGAAGCCGGCCAGGCGCTCCTGCTCTCCAACACGGGAACGGGCCTCTTCCGCAGTACGAGCGTTTCTCTCGGAGGCGGACCCTGGGGCGAGCTCCCGGCCCGGGTCGAGGTCGTCGACTTCAATCACGACGGCTGGATGGATGTCTTCGTTCTCGACGAGAAGGGCTACACCCTCCTCGCCAACCGCGGCGGCCGGCTCGATCCTCTCCCCGGCCTTCCGAGATTCACTCCTCATCGCGATCGCCTGGCTGCCGCCTTCGACGCCACCGGCGATGGCTGGATGGATTTCCTTCTTCGCGTGAGTGACGGCCGTTTCGTTCTCCTCGTCGGTCGTGACCGGGAGAGATTCGAGCTGCTGCCGGTCTCGCTTCCCGATGCGCCCGGCGGATTCTCCGTCGGCGCCGACCTCGACGGCAGAGGCGAGCTGCGTCTGCTGGTCGCGGGGCGAGACGGGCAAATTCGGCTCTACCGCGCCAACCCGCCCACCCCATCACGCTGGGTTCGTGTCGCTCTCGAGGGAAAGAAAACGAACCGGCAGGCTTCCGGGGCGGTCATCGAGCTCAAGAGCGGGAGCTTCTACCAGAAAGCTCTTTTCCGCGGCCTTCCCGTGACTCTCTACACGGGTGGCGTCGAAAAGCTCGATGTCGTCCGGGTCACCTGGCCGAACGGTGTCGTCCAGAACGAAGTCGGCGTCGAGACGAACCGCAGCATCACCATGACCGAGTCCGAGCGTCAGACGAGCTCCTGTCCTTTCCTCTACATCTGGGACGGCGAGGGCTTTCGGTTCCTGACCGATGTCGTTGGCCGGGCGCCTCTGGGAGAGATTCTTCCCGACGGGAGCCGGGTATCGCCGAATCCCGACGACTACATTCGGATCCCTCCCGGAAGCCTGAAAGATCGAAACGGCCGGTACGAGTTCCAGGTGACCGAAGAGCTGAGGGAAGTCGCTTATCTCGACGCCGCCCGCCTTCTGGTCGTCGATCACCCCGTGGGAACCGATGTCTACCTGGACGAAAAGTTTTCGGCGCCGCCCTTCGAGTCTTTTCGACTCTACACGATTGGGGAGAAGCGAGCACCGTCCCGCGCCCTCAACCATCGCGGCGAGGACGTCCGGAAGGAAATCGCCGAAGCCGATGGTCTCTACGCGGCGCGATTTGAGCCCCACCGCGTCTCCGGATTCGCCGAAGAGCACGCCCTCCTCCTCGACCCCGGCGCTCCCGGGGCGGTGGAACCTCTCTGGCTCTTCCTGAGAGGCTGGGTCTACTGGCCCGGCTCGAGCAGCATGAAGGCAGTCGCCACAAACCGCGCCTTCGCCCCCCATCCTCCGGCGCTCCAGGTCAAAGATCGCGACGGGCACTGGGTCACGGTCATCGAGAATCTCGGTCTTCCGAGCGGCATCGACCGAACCCTGGTCGCGAGCCTCTCCGGCAAGTTCCTTTCCGATGACCGCTCGGTGCGCATCGTGACAAACTTCCGGGTCTACTGGGACCAGGCTTTCTTTGCCATCCCCGCCGACACCGAGCCTCCGCGAGTCCACACCCTCGCCGAGCCCGAGGCTGACCTTCACTTTCGCGGCTTCTCGGCGCCTGTCCCGGCGAGCGATGCCGGAAAGCCCGAAAGATTCGACTACTCCCGCGCGCTTGTCGAGGCGCCCTGGAATCCTGCCCCGGGGCCTTACACCCATTATGGTGACGTTCGTGTCCTTCTCGAGAGCGCCGCCGACCGCCTCATCGTCATGGCGCCGGGCGACGAAGTGACTCTGTCTTTCGACGGGAGAGGGCTCGAACCTCCGGCCGAAGGATGGCGCAGGGATTTCATTCTGCACCTCGCCGGCTGGGCCAAAGACCACGATCCCAATACCGTCGCTTTCCGGACCGCCGAGCCCTTGCCCCACCGGGGCATGAAAAGCTACGGCGCGGCAGAAGTCGACCCCTTCCGACTTCCGGGAGGACCTCTCTCCGAGTATCGCCAGAGCTACCAGACTCGCCGAGCGCCGCCCCTCATCGCGCCTCTCGCTCCCCCGCTCCTCTCGCGCCCTCGGGAGTGAAGGGACCCTGAGTCTTCCCATTTGTGTAGCATGGAAGCGCGTCCGTCTGCCGTCCTCTCAAGGTTCTGGCGGAAGAGCTGTCCCGGGATCTTTCGGATGACGCTCGGTCGTGGCTTGAGCGAGCATCCAGGGAACGAAGTCCTGGCTTTGTCCGAGGCGCGGTTACCCAAGGCCGTATTTGTGCAGCTTGCTATAAAGAGTGCGGCGATCGATGCCGAGAATGTGGGCGGCGCGGCCTTTCTGCCCCGCGGCACGGCGAAGGACTTCTTCGATGTAGGACTTCTCCATCGCCTCCAGAGTCGCTTCTTCTGCGGCAAGCTTTCGCCCGAGCTCTTTCTGCCAGCAGGCGCCGAGCTCCGGCAGGTCCTCCGGTCCGATTTCCTCCCCCGGCGCCAAAAGCGCCGCCTGCTCCATCATATTCTTCAGCGCCCGCGCGTTGCCCGGCCAGAAGTAGCCGCGCAGGAGATCGAGCGCCGCTCGCGAAAGCCGGGGGAGCGGGCGGCCGTTCTGCCGCGAGAACTCCCGCAGGAAATGCTCCGCCAGAAGCGGGATGTCCTCTGGCCGCTCCTTGAGCTCCGGCAGATGAATGTGAACCACGTTGAGCCGGTAGAATAGGTCTTCGCGAAAACTCCCCCGTTTCACCTCCTCGCCCAGGTCCTGGTTCGAGGCGGCCAGCAGCCGGATGTTCACCGTGGCCGAGCCTCTCGCGCCGAGTCGACGAACCGACCGGTCTTCGAGCACTCGGAGGAGCTTGGCCTGCGTGGTGGGAGTCAACGTGTTGAGCTCGTCGAGAAAGACGGTCCCCTTGTCCGCTTCTTCAAAAAGCCCTTTGTGGTCCGCTACCGCTCCGGTGAAGGCCCCTTTGTTGTAGCCGAAAAGCTCACTTTCCAGGAGGGTTTCCGGAATAGCTCCGCAGTGGATAGCTGGGTGAGGCGGCCGGAGTCGTGTCGGCTGGCGGAGAAGGTCAGAGTGGGATGGTCACGATTCTGTTGACCCACTCTTCTGCCTCGGACGCAGTCCAGATCAATACAACATCTTCGATAGCTTCCAGGACGCTCGTTTTTTGGGAGACTATCGCCAGGCCGGGACTCGTCCGAGCAATAATGAAGGTCGCAAACTCACGAGGCATCGTTCGGCGGTCGTGCGTAACAAGGATTCTTCCATCGGCGGCAGCCAGCTCCAATACCCGCTCGTCGACGAGACCGCGCAGCCCCGCTTCCTCTGCGGTTTGAAAATCGATCCCCGGCTCGCGCCGCCTGACTCCCGCTACGATGTCCTCGTTCAGGTCGGCGTCTGCTTGAAAACGAATCTTCACCGTTCGGTGGTAGGCAAGCGCTTCCGAGCCTCATCCAGCTTGTCGTAGAGCTCGGGGTTTGCCTGGCGGGTCTTTTGGCGAATCTGCTCGAATTCCGCTTCACCCTGCTTCAGAAACGCATTCAGCTCCGCCTGATGAGCCAGGTAAAAGGTAATCGCCCCGTAGATTTGCTCGAGGCTCAGCAGCGGAAACGAGCGTTGAATACCTTCCGGGGACGCGCCCCGTCGAAACGCGTAAACGATGGAGTCCAAGGAAATGCGCGTGCCGGCGATCCAGTACCCATCACCGCGTTTTTCGACGTACTCCTTATTCATCACAGCTTTTCGCTCGGTCCTCGGAGACTCTCTTGAATTCTGAGTTCAGTATATTGCAATTGATCTCGACTGGCAATGTGCGAAAACGTGCTGATCGACGGCCCAGGGTGCACCGCACCGCCTGAAAACTTCCAACCTTCCATGTTATGCTCTCGGCAAATCTCGAGGCTTTCCGTGTCCTTTCGTTTTGCGACGACGAGCTGGACGCAGGTCCTGGCGGCGCGGAGGTCCTTCCAGTGAAGAGTGGAGGGGATTCTATCCGTCCCCGAGCCGCGGGGCAATCGGGATCCGGCGCGTGCTCGAAGTTCCTGAAGCGGACGTCTGGCCTGAGTGGTCGGGGAAACGGCGTTCCTAGAGTCGGGGTCAGGGACTTTGTGGAGTGCAAAACTAAGGCGGAGGCGCATGGGGGGTAGAAGACTGTGGCCTTTTTAGCGGGCTGGAACGGGCTCCTCGGAGCTCACGGGGGGTTCGGGGTGAGATTCAGGCGGAGCGCGGTCCGAGTCGGCCTGTTCTAGGTGCCGGAGAAAGGATAGGAAAGGATAGAAGGAAGGAAATTTCATACGTGTCCGGCCCCGGTCCGCGCGAATTTCGCCCACCAGGATGGGGCTGTGCAGTCCGATTGAGTCCTGGTGAGGGTAGCAGAACTCGAGCAAACAGGGCAAGGCGGTGGAGGAGTGTCTCTGTCCGGGGGGAGTATGTAAAGAGCCACTCCGGCCGTCTCGTGTCGGGGTATCGAACAAGTGGTGTGGTCGGAAGTCAGTGGCTAGGGCTCGGGTGGCGGGTGCGAGTCGCTCTTTCGTTTTTCAAGATGAGCCAAGATTTTGTGAATCACCTTCTGCTCGGTAATGAAGGAGATGACGCGTAGCTGACCGCCACCATCGCACTGGAGAGGATCGGTCTGATGAACGCGCTTGATGAGCTGTGCCCATCTTTTTCTGAGCGCGGCACGCTTTTTGGAGGACAGCTTCGGCTCAGAGTTGGCTTTGGGGTTGGCCGGTGAGCGATTGCAGGGGGCGGTTTTTCCTTTTTCGATAGGCGCGCGCTCTCGAGGAGCCCTTCGCCAGTTCGTCAGCGAAGGAGGGACGCTCGTTTGTTTGGACTCTGCCACCGAGCTTCCCATCGAGTACTTCGACATTCCGGTGGAGAGTGCGCTCAAAGGAGTCGAGCCGTCTCAATTCTACTGTCCCGGATCTCTTCTCGAGATCGAGTTCGATCCCGCCCACCCGCTTGCTTACGGAATGGGCGGCACCGGGGTCGGATTCTTTCGGGACAGTCGGGTCTACAACCTCATTCCCGACTTCGAGTCCCAGCACGGCCAGGTGGCGGCGAAGTTCCCGGATCGCAACCCCTTGCTGTCTGGCTGGATTCTTGGCGACGAGTACATTCGCAGGAAAGCGGCGGTGGTGGACATGCCCTATGGACAGGGCCGCATTGTCTTGATCGGATTCCGATCTCAGTTCCGCGGCCAAACGCACGGCACGTTCAAGCTGTTGTTCAATGCGCTCTACTATGGCGCCGCCACTCCCTCCGCCCTTCCTTAGGGGGTCTGCTGCATGGGAAGCCACCCATGACGACGATAGCCCAGGAGGGTACTACGAGCTTTCCCCGCGCCTGCTCGGGGCTCATGTACGAGGCCGTGCCCATGATGGCGCCGACAGACTGTGCCTTTCGTGAGGGTCGGAGACTGCGACGTCGCCGCGGAAACGTCTTCTTCTACGAAGAACGCTTTCGCTAGCCCGAAGTCCAGGGACAAAGAGAAGTGGCTCTATGGCATCTACCGCATGGGTCGGGACAGCATCGATAAGGGGAAGAACGAGCCCCCTACGCCTTC
>Ga0209321_10003570_pt1 | contig 10396 bp, 10 predicted proteins | sample Rifsed16ft4_FD_184012 | JGI IMG/M metagenome (GOLD analysis project Ga0209321, IMG submission 184012) | Soil microbial communities from Rifle, Colorado, USA - sediment 16ft 4 - CSP-I_5_4 (version 2) | ecosystem: Environmental > Terrestrial > Deep subsurface > Rock core/Sediment | place: Rifle... | reverse complement strand
AATATCGCGGCCATCTTCTTTTCTCCCTTGAGCGTTTCAACCTCTTTTTTAAGCATCTCCAGTTCCTCGCCCGTGCTTAGATTTTTCGACGCCCTGGAATAGGCCTTTCTGTAGGCATCGTCAATCAAGTGCTGCACCTTTTCCTGCTGTTCCGGCGTAAACGCGACCTTTGAGGATTCCGCCTTAGAACCGTCGTTACCTGCCGTTTTAAGTTCGTCAACTCCTGTCATACTGCCTCCTTTTTTATTGCCCCCGTTCCAATGCCGTAAACCCAGGGGTTTGGGTTTACGGTTGTAAGCGCCTTTAAAGAATGCCCTTTCTTTTTCCTTCCATAAAATCCAAAACCTTCTTTTTATCCAGAAGGCCCCTTACAACGATTGAACAGACCTCTGCCTTATCCCTTAACGACAGCTTCTGCCACCTGTCGGTTCCGTATGTCCCTATAATCTTTAAGATACTTTTTCTTGCCTCCCGCCAAAGCCTTTGGCTGATGGAATACGCGGCGGCAAAATCCAACCCGTGCTTTCTTACAAGCCCTGATGCGGCGAGTTTTGCCTTTGTTTTTATGTAATCATTTCCCATGGCCGGTCCTTTCGTTGGTTAATCTTTTATCTTCTTCTATTTCCTTAACAATCTTTTCTTGCACGGAACTGTCGAGTTTTGGAAGCACGGATACGGCAATTGCCTTCTCCAGTTCGCGTCTGAACGTGGAAGAGCCGATGCCTGCCGAAAGCGCCCTGAATGCCGCATCAAGGTCCCTTTCCAATTCCCTTACGGAAAAGTCATCCGGGTAATCCACAACCCCGTCAAAAACCCTTCCCTCCCAGCGCGCCCATAAATCCAGAATCTGCATTTCCGCCTGTTCAAGATTGTCCGCCTTTTCCGCCAGAACGCTGTTGAGCTGCTGGTATTCGAGCTCAAGGGCAACGCCGCTTCTGGGCTGGCTGAAATCCTCCGTTGCCTTCACCCCTCCCATCTTCGCGATTCTGAATATTTCGGATATGTCCTGCTTAACCCATTCCCTGATTTCGGTAAGGGATGAGTGCGGGGCCTCAAGCCAGTAAGGGCGGGCGTTGGCTTCCGCCGGGTCAAACTGAAGTATATTTTTCGGCCCGATTTCTTTCATCTCCCCCCCGCCGCCTTTCTCATAAGGCACCGCGAGCATCGGGAATGCGGTATTTTCTATAATCTCCTTTGCGTCCGAGCAGAGGTAGTAGATATTTTTATTTATATCCGCTATGTCCTGGATATCGGATACGCCCAGCATCTTTACTCCGGAACGCTTATTATAGAGGGTCACCACCGGAACAACCCCTAACCCGTGCTCGCCGGCGTCAAGAAGCCTGACCTCATTTTTACCTTTAACAACCTCCCAGAGTTCCCAACCGCTGCGGTTCCATATGCGGTATGTGTCTTTATCCTCTCTTATCTTCACCCGCCCGAGAACCGACTTTCCGGACGGCCCCCTCTCAAAAGACCAGTCAATAAGATTTTCAGGGGTTACAAGGGAAAGGTAGGGGCGGATGTCTCCGTCTATCGCCTCTTTACGCGTGCCAGCGGTAACATCCGGCCTGTCAACCACAATGGAAACCCTCCCGTAGATGCTTGCGAATCTCTGGGCATCCCGGATGAATTGAGGCAGTGTCGCGCCTTCAAGGTCTGCGTCCGAAACAAACGCCTCGAAAAGGGGATCCCCTTTCAAGGAGCCGTAATCCCTTTTTGCGGGTTTCCTGAAAAGGTGGGAAACAAATATATCAACTATCGGAGAGCAGTAGTTGTAATAGTAGGCTATGTCTTTCCTCCGGCTGTAGTTGGCCGAGCTCTCAAAGGGGTGCTGGATGAGGTAGTTCCCGTCGCGGTAGAATTTCCCGCCGAAATAGCTGCGGACGAAAAACTGCCATTCATTGAGGTGCCTTTCGTAATGCGGGTGGGTCTTTTCAAGTTCTTTTTTTGTCATTTGTAAAACCTCTTTGTTGGGTCCGGCCTTTCGAGTCTTAACGGAAACTCGTACTCAATAAAATACCCGATCGCATCCACCGCATGTGTTCTGTCGAAATCCGACTTGTCAATTTCCGCGGAGCCTTCCTTCCATACAACGGTTTCAAAATCCCTTTTCAGATACCTGCACCTCGGGTGGTGAAAGACCCTTGCGTCCCCGCGCGTGTTGGAAAGCATCGCATTAACCGCGTTCACCCTGTCTTTGACCGGGGGATTGGATTTTTTTATCCTCTGGTCTTTAAACCCGAGATCCAGAAGAAGCGCGTAATCGCTTTTGCCGGCCGTTGACCTGAAAGAGCCGGCGCTGTCTCCGTAGATAACGATGCCGGGCCTGTGACCTCCGTAACGCCCTAAAACCTCCTTCCCCATCTCAACGGTATTCGTGTTCCTGAGCGCTATCTCATCAAATACCCAAACCTTTTCAGAGTCCCTCTGGCAGAGTTCCCACACGCAGGGGTCAACGTTAAAATCGCAGCAGACGATAACCGGGAGTTTCGGGTTAAGGGTGATGGAGGCGTCCTCGTGTTTTTCAGACTCATAGGCGTAATAGACACTCCCTGTCCTTCCTTCGAAAGAGGCCTCAAATTCCTGCCTGAATGTCCTCGGGTCCATGTCCCTTCTGGCGGCCTCAATCTCTTCCGGCGGCAATATATCCATTGAATGCCAGCTGTAAAATCCCCAGTCCGGGTCTTTCGCGCTTCTTGCATAATCAGCGATGTCTTTGTAATGATTGAGGCCCTCCGGAACCCCTATAAACCAGCACCAGCCGCCTCTATCGGAAAGCGCCGGCCTTATATTCTCCACCCATGCCCCCTGTTTCATATTCGCGTATTCATCAAGTATCCCGCCGTCCCAGGGAGTGCCCTCAATCCTCTGCGGCTTATCAAGGCCAACCACCCAGAGCTCGCTTCCGAATTTTGTCATAATGCAAAGGTCGGTTTCGTATACGCGTTTAATCCAGTTTTTCGGGGTAAGGGCTTTAAGGTCTTTCCAGAAGATCCTTTTTGCCTGATCCCTTGTGGGAGCGGCCGCGAAGTACCTCGGGTCCTTCCACTGTTTTTTTAACGGCAGCGACACAATAAGTTTCCTTTTTGCAAGCTCGGTTTTACCGCTTCGCCTTCCTGCCGGGACAACCTTAAAACGCCTATTCTCGCTCCAGAGCCTTTTCTGCGCCGGATGGTACCGTAGCGCGTTCCATCTGTCGGGTAATTGAAAGGATGTCTTCCTCGCATGCAGAAAAGTCATTATCAATAATTCCCCACGCCTCCCTCTCGCCCTTTACAATGTCCATGAGCACATCCCCCGCAAGCTTCGCAATCTTCAGCTCTTTTTCGTCACTTTTTTCGAGCCCGTCGGTCAATTTTCTCTTAACGCTTCCCCAGAGATTTCTGTGTTCCTCTATAAGATTCCCTGGGTGGGCGCCTCTTTTTTTCTTCCTTTTTCCCGCCCTTTTCTTCCATCCCTCTTTTTTTGCCCTTTTTTTTATCAGTCCTTCTTTATGCCCGTAGACAGCGGCGAGTTCCCTGAATGAGAGATCCTTTTCTTCATAATCAGCCCTGACCCTTTTCCAGTCGATTGCCACATCTCTTCTTAAGCCCCCTTCGAGAGAAATTTCTTCCTGCAAAGGCAGGCCGCTCTATATCCCATCCAGCCCGTCGTGGTCGGGACACCCTCTAAGGGGATAAAGGCTAAGATACGTTTTTGCGCATTCCCTGCATACCTCCGGCTCCCTCAAAAGGACTTTAACTTTCCCCCCTGGATGGTAACGCAGCCAGTCGGTAATCTCCCCCATCTCGTTAAAACGGCCTGGATAGGAATTCATTTCACACCTCCGAGGGTTTGTTTGTTGGAGAACGCTTTTTCCAGCGCGGGAATCACACTTATAGTGTTTTTTTTCTACCCTTGAATACACAACCGTCTGTTTTACCTGATAAAATATGCCGTTTTAATTCTACCCTCTCTCTCTCTTTCTAAAACTCCCTGCACGAGGTTTTGGGAAAAGAGATTGGAGGGGGGCTGCCTTAAATCAGCGAGGGAGAAAACAAAAAAGACGTATCAACTTATTCAATGATACGTCTTTAATAGAGCGGGCTTTTATTGGTGCTTACTCTGCGCCCTTCGGTTCCATGGTAAGCCACAGATGCCCGTTCTTTCCGGGGTCTATCCTTGCGCCCCCTCCCCCAAACCTTTTAAACTCCCCGCATCCGTACAGCCTTAATCCGTCAAGCTGGTCTCCTATTGACTGGTACTGCCTCATGGTTTTGTAATCTGTCCAGCGTATCTTTGAAATTTGCGCCCCGCCGTTTACTTCAGGCACCTTCCTCCTTTTCCGGTGACCTTGAAGACGCAATCTTTTTTTCCGCCCTGTAGAGTATTTCATACGCCCTCCCGAGTGATATTCTGTGACTTTCGGCTATAGTCTTCATATGGGTATTCCAGTAATGGTATTCCGTAAATACCGCCCTTTCCCGCGGTGTGAGGTCCTCAAGGGGCCAGAGAATATCCCTGAGCCCAATCCCTTCGTTTTTAAGCTCGCCATAAAAGGCGTCAGGATCAACCTTGGTCAACGAGAATTGCCTCTTTTTCAAGGTAGGTGTGTATTATGCACATATGAACTTTTAATCTTTTTATACTGTAAATGCCTTCCTGATAAAAAGATCATGGCTGCAAACATCCATCAGATAAAAATAATAATAAAAACAATATGTTAGCTTATATGTTTTAAACAGACAACATTTTATGGAAATAAAAGATTAACTGTAAAAGGTATAATGTAAATATTATGTGATAAATATTATACAAACATTACACGTGTTTGTCAAGCACTTTCCGTTTTTTCATAAATTGTTACATCAGCCTGGCCTCTACGGCGCGGTATCAGGGCTATAAGAAAAAACCCTGTTGCAAAAAACCTGAAGTTTGTGTCTAATTAATCCAGCATGCAGGAAATGCCGGAAAAAAGATTTTTTGGACTCCACAGAAACGTATTTTTTACGGGGCTCGTAAGCCTGTTCATGGATATATCCTCGGAGATGGTTTACCCTCTTGTCCCTCTATTCCTGACGGGGGTTCTCGGCACAACAAAGACAACGGTCGGAATCATAGAGGGGATAGCCGAATCAACCGCCTCAATACTGAAGGTCCTGTCCGGCTGGCTCTCGGACATTCTTGGCAAAAGAAAGCTTTTGATGGCTGTCGGCTACGGCACCTCGGCGGCGAGCCGCCCTATCCTCTACAGTGCCGCGGGGTGGGGTGGAGTTCTTTCCGCGAGGTTCGTCGATCGGTTTGGGAAGGGGATAAGGACTTCTCCCAGGGACGCCATAATAGCCGAGTCAACAGAGAATGAGATACTTGGCAAGGCCTTCGGATTCCACAGGGCAATGGATACGGTTGGAGGCATCATAGGCCCGGCGCTCGCCGCAGTGCTTCTTTCAATACTCTCCGGCGATATAAGGCTTATCTTCCTTATATCCACAATACCCGGGGTAATGGCCGTTTTATTGGTTCTGGTTTTTGTCAAGGAAAAAACCCGCGCAAAGGCAAAAAAGATAAGCCCCTTCCTTAACTTTACCTCCATAAGAGGCAATGCCATGGGGCGTTATCTGATAGTTATCTTCGTGTTTTCGCTCGGGAATACAAGCGATGCCTTCCTTATACTCAGGGCGCAAAATCTCGGGATCCCGGTTGAGATAATACCCCTCGCATATATGGTCTTGAATGCCGTATACGCGGCCACCTCTGTTCCGCTCGGTATAATCGCGGACAGGGTGGGGCTCAAGAATATGGTTCTTCTGGGATTTATTTTCTACAGCGCCGTATACGCGGGATTTGCCTTTGCGGCAAACGCAACGCATATCTGGATTCTGTTTTTTTCCTACGGCCTGTTCAAGGGTATAAGCGACGGAAGCCAGAGGGCATATCTGGCGCAGATTGCAAACACAACGAGGATGGGGACGGCATTCGGGATATTCCACACTGCGGTCGGTTTAACGCTCCTTCCAGCGAGCGTCATAGGCGGGATACTCTGGGATAAGATGGGGCCGGCTGGAACATTTCTTTACGGCTCAGCGCTTTCGCTTCTGGCAGTCGTTATCTTTATCCTTCCGTCAAAAAATACAGATTGAAGAACTCCTGCCGTAAAAAACCCGGGGATTCCCGGCGCTGAATCAATGCCCCTCCTTCGCCTCTTCCACCAGTTTCCCCCTCACATCGCCGAAAAACATTATATCCTTTGCAACGGCGTTAAGAGGCACAAGATTTCTATCAAAAACCACTTCCACCTCTCCCGATGCCGACCCGAAGAGTTCTTTATCCAGTTTTACGTCGGCAATATAACCATCATTTTCTCCGTTCCGGTTTTTAAACTCTTCTTTATTCACAATCCTGAGCTTTATATCCACCTCTTTATCCGCGCCTTTTGGAAAGGTCTTAATACTGTAGCGTCTGCCCTCCTCAACCTGGCCGTATACCCCGTAGCGGAAGTTGTAAAACGCGACAAGCGGGTCATCGTAGAAAACACCGGGCGCAATCGTAAGTTCCACCTCGCTTCTTAATTGCCTGTTTTTCCATTTCTTTACGCGCATAGTCCCTCTATCATAATCAAATTCGGTCAAAACCCTTTTTTCCCTGGACCCGACAATTGTATTCTCGTCAAAACTCAAGGTCCTGAAACGCCTGCCCCCTTCAACTTCTTCAATCCTCGAGATATAGGTGTCTTCCCTGTGGCGGAGCCATCTGGCAATGCCGGTTGTATATGCCCTGAGGGTGGAAACGTATGTTGAACCTTCTTTTCTGATATTTATCTTTCCGGTTGCGACCCCTTCAAAAATCCAGAATCCCACGCTGTAGGTAAACTCCTCGCTTGAAAAAACCGCGCCTATGGCAGGGGAATCTCTGTTGACCTGCCCGCTTATTTCCCCGGCGGCAAATACCGGATGGACGGCCTCGAGGAAAAAAAAGACCGTAAAGAACGCGATAAGGATTGGCCTTCTTTTATACATAACTAAGAAAATAGATTAAAATGCCGGAAAAAGCAAGAAGGAGATTTTTTAGAGAACTCAGGAAAATTCCGGGGGGGCGGGTTTGCCTATGTAGTAACCCTGCGCATAGTCCACATTGAGTTCTCTAAGGAATTCAAAAGATTCCCTGTTCTCAACAAACTCGGCAACGGTCTTTATCCCCATGCCCCTTGCCACATCCACTATCGCCTTCACAAAAAGCTGGTCGTGCATGTTCTCATGAAGTTTCCTTATGAAAAAGCCGTCTATCTTCACGTAGTCAATGTTCAACTCCCTCAAATAAAGGAAAGAGGTGAAACCAACCCCGAAATCGTCAAGGGCGAAATGGAAGCCCTTGAGCCGAAGTTCCGTCAGAAACCTCTTTGCCCCTTCTATGTCGCTTACCGCCGCGGTCTCGGTTATCTCAAAGATGATTTTAGAGGGGTCTGCCCCGGTCTTTAATACCGCTTCGTCAAGGAAGGAAAGAAACTCCGGGTCCCCCACGCTTTTTCCCGAAAGGTTTATGCAGAAAGAAAGGGGGCTGCCCCTTCTTACAGAGGCAAACTGAAGCCGCATCGCCTTTTCGGTTATCCTTTTGTCTATGAGGTTTATTATGTCGAACCTTTCCGCCGTCTCTATGAAGGCGGCCGGGGCGAGGATATTCCCGTCCTCGTCTTTCATCCTCGCAAGCGCCTCGTAGTGATGTATCTTATTCTCCCCTACATCCAGTATGGGCTGAATCCACGCCTCAAAGCGGTCTTCTTCAAGGGCATTGAGTATCTTCCCCTTCCAGACAAGCCGCTGGTGCATGTCCTCAAGGAGATGGTCGTCTTTGCAGTAAAGGCGGGAGCGGTCCCTGCCCTGTTCCTTTGCACGGTAGACCGCGGCGTCGGCCTTTGCAAAAAGTTCCCTGACCGTTGCGCCGCTTTCGGGGTAAACCACCACCCCTGCGCTTACCGTTATTTCAATAGACGCGTTCATGAAGCGGAAGTCCTTGACCGCCTTCCTGAGACGTTCAGAAACCTTAAGCCCCTTTTCCCCGTTTATGTAAGGGATGAATATCGCGAACTCGTCCCCTGATAACCGCCCGATGATCGCCTGCGCTACCGGCTCTTTGAGTTCACTATCGTCTATTCCTTTAAGCGCCGTTTCCAAAAGATGCGCCATCTCTCTGATAACCTCGTCCCCGAAGCCGTGGCCGTAGACGTCGTTTATCATCTGGAAACGGTCAACATCTATTAAAAGCATCGCCCCTGTCTGGTTCCTCGTTCTTGCGTATGATATCCACTCTTCCACGAGGTCCATGAAGCGCTTCCTGTTTACAAGGTTCGTGAGCATATCGTAATAGCTCAACTGCTTTATCCTATCGCCGGCCATCATCTTCTCGGTTATGTCCTCCTGGATTGCCAGAAAATGCGTTATATTGCCTTTTTCGTCCTTTACCGGCTGGATTAATCCGCTTCCCCAGTAGAACTTCCCGTTTTTCCTTTTGTTCTTTAAAGCGCCCCTCCATGTCCTTCCGCTTTTAATCGTGTTCCACAACTCCTCGTAGACGCTCTTTCTGGTCTCTCCGGAAGAAAGAATCCTCGCGTTCTTCCCCGTTGCCTCTTCCTTTGAATGCCCGGTAATGTCTTCAAAAGCGGGATTTACGTATTCAATCGTGCCGTTAATGTCGGTGATGAACACCATGTTGATGCTCTGCTCCACCGCGGCGGAAATCTTTTTGAATTCAGCCTCCGCCTTTTTCCTCTCCGTTATGTCCTGAATGGTCCCGAGTATCCTTATGGGCCTCGGATATCCGTTGAAGGTTACCTCCGCCTCCTCGTGCACGATTCTCTCTTCCCCGTCGGGAAGTATTATGCGGTGGTCCATGCTGAAGAGTTTGTTTTCAGAAAACGCCTCCTCTATCCTCTTTCTTACAGATTCCCTGTCGTCCGAATGGATGCGGTTTAAAAACTCCTCAAACGTGTGGGTAAATTCCTTTGACTCAACGCCGACTATCCTGCACGCCTCTTCAGAGCATTCCATCTCGTTTTTGACCACGTTCCAGTCCCAGTTCCCCACGCTGGCGATCCTCTGCGCCTCTGCAAGCTGTTCTTTGCTTTTTTCAAGCGCTTCTGTCCTTTTCTTAACCTCGCCCGCCATCCTGTTAAAGGACTCGGCAAGGGTCCCTACCTCGTCTTTTGTAAGCACCGGGACGCTTACGTCGTGATTGCCCCTTGATATCTCGTCGGCTGAAGACGCGATCATCCCTATATTCATTACAACCCTTTTTAAAAATACAGTCAGGAATATCCCCATAAGCCCCAAAACAATAAGGGCGGTTACAAGGGCGCTATTTCTTATCTTTCCGAGGGGAGCGAGTATCTCGCTTTTGTCAACCTCAACAAGAAACGTCCACTTGAGGTCTGGTATGCACATGGACGCCCCGGCGACGCTAACCCCCCTGTAGTTCTCATAGAAGCCCTCTATCTCTTTATTTCCGGAAAGGCACGCCTCTACCGGCGCGGTTGCAACGGCCTGTTTTAATACGCTGTCCTTTACGAACGCCGACTCGGTCAGCATCATTTTATAACCGTTTACGATATAGACGTCCATGCTATCGTGCCTTCCCCTGTTCCAGGAGACGGCTCCGAGTTCCTTTAAAAATTCCCCTTTAAGGACATAACCCAGTTCGCTAAGGTCTATGAAGTTTACAAGGACGCCCAGGAACCTTTTCCCGTCAATGCTCATAATCGGCGAAGAGATGGCCATGTCGGATTTTCCCTTATGCCCTCCCAAATTCTCAGCGACGGAAGCGGATTCCCTTCCCTTCTCAAAGAAATCCATGCCCCTGAGATTTTCGCCCAATTCCTCCGGCTCGGTGGAAGATAGAACCACGCCCTCGGGAGAAACGATTTCTATAACGCGAACGGTCCTGTCAAGCGCAAGTTTATTTTTTATGAGGTGGTTGTTTAAGGAGGTAACAGCGGACTTATTCCCTCTCAGTATCTCCTCTAATTTTTCCCTTATGAAACCGTCGCTTGAAAAATCCTGCGCCCTCCTCTTTGACATCTCAAGGAATTGGAAGATGTTCACCTCGTAGGCCTCTGTCAGGGCGGTCAGGTCCTTTAAGACAATCGTCTTCAGATGTTCGCTGTTAATACGGTAGGTTATGAAAAATGTAATGAATATCGGAAGGAGTATCAGGGCGAACGCAACGAGCACCTTCTGTGTGAGTTTAAACCGCATATTCTCCCTAACTTAATCTTATACCCTTAAGGGTAGTTTACAACAGCAAAAGCCAGTATAGCATAATATGAAATAGTCAACGAAAGATTAAAAGCGGTTGCTTTTTTAAATTCTGAAATTGAAGAACTCCGCCATAAATGGCGGAGATTCTTCGACGGTGAGGAAATTGT
>Ga0209321_10003563_pt1 | contig 10405 bp, 9 predicted proteins | sample Rifsed16ft4_FD_184012 | JGI IMG/M metagenome (GOLD analysis project Ga0209321, IMG submission 184012) | Soil microbial communities from Rifle, Colorado, USA - sediment 16ft 4 - CSP-I_5_4 (version 2) | ecosystem: Environmental > Terrestrial > Deep subsurface > Rock core/Sediment | place: Rifle... | reverse complement strand
TTACTTCGCCGCGTACGCGCTCTCGGGCCTCGGCAGCCAGCTGTACTACACAGCGGGTCTCCTCGCCCTCACCATAAACACGATCGGATACCAGGCGGAGGTCATGCGGGCGGGGTTCCAGAGCGTGGGCCAAGAGCAGATCGAAGCGGCAAAGGCCATCGGGATGCGAGGGAGGCAGATTTTTGCACGGATCACCCTGCCACAGAGCCTCCGCCTCGTGATCCTCCCGCTCACGAATGAGTGGATTAGCCTGTTTAAGGCCTCAGCGATCCTGAGCTTCATCGCTGTTCAGGACCTCATGTTCCAGTCGAAGAATCTCGGGAGCAACCTTGGCCACCCGCTCGAGGCGTTCGTGATGGTCGCCGCAATGTACCTGATCATCAACATCCCTCTCAGCAAGGTCGTGACCTACGTCGAGCGGCGTCGGCGGATTCCCGGTCTCGGTGCCCTGCCCCTCGAGATCCGCGCGGCCCGCGCAGGCCTCGCCCGGGGTGGATAGACCCCAGTGGATTCGACGAGTGCACAAATCTTCATTTATACCCTGACAAGGGATGTCGCGGCGGGTAGTAGGCAGGGGTACGGCTCCGCGAGAGACTTGGGGGAGGCCCTTATCGATGGCCTGCCTACTACCGCTTCCTTTCCGACTTGTCCGAAGGCCATCCGTTTCAGCGGCTTGCTCAGATGACGACGGGACCCCGCGGGCGGTTCGTACCAGCCGAGGGAAATCCTCCGAGGTCGAATGATGTGAGGGGCGTCGGACCGAGGGCGACGCGTCCCGCAACGCCGGCACCGATACGGCCCTCGTCGTCCCGACGACTTCATTCGCCTCGCGCATCCCAGGCATCGCGGGTTCTCCACTTTCTTGACAACGTCCGCAAGCGCAATCAGCTCAAGCTTCTCCAGGTTGAGGGATCGCGGCACGTCGCGGATTGAGCCGACCGCGCGGATGACGTCACCGGGCGCAAGGTCTCGAACCCGGGCCCGGAAGCCTTTCGACGGCTCGTAGGCGACGATGTCGATCGGATGGCGGCCGAGGAGCGGGAACACCACGTGACCGCCGCGTACGGTACGAGGCGGAGCCCCAACACGCCCTGTGATGGAAACCGACGTCGACGGTCGCAGCGCGATGGAGTGCCGGGTGAGGTGATCGTCCGTCCCCTGATTCGTTTCAAACAGAAGCCAGCGGTCGGGCGGTTCCCCATCCAACCCTGCAAGCGCCACCGGCAGCTCCCACGGATCGTCCCCGCGAATCCCGCACAGGACCGGACAGGGAGTTCGGGGCGCGAGTACGACCCTTTCGCTCTCCCAGTCGTAGTTGTTGAACGTCGACGGGAACTCGACGTCGAGCCGTCGCACGGACTCCCCGGAAATCGCACGAAGGGTTCCCCAGCGATCACGTGCCCGATATGCGAGGACCTCGTACGTCCGGTCCCTGGGTCGCCAAGCCGTCGCTGCTGCGGCCCCGATCACGCCCCGACCGTTCTTGTACTCTTTCCGGATCCCAAGGCCCGCGATCTCCCGGAGGGCTTCGTCCTTCGTGACGATCGTCCGCACGGCCCGCCAATAGAGGCCTGCGGACGGCGCCTTGTGGAGGAGAACGAAGGCTGGATTCGTCGAGGGATCATCGAACTCCGCCCATCGCTCGACGACCTGGGCGGTCTTGGTCAGGATCTCGTCCGTGAGCGGGATCTCCGAGCCGCGTCGAAACGCCCATACGGTCCGATTCCCAATCTGACCAACGGGGAACCTGGGCCCATGGCCCCGTCCGAGGCGAAGGCAGATCGCGCCATTGCCTCTCGTCTTCCATGGGATGTTCGGGTTCAGCCGGACAAGTCGCGGGAATCCGATGAGGTCCCAATCCGCGAGGGCCTGAACGAGCTCCGTCGCAAGGAACGTCGTGCACATCCCGCGGAGGGAGTCCGTATCGTCGACGCCCAAGTATAGCGGCATCGGAGTCGACAAGAGGATGCGCCGAATAAGCCTGGCGCCCCAATACTTGATATAACGACGGTCTCTTCGCACGCCGAACGCGCATGCCAGTGAAGTCGTTCGCCCTGTCCCTCATCGATGCTCGGCGTCTCACGCGGGCAGGACAGCGGGTCCCAAACCTCCGGGTCGATCACAACAGCACCGTGACGCTCATCACGGAGGCAAGTGAGCGCGAGGCGTCCATCGACTTCCGATTCACCGCGAACTTTCGCGCCCCTGAGGAAGTCGTGGGCGTTGTCCGCATCGAGGGCACGCTCCAGTGGGACGGGAAGGGACACGAGGTTGCCCGCCAGTGGACCGCAACGAACCAGATGCCGAACGAGGTCGCGAGTGAGATCCACACGGCAATCATGAGCATCTGCGTCCCCGAGACGGTCCTTCTCGCGCGGGACCTCCAATTGCCGCCGCCGATTCCCATTCCGCAGGTCACAATCGGCACGCCACAGCCCCCGCCAAAACACAGCGGGGTAGAAGTGGCGTAGACTCGTCACCGTCCACGACGCCGTCTCGACGGGTCTACTTGATCAGTTCCAACGAGAAGGAGCCGATGCTAACCGAGCCTCGGCTATGCGTGTACTTGATCCACGCCCGAGACTGGACATCGCAGACACCGCGAATCGACAGGAACGAACGGAGCTGCTCGACCTTGAACTCCAACGTCCCGTCCATCATCGAGGACAGCATTTCGATCTCCTTCTCTTCATGCATCCCCTTCTCGATGATGTACATCGCGACGGACTTGTCGCGCTTCCGCCTGCCGACGAACGGTTGGAGGAACTTGAAGGTCGTCGTCGGGTCGAGGTACGCGATCAAGGTCGACACGGACCGGAACGCGAGCCGATAGTATCCGTGCTTCTTCTTGAGGTCCGTCGACAACTGGTCCGCAACCTTGGAAATCGAAGCAATGTCCGTGAGGTCGTTGACGTACGTTGTGTAAGGGTCCACGGTGTCGGCGCCCATCGGCTTGCTGTACGCGTCAACGTACTTGATGAGGCCGAGCTTCTCGTACTCCTCATAGCTCGGGAGGACGAACGTCATCTCTTCGCGGATATCGCTCGGCATCTTGTCCGTGAGGACCCAGAGAATCGGGATGCCCTTCCTCAGGCCCTCCGCCATGAAGGCGTTCACGATCACCTCCTTCCCGACGTGCGCGGGACCATAGATCGTGACGTTTGAGCCGAACGGGAATCCGCCGAGGAGGAGGTCGTCGAGCCGCGGCGTGCCGCTCTTCACCTTCTCCTGTTTCACCTCCAAGAGCCGCTCCTCTTCGCGCGCTTCGATTTCTTCTTCCACAAGGCCTTGTTCCCGGAGCCGGAGCTCCTCCATCTTCGCCTTGAGATACTTTTCCTTCGAGCGGACTTCCTCTTCCTTGTGGGCGATCTCCCCCTTCAGCTGTTCGAGCCGTTCCTTGAGCTCGACCTCCGCGACCCCGCCCCCGAGCGCCTTCGCCTGATCGAGCTTCTGTCTCTCTGCCTGCAACAAGCGCTCGCGGTAGAGGAGGTCCTCTTCCCGCCGAATGACCTCCTCCTCCTTGTAGGCCATCGGTTCCTTGACCCGGCGGAACTCCTCCTCACGCATCGCGAGCTCGTCCTTGAGCCTCTGGATCTCCTGCTCCCGCAACAGGATTGACTTCTCCTTCGCTTGGAGCGCGTTCTCCTTTTTCGCAAGAATCGTCTCGACTTCGACTTTGGACTTCCCCTTGAGCGCGGCTGCCTCTGCGCGGAACTTGTCCTCAATCTTGTACTTGTTCACCTCTTCCTCGAGGGCGATGGCACGCCGGCGCAGTTCCTCTTCCTTCTTCAGGAACTCCCGCTCCTTTTCGCGGAGGCTTTCCTCGAATCGGTTGCGAAGATCCTCTCCCGCACTCTGCCCGGAGGCAGCGACCGTGCCTGCGTTGGCCGCCTCCTGGAGCGCGCGGAGGTCGGCTTCCTTCGACCGTAGCTCGGCCTCTTTCTCCGCCAGGATGAGCTCCTTTTGCTTGAGGACTCGGAACTCAGGGGCCTGACCCACGAGATTCTTCTCGATCTGGGCCTTCAGAGCCGAGACCACGTCTTGCGCCCTCTGGAGCTGGACCTCGACCTGGTGGCGCTTTGCTTCCTCGTCTGCGAGCTTCTTCTTCAGGTTTGGCGCGGCCCCGGACTTCAGCTGTTGCGCCTTGACGTACTTGATCACCGCGATCGAGCCCTTCTTGATGTGCTCGATCTCCTCTTCGAGTTCCTTGCGCTTCGTGATCTCGGTCTGGAGGTGCTTGTTCAGGGCAGCGGTCTCTTCGATGTATTTCACAGGGTCGAAGCGGCCGGACTTGATCGTCGACAGCTCGTCCCGCATGATGCCCCGGATCGCCTCGAGCTCCGCGCGGAGGCCTTCGATCTCGAGTTCCCTTTCCCGAAGCTCCACCTCTCCTGCATTGATGCGGGACTGCGCGTCGTCCGCGGGCCCTCGAATCGTTGCAGTGACGACTGCGGCTCCATTGCGGGACGGCGCGGGGGCCTCACCGAGCCACTCATCGAACCCGCGCTCCTCACCGGAGAGCCACTTCCGGAGGGCCTCCGTCGTTGGGTCGGCCGAGGGAGCGGTCGCGGTTCCTGGAGACCCCCCGAGCCAAGCCTTCAGGCTCATGTCACCGCCGTCGCCGGAGAGCCACTTTGAGAGCCCCGTGTCAGCGTCGACCTTCGAATTCGCGGACGCCGGGACCGGGACGCCGTCGCGAATGCTGTGCTTCGTCCCGCAGACGGTGCAATTCCCCTGGGGACCGAGGGGACCTCCGCACACGCCGCATGCGTGGGAAGGGGCCACCTCTGCCTCCTTCGTCTTCGTCGCCAACGGGGGTCCACCTCATCGAGAAGAGGACGTTCCGATCGATGTCTGCCGCGATTATGCTGGATGTCTCTATATAAGAGCGTCGACCTGAGTTCGTTGTGAGAATTCCGACCCGCGTGAACTCCAAACGTATTTATACAGTCGGAAAGATTCGACGACGAAAATAATAACCGCGTGTTTTCGGGGGGGCCGGAGGGACGGACGATGGCGACCGCGGAGAAGAAGGTCCATTACCGCGTCGACCCGAACGACGAGTCCGCCACCCTCAAGGACATTATGCAGAAGATCCAAGAGATCCAGCGGCAACACCCAGACCTCGACGTGTTCTGGGACGGCGATGAGTACGCGATCTGTTCCCGCCCGAAGAAGCACGAATGACGCCTCTCCTCGCTAGTCGTCGTGGCCTCGCGGATAGGTTTAACATCGCCACGGGGTTCTCTCGACGGGACTCGCCATGGCGCACAAGATGCCGCACACGGCGGCGCGGAAACCGACGAAAGCAGACCTCACGCAGGTCCCGATCGAGCACATCGACCTCGAGAAGGTCCGGAACATCGCGGACCTTCTGGACGGCTATGAACGAATCTCGTTCCAGGCCCGGTCCCTTGGACAGTGTGCGCACATTCTCGAGCGGGCGATGCTTGACCCCGAGTGCACGATCTTCTTCGGCGGCGCGGGCGCGCTCATCCCCGGCGGCCTCCGGAAGGTCCTGCGGGATCTCGTCGAATTTGGGCTCGTCGACGTCGTCGTCACGACGGGCGCGATTGCATACCACGATTTCTACGAGGCCCACGGATACCGTCACTACATGAGCTCCCCGGATGCGGACGACATCCTCCTGCGGGAGCATATGCTCGATCGCGTGTACGACACGCTCGCGGACGAATCGCTGTTTCGGAAGTGCGACGATGAAATCGCTGCGATGGCGGACGCCCTCGAGCCGCGCGCCTACTCGTCCCGGGAGTTCCTCGTGCTCCTTGGCGAGCGCGCGGCGAAGGACCCGAACTCCTTCGTCGGCGCCTGCTATCGGCGCGGCGTGCCGTACTTCGTCCCCGCGTTGAACGACTCCTCCATCGGAATCGCGCTCACGAAGCATCATCGGGATCGGAAGAAGGCACGAAAGCCGATGGTCCGTATCGACGCAATCAAGGACAATTACGAGATCACGGAGATTAAGGTGAAGTCCCCTCGCTCCGGCGTGTTCTACGTCGGCGGCGGCACGCCGAAGAACTACATTTCTCAGGTCGAGGTGATCCAAGAGGTGCTCGGTCATGAGGAGAACCCGCACATGTACGCGGTCCAGATCACGATGGACGTTCCGCAATGGGGCGGCCTGAGCGGGTGCACCTTCGAGGAGAGTCAGTCCTGGGGGAAGTTCCACAAGGATGCGAAGATGGCACAGTCGCTCGTCGAGGCGACGATTGGCCTGCCGCTCCTCGTCGGGTATCTCCTTCAGAAGAACGTGCACAAGAAGCGGACGCGAAAGAAGTTCACATGGCGGGGCGACGAGCTCGTCAAGGCCTCTTTGCGCGCGGTTTGAGAGATTTTTCAAAGAGATACACAGCTTCTTCCTGCTCGGGCTCGATCGCACCCGCGAGCGTCCCCTGCGTCGTGAAGATCTTCGCCCTCACCGCCGCGATGGCATCCTGTGCGGCCGTCCCGGTCCAAATCAGGCGGGAACTCAGGAACGTTCCGGTCCGGCCGCGGCCGGCCCAACAGTGCGCGAGTACCCTCCCGCCCTTCCCGAGTCGCTCGTCCACGATCTCATTGAACCGCCGAAGCTGTTCCTGTGTCGGTGCCGTGAAGTCCTCCACGCAGATGCGGATGTGCTCGATCCCTGCCGCCCGAATTTCGTCGCCGTCGATTCGCTCGCACTCGAACGAGACGATCGTCGTGAATCCCGCCCGGCGGATTGCCCCGAGGTCCCACGCGGCTCTCCCCGGCGCGGGACGGCCGCCGACGCGGCCGCCGTCAACGGTGTAAATCAACGGGTCCAACGGATTCGGGCGATGGCGGGGGCCTACAAAGAACCTCGTGCATCCAAGTGCGCCGCCGAACCTTCAAATAGACTCGCCTCCATCGGAACCGCTCGATGGCCCGCGATCCGCGGAGCGACGATACCATTGCCCTCGTGAGTCGCGCGAAGCTCCCGACGCGATATGGGGGCTTCCAGATTTTCAGCTTCGGAGGGCCCGACCACGACACCCATGTCGCGCTCGTGAGGGGGCGCATTGCCGGGGGCCACGATGTGCTCGTCCGGATGCATTCCGGATGCCTGACCGGTGACGTGTTCGGCTCTCGTCGGTGCGATTGCGGGGAACAGCTCGATGCCGCCCTCCGGAAGATCGGCCGTGCGCGCCGGGGGATTTTGCTGTACCTCTCGCAGGAGGGGCGGGGGATCGGGATCGCGAACAAGGTCGCGGCATACCATCTCCAGGACCGTGGGCTCGACACGGTCGAGGCGAACGAGGCCCTCGGATTCCCCGCGGACGCGCGGGACTACCGATTCGCCGCGTCGGTCCTGCGTTTTCTCGGCGTCAAGAGCGTCCAGCTGATGACGAACAACCCCCGGAAGATCACGGGCCTCCAGCGGCAGGGAATCCGGGTCACCCGGCGGCTCCCGCTCCTCGTGAGACCAAACCCGGCGAACCGCGGGTACCTGCGCGCGAAGCGGGAGAAGCTGGCCCACATCCTCGACTGATCACCCGGGTTCAAGGACGACGAGCACATCGGATGCGAGGACGTTCTGACCTTCGCGGACGCGGACCTCCCGGACGGTACCCGCGGCGGGCGCAGGAATCTCGTTCTGCATCTTCATCGCTTCCAGGACGACGAGCGAGCCGTGGCGAGGAACCCGCTGGCCCTCCGCGACCGCGACACGAACGACCCGCCCGGGCATCGGCGGTCGGACCTCGATGCGACCCGTGGATGCCGGACCCTGTCCCGTGATGACCCGCGGAACCTGCCCCAGATCGACGTCGCGGATCTCGATCCGGTACGGGACATCGTCTACGACCGCGCCCCATCGCGTGAGGAGGACGCGAAACCGCTTCCGGCCCATGCGCACCGTGTTTCCCGCGCCGTCCGAGGATGCCGACCCCTCAATCGGACGACCATCGACGGTCACTTGGCCGGCCGAGGCTTCGACCTCGTGTGGCTCACCGTTGATGACGAGCCGAAATCGCATCGTGCCCTCCCTGGAGTTCCGCGCGGCCCTCCGTCGCCCAGCGCGTGACGCTACGCCGCCGCAACGTCTTGCGGTCCGCGAGCAACTCCACAATCTGAGGTTTCGAGGAGAGCGCGAGGGCGAGGGCGGCGACATGGTCGGCTCCCGGCCGCGATCCCGCCAAGCGATTGGGAACCGCAAGGTCCGTCGCCATCGTCGTCCACAACTCGCCCTTTCGGAACTGTGGGTCTCTGAGCATCGCGCGATGGAACGGGATCGTCGTGGGAAAGCCGACGATTCGGTATTGCCGCAAACTTCGCTCCATCGTGGCCATCGTCTGTCCACGGGCGTCCGAATGGACGATGAGCTTCGCGATGAGGGGGTCGTAGTGTTCGCTCACCTCAGAGCCTGCGGCGACGCCGCTGTCCACTCGAATCCCTCGCCCGTGGGGCTCCCGGTACTCGGTGACCCGCCCGGGCCCCGGGGCGAAATTCGCGCGCGGATCCTCCGCGTTGACTCGACACTCCATTGCATGGCCGCGGACCTCGACGTCCTCCTGATCGAGGGGCAATTCGTGCCCCGCGGCGATGTGTAGCTGCATCGCGACGAGGTCGATGCCCGTGATCATCTCCGTGACGGGATGTTCCACCTGGAGGCGGGCATTCACCTCGTTGAAGGTGAACCGACCGTCGGCGTAGAGGAACTCCACTGTCCCCGCGTTTCGGTAACCAATCGCCTCGAGAGCCCGGACCGCGATCAAGCCCATTTCCTCTCGCCTCTCGGTCGTGATCGCAGGAGACGGCGACTCCTCAATCAGCTTCTGGTGGCGGCGCTGAACGGAGCACTCCCTCTCGCCGAGGTGGACCCCATGGCCATTCTCGTCCACGAGGACCTGAATCTCGATGTGGCGCGCGCGGGTGACGTACTTCTCGAGGAAGAGATCCGCGTTCCCGAAGTTCGTGAGGGCGACAGACCGCGCCGTCTCGAACGCGGTGGGAAGTTCCGAGGGGCCATCCACGAGGGCGATTCCGATCCCACCGCCGCCGCCCGTCGCTTTGAAGAGCACCGGGTACCCGAGCGTGTTCGCGACCTCGCGCGCCTCGTTGACCGTTCGCAGGGCTCGGTCGACACCCGCCGTCACGGGCACGCCCGCCCTCGCCATCGCCTTTCGGGAAGCGATCTTATCGCCGGAGAGGGCCATCGCTTTCGCGGGCGGACCGATGAATGCAAGCCCTTCCTCCTTGCACCTCCGGGGTAGCTCCGGGTTCTCCGCGAGAAATCCGTACCCAGGGTGGATCGCCTCGCAGTCCAGATCCTTCGCGGCCTTCACAATCTTGCTAAGGTCAAGGTAGCTCTGCGCGGGCGGGGGGGGACCCAGGCACGCGTCATCGTCCATGAACCGCCGGTGGAGGGAGCGCACATCCGCCTCGGAGTAGACGCCGACGGGCTCGACGCCGATCGCCCAACACGTCCGGGCCACGCGAATCGCGACTTCCCCGCGGTTCGCGATGAGGACGCGGCGAAACACGGGCGCGGCGATGGCCTTCGCGAATAAAGACGTTCGCCGGGTCAGCGCTCCTCTCCCTTCACGAGCGCCCCGGATTTCCAGACCTTCGTGATCCTCTCGGGGTTCGCGAGGACGCTGATGTCCTGGAGTGGGTTCTTCTCGAGCGCGATGAGATCGGCGTCGTAGCCCGCCTTCAAGAGCCCCGACTTTGGAGCCTGCGCGCCGAGGGTCATCGGCCCGGTTGCGGTCGCTGCCTCGATTGCGAGAAGCGGCTTCATCCCGGCCGCCACAAGGTGGACGAGCTCCTCGCCATTCATGCCCCACGCAATCCCGGTGCCGGGACCCGAGGAGAAGATGTCCGTGCCGAGCGCAATCCGGACCCCTTTGCGGATCGCGAGGGCGAGGGCCCCCGTGTGGCTCGCGTGGACGCCAACAAGCTTCCGATATGCATAGTCCGGAACGTTCGCTTCCTTTGCGAACTTCAGCAGTCGCTCGAGGATGAACCGCGTGGGAACGAGGATCGCGTCCTTCGCCAGCATCATCTCCGCGGCCTCTTCATCGAGGAATGAGCCGTGTTCAATCGTGCGACAGCCCGCCTTCAGGGCCGCGACGATTCCCGCTTTCCCATGGCAATGGGCGGCAACGATCCGATCGGCGCGGGCCGCCTCCTCGACAATCGCCCGCAGCTCCTCGTCGGAGAACTGCTGGTGAATCGGATCGTCGAGCTCGCTCATCACGCCGCCGGACGCGAGCACTTTGATGAGCTTCGCGCCGCGACGCAATTGGAGCCGCACGGCCCGGAGGCATTCCGGCACACCGTCGCACACGACGGCGTGCACGCCCGCCCTCGTGAGCACCTCGACGAGCTCGAGCGGATACGAGTGCAAATCTCCGTGGCCGCCCGTCTGGCTCAGCCCCGAGCC
>Ga0209321_10003562_pt1 | contig 10405 bp, 9 predicted proteins | sample Rifsed16ft4_FD_184012 | JGI IMG/M metagenome (GOLD analysis project Ga0209321, IMG submission 184012) | Soil microbial communities from Rifle, Colorado, USA - sediment 16ft 4 - CSP-I_5_4 (version 2) | ecosystem: Environmental > Terrestrial > Deep subsurface > Rock core/Sediment | place: Rifle... | reverse complement strand
TCAGACGAAGCCAATCAGAGACTGTTCGGTCGCTTCACTCCCTCAGGGCGACAGATAAGGTTAAAGTTGGCATAAATTCCAATGAGGAAGTTTATCTCGCCGAAGGCATCTGCGAAGGCGAGATCATCCCCGAAGAACGCGGCACAGGCGGATTTGGTTATGACCCTGTTTTTCTATTGTCAGAGTTGGGAAAGACCATGGCAGAGCTCTCCATGGACGAAAAAAACCGCCTCAGCCATCGGGCGCGGGCGGTGATGAATGCGAAGCCGATTTTGCGAGCCACGTTTAGGTGACTGTCACCCTCTTAATTTACCTCTTCGCGTGGTGCAGGCTGTCCGCGGCTTCCTCGCTCAGTGGGATATAGACCTGAATGCGTGTGCCTTTGCCCGGCGCAGAATCAATGTTGAGCAGGCCGTTGACGAGTTCAGTGCGCTCACGCAAATTGACCATACCCAGACTGCCGCGCTTATCATAGGATTTGTTCACCGCCACCACGTCAAAGCCCAGCCCGTCGTCTTCGATCTCTAACAAGGCGATCCCCGTTTCGAACGATCTCAGCCGCACCCAGATGTGCGGAGCGTTGGCATGTTTGCGGGCGTTGTTCGTGGCTTCTTCGATGATGTAGAAGATCACGCCCTGCTTGCCCATTTCCACTTCCTCAAGGATCTTTTCGTCCACGTTGATGATGACATTCTGGGTGAATGTCTCGCGCATCTTCTCAGCGATGGCGTGCAACGCGGCGGTCAGTCCCTGCGACTCGAGGATGAGCGGGCGCAGCGTGAACAGCATATGGCGGATCTCTTTTGTGGTGCGGTGTGCGAGCTCTTCGATCTTGACCAGTTCATCCGTCGCTTGTTTGACATTTTTTGTCATCATGCGGCGGGCAAGATTGATGCGCATGGCCATCGCGGCCACGGATTGTGTCGGGCCATCGTGCAGGTCGCGCGCCAGTTTCTTGCGCGCCTCTTCCTGCACATCCACCATGCGCTCTTTCTCCTCAACAAGATCCTGATACAGCCGCGCATTTTGTACCGCGATCGTTGCCTGGCGCCCGATAATGTCCAGCAGGCCGCAGCGCTCCTTTGTGAAATAGCTCGGGTCGGGGTGGGCGAACAGCATCGCGCCATAGACGTTGAATCCGCTCCTTAAAGGGAAACAATAGGCGGATGAGCACGACCGCAGCGCGACGATGCGACCGAGTTCGGGGTCATAACCGATGTCTGGTGTCAGGGCTGCTTCCCCGCCATCCAATATTTTCTTAAGTATGCCTTCATTGCCTTGTAAATTGACGCGCATATCGGCATTGGTGAACCGCCGTGCAGAACCGATCTGCAATTCATGATCCTTGAATAAAAACACCGCGCTCACCAGTCGTTCGTCCGAGTCCGGTTCGTCGGGATCCGGGTTTGGGTTCAGAGCCATATATCCAAGGTCAAGAACCGAATCCAACACACGCCTGTAACTGAGAGTGGCTGTCAGGGTGGAAGTTAGTTCATAAATGGCGCGCAGGCGTTCGCTTTCCATGCGGCGGAGGCGTTCTTCAGCATCCAGACGGGTCTGGCGCGCGATGCGCAGTCGTCCCATCCCAAAGCGCCCGGCCACTCCGGCCACAAGACCAATGAGCAATGTCAACACAAGCCCACTGGATGCGATCAAAGCAAAGTCATTTGAAAACGATTCATGAGAGACAAGATATTGCAGGAGCGCAAACACGCCCCCTGCGATAAATGCACCCCACATTTCAAAATACACCGCGGCCAGAAGAACGGGAAGAATGCTCACCAGGATGGAGGTGCCAGCCAGCCCGCCCTTCAGCAGGAAGAATAGTGCGGCGAGCAGGAAATCCACGCCCAGAACGATTTGGCGGTGATAAGTACGCAGGCGCATGCTCAAGCCAGCGATCAGGCTCATGGCAATATTCCAGATGAACATGATTACCAGGAGCCATAAAGGCTCGGCATTCAGCTGGCCGCGCAGTGCAAGCGATAGGACCAAACCGACCAACACGATCCAGCGCAAAGTAGTTGCAAACCAGTCGGCGATGTACGGAGTTTCGAACCTACGCATAGGCTTAATGATACCCCAAAACAATTCGCGGCAATCCCACCTGGGCTTACAGAAAAATCAGGGACTATGCTCCAGCCGCCGAGAGCATGACATATCTACTCCTCGTAACCCATGCGCGGCAAATAGGGCCCAATTTTGATCTTGAGCATTGCCTGTTCGTCTGCCTTATAAACCTCACGGAATCGCCCGATCTTGCCCTTATAAAAATGCAGACCCTGCTGCCCCTCCGCCGCTCCGGGACGATAGGCCTCGATCACTTTTCGAGCTTCGGGTTTGCTCCCGTCTAATTTGAGGAATCCAGACAAACGGGTGACCTCGTTATCGTAATCCGTCAGCAGGTCTTCGTAGCGGGCGAGGAGCACATTCTTTTCTTTTGTCCACCTCTCCCAAATGCGGACATAACCCATAATGAAATCGAGACTCTTCTGGAAATCTGTCAGGTGCGAGAAGGCGTTGGGATGTCCCTTTTGCAGCGCGCGCTGACCATACTCAAAGGCGGAGAGCATGGCATCGCGTGGGTCGCGATAAATGTATGTGATCCGAAGCACGCCCAGGCTCTGCAGGAGGCGGGAGGCGCGCCTCGGTCCCGAATGCGCTTTGATCACGAAGGTATTCCCCATCAGCGCAGGCAGCGTCACCATCCCCAGCCTGCGCGCGGAAAGAACACCGATGTTGCAGTTTACCTCCGTCAATATATTTTGCAGGCCATACCTCTCACGAATATGACGTGCATCGACCGAGCCGCGCGTCTTCATCAGATCATTGATCAGGTTATAGTGCCAGCCTGAACCGGCGCGCGGCATGCCAACGGAGAGAACGATCATGACTGCTCCTGAGAAGGCTTTTCTGATTCTATCGCAGACGCGGTCATCCCCACCAGAATGCCGAAGTTGATCCAGATATTGGGCGTTGCGAACGAATCCTGCGTGGCGTTGTAAAGTGCGACCGCGATCCACGAGAACAGACCTGCGATTCCAAGATAGCGTGCAAAAGTGGTTCCAGATTGCAAAACCCTCAGCGAATCACCGAGCACAGAAAATAAGAACGCAACAAAAAGTATGAAGCCGGTCAAACCTGTCTCTGCCAGCAGCCGCAAGTACATGTTCTTAGGGTTCGGATATAAACGATTTTCAGGGCTGAGCTGGCGCGCGATCTCAGGGACGGTGGTCATTGCCCAATCGGGCAAATGGTCGTAAATATAAAAGCCGCTCGCGCCCAGGCCCACACCGGTAATTGGACTCTCCTCATACGCGCCCAGCGCCCCGAAATTATATGCGGCGCGCGCCCCGGCCGAATTTTCGATAACGAATTCCTCGATGCTCTCAGCATTTGTGCTGAACAGGCGCGCAATATATCCCTTTTGAGCCAAGAATGATCCTGCGCCCGCAAGCACACCAATGCTCAGAACCAGCACGCCAAAACGCAAAAGCCAGTTGCTTCCACGTTGAAATCCTGAGTGAAACCAGTTCCATGCGGCGCGTAATTCAGGGCGGCCAGCAAGGACAAAAGTCAGGGCCAATGCAACGGCTGCGGTCAGCAATCCGCCGCGCGAAAAAGTTGCGAGCAGCAGCAACACGGCAAAACCCAGCAGGGTCACTTCAAGCCATTTGAAACGCGTCACGCGCATGCGTGTCAGAAGCGATGCGAAGAGCCAGGGCAGATAAACGGTAGCGATCTGCCCCGCGAGCCAGGCGGGCTCATAAGCCATTCCGGAAACGCGGTTGGTCTTCACCAATTCACGCATCGAGAAGGCGCGCTGCCAGTGCGTCACGGTCACCTTCTCGAGCAATGGCGTATAGAAAGCCAGCGACTGGACACCGCTCCATAACACGTCCACTACGAAGCCGGCCAGCAGCCATTTGAGGGTAAACCGCAGATCATCTTCGTTGCGGTTCATCCATACCGCGGCGATAAAAAAGGACAACCCGATGACGAGTGTGGCCCAGGCACGGATGGCTCGCCCCAGGTACTCCTGTCCGCGCAACGGGAGCGGGTCAAGCAGGACCCCAAGGCTGGTCGCCGTTAGAGCGAGCAGCGCAAACCCGAGAAGCGGGGTCAGCGTCCCCGCGCGCGGGAAAGATGTTTTTCCTCGCAAAAGCTGAATGAGCAGAAGCGGCAGAAGAAAAGCAACGGGATACAGCGACAATGGACGGACATACGTGCCCTCTCCCAGGAATGGGAAATAGCGAAAACTCGTGACAGGCAGAGTAAATAAGGCCGCGCCCCATAGAAAGCGCGAGACATTCACCACGGAGAACACGGAGCGCACGGAGTCTTTCATTTGGCTCTGATAAAAAACAAAACAAGAAAGGAAGCCACCGCGAGAAACGCGATCGCGCCCACAAAAAGATATGTACTGATGGATATACTGCGTTCCACCGGCAGTTGAGCCGTCTGTGTCGCTGTTGCTTCAATGAATGAATTAAGTCCATCTGCGGACGCGGCGCGATTCCCGGCCTGTCCCGCGAACACCTGGGCCCACACCGATGCAATCGCTGCAGCGCGCTCCGGGTTTTCATCCTCAACGTAGAAATGCCATCCGCCCTCCGCGGGCTGGCTGAGGGATAACCTCCCATCGTGTAGTTCCGGGATTGTGATGCTCCTGTTGGTCTCTGCGATTGCCTCCATCACAGAATCTGACCAGGCGATCTCCTCCAGTTTACGCGTCTCGCGCTCGAGATAATAGAACTGCTGACGGTCCGTCTCCTGCGGCCAGGCTTGTTCGAGATTGAAATCCACAAGGACGGTGGCACGTGCGCGATATGGCGGTGGGGCAAGATAAAACACCGCCGCGCCGATCAACGCGCCGATCAGCGCGCCAACGGACCAGAACCGCCATGCCTTGAGCAGGCGGGTGAGGTCATCCATGGATGGAGGAGAAAATAGCCAATTCATCTGTTTGTCTTTCCGCCACTGAACCAATGATGGAGTCTGCGGACGCCCGTCGTTGGAATTCCAAAGTCAGGCCCCACAGGGGTGCTCACCTGCACCCCTGGCACTGCCTACCAGGGCAGGTGTGCACCCAACGCAGTGCAGTACAAGTGTCGCGAAGGCTCTGGACTCCGCTTTCAACTTGGTACTCAGTGGTTAATTGTTTGCTTTCAACATTCTGCGTCTGCGCCAGTTCCAAATGGGCGCGATCAATTTGCGGATGTAATACTTTGCCACGATCACCGAGAAAAATGAGCCGCCATCACGGTAATGGACTCTGATCATCTCGGGCCAGCAGCGGTCATCGGCAATGATCGTCTTGCCTGAAGTGTGTAATCGAAAGTTTGCCCAGGTTTGCGGCACATATTTTATTTCTGAGCGCGCAGCAATGCGCGTCCACAGATCATAATCCATTGCGAAGTAAAATGATGGGTCGAGCGGACCGACTTGCTCCCATAAGTCCGCGCGGAAGAACATGGTCTGCTGGGGAATGTGAGCGTATCCCTGGCGGAGCAGACGATAACTTGTTTGTGCTGAGCCGAATTTGCCGATCACACGCCCATCTTCGTTGATAAAGTTGCAATCGCCATATACCATCCCCAGATTGGGGTGTTCCTGCAAATACCTGACAGCGGCAGAGATCGCGCCCGGCTCGTAGGTGTCATCCGAATTGATCCACGCAAGGACCTCGCCCCTGGCGCGCGCAAATCCCTTGTTGATGGCATCCGTTTGACCTTTGTCCTTTTCGCTCATCCACCAGGCAAGTTTGCTTTCATATTTTTTGATAACATCAACGGTCCCGTCATTTGAGCCGCCATCCACGATCAGGTATTCGATATGTGGGTAATCCTGCGAAAGCACGGATTGGATCGTCGCCTCGAGATAACGTGCCTGGTTGAACGATGGGGTAATTATGGATACAAGAGGAGGAGAGGAATTACTCATTGACGATTAAGGCCACTCATTATCGGAGTAATACAAGTGAGATACTTCTTCAGTGATTTCGCGAACACGCTTGATCTCATCCTGTGTCAACCCCTTTTTCCAGTTATCCACGCTGGCAAGGCTATCGAGCTTTACCGAATGAGTTTTCTTTCGGGATAATTCTGCAGGGTTATCAGAACTGGTGGAATTCAGAATCATCTTCTCCACTCGCGGAGTATAGTCAAGACCCAGTGAGGCGTATAAGCCGCGGTACCCGTTGATGGGATCACGCGAAAGGTCCTTGTGGCGGACAACTATGAAATCGGGATTCAGCTCACGGGTGGCATGGACCGAGCGATAGATCATCTTCCAAAGCAAAGCCGACTGACCGATGATGTCGTCTGATTGGATGGATCGCATCTCATCCTGATATGGTTCCAGATAGTCGCGCACCAACAGGGGTTGATCAAGCAGATCATTGAAATCGAAGGGCCAATTCAATCGTCTGAGACTGTTTACAAGCGCGGCAGGGTGCCGCACGGTGACCACCACCTTGCAATTCAATTTTTCTGCAATCCATGGGGCTGAAAAAACAGCAAACGGGTCCTTGATCAGGATGCGCTGTCCGTGCATCAGCCCATTGGAAAAGATCCTGAGGTCGCGCCCCATACGAAGAAAATCTTTGAGGGAACGAATGGAACGTATCTCATCCCAGAGATGATAATCAAAATCCAGCAGTTCCTTAAATGCCGGAAGGTATTTGCCCCCATTCTCTTCGCAAATGTATTGATACCAGTGCGGGACTTTCGCACGAAAAACACCAGGGCGATGGTATACGTTCAATGGTTCGCTGATATAGGCTGTGAGCGCATCGGCAGCCAGCATTTTGCCAACCCATGTGGTTCCACTGCGATGTGCGCCTGTAACAAGGATTGGAGCGAGTGCGAGATCAGCCATATTATTTTATTCATCCTCCATGGGAACGGCGAGGATCGAATTCACTCCATAAATGATGGAGGCACAACGGTTGAGCCGAAAGCCTGTATGATCACCCAAATCCTGAAGCTTCTCATCTGGCAAAAATCGTACCACCAGATCCTGAACGCCCCGGGCTTCGAGTGCGCGGATTTCGGAATCACGCAAATCCCAGGCGGCGGCGCGCTGTTTATATACAGGGATTTCTGTGGAGGTCCGCCAGACGCCCCGCAAGGGATAGAGTACCAAGAGCATGAGCGCAAGGATCGCGAAACGGCGAAAATAAGTGGATCGAAGGAGTTTCATTCTTACGTTTGCAGCCAGTATACCCAGCAAGGCGCCATTTATCATTAAAGCGCCGGTCATGAGCATCCGGCCTGCAAAACGGGCGCGCGCGATCGGATAAGACTGGCCATAGATGCTTGGCGCAAAAGTCGCGGCGATCAGGATATACGCGATCAACGATACAGAAATTATGAGAATCCCAAGGCGTTTGTACGCTCCTCTTGAAGGGTTTTGGGAAGGGTCAGCAAATTTCACATATAAGAGCACAGCCGGCAAAGCGACAGAAATGAGCGTCGGCGCAGGCAGTGTTCGTAGTGTGGCTACGATGAATTCAAAAGTATGCCGGAGAATTCCAGAAACAAGCTCAAACAAGCCTGGAGGAGCGGTTTGTAATCGGAGCAGATTGGCGGGAGCAAACGCCATCACGAGCAAAGCGACCAAAGCGCCCGCCAGCGACCAGGATAAAACGATCAACATGGATCGGCGAGACCTGCCATCACCCCACCACCAGGCTGCACACACTGCCAGGAACAGTATCGTAATCATCAGCGCGGTTGGAGGTTCCGAAAGACCTCCTGCGAGAAAGGGACCAATAAAACACACAGCCTGGATCCAAAGAGAAGGGGAACGCTCCCGGGCATTCCTGATCTGTTTCAGCAGAAACACGCCCAGGAAAAGTATAAAGACCAGCGGCGCGAAATGCGACGTCATGCCGGCGCGCCAGTACAGGGTTTCATATAAATCCGGAGCCTGCAGGATTGAAAAATAGATGATTGAAGCAGCCATGAAGAAGGCTATCCAGTGGCTCCATCCTCGAGCAACCATTTCCCCGATCTCCTTCAACAGCAGGTACAGTCCCAGCACCAGCAGGACCAGCATCAAAGGAGGCAGGGTCGCCACGTTATGCCAGCCGAAGATTTTGTCAACGAGACCAATAAAGAGAATATTCGTGTATCGGCCCGAAGTGATGAAATACCGGCGGATCATACGGCTTAGGAGATCATCCTGCAAAAAAAAGGCGCTGAGACAGTAATCATCGCTTCCGTAACGCGAAAAGGTTCCCAGGTAGGCATACAAGGCAAGCCCAATGGATGTAGTCAGGATACCCAGCGAAAGCGCCAGCCAGAAATAAGGCTCTTCCGAAAATTTTCGTTTCAGGCCATTCAATAACTCATTCATGGTTTGACTGCCACTGCCACCAGGATCATGCCCGATGAAGACTGGCGATCCAGTTCGCGCGCCAACTGGCGGCCGGCCCATTTTGGAGAAACAAGCGACAGGAATGGGCTGAGACTGTAGATGGAACCAAAATACTCGATACCGAGGCCCGAATCGACCAGGAGTCGCCGTAACGAAGCAGGGTGAAAGCGACTGATATGCTGTTCACCGGCCATCTTGGGCGCCATGTTCAGCAAATCCACCGTCCATTCCATCATTGGCCATAGGCTGTGGTAATTGGGCGTAGTCACCAGGAATCGTCCACCCGGACGAAGAATGCGGGATGCTTCGCGGATGGAAACTTGCGGCACCTCCAGATGCTCGATCACTTCAGAGAGCAGGACGCAATCAAAACTTCCATCGGCTAACGGCAATAGTTCGCTAATAGCCTGAGTACAGGCAAAGCCACTCGGCGCCTCCGGGCCAGACCTGGCCTCCTGCAAACGCGAGCGGACAAAAGTCAGCGACCGCATCGCCAGGTCGAGCGCCACCGGATAGCTGCCGCGGACGCTGGCCTGCAGCAGCAAGTTGCCTGCTCCACAGCCGATTTCGAGCAGGCGTGAGCCGGCCTTCAAATGAGGGCGGATCAGTTGATCGATCATGGTGAGCTTGCCGCCGTGCCAGAAACGCTGCATCGGATGCCCGGAATGCAGGGCGCGATACTGGTAGTCACCTGCGACGGCATGATAATCAAAAGACAAAGATGGGCTCCTAGTCGTATTTTCCCTGCCAGTCCATCCAGCGGACCATGAACAGGTTCGAAAACATCCTGAGCGAGTCGATCAACAGACGGACACGACTGCGATGACGATGTTCTATCATGTGCACTGCAACAGGCTGGATGGCAAACTTTAGTTTGCGCGCCACGAAGAGCATTTCCACGTCAAAGCCGAAACCGCCGATGGTCAACCGGCGAAAAATGTCCTTCGCCGCAACGGAGGTAAAACCCTTGAAGCCGCACTGTGTATCAGGCAGGCCCTTAAATAGAACTGCCTGAACCATCCAGGAGAAAACCTGACCTGCTGCATAGCGCAGGGCCGGCACACCCTTTACCTCCGAACCTGGCAGGACGCGCGAGCCAATGGCAAGATCGCAGCCGCTTCGCAGGGCTTTCAAAAAGCCATCGATGGCATACAGTTCATAAGGCAGGTCGGCATCTATAAAGATCACATAACGTCCGCGACTCTCCAGAATGCCGCGGCGGATGGAGAATCCTTTACCCATGTTCTTCTGGTTGATCAACAGGTGCAGGTCCGCACCGCTTCGTTTTTTCCAGGCCTGAATGGAGGCAACGGTCCTATCCTGGCTGCCGTCGTCCACGACAATGATCTCGTATTGTTCCGGGCGCGCTGACAGGTAACTTCGCAAACCGTCCAAAGTGCCTGCGATCAAAGCCTCTTCATTATACGCTGGTATGATGATGGAAAGATCGGGCGTCGTCATGCCTGCCTGTTGTCCCTCATTGGATGGGGTTCTGCAAATCGAAGATCAGAAAATTGTTCCCCTGAACCAGGACAGGATAAGCTGTGAACAAACGCTCCTTGAGTTCCGGCTGTCGGTCAAGTTCATCAAAATCAGTCACAAGGAAGAAATCTCTTTTCGAAGAATATCCGTCGAACAGCTTTTCGAAAGAAACCGCACCGCCTCGGATATCAACATAATTTGCATCCCCCGCATAAGGCCAGACGGCGGCGGTCCTCCATCCCCAGTATTGCAGGCGGGAGCCGTAATCCTGAGTCAGGGCAGCAATGCGCGCGTTCTCATCGAATTGCTCACCGATCCCGGCCCACATCACGGCATCCGGACGATAATCCACGGCCTTCATCTGATTGCGCACATCCCACACGACCGATAACAAACCATAGATCAGGATGACGTACGCGGCGCTTCGCGTCCAACGCTGGACAGTTGCCTCCGTTAAACGCGCGCAGAACCAATCCCCCAGCGGTGCCAGCGACGCGGCTACGATCGGAATGAACGGCAAATGATAATAGTCATGCGTCGG
>Ga0209321_10003559_pt1 | contig 10412 bp, 9 predicted proteins | sample Rifsed16ft4_FD_184012 | JGI IMG/M metagenome (GOLD analysis project Ga0209321, IMG submission 184012) | Soil microbial communities from Rifle, Colorado, USA - sediment 16ft 4 - CSP-I_5_4 (version 2) | ecosystem: Environmental > Terrestrial > Deep subsurface > Rock core/Sediment | place: Rifle... | reverse complement strand
CGCCAGCCTCGCCGGCACGCTCACCGCCCACGGGCTCGACATCCTAAGCGTGGATGTTTTCACGCGCCGCGACGGCCGCGCCCTCGACACGTTCCGGCTCAGCTCGGTCCTTTCCGAGCGTCGTGAGCGCATCGGTCGGGCGCTCTCGGAGGCGGCGGCGGGTCACCTGGACGTGGAGGTCGCGGTAGAACGGTGGCGGGCCAAGGCCCGCCGTCCCCGTAAGCTTTGGGGGCGAGCCGCCAAGAAGCCGCGGGTGCGCTTCGACCTCGAAGCCTCCCCGACGGCCACCGTGGTAGAGGTGAGGGCGGCTGACCAGCCGGGTCTGGCCTACACCCTCGCCCATACTTTGTCTGGTCTGGGGCTGGATATCCGCTTCGCGCGGATCGCGACCGAGAAGGCTCTGGCCCTTGATGTCTTCTACGTGACGGACGCGGAAGGGCAAAAGCTCTCCCCGGAGACGCGCGTGGGAGTTGAGAAGGCTCTGCTCTCCGCTTTAGGGGCGAAGAGCGGACGCGAAGCTTGAGCAAGGAGGCGTGATGAAGAAGATGGAAGCCATCGTGAGGCCGCACTTTCTGGAGGCGGTGAAGACCGCCCTCCAAGAGGTGGGAATCGTGGGGATGACGGTCACTGAGGTGAAGGGGTTCGGTCGCCAGAAAGGCCACACCGAGACCTACCGGGGCAGCGAGTACGAAGTGCAGTTCCTGCCCAAGATCAAGATCGAGGTCGTCCTGGGCGACGAGCTCGTGGATCAGGCAGTGGAAGCAGTGCTGAAGACGGCCAAGACCGGAAAGTTCGGGGACGGCAAGGTCTTCGTGAGCACAGTGGAAGACGTCGTGCGTATCCGTACCGGAGAGCGTGGAGAGGCCGCGCTCTAGCCGCGTCCTGGACCAGCCCGCGTCGAATCTTCTTAAGGAGGAGTGATGGACTTATTGCAAGCTAAGGTTGCTCTCGACACCATCTGGGTCGTCGTGACGGCGTGCCTCGTGTTCTTCATGAATGCGGGATTCGCCATGCTGGAGTCGGGGCTCTGCCAGGCCAAGAACGCGGTGAACATCCTGGCGAAGAACTTCATCGTCTTCGCCGTCTCGTCGCTGGCATTCTGGGTCTTGGGCTTCGGCCTCATGTTCGGTGACGGAACCCCCTTCATAGGCCTGAACGGCTGGTTTCTCTCAGGAGTTGACAACAGCCCGGCAACCGGCGAGGCCTATCAGGGAGTGTTCGCCTCGCTGAACTGGACTGGCGTGCCCCTGGCCGCGAAGTTCTTCTTCCAGCTTGTTTTCGCGGGGACGGCCGCCACCATCGTGAGCGGGGCGGTAGCGGAGAGGGTCAAGTTTCTGAGCTTCATTCTCTTCTCCTTCGCCCTGGTGGCCCTTATCTATCCTGTAGGAGGGCACTGGGCGTGGGGCGGGGGCTGGCTCGGGACCGCCGGCTTCAAGGACTTCGCGGGTTCGACCGTCGTCCATTCCATCGGAGGCTGGGCGGCCCTCACCGGCGTGATCATCCTCGGCCCCCGCATCGGCAAGTACTCGGCCAGCGGGAAAGTCCAGCCCATCCCCGGCCACAACATGGGCTTCGCCACCCTCGGCACCCTCATCCTGTGGCTCGGCTGGTTTGGTTTTAACCCCGGCAGCACGATGGCGGCCGACGTGGAGCTGATCTCCACCGTCGCCCTAAACACCAACATGGCCGCGGCCGCGGGATGCCTGGCCGCCACGGCCGTGGCCTGGATCGTCCTCGGCAAGCCCGACCTGAGCATGATCCTGAACGGCACGCTTGCCGGCCTGGTGGCCATCACCGCGCCGTGTGCCTTCGTCACCACCGCCAGCTCTGTAATCATCGGCACGCTCGCGGGCGTTTTGGTGGTGTCCGCCGTTCTGTTCTTCGACCGGGTCAAGCTCGACGATCCAGTGGGCGCGCTCAGCGTGCACCTCGTCAATGGGGTTTTCGGCACCCTCGCGGTGGGCCTCTTCGCGACGGAGGGCGGGCTTTTCGCGGGAGGCGGTATCGCCCTCACCCTCACCCAGATCAAGGGCATCCTGGCGGTGGGTGCCTTCACGGCCGCGGCGAGCGCCGTGGTCTGGTACGTACTCAAGCTCACCATCGGTATCCGGGTTTCGGCGGAGGAGGAGCGCGAGGGTCTCGACACGGGCGAGCATGGCATGGAGGCCTACCCAGGCTTCACGTCACGCGCGGGTCTCTGAAGATGTCAGTCACCAACAAACCAAAGGAGCGAACCGATTATGACATTGAACCATGGCAGTGACCCGACTATGACATGCAGGAGCCATCCGTTGAGACGATTTGGACTCGTTGTCTTCGCCTGGTTGACCCTGGGCGCGGCTGCGGTCTACGCCCAGGATCCGGCCTCGTCGCCCACGCCCGAGGCTCCGAAGATCGACATCACCGGTTTCGTCGACGTCTATTACGAGTACAGCTTCAACAAGGTCGACCCGACATATCGGGGCTTCGACGTGCAGCACAACGCGTTCTCCCTCAGCTTGGCTGAGCTGTCTTTCGCCAAGGGGGTCACCCCCGAGAGCAGGGTCGGCTTCCGGGTCGATCTCGACTTCGGGAAGACTGCCGATATCGTCGCCTCTTTCGAGCCGGAAGGAGTCGAGGGTAAGGAGATCTACAAGAATATCCAGCAGGCCTACGGCAGCCTGCTCACCGGCAAAGTGCAGTGGGACGTGGGTAAGTTCGTCACCCCGCACGGCGCGGAGGTCATCGAGTCGCAGGACAACTGGAACTACACGCGCTCGATGCTCTTCACCTTGGCCATTCCCTTCTACCACGTCGGCATCCGCGCCACCGCACCCGTCAACGACAAGCTCAGCGTAGCCGGGCTCGTGGTGAACGGCTGGAACAATAGCAGCGAGATGTTCGGAGACGTCCCTTGCCTGGCGATACAGGCGACCGTGAAACCGAGCTCCGAGCTCACCTGGATCGCGAACTACATGTTCGGCCAGGAGGCGCCCGACGCCGATACTCGGCACCTCTTCGACACCACCGTCATCCTGGCAACGCAGGAGAAGCTGAGCCTCATGGCCAACATCGACTACGGTGCGGAAGGAGACGTCTCCTGGTGGGGTATCGGCGGTTACGCGAAGTATCAGGTGAAGGACGATTGGGACCTGGTCGGCCGCTTGGAGTACCTAGACGACAAGGATGGCGGTTTCATGACCCTCGGCACCGCCGCCCAGAGCTTGACCGTCACCAGTGACCACGTGATGGCGGAGAATCTCCGGCTACGGTTCGAGTACAGGACCGACTTTGCGGACGAGCCGGTCTTCCCGAAGGACGACGGCACATCGAAAGATTCCCAGACCACCCTTGCCTTCGGGCTGGTTGTCACCTTCGGGGGTGAGATATGATCGACTCGCGGCGCCGGTCTTGCGATCGGTACCCTGCTAACAGTGCCCGAAGGAGGCGGAATGACCCCAAGTGACGTTCTCAAGTTAGGCAAGGAGAAGGGCGCGAAGATCGTGGACCTCCGGTTCATCGACATGCCCGGTCTCTGGCAACACTTCTCGATTCCGGCGAGCGAGCTCAACGCGGAGCTGTTCTCGGAGGGCATCGGTTTCGACGGCTCGTCGATCCGCGGGTTCCAGGCGATCAACGAGTCGGACATGCTGCTCTTCCCCGACCCCGAGACCGCCCAGATGGACCCGTTCACCGCAGTACCCACCCTGGTGCTGATCTGCGACGTGAAGGACCCCGTGACGGGGGCCAACTACGAGCGCGATCCGCGCTACGTGGCCAAGAAGGCGGAAGCCTACGTCAAGAGCACGGGCATCGCCGACACCGTCTACATCGGTCCCGAGCTCGAGTTCTTCATTTTCGACGACGTGCGCTTCGACCAGGGCTACAACTTCGGGTTCTACCACCTGGACGCGGAAGCGGGAACCTGGAACAGCGGGCGCGTAGGGACGCCTGAGAACCCGAACCTGGGCTACCGCCCCCGCTACAAGCAGGGTTACTTTCCGGTGGCTCCCGCCGACCACCACCAGGACCTGCGCTCGGAGATGGTGCTGAACCTGGAGAGCGTGGGCGTCAAGATCGAGGTCCACCACCACGAGGTCGCCTCCTCCGGCCAGGCCGAGATCGACATGCGCTTCGACACACTGGTCAAGATGGCGGACAAGGTGATGTGGTACAAGTACTGCACCAAGAACACGGCGAAGAAGCACGGCAAGACGGTGACCTTCATGCCGAAGCCGGTCTTCATGGACAACGGCTCGGGCATGCACACCCACCAGTCGCTGTGGAAGGGCGGGAAGAACCTCTTTTACGCGAAGGGGAGCTACGCCGACATCTCGACGACCTGCAAGCACTACATCGGCGGCATACTTAAGCACGCGCCGGCGCTGTGCGCGTTCATCGCTCCGTCCACCAACTCGTATCGGCGCCTCGTGCCCGGTTACGAGGCCCCTATCAACCTTGCCTACAGCGCCCGGAACCGCTCCGCCGCGGTGCGCATCCCGATGTACTTCGGCTCGGAGAGCTCGAAGCGCATCGAGTTCCGCACGCCCGACGGGACCTGCAACCCGTACCTGTCCTTCGCGGCCTGTTTGATGGCCGGCCTCGACGGCATCCAGAACAAGATCGACCCCGGCCAGCCCCTCGACAAGGACCTCTATGAGCTGCCCGCGGAGGAGGCGGCGAAAGTCAAGCAGCTTCCGGGTTCCCTGGACGTGGTGCTGGACGACCTCGAAAAGGACTATGAGTTCCTTCTCAAGGGGGACGTTTTCACCAGGGACTTGATCGATACCTGGATCGAGTACAAGCGAAAGAACGAGGTCGACGCCATCCGTCTGCGCCCGCACCCGTACGAGTTCGCTCTGTACTTTGACATTTAAGGACGGGATTAAGGAGGGGGACGCGGCGTCGCGTCCCCCCCTCCTGGCCGCTGGGCGAATCGGGATCGACTCTTCGCTCCCAAGCTTTTCGTCGGAACGAGGGGATATAACTTGGCGGCAGGGGTCAGTCATTCCTCTTAGAGCCCCCGCCGTTTGAAGTCTTCCTTGCGGAGGCCGTGGCGTTGCATCAGGTTGTAGAGAGTGCGTTCGTTGATGCCGGCACGCTTGGCCGTCTCGCCGATGCGTCCGTGAGTCGCCTCCAGGAGTTGGGTCAAATAGCTTCGTTCGAAAGCAGCGGTCCATTGCTCCCGCGCTGCCGTCAAGGACAGACCGGCCCAACCTTCGGTGCCCTCACGAGGGCGCTCGCGGTCCGGGGTCCGCGGTCCGGTTTCTCTCGGAGTCTGTACCTCTTCCAGGCGCAGATCCGATTCGCGAATCTCCTCGCCGGGCGCGACGAGCACCGCACGCTCGATCACGTTGATGAGCTCTCGCACGTTGCCCGGCCAGTGGTAGTGAACGAGCGCCCGTAGGGCGTCGGGGTGGAAGCGAGTCGCCTTGCCCCCGAACTGCCGTCGTAGACGCTGCAGAAAGTCTTGGGCCAACTCCGGGACGTCTTCTCGCCTTTCTCGCAGTGAAGGGATGATGAGGGTGATCACGGCCAGCCGATAGTAGAGATCGGCGCGAAACGCCTGCGCCTCCATCTCCGCCTTGAGGTCACGATTGGTGGCCGCCATGACTCGCACGTCGATCTCGACGGCGTGCTCTCCGCCCACCCGCCGGATTTGCCGTCCCTCCAGAACGCGCAGCAGCTTCACCTGGAGATGGAGCGGCATTTCGCCGATCTCGTCGAGGAGGATCGTTCCGCGCTGGGCGAGCTCGAAGTACCCACGCCGGGCGCGGGTGGCACCGGTGAAGGCACCTTCCTCGTGGCCGAAGAGCTCGCTTTCCAGCAGGCCTTCCGGGAGTGCCCCGCAGTTCACGGGAATGAAAGGTCCGCGGGCGCGACTGCTCTCGAAATGAATGGAACGCGCCAATCGCTCCTTTCCCACACCGGTCTCCCCCAGGATGAGGAGCGCACTGTCGGTACGGGCAACTCGCTCCGCCAGATCGACCAGACGAATCATCGCCGGACTGGCCGAGACGAAGTCGCTCAGCTTCGAGCGTTTCTGTCGCCGCTGAGCTCCTAGATGCGTGATAAGGTCTTCGCTCCTCCGGTTGGCGAGCGCGAAGAGCGTCTCGCCTAGGACGCTGTCGGAAAGACCTAGCCCCAAGACGGCCCGGTACCCCGCCGAGAGAAGCTCGGCCCTCTCCTCCGGATTTTCTTTGAGCGTCAGAGCGACCACCGCCGGGGGCGTGGGGAGTTGCCTCACGGAGTCCATGAGGCCACCCGCCCGGGAGGAGTCAACCAGCACCAAGTCGTGATCTTCTCGCCCCAGGCGTTCCCACAGAGTTTCCTCACTGTCGACGAGCTCGGGTAGGAAACCCTTTTCTCGGAGAAGGCGTTCAAGTCTGTGGCCGGGCTCGGGAAGCTCGAGGACGAGGAGGGCACGTAGCAACATGGGATACCGAATTCGGTAGTATAGATCCGATTATTTCGGGCATCCAATGCCGGTCTTGAAAAAATTACATGAGCGGCGGCGGCGAGATGTTTCTGTTCAAAATGAAGTAAACAAGAGGCTTATAATCTCTTTGGACCCTTGTTTCCCGGTGGCACCTCTCTTGCTCTGCCATGCAGCATGACTCAGATCCAGATTCATAGAAAACACGAACCGGCCATACCCCGGCTCGTCAAGGCCCTCAAGCCGCTCCAGCCTGTCCGGATCGCTCCCCAGCGCATGCCGGTGAAGGTAATGAGTCCGGTTCGGTTCTGGCGCGTTCGGCAGGCCAGCAGCTAGCGGGTCGCCCCGCCAGAGCCACCCGTTCCATGGGGCACGAGCCCTAGCGGTCTGAAGACCGCTGGTATCTCAGCTCGGACTCCCGGATCGTCTGAAGCGCCGCCTCTCGGTTTTCCCAGCCTTCCACACCGGTTTTCTTCGCTTCCAGCTCCTTGTAGATGAGACATCCAGCGAGTTGCCCAAGATCCAACTGAGCCCGGTGGACGCGGCTACCAGACTGGTGTGAACAGGATCTTAGCCTTGTCGGGAAGCGAACGGTAGAGTGAGCGGACGTTCTCATCCGCCAAGCGAAGGCGCAAGCGGACGCCGCCCATCGGCTCATCGAGTGCCCATCGATCCGAGATCGATGCTGAGAAGGTCCGCTCGGATTCGGCGCGGATCCGGATGGTGAGGCCTGGCTCGCACCGCAGGGTAAAGGAGGAGGGTGTGGCCGTGTCGGCCGTGTCGGGATCGGCTGGCAAGGCAGGCTCGCCGGGTGCCTGTCCCGGTGTCATCTCTTGGCGCTGGGTCGACGAGTTTTTCTGGAACTCATAGACCCGCGCCAGCCAGTCTGGATCCCCCGGCCCCCCCAAGGGCTCACCCAGGTCCACGGACAGCAAAGGGAATCTTCGCAGCTCGACGCCCCGCAGCTTGAGTGTCAGCGTTCGACCACCAGCGTCGAGAACGTAATAGAAAACCTCTGCTTTGGCGAGCTCTAGCTCCTGCGACGCGAATCGAACCTGCTGGGCGAGCTGATTCGGGTCACCCTCCTGCAGCGTCAAACTCGCGGCGATCAGAAACGAGCCAAGCTCCGCCCTTGCTCGAGTCATCAGAAGATGTAGATGGGCGTTCCAACCGGAGACAATTGGAAGACGCGCTCGAGCTCCTCGTCCCCCAGACGGATGCACCCATGGGTGATGCTGCGCCCAAGATAGCGTTGATAAAGCGTTCCGTGGATCATGTAGCCATCGCCGAAATAAAGGGCATAGTCACCCAGGGTGTCTTCGTCGCGCCGTTCCGCGAGACTGCCCGGCACCGGTTTTCCCTCCTCGACAAAGGCCCAGTCGGGTTTGGTCCATATGGGGTTCACTGCTCTTCTGAAGACCCGGAAGAAGCCGCGGGGGGTGTCGAAGATCCATTGCCGCTCCTGATCGGGGTCCCGCAGGAGCAAGCCGCTGCCAGTCGAGCAGACCGCCTGGTAGAGGATCTGGTCGCCCTTCTTTACGTAGAGTTGATTCTGGGACGTGTCCACCACGATGTGGTTTCTTCCGGGCTGGAGGGCATGAAGGGCTCTCTCCAGGCGCAGTGCCTCGGAGAGCGCCTGTTCCGGCTCGGTTTCGCTTAGGGTTGCTTCCTTCCGGCTCCCGGTTTCGGAGGGGAAGGGATCATAGTGGTAGAGCGCTCCCGTCACCACCGGCAGCGCTAGTCCGGCTGTAAGTAAGGCCGCCAACCAAACGACCAGGACCCACGCGGAGCGGCGCCCGGACGCGGCAGATGAACCGTTTCCAGAGGACACGAGCCGCAAACGCACACCCTGTTTCACCGGCCCCCCGCTCCGTCGTATCGACCCACGATGGCCACCGAGCTACCTACCGAAAGCCGCTCGAATAGATAGTCCATCTCGCGATTGGAGACCGCGACGCAGCCGTCGGTCCAGTCGTTTCCGCGCCCGCCGTCGCCGTGAACCTCTATCAATCCCCCCGGGCGCGCGTGCACTGGGATCCGACCTTCACGCTTCGCCTGAAGGAATCGTTGCCGGTCGGTCTCGTTGGGATAATCGAGCAAGAGCGCCTTATGGTACGAGGTGTGACCGCTCCCCTTCTTGCGAAGGACGCGGTAGACGCCCTCGGGAGTTGCTCCGTCCCCGGCCATCACCTTCCGGTGAAGGCTCTTGTGTCCGAGCTCGACGTTGCTGATGCGCTGAATCTTTCCCCGATCGTAGAGAATGGCGCGGTGCCCGAACTTGTCCACGACCAGCGCCCGCAACCCGGTCGTCCTACTGTGTCCCATGGCTTGCGCCACCCAGTCTCGCCAGTGTCTCAAGTTGACGGGGTCCTCGAACCGAGCGAGCAATTCCTCGACTTCCATCTGAGCCCCACCCGCCAGCTCGTGCGCCCGGCGTGCGCGGTCCATCGCGGAGGAGAAGTCTTGTTCTTCCAGAAGGGATTCGGCCTCGACCAACATCAGGCGCGCCTGGGCGACTTTGGATCGAACCGCCGCCGGCAGACCCGGCTGACGTTCTCCGAACTGTCCGTCGAGCACCGACTCGGCTTCCCAGGCCCATGTCTGCGCCTCTCTTCTTGCTCGGTCCCGATCGGTTTCGGCCACCCAGGCCGCAATGCGTGCCAGCTCGGAGGCTTGCTGCACCTTGAGGCGCCAGCGGGAGCCCTCGGTGAAGGCAAGAAGACTCGCCTTCCGACGCCGCACTTCGAGCTCCGCTTCGGAAAAGGCCCGTTCGGCCAGGGCGGAGGCCTCGGGAGCAAAGCGGGAGGCATGGAGCGAGCGGGCGGAAGCCAAGTGCTGCCGGGCCGCATCCAGCTCCCGGATGGCGAGATCGGGCTCGCTCGAGGTGCAGGTCAACTGCAACAGCACCCCTCCCAGGATCCAAGCTAGACTTCCCACCGGCCGGCGACCCGCAGGAACGTCGCCGTGTTTGTCGACCCCAACAGGCTCGTCAGGGAGCGAGCGTTCGCCACCCGCTCCCTGATGGGAATTGATGCTTATACGCGACCTCTCTTGGCCTGCGCCTGGGCTACGTCGCTCGAGATGGCATCCGCCTCGCTCTTGACCGACTCGGCCCTGGCCAGCGCCCCGAGATAGTCTCCCGCCTGGTACATCTCGGAGGCTTGCGCCAAGGCAGCCTCCAACGTTGCCAGCTCCGACCGCATCGCTTCGATCTCGGTCCGGGTTCCCTTACCCGCAGGAGCCGCGTCCACCGCGGACTTGGCGGAGGTGATCGCCGACTGAGCTGCCAGGATGGCAGCCTCTGCAGACAGGCGAGCCTTCTCGCGGTTCTGTTCCGCGTCCGTCTTTGCGCTGGCAGCGGCTTCCGAGGCCTGGCTCAGCAGTTGGCTGGCCTCGTCATAACTGCGCAAGAGAGCGAATTTGCCACCTTGCGCTTCGACCTCCGCCGTGGCGGTATTCAGAGCGTCTTCCGCGGCGCGGAGCGAGTCCGCAGCATACGTCGCCGCCCCCGCGTCCTTTGCAGCTTGAAGAGAAGCGTTGGCCGCATCGATCGCTTCTTGAGGCACTTTGGCGCATGCCGAAAGGCCCCCTATTAACGTTGTCAAAGCGGCTAAGGCAATGAATCGTGATCTTACCTTCTTCCTCATGTTTTTCTTACTCCTTCAGGATCCAATGGATCCAACTATTCTAGCAACGAAGGTGCCAATATTCCAATCGGCAGGCACTGACGCGTTCTCATTGATTCAAGACATCTTGCAGCATCGGTTTGCCAATCCTTCCGGTGGGCCTTCCGCAAATGTGGCCTTTTTGCCGGAATTATCTTCACAGGTGGTAAAAAACACCCGGCCCGAAACAGGGGCTCTGGTCAGCCTGGCATTCTACACCCAATGCGCCATCAACGTAGGTTTCTTCCGCGGATGGCGCGGATGGTGGGAACCCAGCCTCGTCGAACATCACTAACATTTCGTGTGGGGACGCTGCCTACCCCTTTCGGCGG
>Ga0209321_10003558_pt1 | contig 10416 bp, 7 predicted proteins | sample Rifsed16ft4_FD_184012 | JGI IMG/M metagenome (GOLD analysis project Ga0209321, IMG submission 184012) | Soil microbial communities from Rifle, Colorado, USA - sediment 16ft 4 - CSP-I_5_4 (version 2) | ecosystem: Environmental > Terrestrial > Deep subsurface > Rock core/Sediment | place: Rifle... | reverse complement strand
GAGCACCAGCGCATTGAACGCCGTCACCTCGGATTCGATCTGCTCCTCGGTACAGAAAATATGACCATCATCCTGCACAAAACCGCGCACCCGCATCAAGCCATGCAAGCCGCCCGACGGCTCGTTGCGGTGGCAGGAGCCGAACTCGCCGTAGCGCAACGGCAGCTCGCGGTAGGAACGCAGATCGGCATTGAACACCTGCACGTGACCGGGACAGTTCATCGGCTTGATGGCGTAGTCGTGCTTTTCCGACTCGGTGGTGAACATGTTGGCCTTGTAGTGTTCCCAGTGGCCGGACTTCTCCCACAGCACGCGGTCGATGATCTGCGGGCAGCGAATCTCCTGGTAGCCGTTGTCGCGATAGACCCGGCGCATGTACTGCTCGATCACCTGCCACATCGCCCAGCCCTTGGGATGCCAGAACACCATGCCCGGCGCTTCGTCCTGCATGTGGAACAGGTCGAGCAGCTTGCCCAGCTTGCGGTGGTCGCGCTTTTCCGCCTCTTCCAAACGCATCAGGTAGGCGTCGAGATCTTCTTTCTTCGCCCAAGCCGTGCCGTAGATGCGCTGCAGCATCTCGTTCTTGGAATCGCCGCGCCAGTAGGCACCGGCCACCTTCATCAGCTTGAACACCTTGAGCTTGCCGGTCGACGGCACGTGCGGGCCGCGGCACAGGTCGGTGAAGTCGCCCTCGCTGTACAGCGAAACTTCCTGATCCGCGGGAATGGCTTCGATGAGCTCAGCCTTGTACTTCTCACCTAGGGATTTGAAGTAAGCCACCGCTTCGTCGCGCGGCACCACCTTGCGCGTCACCGGCAGGTCCTTCTTGGCCAACTCCGCCATGCGCTTCTCGATGGCTGCCAGGTCTTCCGGCGTGAAGGGACGCGAATAGGCGAAATCGTAATAGAAACCGTTCTCGATCATGGGACCGATGGTCACCTGCGCCTCGGGGAACAGCTCCTTCACCGCATAGGCCAGCAAGTGCGCAGTGGAATGGCGGATCAGATCGACCCCGTCGGCATCCTTGTCGGTGATGATCGCCAGCTTGGCATCGGCGGAGATCAGATGCGAGGTATCCACCAGCGTCCCGTCCACCTTGCCTGCCAGCGCGGCACGCGCCAGACCGGCGCCTATGCTCTGCGCGACCTCGGCCACGGTCACGGGGTTGGGATAACTGCGTTGCGAACCATCCGGTAAGGTAATGACGGGCATTTTTTCACTCTGCTAAAAACATAATGCGGCGACCGCCGCACTTCAATATTTCAAAGGCGCAGCCTGCGCCAAACGGGCGCGCAGTATAGCGCAAGTCATTCCCAACCATCATGATTTAGCTCCGACCTCAAACCGCAAACTCACCTGCTCGCCGCTTTGCCTGCCAGCCGTCCGTTCTTCCTCGAAACTCGCGGTAGGCAGCGTTGCGCGTTTCCGTCGTGTTGCCCAGTGCCCAATACAGCGGATGGTCGTCAATCAACTCATCCTGTTGGCCCAACGCATGTCTGGCATGACTCGGCCAGCGATAATCCTGCGGCTGCGCCGCCATATTTGCGCGCACCGGATTCAGTTCGATATAACGGCAGCTGGTCGGCAGATACTGTTCCTGATCCACCAGGCTCGATTTGAATCGACCTTCCCACAACGCCCCGCTCCGTCGATAAACAAAGTCGACTTATTGCACATAGCGCTGCAGAGGCCATCTCGGTTGTCGCTTCTCTGCGATCACGCACCCCCTCATCTGTCACATCGCCACGCTGTTGTTCGAGTGCAAATCAATTCCGCTATACTTCATGGCGGCCTCCTGTGGTTAGAGCAAGTTCGCAAACTCACTTTAACCCCACCGCCACCGGCGGTGGGAGGTCGGCCAGATGAATTTCAGCTTCGCAATTTAATAACAGCTCGTGCGAATGACCAAAATATTTGGCGACTAAAGGGCACGGTTAAAGCTGATCTCGAACCGTATTCAGCATTGTGAATTTCGTCGGCATGTGCGCTGCTGCGTATTTCGTATTTCACCAAGAATAGAGAAGCTGGCAGTCAGAATAAAGAAGGGGTTGGGGGGAGGTGGCATGACCATAAGAAAAGTCGGCGTCGGGATCTTGTGTCCGTCCTGGATGTTCATGAGGTGGCAATGGGGTCATCCATGAGCAGCGAGCGTTATCCGGAAGGATCCGAGATGGCAGTAGCCGAACCGGTCGCAGCGAAGCAAGATGCGGTTGCCGAGATGGCAACTGAAGCGGGCGCATTCCCGCGTAGCGGGCCAGAGCAGGAGCTCCGTCTGAAAGAATCCATTCTCGACAATGCCCGCGAGGCGATCTACCTGATCGGCCCCGATCTGCGATTTGTTTATGTCAACGACGAAGCTTGCCGTTCCCTGGGGTATTCGCGGGAAGAATTGCTGGGGATGACTCCTTCGGACATCGATCCCGACGTCACGCAGGAACGTGCCCGGCAGATTCATGCGCAGTTGATGACGCAGGGCAGCGTGACGATCGAGACCCGGCACCGGCGGCGCGACGGCAGTCTGTTCTCGGTGGAAATGCAGGGGGCCTTGATCGAACATCAAGGGCAGATGATGAACGTGGCTTTCGTGCGCGACATCACCGCACGCAAGCAGCAACAGCACAAGCTGGAGTTGCTTGAACACGCCGTCAATTTGTCGTCGGACGGTGTTTTCCTGATGGATAAAAATGTGCGTTTCATCTATGTCAACGAGGCGGCCTGCCGCTCGCTTGGCTACAGCCGCGAAGAACTGCTGGGGAAGACCCCACAGGATATCGATCCCGACATCACGCTCGATCAGTGCCGGAACATGATGCAGGCGGGGAATGCCGAGCCCGGGTCTTTTGAAAGCAGGCACCGCGCGAAAGATGGTCGCACCTTTCCCGTTGAATTGACTGGCGTCACCTTTGAACAGGATCGCAACAGGTTTTCTCTCACTACGGCGCGTGACATAACCGAGCGTAAGCGCATGGAAGATGAGGTCGCGGCCCGCGAACGCCAGTTCCGCAGCCTGACGGAGAACTCGCCTGACACCATCGCACGTTATGGACGTGATTGCCGTCGTCTGTATGTCAATCCTACCTACGCGGCGCAGGTCGAGGGCAGTGCCGATGTCTTGCTGGGCAAGACGCCATCCGAATCCCCGGCGTACACCGATGCTGGCGCATACGAAGCCAGGCTCGCCGAGGTATTCGCCAGCGGAAAGGAGATCGAGTTCGAGCTGAAATGGGCGGGCACGGGCGGGCGCGAGGTTTGCAGGCTGATCCGCCTGACGCCCGAATTCGGCAAGGACGGCGATGTGGCGAGCGTTCTGGCCGTAGGGCGTGACATCACGGAATTGAGCGCATCGCGCGTGAAGATATACCGGATGGCGTTCTACGATACGTTGACTTCGCTGCCGAACCGGGCGCTATTCGGCGACCGGCTGCGCCAGATGCTCACCGACGCCTCCCGTCGCGGGCAATCGGCCGGCGTGATGATGCTGGACCTGGATCGTTTCAAAACGGTGAACGATACGATGGGGCATCCGGCCGGCGATGAGTTGCTGCGCGAAACGGCTTCGCGGTTGAGTGCATGCGTGCGCGCTTACGATACGGTGGCACGGTTGGGGGGGGATGAATTCGCCATCCTGTTGCCGGAGATCCGGTCTGGCGATGACCTGGGACGGGTGGCCACCAAGATGCTGAACGCGCTGAACCAGCCTTTCCTGGTGGACGGCAAGGAAGTGTTCATCTCGTGCAGCATCGGCATCGCGCTCTATCCGTCCGACAGCGCCGGGACCGACGACCTGCTGAAATTCGCCGATTCGGCGATGTACTCTGCCAAGCGCTCCGGTCGCAACAAGTTCCGCTTCTATTCCAGGGAGCTGACCGAGAGCGCCAACGAACGCTTGATGCTGGAATCCGAATTGCGCCATGCCATCGGGCGGGGGGAACTGAAGCTGTATTACCAGCCCCAGGTGCGGCTGGGCGATGGCACGCTCATCGGTTCCGAAGCACTGTTGCGTTGGGATCATCCGCAGCGCGGCATGGTACAGCCCGACAGATTCATCGGTATCGCCGAGGATAGCGGCCTGATTGTCGAGATCGGCGCATGGGTGTTGCGCGAGGCGTGCCGGGCCGCCTGTGCGTGGAATGGAGCAGACAAGCCATTGCACAAAGTGGCGATCAACCTGTCTGCGCGGCAGTTTCAGACCGGGATTCTGATCGACACGGTGTACAGCGCGCTGGAGGAGACTGGCTGTCGTCCGGAGTGGGTCGAGCTGGAGATCACCGAGAGCCTGCTGCTGGATGAAGAATGCGGGGCGCTGGAAATACTCAAGGCGTTCAGGTCGCTGGGCATTTCAATCGCCATCGACGATTTCGGCACCGGTTATTCTTCCCTGAGCTACCTGGCCCGCTTCCCCATCGATACGTTGAAAATCGACCGATCATTCGTGCGCGGCATCACTACCGATCGCTACAGTATCGAACTGGTGAAGGCGATCGTGACCATCGCGCATAGCTTGGGATACCAGGTGGTGGCCGAAGGGGTGGAGACGGAAGCGGAGGCGGCAATCCTGCAAACGCACGGTTGCGAGATCGCACAGGGATATCTTTATGGAAGGCCGCTGCCACAGCAGGAGTCGAACTGCGCCTGCGCATCACTCCGAAAATCGCGTCGTGTTGACATGAACTGAAGTTCGAGTTGTTGCCGCTTGGCGCATTCCCCGATCAGGCGCTGTGCGAACGTGGCCAGATGGGCGATAAGCAGATAACTCTTTATGTCATAACATTCCTCGCCGGCAAAGCAAGCAGCGATTGGGATCGCGACCGCCTACTCACTCCGCCATGCCAAGGTAGGCGATCAGCGCATCCAGGGTGAACACGAACAGCAGGCTTTGCAGCACCGCGCGAATGGCGACCTTGGAACTAATTTGATCCAAATCCAAAAGTTGCATTTCGAATTTGAATCCACCCTAGCAAAGAAACTCATTCGGCAACCGCGTTGTCCATTCGGTCATCAGCACAAGATCGCAATCCACTGTTGTTCCATCTTGCACCACGAGTTCAAGTTCGCCAACACGTGAAGTATGTTCAACATCGTAGGCTTCACCCATTAGGCGTAACACCGCTTTCTTATACTCAGTATCCGGGTTGCCGGACAGATGCTGCCCCTTCATCTCCAACACCACAAGACGGTTCGCAACTTCGCCACGCTGCATGGCGAAGATAAAGTCTGGATAAACCTTCTCACGCCGCCAGCCCTGCACGGAGTAATGGTTGCGTGCGACATTGCGATGCCACCAACCCAGTGCCGCGTCTCCGTCGAGATAGACTGCGATATCGCGCTCGTCCTGACTAGAAAAATCACCCTTGTAAATCGGCGAAAACAGGCTACGCTCCAACGCCCCCCCATTCTTACCGACCAATTGATCAGCCGTTTCTGGCTCATAGGTTTCTGCCTCGAATGGCATACGCCAGTTGTTACCGTCTGCCCGCAGGCGAAACTGTATGCGTCCCGCTGCCACCTCGTCACAAAAATGGGACTTGGCCTTCCTATCGCGCACTTCATCCAGCCACTTTCGCAGCTCCTCGACGAGTAGTCCCGCCACCTCCCCCATCTTCGCATCATCAAAGCCACGCCCTTGCAGGCCAGCCTTCACCTTGCCGACAATCTCACGTGCAACCCATGCATTGGGCACAATGTCCGAAATCATGCGCACTGCATAGGCCGGATCAAACTGGAGCATCTCGCCAGTAGTACCCACGGTCTCACTGACAATTCGCTCGTCGCCTTGGTCTGCAAGATGAATACGCCGCATTTGACGTTCAGCACTTTGAGCATTGTCGGGAATCATCGAAACGAGTTCAGCCACATCCAGCCCCGACCAATCAACATCGAACAGAATGTCCTGCTCGTAGTCCAGCGGACGGACGATACCGTCCTCGACGCGCAACACCAACGGTAGAAAAATTTCTGTCTTGGCGAACTTCTCCCGCCGCTTCACTTTGCGAGCACCATTGCCAGTGCTGTTATCGGTCGTGCGAATTTCCTTCACCAGATCGCCCAGACCATCCTCTTCCAGCCCGGCCTTAATGGCGGCTACCACATCAGCAGTACCGGCGTGATGGGTGATGACATAGCACTCGTCGAGAGCCGCGACACCGGTTTTCTCGGCATGGGGCTGCCGCAAGATGCGGCCTACAAGCTGGGTCATGGCCGAAAGGTTGCCGCTTGCCGCCAAGGCACAAAGCACATAAGCAAATGGGCAGTCCCAGCCCTCCTGCAATGCCTGTTTGGTGATGATGACACGCACGCGATTGGTGGGCGTTAGCAGATCTTGGTTTTCAGGCGCTGCAAGGTCGTTAGTGTCCGCTGTCTTGATGGCGATTTCAGCCTCGTCCAGCCCGGAATTGACCAGCCATTCCTTGACATCGAGAGCGTGAATATGGGAACCATCGCGCTGATCTGCACCTGTCCGCTCCGCCTGCACCAGCAGGATTGGGCGGATATAGCGACCACGTTCACCATGCAGTCTCCGCGCTTCTCCGTCGAGTACATTGAGTCGATCAAGCGCCACTGCCAGAGTATTCCGCCAGTCAACACCTTGGCGCGGGTCGAGGTTGAGGGGCATTTTAATCATGCCCTCGCGGTCGAGATCGATGCCTTTCACCTCCACCAGTACGTTGGCGTAGCGTGCGGCCTTAGGGGTTTTTCCACTCGTGGCTGCGACGTCCTTAGGTGTGGCCGATAGTTCTAATACGAAACACGGATTGAAGCCGTAGAGCGTGGCAAAGGCCAGTTCCGAGACCGCACGGTGACCTTCGTCCATCACCACCACGGGCCGAATCAGCCGCAAAGCGTTACCCAGCGAATCTTTCACCATCGGCCAGAAAGCACCCACCTCACCCGACTTGCCATATGCATCCAGATTCGGTGTAAGTTCCAGCGCAACTCGGTGTGCTTCCATGTCGCCTTCGGGTGGGAAGAATCCCTGCACATCCCCCCGGTCGCGGAACATCTTCAGCGTGTCTTTATTATCTCGGTTGGACGATTGCAGCATCAACAGCATCACGCACAGATTGCCTTCCACATCGCGAGCATCCAACCGATCATCTTTCTCCATCAACCTGACGCGGTTGCCTGACTGCACGTCGAGCATCTGGCGATAGGGATGCTGGCGATCAGCCAGTTGTTTTTTTGTTTGCGTGTAGATGGCCTCGTTGGGCACTATCCACAACACGAAGCCTGTACTACAGCCCAAGTAACGCCCGAAGATGCGAGACAGGGCTGAGACCGCCAGATAGGTTTTCCCGCCGCCCGTGGGCACCTTGAACACCGCATTGGGCACGGGCCGACCCACGCCATCGGCACGATTAGAATATGGTATAGCGGCACGCGATTGCGGGAGCTTGTCCGTTTTGCGCATGGCTTCCCATGTTTTAGCGGAGAAGTCGGGAACATCACGTATCAGGTCAGGGTCGGTTTCCTGTGCGTTGGCCTCAAAAATCTTGTCCGCTTTCCTCTTCTGCTGGGCCAACTCGACCAGGTATTCGTCGAGCCGTGTCAGCGTCCGTGCTTGGTAGTCAAGGTCTCGCAAGGGCATGTCAGCTCCGCTCTATGCGATAAAGCGCGAAGGGCAGCGGTGCAAACTCCACCTGCAAGCCTGCATCAGCCAACAGCTCTTGCGAAACAAACTTGGCTGGTGCGAACACCAAATGCCTCTTGCCTGGTTTTGCTTCTACCAATGCCTTGGCCTTGGATAGCGTTAGCGCTGCGTCACGGGATTTGAGAAAGTCGAGGTCGGGACGGTAGATTAGCCATACATGGAAACTCACGGATTCGCCCAGATAGCCGTGTCCATCCTTTTCCCAAGACTTGGCAGCGACGAAGGATTCGCTGGTGGCCATGTGGTACAGCAATGCGCCCAACTGCTCGAAGGATGGCAAGGTTTCGCCCGTCAGCATCTTGTCCATCTCGATGGCAGCGCCCAGTGTGCAAAAAGTGAAGCTACCGCCCAAACCTTCCACCCGCTCGGTGATAGTCTTCAACCCCTCAACCAATAGCTCTCCGTTCTTGACTTTTTTTTCGATGCTGTCGAAGCGGTTACTATCCAGATTCTCGATGCTCGTGATCATGTCGAGAAGCTTATCGGCCTGTTTCAAGTCAGTGAAAGTCAGCGATTTGCGTAGCAGTTCCTCGCGTTGGGTACCGGAGAAGGCATAGCCATTTATAACTCGCCTCACCCGTTCGGCGGTGATGCTATCGGCGTAGTCCTCGCACTCCACAAGGATAAATTTGCGGTTGCCACCATCTTTTTGATTTAGCCGCATAGCAGCATGCGCCGTAGTCCCGGAGCCCGCAAAGCTATCAAGCACAAGAATTTCATCATCCGACACAAGGGACATTACCCACTCGGCTAATTCAACAGGTTTGGGCGTATCAAACTTCTTTTCGCCAAAAATCTCTTTGATTACCCGCGTGCCATCCGCGTTAAATGCCAAATCATCGAGCCAAGTTTTCCAACCAACTCCTTTTGTCGAAGAGCGAACCTTCTCGTAGGGTACCCAACGCGCTGTTGAATTATCCCAAAGCACACCTGTATCGAATGGTCGCATTTCCCAATGTGCTGCATCTGGGTTTTTAATAATGGCCTGCATATCAGGATTATTTTTTCCCCAGCGCCAATGACCTTCTTTACCATCATTTCGGATAGGCCAGACTTCAGTACCGTCTGGGGCTGTTAGTGGAAACCATTGGCCCTTTCTATCTTCACGAAGGGAAACACCACCCCATTTTCTCAGCTCGCGGCCTTTCAAGTATTCACCTTGTCCATCCGCCAAAGAAAGTTCGCCAAGGTCCGTCTCATCTTGTGTCAGTTTTGCATCATTCTTGGAATAGATGAGAACATACTCGTGCCCAGTTCTAAGACCTGTCTTTTCTTTGCCACCGCTAGGTTCTGATAGCCACGGCGCGCAAGCAACAAACCGATTTTCTCCAAATATCTGATCCATCAACGACCAGAGCCGTGGCAATTCATTATTATCTATAGTGATGGCGATCACACCGCCGTCAGCCATCAACTCGAAAAGCAGTTTCACGCGCGGCATCATCATGCAGAGCCATTTGTCATGTCGAAGCATGTCATCTGCATTTACAGGATTACTCTTAAGCCATTCCTGCATTAGAGGGCTATTTACATTGTCGTTGTAGTCCCAAGTTGAAGTACCAGTGTTGTACGGCGGGTCAATGAATACGCAATCCACTTTCCCCGCATACATAGGCAACAGTGATTTCAAGGCCAGCAGGTTGTCGCCGTGGATGATGAGGTTACCGTCCAACCGTGCCTCACCGATGGACTTCTCAGGATGCGGCACCAATGGTCGGTGCGGCACAGCGAGGTGGTGGTTATAAACAAACTCCTTACCCTTGAAGATTAATTCCGACATGTATCACCCTATCAATTAATTTTGTTACCGGTTGAAGATACCGGAGGCAATTTGTTATTCATTTTTTGAGTTGTTCTTCACGCCAGCATTTCAAGCAACACTGGATGCCACTTTGCCAAGTCGATCTCGCCCATTTTTCCAGCCAAGCGGCGCTTGTCCACAGAACGCAATTGATCGAGCAGGATGCGGGCAGATTTGCCTGCAAATTTGACTTCCGGGCGACAGCCGAGCGGCTGACCTTGGCTGGTGAGCGGCGCGATGATGACGCGCGGAAGTGCGGCGTTCATGTCGTCGGGAGAGACGACCAATGCGGGGCGCGTCTTTTTGATTTCGGTGCCGATGGTTGGATCAAGGTTGACCCAATACACCTCGCCGCGCTTTACCACACCCACTCCTCATCCCCTTCATCTATGGGCAGCACTGCAAGCGGTTCGGCGTCGGCCTCAGGTTGATAGCCTGCAAACCAGTCGGCACGGGGCGCGTTGATCGGGCAGATCAGCAAGTTCTTGCCTTCCAAACGGATGTCCACTTCCTCCCCCATTTCACACGCGGCCAAGAGCGCAGCCGGGATGATGACCCCACGGGAATTTCCAACTTTTCTTAAACTAGTACGCATGTGTTACTCCAAGTCCGGATGTGGCAACTATGTTATAACGTTCGTCGTTGTCTATGCAAGCGTTGATTTGGGGCGCACCTAATCTTTTACGAGGGCTGCATCCTCACTCCGCCATGCCAAGGTAGGCGATCAGCGCATCCAGGGTGAACACGAACAGCAGGCTTTGCAGCACGGCGCGAATGGCGACCTTGGGCACTTCGGTCACCGAGGGCTGTGCCTGCATGCCGTTGTAACAGGAGATGGTGGAGATGGCGAGGCCGAACAAACAACCCTTGAACGCGACCACGGCGAATTCGGACAGTTTGACGGTCTGCAAAAAGCGCCCGACCTGGTCGAGGTAGGAGACGTTCTGGAACATGGCGCTGATCGCCA
>Ga0209321_10003550_pt1 | contig 10429 bp, 10 predicted proteins | sample Rifsed16ft4_FD_184012 | JGI IMG/M metagenome (GOLD analysis project Ga0209321, IMG submission 184012) | Soil microbial communities from Rifle, Colorado, USA - sediment 16ft 4 - CSP-I_5_4 (version 2) | ecosystem: Environmental > Terrestrial > Deep subsurface > Rock core/Sediment | place: Rifle... | reverse complement strand
TTGGCGCTGAGTTCCCGAGGTTCTCTCCGAGGCAGGCAGATGTCCTTTTTGTTGTGGGGACGGTAAACGAGAAGATGGCTCCTGTTCTGAAGCGGGTGTATGACCAGATGTGCGAACCAAAGTGGGTGGTGTCATTTGGCGTATGCGCCACATCCGGCGGCTTTTACGATAATTATGCAACTGTGCAGGGCATTGACAAGATAATTCCGGTGGATGTTTACATCCCTGGTTGTCCGCCAAGGCCTGAGGCAGTTCTTAATGCGCTTATAAGGCTGCAGGAGAAAGTAAGCAGAGAATCAGTTCTGGAGAAGAAATAAATGTCCGAGGTATTGATACCTAAATTAAAGGAAAAATTTTCCAATATAGTTCTTGACTCGCATTCCTTCAGGGGCGACGAAACAGTTGTAATTAAGCTGGATGCTCTTCTTGAGGTATGCAAATATCTGAGGGATGATATGGGTTTTGAATTTCTGATGGATGTCACTGCTGTTGATTATCCCGGAAGGGAAAAGCGTTTTGAAGTGGTTTATCACTTTTATTCCTTTATAAACAATTATAGACTCAGGGTTAAGGTAAGGGTGCCGGAATCCAATCCCGCGGTTGATTCGCTGATGCCTCTCTGGAGCGGCGCAAACTGGTTTGAACGCGAGGTCTATGACATGTTTGGAATACGGTTCAGCGGACATCCCGATCTGCGCAGGATTCTTATGTATGATGAATTTGTTGGTTATCCTCTGAGGAAAGACTATCCTCTGCGTAAGAGACAGCCCAGAATACCCCATCCGGATTAGAGATTTAGGATAATGAAAGAAAACATTTTTGGAAAACCGCAAACACCAGAGATAGAAAACGCAGAAGAGGGCCGGCTTGTAATAAATCTGGGGCCGTCCCACCCGGCAATGCACGGGATAGTGAGGATAATTGCGACCCTGGAGGGCGAAAAAATAGTTGACGCCGATGTGGAGATCGGTTATCTGCACAGGGGTTTTGAAAAAACTTGTGAAAATGTTACCTACAACCAGGTTGTTCCTTACACTGACAGATTGAATTATGTGTCTCCTTTTATAAATAATGTGGGCTTTGCACTGGCCGTTGAAAAACTTATTGGCATAGAGGTTTCGGAGCGGTGCAAGTATATCAGGGTTATTATGTCGGAGCTTTCCAGAATTACGGACCATCTCACCTGTATTGCAGCAAATGCCATGGAGCTCGGAGCATTTACAATTTATTTCTACCTTATCAAGGCAAGGGAATACATTTATCAGTTGACGGACGATGTTTCCGGTGGCAGGATCACCCCGGCCTATACACGCATCGGGGGCGTTACAAAGGATATTCCCAAAGATTTTAAAAATAAAGCCAAGCCAGTACTCAATTCTATCAGAGAGTCCCTTGCAGAAACAGACCGGATCCTCACAAGGAACCGGATATTTATGGAGCGGATGCAGGGAGTAGGCCGGATTTCTAAGGAGGATGCTATGGCTCTTTCATTTACAGGCCCTGTCCTCCGTTCAACCGGAGTGCCTTACGATGTGCGAAAATCCCAGCCATATCTTGTTTATGACAAATTTGATTTTGACATCCCTGTTGGTGAGACCGGAGATAACTATGACAGATATCTTGTGAGAATGGAGGAGATCTATCAGAGCATCAGGATTGTTGAACAGGCGCTTAAACAGATCCCGGATGGTCCCATCACATTGGAGGCACGCAATGTGTCGTTGCCTGCAAAAGAAGATGTTTACAACAGCATTGAGGGACTAATGGCTCATTTCAAGTTAATATACGAGGGTGTTAAGCCTCCACCCGGAGAGGTTTATTTTGCTGTGGAGGGTGGGAATGGTGAACTTGGCTACTATATTGTCAGCGATGGTACCGGCCGCCCCTACAGGGTGAGAATAAGACCTCCGTGCTTTGCTCTTATGCAGGGGCTTGCCAAGATGCTTAAAGGGGGTTATATCGCGGATGTGGTTGCCACATTCGGACAGATTAATATGATTGCCGGGGAATGCGAAAGGTAAGCAATGCATTATTCATTTTCAGATAATTTTAAGAAAAAAGCGGAACAATTGCTCGGTATATATCCGCAGAAAGAGGCTGTGATTATTCCGCTACTGCATGAACTTCAGCGGGAACTGGGTTATCTTCCGGATGAGGCAATGGATGCGCTTGCTGATTATTTGAAAGTTCCTCCTGTCAGAATTAAGGGCGTTGTACTTTTTTATACAATGTTCAACCGCAAGCCTGTAGGAAAATTTCACATCCAGGTATGCAGAAATATCTCCTGTTCGCTGATGGGAGCCGGAAACATTATTGATTTCCTGAAGAAGAATCTTGGAATCAATGAGGGTGAGACTACAGCGGACGGGTACTTCACCCTTTCAACAGTTGAATGCCTCGGTTCGTGCGGGACCGCGCCTGTTATGATGGTAAACGATGATTATTTTGAAGATCTGACAATGGATAAGATTGAAAAGCTGTTAAAGGAATTTAAAAATGGCTGAAAAAGTCCTGTTTAAAAATATTAATGATCCGAAACAGCTTGAAATTGAGACCTGTCTCAAAAATGGCGGTTACAATATATTGAAAAAGGCGCTTTCAATGAAGCCGGAAGCGCTGATTGAGGAGGTAAAAAAATCCAATTTGAGGGGCCGTGGAGGAGCCGGATTTCCCACAGGCATGAAATGGTCGTTTATTCCAAAGGCTGCACCCAGGAAATACCTTGTATGTAATGCGGATGAGGGAGAGCCGGGGACATTCAAGGACAGGGTAATTATAGAAAAAGATCCGCATCTTTTGCTTGAGGGGATAATTATCTCATCGTATGCCATCGGCGCATATCAGGCCTATATTTATATAAGGGGGGAGTTTGTTAAAGGAGCAAGGATTCTTGAAAAGGCAATTTCCGATGCTTATAAAAATGGATTTCTCGGGAAAAACATTCTTAACTCAGGCTACAACCTTGATGTAATTGTACACCGTGGCGCTGGAGCTTATATTTGCGGTGAGGAAACCGCGCTTCTTGAGTCAATTGAAGGAAAAAGAGGATTGCCAAGGGTAAAGCCTCCATTTCCTGCGCAGGTCGGGCTTTTTGGCTGTCCCACCGTTATAAATAATGTTGAAACCCTTGCTGCTGTTCCGGCAATTGTAGCAAAGGGCGGGGACTGGTATGCTGGCATAGGAAAAGGCAAGAGCACAGGGACAAAACTTTTCTCTATAAGCGGACCAGTGAAAAAACCCGGAGTATATGAAGTGGATCTCGGGTATCCCTTTAAGAATTTTTTTGAGGAGTATGCCGGCGGGATGCTGGATGGAAAAAAACTGAAGGCTGTTATTCCGGGCGGGTCATCAACGCCCGTACTCACCGCAGAGGAAGCAATGAATGTCGCTCTTGATTACGAATCGCTCCAGTCTGCAGGTTCCATGCTTGGCTCAGGTGCAATAATTATAATTGATGATAAAACATGCATGGTTGACGCCCTTTACATTCTTGTGAGGTTCTACCATCATGAGTCTTGCGGCCAGTGTACACCCTGCAGGGAGGGAAGCGGATGGATTGAGAAGGTTCTGCACAGGATTGAAAAAGGAAAGGGTGTGCCTGGGGATGTTGAATTGATTGAATCGGTGGCGAATAACATAATGGGCCGAACCCTTTGTCCATTTGGAGATGCCCTTGCCATGCCGGTTCTTAGTTTTGTGAAAAAATTCAGACATGAATTTATAGATCATGCAGCCGGGAAAATATGCGGGAGAGCAGTGGCAAGAGCATGAAATGCTCAGGAAATGATGGAGTATAACAAATGCCAAGGATAACAATAGACAACAGGACTATTGATGTTGAGGCGAACACCTCTATTATAAAGGCGGCTGAACGGGTTGGCATTTATATCCCGCGCTACTGCTATCATCCGTCCTTGTCAATTGTGGCAACCTGCCGGATGTGCATTGTTGAGGTTGAAAAAGCGCCAAAACTTATGCCTGCCTGTTCTACCCAGGTTATGGACGGCATGGTGGTTCATACGGATACAGAGAAGGTAAAAAGTGCAAGGAAGGAAATACTTGAATTTCTCCTGATCAATCATCCGCTGGATTGCCCTATCTGCGACCAGGCAGGTGAGTGCTTCCTTCAGGATTACTACATGGATTACGGGCTTTATCACAGCAGGTTCCGCCAGGAAGATAAGATCAGGCGGAGAAAAAGAAGAATTATTGGAAACAACCTTGTTCTTGATAATGAGAGGTGTATCCTCTGCTCCAGGTGCGTGAGATTTCTTCAGGAGGTAACAAAAACCGAAGAACTGACGGTTGCGGAGAGAGGAGATAATTCAGAGATTGATCTGAGAGAGGGGAAGACTGTAGATAATCCGTATTCGCTGAACCTTGCCGATATATGCCCTGTGGGAGCAATAACATCAAGAGATTTCAGGTTTCAATCCAGGGTGTGGTTTTTGCAGAGAACTAATAGCATCTGCACGGGGTGTGCTACAGGATGCAATGTTGAGGCGCATCACAGAAATGGAAAAGTTTATCGTCTTCTTCCGAGGCACAACGGGAATGTAAATGGCCACTGGATGTGCGACTTCGGAAGGCTTTCATATAAGGTGTTAATGTCAGAGTCCAGGGTTACTAAAGCGGACATAAGGGTAAATGAAGGCATTAACCCAGGGAATATTAAGGATGTCCTGAAGGAAACAATAAAAATTATAGAAAAAATAATAAAAGATAACGGTGCAGATTCTATTGGAGTTATGGGATCAGCAAATCAATCGCTTGAGAACAATCTCGCCCTGGCAGAGTTTGCAAGAAAGTCCATCGGAACAAAAAACATCTGCATGGATTTTCCATTTGAACAGGGAATAAAGGACGGCATTCTGATTAATAAAGATCCAATGCCGAATTCAAGTGGCGCCAGGCTTATACATACTGCCAATAACGGCATCTCTATAGACCAGTTTTTTTCTTTATTGAAAGCCGGCAGAATCAAGTTAGTGATTGTATCCGGCAATGACCTTTATTTCTTTAGGGAGAAATTAAGCGAAGTTCTGTCGGATGCGCCCAAACCGAAGATAATCGGGTTTATGTCCGATATGAGCAATTTCCCGTGGCAGGTTGACTGTATTCTGCCTGTACCTACCTGCTTTGAGGAAAGGGGAATGTTTATTAATTACGCCGGGTTGCTGCAGAAGACCGAGCCTGCTGTTTCAGCAAAAGACGGCATCAAGCCTCTTTGGGAATTGTTGAACGAAGCATCACTACTTATGGGAAAATCAATTGAATTAAAAGACCGGAGTGCTATCTTGGGAAAACTCTCTCAAACTATAAAAGAAATTAACGGTATTACTTATGAGAAAATTGGGGAAAAGGGCGTGAAGGTATTATGATAGGCTGGCAATTTATTCTGATTACACTTGTTAAGATTTTAGCCGTCATTAGCGGGGTGCTGACACTGACGACTCTGCTTACCTGGGCAGAGCGCAAGGTTAGTGCGTTGATGCAGGACAGAATCGGTCCTAACAGGGCAGGAATCATGGGGGTTACTGCTTTTGGGGTGTTCCATGCTATAGCGGATGCTGTGAAGCTTATTATGAAGGAGGATTTTATCCCAGGCAGGGCAAACAGGATTATATTTACCCTCGCTCCTGTGCTTGCTCTTGTTCCGGTACTCACAATATTTGCTGTAATTCCTTTTGGAAATTATATCCGGATAGGGACTATGAATGTAAACCTTCAGATTGCAAATATGCAGCTTGGGATATTTTTTCTCTTTGCCATATCATCGCTTGGGATATACGGGACATTTCTTGGCGGATGGGCATCAAGGAACAATTTTTCTCTCCTCGGTGGATTGAGGGGAGCAGCACAGATGATATCATACGAGGTTACACTCGGGCTCACCCTTGTGGGAATTCTGATGATTTATGGGTCCGGCAGTCTGCAGGAAATGGTTGTAAAACAGGGACAAATGCTCTGGGGATTCATTCCCGCATGGGGCGTTGTATATCAATTTCCGGCATTCATTCTTTTTATGGTAGCAGCCATTGCAGAGAACAAACGGACGCCCTTTGACCTGCCAGAGGGTGAATCGGAGATAATAGGTTATTTTCTGGAATACAGTGGGATGCGTTTTGCGATGTTCATGTTCAGCGAGTTTGCTGAGATTGTGCTGATTGCTTCTATCGCGACCACGCTCTTTCTCGGAGGTTGGCAGATTCCTTTCCTTTTGAATGACGGGTTCCATCTTCCAGGAGATATTATGGTAAAACTTCCGCATTTTCTCGTTGCAATGCTCCAGGTTGCCTCATTTTCTATTAAAGTGATATTTATGTGCTGGTTTTTGCTACTTGTCAGATGGACGCTGCCGAGGTTCAGGTTTGATCAGTTAATGGGGCTATGCTGGAAAGGAATACTCCCTCTGGCGCTTCTGAATATTTTTATAACCGGTGTGATCATGCTCATCTTTGGTGAGAAGTTATGATTGGCATAAAAAAGATAAAACAAAGGAATCTTACATTCCTTGAGAAGATTTATCTCATTGAGATAGTAAAGGGAATGCTTGTTACCGTTACCCATTTCTTCCGCAATCTTATAGATATAACCCGCGTTCCAACAATAAGGTATCCTGAGGAACATTTGAGGCTTGAGGGCGCAGCAAGGTGCAGGACCCAGCACAGGTTGAAAATGAGACCAGATGGCAAACCAAAATGCGTAGCTTGTTTTATGTGTGCGACTGCATGCCCGGCATACTGCATTTACATTGAAGCAGGAGAATACGCTGACGACCCGATTGAAAAATATCCGGTTAAGTTTAACATAGATCTGTCCAGGTGTGTATTCTGCGGCATGTGCGTTGAGGCATGTCCGGAGGATGCAATTATCATGGATACGGAGATTATTCCTGGTGGAGCATATGCAAGGGAAACTTTGATGCTGACAAAGGGTGATCTATTGAAGAACCTCCCTGGTGGTGAATATTCAAGCAGAAAAGGCGCAACACAGAGGCTCTGGATTGAACTTCTTGATAAATCAGGCATAAAACGGTGAGGTCATTGTTATGAATATCTCATTTTATATTTTCGGTGCACTGGCAATTATGGGAGCAGTAATGTTGTTGTTCCAGAAGAATCCTGTCAGCGCAGCACTTTCGCTGCTCCTTGTTCTTATTTCCACTGCCTGCATATATATACTTCTGGGCGCCCATCTGCTTGCTTTTCTGCAGATTATCCTTTATGCGGGAGCTATAATGGTTCTTTTTGTTATCGCTATTACCATTATTCCGATGAGAGAATCCGATTTAAACCTTATCAAAAGTCCGATAGCCAAATTACTAGCCATACCGGCAGGTATAATATTAATATGGGAACTGATAAGCGTTGGAAGATCGTTTAATCTGCAGGTTCCATTTGCAACCTCTGGGAGCGATGATATAAATGCGCTTTCCATGCTTATTTTTGACCGATTTGCTTTACAGTTTGAACTGATATCACTTCTTCTTCTTACGGGAATAGTTGGTGCAATACTGATAGCAAAGAGGAGGCTATAATAGATGTTGACCCAGGTACCGCTCTTTCTAAGTTTTGTTCTTTTCGGAATAGGGGTGATCGGTTTTCTTTTACGGAGAAATATAATAATCCTGCTTATGTTCATTGAATTAATGCTTAATGCAGCAAACCTTGCTTTTGTATCATTATCAAAAACTATAGGAGACATGAGTGGTCAGGTGTATGTTATGTTTATATTTGCAATTGCTGCTGCCGAGGCAGGGGTTGGTCTTGCAATTGCAATATTGATTTACAGACAACTAAAAACAACCGATGTGGACAAGATAAACAACCTGAGAGGATGAGATGGAAACTAATATTTACTCTTTGTTGAAATGGATTCCGTTTGTGCCCCTGATGGGTTTTATTGTTAATGGCCTGATTGGCAGAAAACTTCCGGAAAAACTGGCCGGAATAATTGGCTCATCGGCAATCGGCATTTCCTTTATTATCTCAATACTCTCTTTTCTTAAACTGATAAATTTACCGGAAGGAGAACGGCTGTTAAATGATAGACTCTATACCTGGATTGCTTCGGGAAATTTAAATATCAGCATATCCCTTCATTTTGATGCTCTATCTGCGGTAATGGCGCTTGTGGTTAGCGGGGTAAGCTTTCTTATCCATGTATATTCCATAGGGTATATGGCTGGCGATAAGGGATTCTCCAGGTATTTCGCCTATCTCAACCTTTTTGTTTTTTTTATGCTTATTCTTGTTCTTGCGGACAGCCTTCTCATAATGTTTGTCGGCTGGGAGGGCGTTGGACTGTGCTCGTATCTGCTGATTGGATTCTGGTACGAGGATAATGAAAAGGCTTCGGCAGGCAAGAAGGCATTTATAGTTAACAGGGTAGGGGATGCGGGATTTATAATCGGATTAATTCTACTTTTTTATCTTCTTGGCAATAAAGGCATATTTGCCTTTGATTTCCAGTCGTTGAGCCACCACATTCCGCTAATTGCCGGAGAGAGTTTTTTTGGCATCAATGCTCTGTTCCTTATAGGGCTTCTTTTGTTTTTGGGGGCTACGGGAAAATCCGCCCAGTTCCCGCTTTATGTCTGGCTTCCAGACGCAATGGCAGGCCCGACGCCGGTATCTGCACTAATCCATGCGGCGACCATGGTAACTGCCGGGGTATACATGCTGACGAGGATGTATTTTCTTTATGAACTGGTGCCTTCAGCATTAAGTGTTGTGCTTGCTGTCGGATGTTTCACTGCTGTTCTCGGTGCTACTATAGGACTTCTCCAGACGGATATTAAGAAGGTCCTGGCTTATTCAACAATAAGTCAAATTGGCTATATGTTTATGGCTGTGGGCGCCGGTGCGTTCGCAGCAGGGGTTTTCCATCTTATGACACATGCTTTTTTCAAGGCGGTTCTTTTCCTCGGAGCGGGCAGCGTGATACACGGATTGCATGGCGAACAGGATATGAGAAAAATGGGAGGGCTCAGGGCTGATATGAAATGGACTTTTCTGGTTATGGGACTTGCGTGGCTTGCCATCTCCGGGATTCCGCCATTTGCCGGTTTTTTCAGCAAGGATATGATACTTGAAAGTGTTTTTGCCGGTGGCAACAAGATTATTTGGTTTGCAGGGCTGATTACTGCTGCAATGACTGCCTATTACATCTCAAGGCTGATTGTCCTGACATTTTTCGGAGAGAAACGTGGGCATTCGGCTCATGAATCTCCTGCGGTAATGACCATTCCGTTGGGCATACTGGCTGTTCTTTGTATTGCCGGCGGATTCATAGACATTCCGCATTTCCTTGAAAAATGGGAAGGCAGCCACCATGAGATAAGCAAGGGTACAGAAGATCTTCTCATAGGACTTTCTGTGTTTGCAGGAATTGCAGGAATAACCTTTGCGTTTTTTATTCAGAAGAGCGGCAGAGCGGAACGGGTGAAAGAAACGCTTTCTTCGGTCTATACTGTGATTTTAAACAAGTTTTATGTTGATGAGATTTACGATTATCTTTTTGTTAGAACACCCAGATGGTTTTCTGATAAGATATGCTTCAGATTTTTTGATGCCGGGATTATTGACGGGGGAATAGTCAATGGTTCTGCGAGAATCGTTTACAATATCGGCAGTATTTTAAGACGGCTGCAGTCAGGAAATGCCCAAAGTTATGCATTAATCTTTGTTGCTGGAGTCGTTATGATAATCTATTTTGTTCTTAAGAGGTTTATATAGTGGACGGATTGTTTAACAATTTGCTTTCAATTGTAACATTTTTGCCGGCAGCGGGTGCTCTGATTCTTCTTTTTATTCCCAAAGATAAGAATCAGTTGTTGAAAAATGTGGCGTTGGGAATTTCACTCCTTGGTTTTCTGGTATCAATTCCGCTGTATTTCGGTTACAACGAGACACTCACGGAGATGCAATTTGTGGTTAATATCCCATGGATGCAGAGCCTTGGGATTTCGTACTATATCGGAATTGACGGAATCAGTCTTTTCATGGTGCTTCTGACAACCTTTCTCGCTCCGATATCTGTGCTTTCGTCGTTCAACTATATCCAGGCAAGGGAAAAGGAGTATTATATTTCCCTCCTGTTGCTTGAGACCGGCATACTTGGAGTTTTTGTGGTTCTTGATGTTTTTCTTTTTTATCTCTTCTGGGAAGCGATGCTTATCCCAATGTATCTGATAATTGGCGTGTGGGGCGGCAAAAGAAGGATTTATGCAGCGGTAAAATTTTTCATCTACACAATGATAGGAAGCCTGCTTATGCTTGTTGCAATTATCATGATTTTCTTCCTGCACCACGAGCAGTTCGGGTTCTATTCCTTCAATTTATTTGAATTCTATAAGACGATTATTCCTGGGAATACTGGATTCTGGCTTTTCCTTGCTTTTGTGCTTGCCTTCGGGATAAAGGTT
>Ga0209321_10003548_pt1 | contig 10435 bp, 7 predicted proteins | sample Rifsed16ft4_FD_184012 | JGI IMG/M metagenome (GOLD analysis project Ga0209321, IMG submission 184012) | Soil microbial communities from Rifle, Colorado, USA - sediment 16ft 4 - CSP-I_5_4 (version 2) | ecosystem: Environmental > Terrestrial > Deep subsurface > Rock core/Sediment | place: Rifle... | reverse complement strand
AGAGGGCGCCCCCGCGCCCGCGCCGCCGGCCGGCTCGAGCCTCGAGCGACGACCCGGCGGGACAGCCGGCAACACGACCGACACGAACGACAACCTGGCCGACGTCTTCGTCCAGGCGAGCCCGAACCCACAGAATCTCGCTGCGCCGCCGGTCCCGGCACCCGGGTCGACGGCGACGCCAACACCGGAGACGCCCGCCCCGACGCCGACGCCGACGCCGGCAGCGTCCGATCCTCCCTCGCTCGAGCCCTCGTCGACACCCTCGTCGACACCTTCGCCATCGGCCTCGTTAACGGCCGATCCTGGGACGCCCGAACCGAGCGCAACGCCGATCCCCACTCAGCCACCGACGCCCGCCCCGAGCTCCACCCCGGACCCGACGCCGAGCCCCACCCCGGTCCAGACGCCGAGCTCCACCCCGGACCCGACGCCGAGTCCCACCCCGGAGCCGACACCGAGTCCCACCCCGGAGCCGACACCGAGTCCGACCCCGGAAACCACGCCGCTGCCGACCGCCTCGCCGCTTTCGGTTGCCGAGGCCAGGGCCCTCGCGGACGGCACACCCGTCACGGTGGAGGGCATCGTGACGACGGCCATCGGCGCGCTCGAGTCGGGCCGGAGCGGCTTCGTCCAGGACGCCTCCGCCGGCATTGCGATCTACCTCGACGCCGCCGTCGCGGACCCGATCCAGGTGGGGACGCTGGTCCGGATCGCCGGCACGATGGACGAGCGGTACGGGGCGCGGACCGTGCGTGCCGCGGCGGCCGACGTCGTCGAGCTCGAGCACGTCCCGATGCCGCTGCCGGAGGCGTACGTCACGGGCGCGGTCGGCGAGGCCGCCGAGGGCTGGCGGGTGACCGTCAGCGGCACGACCGTCGGATCCCCGACGACCTACGCCGACGGGCTCGGGATCCTCGTCGACGATGGAAGCGGATTGGTGCGGGTCATCGTCGGGCCGGATGCGCTCTCCGGCGTCTCGCTGCCGTCGGGCACGCTCGTGCGCGCCACCGGCCCGGTCGGCCAGCGCGACAGCACCGGGACGGGCACGTCGGGCTACCGGATCCACGCGACGGAGCCGGGCGAGCTCGAGGTGCTTTCGCCGCCAGCGACCCCCACGCCCGCGCCGACCCCGTCCCCGACACCCGCGCCGACCCCCACCCCCGTGCCGCCACCCTCCCCCACGCCATCGCCTGCCCCGTCCCCGGCACCGTCGCCGACCCCGGCGCCCGCGATGACGATCACCGAGGCCCGGACGCGCCCGGTCGGATCGGTCGTCACGGTCGTCGGCGATGTCACGGCCGAGGCCGGCCGGATCGGCACCCCGTCAATCCTCGCGATCGGCGACGCGACCGGAGGGATCCTGGTCCGGATCCCGGAGGGCGTCCCGTCGCCCGGGCGCGGGACGAGCCTCACCATCACGGGGCCCCTCGCGGCTCCGTACGGCCAGCTCGAGATCAGGCCCGCAGCCAGCGGCGTCCGGGTCCTCGGCCCCGGGACCGTCGCGGTCCCACTCCAGGTCGCCGCGACCGGGCTCGGCGAGGGGACGGAGGGCCGCGTCGTGACCCTCATCGGGACGGTCAGCGCAACGCCGCGGAAGAGCACGAGCGACGACCTCGCGGTCGACCTCGTCGACCCGGCCGGGACCCCGTTCCGGGTCATGACCGATGCCTCGAGCCGCATCGAGGCCGCCGACCTGCGGAAGGGCGAGACCTACCACGTCGTCGGGATCGTCGGCCAGCGGGCCTCGAAGAAGGATGCCCTCGACGGGTACCGGATCTGGCTCCGCGATCGGGACGACATCGAGGCGGCGCCCGGCGGCGGTCCCGGCGGGACGTCCATGCCGTCGACCGGCAGCGCGGCCGGCCCGCTGCTCACGATCGCGGCCGCCCGGCGACTCGACGACGATGCGCCCGCGGTTGTCGAGGGTGTCATTACGGCGGCGGCCGGCCTCCTCGACGACGACGGTCGGCGGCTCGTGATCCAGGACGCGACGGGCGGCATCGAGGTCTACCTCGCCGTCGGCGAAGTCGCACCCGCGGGCGGGACCCGGATCCGCGTTGCCGGCACGGTCGGGCGCGCCTGGGATGCGCCGCGCCTCCGGGCGCTCGAGGTCACCGTCCTGGGGGCCGGCCCGGACGTCGCGCCCCGGATCCTGACCGGGGCGCCCGGCGAGGCCGTCGAGTGGCAGCTCGTCCGGATCGCCGGCACGATCACCGACGTCACCCGGCTCGGGGATCGCTGGCGGGCGGACGTCCGGGTCGGCAGCACGAGCATCCTTGTCTCCGGCCTCGCCGGTGCCGGGATCGCCTCCACGACGCTCGTGGAGGGGAGGGCGGTCACCGTCGTCGGGATCGTGCGTCGGCCCTATCCCAGCGCGACCGACCGGCGCTGGAGTGTCGTCCCGCGGGGGCCATGGGACCTCGCGGTCGGCCCGGCGGCGGCCGGTGGGAGTCCGGACGGATCCGGTGGAGCCGGCGGTAGCGGCAACGTCGCCGGCGGCCCGGGAGCCGCCACCGGCACCACTCCGATGCCCTACGCGGACGTGCCCACCATCGACCTGGCGACGCTCGGCGAGCACCGCGGCGAGCTCGTCAGGATCGGCGGCCTCGTCGTGGCACGGACGACGGCCGGGTTCACGATCGACGATGGCACGGCCGTCGGGACTGTGGAGCTGCGCGGCGAGACCGCCGCGTTCATCGAGCTCATCGAGGCCGGCGACGCGCTGGGAATCGTCGGCCGCGTGGAGGCGTCGCGGAGCGGGGAGCTGCTCGTCGCCGCGACCGACCCGGCCGGCCTCGTGCGGCTCGGGTCGCTCGGGGAAACGGTCCCGCTGATGGCGGGAGCCGAGGCGTCCGCCTCGGCGGATCCGTCCGATGGCCCCCTCGACGAGGCCAGGCTGAGCGATCCGTTCGGCGAGCTCGACGGTGGGTGGCTCGGCCTCGCCGGCGTGGCCGTCGCGTCGCTCGGGTCGCTGCTCGTGACGATCGCCCGCCGGCGGCGTGCCCACCTCGGGCTGCGACGAATCATGGTCAGCCGGCTGGCCGGCCTACGGTCGGCGTCGGCGTCGGCGCCCGGTGATCGGACGACGACCTGACGGTCCATCCACCCGGCCGCCGGCCGGCATCCGGACCGCCCACGACCGCCGCCGCGCCCACCTGATCAGGCCCGCCTGCAGGCCCGCTGGCGCCGCGGCGCGCTCTGAACGTGGAAAGAGGCCCGGCCAATCGTGCTTGACGCCCGTTTGAACGTGCGTCTACCCTTGCCCGAGCCTCGCACCGCGAGGCGGGCGCCACGAACGAGGAGAGTTGGGCTTGCCGGTCGCGGACCACCGCGTCGCGCTCCCCGTCGGGGAACGGCAGTACCACATCGATCTCGGCCCCGGCGAGCTGGCCGAGTACATCCTCCTCCCCGGCGACCCCGACCGAACCGCCCAGATCGCGACCCGCCTCGACTCGATCGAGCTGGAGCGACGCCATCGAGAGTTCGCCAGCGTCACCGGGTCCTACAAGGGCCTACGGGTCTCGGTCGTCGCCACGGGCATCGGGACCGACAACGTCGAGATCGTCGTCGCCGAGGCGCTCGCCATCACCCGGCGCCCCACCTTCATCCGCGTCGGCTCATCCGGTGGGCTCCAGCCGGACATGGCACTGGGCGATCTCGTCATCACCACCGGCGCCGTCCGCCTGGAGACGACGACAAACTGGTTCGTCCACGACGGCTATCCGGCCGTTCCCGACTACGAGGCCGTGTGCGCGCTCATCGAGGCCGCCCACCGCCTGGGGCACAGGTATCACGTGGGGATCACTGCTACCGCGCCCGGCTTCTTCGGGGCGCAGGGACGTCCGATCCCCCAGCTTCCCATCCGATACCCTGACCTCGCGGAGGACATGGCGCGGCAGCGCGTCATGAATTTCGAGATGGAGGCATCGGCACTGCTCGTGCTCGCGGGCCTGGCGCGTTGCCGCGCGGGGGCTGTGTGCACGGTGTTCGCGCAGCGCAGCACCGGCGACTTCGTGGTCGGGGCTGCGAAGGAGGCGGCCGAGGCGGCGTGCGTGGAGACGGGGCTGGAAAGCCTCCGGATCCTCGCCGAGATCGACCGTCGCAAGGTTGAGGCCGGCACGGAGCACTGGCGACCGTCGCTCGGCATCTAGTCAGATCGCGACTCCGGGCACAAGCCCGGGGCGCAGGGAGCCCGAGGAGGAGCTGTACCGATGGCACAGGCCTACTGCGTCAAGGACAAGATGAAGGTCGAAGTCCAGAACCCGCAGATGATCACCATGAAGAATGGCAAGCCGGCGCTCTCGGGCACCTGTCCGAAGTGCGGCACGAAGGTGTTCAAGATCGGGGGCTGACGTCCCTCATCGCCAGCCTCGAACCCCCCGCCGGGTGACCTGCGGGGGGTTCCTCGCTGCCCGGGGCCGGTATTCTCGTCGCGTGTCCCTCCCGCCGGCCGCCGATCACGTCCTGGCCCTTGATCTCGGGGCGAGCCGGATTCGGGCGGCCGTCGTCGCCGCGGACGGCGGGGTCGTCACGCGGCGCGAAGGGCGGACACCTGGCGCGGACGGACCGACCGCCGTCGTCACGACCTGCATCGAGCTCCTCACAGCGGTCCGGGACGAGGCCGGCCCGGCGATCGCGGCTGGCCTGACCGGGATTGGCCTGGCGGCGCCCGGGCCGGTGGATCCACGATCGGGGACCCTCGTCGAGCCCCCGAACCTGGGGCCGGGCTTCCGCGACGTCCCGTTCGCCAAGCCGATCGGGCTGGCCCTCGGCCTCCCGGCGGCCCTCGAGCGGGACACCCACGTCGCCGCCCTCGCCGAGCTCACCTTCGGCGCCGCACGGGGCTGCCGGGACTTCCTGTACGTCACGGTGTCGACGGGCTTCGGCGGCGCGATCGTGATCGGCGGCCGCCTCTACGGTGGTCCGGATGGCGTGGCCGGCGAGCTCGGCCACCTCGTCGTCGACCTCGATGGCCCGCGCTGCGGCTGCGGCGGTCGCGGCCACATCGAGGCCGTCTGCTCGGGCAGCGGGATCGCCCGGCTGGCGACCGAGGCCGCCCTCGCCGGCCGCTCACCTGCCCTCGCCGCCCGTCTCGCGACGCGGGGACCAGGCGGGCTCGAGGGGACCGACGTGGCGGCGGCGGAGGAGGCCGGCGATCCGGTCGCCGGCGCGATCCTGGACCGGGCACGAGCGGCCTTCGCGGCCTTCATCGTCGGCCTCGTCGACGTCTTCGCCCCGGAGCGGATCGTCGTCGGCGGGAGCTTCGCCGCCGGCCAGGGCGAGCGCCTCCTGGGGCCGACCCGCGACGCCGTCAACGAGACCGCCTTCCGGATCCCGCGCGAGCGCGTCGCGATCGTCCCCGCCGCCCTCGGCGACGATGTCGGGCTGGTGGGCGCCGTTCCCCTGCTGGCGCTGAGGCGCTCCGGCGCAAGAGCCGACTGACCCCGAATCGGCACCCGGCCGCAACACGCCCGACGCCATCGGACGGGAGGGGGCCACGGGGGCCTCTGCTAGACTCGGCCCGTACCACACCGTGTTCAACTCGGGCTCGCCCTGCCGCCACGGCGGTGTGCAGCGGCCCGATGGGAGGTTCCCGAACCATGTCCGTTCGCGTGGGGATCAACGGGTTCGGCCGCATCGGCCGCCAATCCCTCAAGGCCATCCTGGAACGCGCCCCGGACGTCGAGGTCGTGGCCGTCAACGACCTCGTCGAGACAAGCCTGAACGCCCTCCTGTTCAAGCACGATTCGACGTACGGCGCCTTCCCCGGCACTGTCGATCACACCGACGACTCGCTGATCATCGACGGCCGCGAGATCAAGGTCCTCAAGGAGAAGGACCCGGCCGCCCTGCCGTGGGGCGAGCTGGGCGTCGAGGTCGTCCTCGAATCGACCGGCATCTTCACCTCGGCCGAGAAGGCCCGGGCCCACCTCGACGCGGGCGCCCGGAAGGTCGTCATCAGCGCGCCGGCGAAGGGCGAGGACATCACGATCGTCCTCGGCGTCAACGACGCGGCGTACGACCCGACGACCCATCACATCATCAGCAACGCCAGCTGCACCACGAACTGCCTCGCTCCGGCGGCGAAGGTCGTCCACGACACGGTCGGCATCGAGCGCGGCCTGATGAACACGATCCACAGCTACACCAACGACCAGCGCATCCTCGACGTGGCCCACAAGGACCCCCGCCGGGCGAGGGCCGCCGGCCTGAACATCATCCCCACCACGACCGGTGCGGCGAAGGCCCTGGCCCTCGTCATCCCGGATCTCAAGGGCAAGTTCGACGGCTTCAGCCTCCGGGTGCCGACGCCGACCGTGAGCGTCGTGGACTTCACCGCGACCGTCCGACGCGAGACGAGCGTGGACGAGCTCAACGCGGCGTTCCGGGCGGCCGCGGCCGGGCCGATGGCCGGCATCCTCGGCGTCTCCGACGAGCCCCTCGTGTCGTCCGACTTCCGGGGCGACGCCCGCTCCTCGATCATCGATGCCGCGAGCACGATGGTCCTCGGGGGGACGATGGTGAAGGTCATCGCCTGGTATGACAACGAGTGGGGCTACAGCTGCCGCTGCGCCGATCTCATCGCGCTGATCGCGGCGAAGCTGCCGACCGGGGCCGCCGCCTGACGTCCCTGACCGCGACCTGCCACCCCCTCGCGCCCCCGCACAAGAGACAGACAGGACCCACATGGACAAGCTGACGATTCGCGACGTCGATGTCGCCGGGAAACGCGTCTTCGTGCGCGTCGATTTCAATGTCCCCCTCGAAGACGGCAAGGTCACCGACGACTCCCGGATCCGGGCCGCCCTGCCCACGATCCGCCACCTTCTCAGCCACGGCGCCAGGGTCATCCTGGCCAGCCACCTCGGCCGCCCCGACGGCAAGGTCCAGGACGGCCTCCGCCTGCGGCCGGTCGCGGAGCGCCTCACCCAGCTCCTGGGGCGCAACGTGCCGGTCACCGGCGATGCGCTCGGGATAGGGACCGTCGACGCCGTCAAGCGTCTTCGCCCGGGCGAGGTCCTCCTCCTCGAGAACCTCCGCTTCCACGCGGCCGAGGAGAAGAACGACCCAGCGTTCGCCGAGCAGCTCGCGGCCTACGCCGACATCTACGTGAACGATGCCTTCGGCACGGCCCACTGGGCCCATGCCTCGACCGTCGGGATCGCGACGCTCCTGCCGTCGTATGCCGGCTTCCTCATGGAGCAGGAGATCGCCCAGCTCTCGAACCTCGTTGAGTCGCCGGCCCGGCCGTACGCCGCGATCGTCGGCGGGGCCAAGGTGTCGGGCAAGCTCAAGGTCCTCGACAACCTCGTCGGCAGGGTCGACGTCCTCGTCCTCGGCGGCGGGATGGCGAATACTTTCCTGCTCGCCCAGGGCAAGGCGGTCGGCAAGAGCCTCGCCGAGCACGACATGATCGACGAGGCCCGGCGGGTCCTGGCCTCGGCCCAGGCCAAGGGCGTCGAGGTGATCCTGCCGGTCGACGTCATCGTCGCCAAGGAGGTCACCCGGGGGACCGAGTACAAGACCCTCTCAGCAGAGAAGATCCCCGCCTCGTGGCACATCGTCGACGTTGGCAAGGCAACGCTCGATCTCATGGAGGCGGCTCTCGCGAATGCGATGACGGTCTTCTGGAACGGGCCCCTGGGCGTCTTCGAGATCCCATCGTTCGCCCATGGGACGAAGCAGATCGCCCGCTTCCTGGCCGACCGCTGCGACGCCGGGGCGACCGTCGTCGTGGGTGGCGGGGACAGCGTGGCCGCCATCCAGCAGCAGGGGCTGGCCTCGCGCTTCAGCCACATCTCGACCGGGGGCGGCGCAAGCCTCGAGTTCCTCGAGGGGCGCGAGCTGCCCGGCGTCGCCGTCCTGCCCGATCGGGTGGGGGCGCCGGCATGAGCGTCGACACCTCGATCACCTTCGTCGACGCCCGCGAGATCCTCGATTCGCGGGGCAATCCCACCATCGAGGTCGACGTCGTCCTCGCCGAGGGGTCGATCGGCCGGGCGGCGATCCCGTCGGGCGCCTCGACCGGCGTCCACGAGGCGGTCGAGCTTCGCGACGGGGAGAAGGAGCGCTACGGCGGGAAGGGCGTCCGGAAGGCCGTCCGCAACGTGACCGACGAGATCGGCCCGGCCGTCGTCGGGCTCGATGCCGCCGACCAGGCCGGCCTGGACACGGTCCTCATCGACCTCGACGGATCGCCCAACAAGGGCCGCCTCGGGGCGAACGCGATCCTCGGCGTCTCGCTCGCCGCGGCCCATGCCTCGGCCGCAGCGCTGGACCTGCCGCTCTACCGCTACCTCGGCGGCGTCGGCGCCCGGACCATGCCGGTCCCGATGTTCAACATCCTCAACGGCGGCAAGCACGCCCAGGACTCCACGGACTTCCAGGAGTTCATGGTCATGCCCGTGGGCATCGCCACGTACGCCGAGGCCCTCCGGGCCGGGGCCGAGATCTTCGCGGCGCTGCGGACGCTCCTCCACGACGAGGGCCATGCCACCGGCCAGGGCGACGAGGGCGGCTTCGCGCCGTCGCTCGGCTCCAACCAGGCCGCGGTCGAGGTCATCCTCCGGGCCATCGAGGCCGCCGGCTACCGGCCGGGCGAGGACGTCGCGATCGCCCTCGACCCGGCTACGAGCTCGATCCTCGAGGAGGGGACGGGCGTGGAGGGCGTCACCGGCCGCTATCGGCTGGTGCGCGAGGGCCGGACGCTCGATTCGGGCGAGCTCATCGATCTCTGGGCGGACTGGATCGCGCGCTACCCGATCGTGTCGCTCGAGGACGGGCTGGCCGAGGACGACTGGGCCGGCTGGGTCGAGCTGACGAGGCGCCTCGGCGACCGGGTTCAGCTCGTCGGCGACGACATCCTCGTGACGAACCCGGCGTTCATCGCCCGGGGGATCCGCGAGCGGGCGATGAACTCGGCCCTCATCAAGCTCAACCAGATCGGCACCCTGACCGAGACGGTCCAGGCGATCGAGACGGCCCGTCGGGCCGGCTGGACGGCCGTCGTCTCGCACCGCTCGGGCGAGACCGAGGACACCACCATCGCCGATCTCGTCGTCGGGATGGGGACCGGCCAGATCAAGACCGGCGCCCCGTCGCGCTCGGAGCGGGTCGCCAAGTACAACCGGCTGCTCCGGATCGAGGAGGAGCTGGGCGAGGCCGCCGTCTATCCGGGGCGGAGCGCCCTCGCCGGCGGCACGTCACCGGGGTGAGTCTCGCGATCGGTCGGGCGCTCGGTCGCGTCGTCGACCGGGGCGCGGTCACGGCCGCGTTCGTCGGCGTCGGCATGGCCGTCACGATCGGGGTCAGCTTCCTGCTCGTGATCCCGATCGAGCCGATCTACTGGTATCTGTCGATCCCGGCCGGCCTGCTCATCGGCTACTACGCCGACGCCCGCTCCGGCCGCGGTCGCGGCGCCTGGGGCCGGATCATGGCCAACGCCACGTTCGCCGGCCTCGTGACCGGCCTGACGCTCGCGGCACTCCTCCTCGGGGTGAAGGCGCTCTTCTTCGCCGCCGACGACGGCTATCGCGATCCCGGTCTGGGTGGCCGGATCACCTGCGAGCCGGGTGGCGACTGCGTCTACCACCGGTACCTCGAGGAGCAGCCCGAGGAGCTCGCCTCGGCCGGCGTGACGGACGCCGCGTCATTCTCGACGTTCTACTGGGCCCAGCAGTGGTCGACCGCCGGCCTGCTGCTCCTCCTGTCCACCGGCTTCGGGATCGCCGGCGGTGGGCTCTACGGGATCACCCGGCCGAAACCGGGCTGAATTCGGATCGGGCGCCGGACACGGCTACGCCCCGGCGGTGGGCCGGGGCGTCGTGACGTCGCGGAGGCGTCCGGGCGTAGCCCGGGTGGACTCAGCCCTTGGCGGCCTTCGTCGCCGGGGCCTTCTTCTTGGCAGTGGCGGCCTTCGTCGCGGCCGATCCCTTGGCAGCGGGCTTGGCCGACGGCTTGCGGGAAGTGTGAGAACTCATCACCACAATACTAGACCAAGCGGTTCGATATTTATACTATACCGGCCGGTTTATTAAATTGGGCCGGCAGTCGCGGCTCCCCCCTTAGTTGCAACCCTGCGTTTTCAGGACGTTGACCGATGAAGATCGTGCGCTGGATGGGCGGTATGGTGTGGATGGCTGCGCTGGCAGCCTGTTCGGGACAGGAACAGGCGCCCCAGGCGGCCGTTCCGGTGCTGGTGGTTCACCCTGGCGAGCAGGCCGGGCAGGCGCCGGCGGCGTTCCCGGGCACGGTGCGTGCGCGGCAGGAAAGTCCACTGTCGTTCCGCGTTGGCGGCAACCTGGTCAAGCGCCACGTCGATGCCGGGCAACGGGTGAAGAAGGGCGACGTGCTGGCCGAGCTGGACGTGGCCGACTTCGCGCTGCAGGCCCGCGCCTCGCAGGCGCAGCTTGCTGCGGCCGAAGCCGATCTGGTG
>Ga0209321_10003544_pt1 | contig 10439 bp, 8 predicted proteins | sample Rifsed16ft4_FD_184012 | JGI IMG/M metagenome (GOLD analysis project Ga0209321, IMG submission 184012) | Soil microbial communities from Rifle, Colorado, USA - sediment 16ft 4 - CSP-I_5_4 (version 2) | ecosystem: Environmental > Terrestrial > Deep subsurface > Rock core/Sediment | place: Rifle... | reverse complement strand
GCTGGAAGCCGGGGAGTTTACTCAGACCAGGAAGATGGCTCTTTTGAAATAGCCTGATCTAGCTTCAGTTCTACACAACTTATTTCCCCTAGCTCAACTTTCAAAAGTAGACCAAACTGTCATACTAAGCTGACTTACCATTTCTAGCTGGAAGTGTCACTTCAACTTTCTGTTTTCTTGCATTCTCCAAAATATTTGGGTATCATTTAGTTGTATAAACATTGATATGCGCAGGGTACTTCGACTAAGCGGGGAGGTTGTTCTTCTGATTCTACTCAGTTCGATTTCAGTTTCAGCCAAAGAACAATCCCCTCCCTTAATCCTGAAGCATGCCGACCAATTAGAGACCAATTTAGATGAAAAAAATATGATCACAAATCTGTTCGGCAAGGTCTGGTTCTTGCATGGGGACCTCAGCCTGAAGAGCCAGCAGGCGGTCTGGTACAGGTCGGCCGGGCAGGTAGTCCTAATCGGCCAGGTGGAACTGGAAGATTCAACTCGAACTTTAAATGCAGAAAGAGTGGTTTATTACCAAAAGACCGAAAAGGCAGTTGCCACTGGAAATGTCAGACTTCTGGAGCGAAAAGATAAGGTTTTAATCACCGGCCAAAAGGGGGAATACGATAGAGAAAAAAAATACGCCAAGTTTACCGAGAGTCCAAAGTTGGTGATTAAACCCCAGCTGGCTGATTCGAGTTTGACGGTTACGGCCAAGAAGATGGAGTACTATAAAGACCAAGAACTTGGAATTGCCTCTGACAGCGTAACAATCCAGAAAAACCGGCTTGAAGCCAAGTGCGCCAAGGCCACCTGGTTCAATAGAAAGGATTTAATAGTACTCTCCGGCTTGCCTTTCGCCCGGCAGGAAAATGACGAGATTTCCGGCGATTCTATGCTGTTGCACTTGTCCGGAAACCGTCTGGAAAGAATAGAAGTCTTAGGCCGGGCCAAAGCTACTCAGAGGCTGTACGACTCTCTCACCAGCAGATTTAATGAGTCATTTCTCACCAGCCAGAAAGTGATCTTCCGTCTGGAACAGGAGAAGGTCAAGGAAGTCAGGGCGATAAACCAGGCTACCAGTTTGTATATCCCCTCTTTCAAAGATACCCTGGAATTGACCAAGAATGAGACTTCCGGGGATACCATTCAGATTTTTATTGACTCCAGTCAGGTCAAAAGAGTACTGGTCAAAGGAGGGGCTCAAGGGAGGTATTTTTTCATACCGGAAGAGAGAAAAAACGACCGGCTGGCAGTAGAAGATACGGTCTTCTACCAGGCGGGAAGCATCGATTATGATGTAGAGAAGGACTTGATCGGCTTAAAAGGTGAATCTTCTTTAAGGCTGGGGAATCTGAGCCTTAGTTCAGCTGCCATCCAGTATGATGTCAGAGATGAGATACTGACCGCGGCTGGTGAGTTGCAGGAAGTCAAGGGAGATACCCAGTTGGTCGGCACACCGGTCTTAAATGACGGTAAAGAAGATATTGTGGGCCAGAGGATGGTTTACAATCTCAGCACCCGGCAGGGGAAGATAGAGACCGGCCAGACCAAATTCGAGAAGGGGTTCTATTCCGGGCGGAGTTTTTACAAGATCGAGGACAGAGAATTCTTGGCCTCCCAAGGGGAGTTTACCACCTGTGACCGAAATGACCCGCACTATCACTTCTCCTCCAGCAAGATGAAGTTAATCACCGAGGATAAAGTCATTGCCCAGCCAGTCGTTCTGTATATTGGAGATGTCCCTATCGCCGGCCTTCCTTTTTATGTCTTTCCCATCAAGCCTGGCAGACATTCCGGTTTTCTGACATTTGACATAGGTAGACTCACCGGAGTAGACCGTTTTGTCAGAAATTTAGGATACTATTGGGCTATCTCAGAGTATATGGACTTGGAGACTGCTTTAGATATTTATGAAGAGCAGGGGATTGTCCTGAAGGGGATTTATCGCTATGCGGTGCGGCATCTGCTCTCCGGGCAAATCGGAGGCTCATACAAAAGAGAATCCAGATGGGACCGTTTTACTTATACCCAGAGCAAGAATTACCGCTGGGACCTAAACTTCAACCATTCTCAGGAACTCTCACCCACCACTAAATTGGCCGGCAGCGGCACTTTTTTAAGTGATAACAACTACTACCGAGATTTTAACCTGAATGCGGTGGAGAGAAGGAACCGGGTTCTTCGCTCCCAGCTAAACCTGAGCAAGAGATGGAGTCAGGCCGGAGCAAATATCGCTTTAGAGCAGAATTTTGACTTGGATCGGGACAGCAAGACCTTATCGCTCCCCAGCTTTAGCTATAACCGGTCAAAAACACCTTTTTTCCCCGCCTCAATCAAAGAGGGAAGTAGTGAAAATAGGTGGTATAATAGCATCTACTTCAATTTCATTTCTAACTGGAAGAATTTTGTTAAAATATCCGGTGATACCGCCGGAGTTGATAGCACCAAAAGACACCTGACAGCAGATCATTCCGGGAGCATCAGCTTTAATCCCAAACTGTTTGGTTTTCTGAACTTAAGCCAAACCATGGGTTTCCGGGAGAGCTGGTACTATGTCTTCAAAACCAATGTCAGCCAGAAGGCCGGAGTGCTGGTTGAAAACCCGGCTAGAGCGGGATCTGTAAACTTCAGTTTACGGACTTCTACTAACCTGTACGGCACTTTCCCGCTTAGCGCTTTTGGCCTGAAGGGATTCCGGCACACCTTTACCCCTGCGGTAAGTTTTGCCTGGCAGCCCAAGTTTGACCGGCACCAGGAATTAAGGCGCTTTACCGGAGTGGGGCCAGCTTCATCTAAATCTCAAGTTATGAGCTTCTCGGCCGGCAACGTGGTCCTGGTTAAGACCCAAAAGGATAAGAAGCTGGAGCTTTTCAATCTGGTCTCTTCTTCCAGCTATAATTTTTTAGCTCCTACCCGGAAGCTGGGGTTGCTGCAGACTTCCTTCCGCAGCAAAGCTGTTCCTAATCTGGACCTGCAGTTCAACTCCACCCACGACTTTTACGACCCATCCGGTACCGATTTGAATCTTTTCAACCCCCGCTTAATTGAATTTGCCATCACTACCAATTTTAATTGGCAGCAGAAAACTTCTCGTCGACCAGATACACTGGCTGCAGAAACAGATTACATAGAAGCCAGAGAGGGGTTAAGATTTAACCTCTCTCACCGTTACAGCGAGAATAAGTCATTAGGAATTATTGCCAAAAACCACTGGGTGAACCTGGGTGGGGAATTGTGGGCCACTGGAAACTGGAAAGTAAACTATTCGGCTCGGTACGACATCATTGCCGGTGAGATGGCCGAGCAGGTCTTTGAAATCTACCGGGACCTGCACTGCTGGGAGGGGCGGCTGACCTGGGTTCCCTCTGGTTTCCGGGAAGGTTTTTATTTCCGAATAAACATAAAAGCCCTGCCGGAGATAAAGTTTGAGAAGGGGGGAGCAGGACTGGGGACTCCCTTCTATTAAGCAGCCATATCTCCCTGGAGGCCGTAAGAATTGCCAAGAGAGAAAGTTTTTTTCGAAAAACCCAAGAAAAAGCTTGACAGAGGTCGGTCTGGGACATAATGTATACTATGCACAAACAAGCCTTAACCCTTAACATAGGACGAAGGGGGTGACAAGATGACCAAAGAGGAGTTAGTGCAGAGGATGGCCAAGGAGGCCGGAATCCCCAAGACCAAAGCCACTCAAGCTCTGAATGCTTTCTTTGACGGCGTGACTACCAGCTTGAAGAAAGGGAAGAGAGTGAGCTTCGTGGGCTTTGGGACCTTTACAGTCGGCAGGAGAAAAGCCCGCATGGGGAGGAACCCCAGAACCGGAGCCGAGATTAAAATTGCCGCTTCGAAAGTTCCCAAGTTCCGCGCTGGCAAGGCCCTGAAGGATGCTGTCAGGTAGAAGTAGTAAGATTTAGTTTGTCCAAGGCAGGTTCTCAGAAAACCTGCCTTTTAATTTGTGGTCAACACAACTTAGACTGAGTTCAGACCAGCTTGGCGTGCTTGGTGATTAAATTGGCGGAGTTGGCTATTTGACGAACCAGGGCTGACCCTCAAAAAATGTTTAATTATTGACTAGGCTGGGGCTGACTGATAAATTAGATGACAATTAAATGAAAGTAGCCATACTCAACAAGATCCCGGTCGAGACCAAAAGGGAAATGGTGGGGGTTCTCTTAATCGCCTTCTCATTTTTGACATTCATCTCTTTGGTCACCTATAGTTCCAGTGACCTCTCCAGGCTGGCTGAGCTGCAAACCTGGGAGGGTTTCTGGGAGGGGCTTACCTTGGCAGTCCAGAATCAGGGGGGACTCTTGGGGGTGCTTTTCTCGTCACTGCTCTTCTATCTCTTGGGTTACTCGGTCCTGGTTTTCCCGGTTCTGGGAACCTTGATGGGGGTTAAACAGATTTTCAAGGTAGATTTCCAGGCCGCTCAGAAAAACTTCTTGAATCTTTTTTGGGGTCTATTTGTCTTAGGCTCTATTTTGGCTATTTCCCCGGTCTACCGAGGGGAGGGATATTCCCTCTTCTCTCCAGACTTGTCTGGTTACTTAGGGTACTTATTGGCCCAGATTTTATACAAGCTGAGCGGGGTAACCGGAGCATATGTCTTAACCATTACTCTGCTGATTATGATTATCTTGGCAGTCACTCCCCTGCGGATCTCCAGGTTGAAGGAACTGAATAAGTTTTCAGCCCTGCCAAATTTATATAGAAAGATGGGGGAGTGGAGACTGGTAAGGAAACTATTCGAGCGAAAGAGAAAAAAAGAGCTGCTCATACATCCCCGGACTTTGAGACCGGAGAGATTTACTGAAAAACTGCGAAAGCATGATACCCAGCCAGGGGGTGAACCAGAAGAGGAGCCGACCACCATTTCCAAGACCGGTGTCATTGCAGAGGAGGGTTCCCCCAGACTTTTTCCTAAGACTTCCCTCCAATTCATCAAAGGGGAGGAGGAGGGCTACCAGTACCCTCAGCTATCTTTTTTAGACGACCCCCCTGAGACTAAATCAAAAGTTTCAGCCGAAGAGCTCAATCTGACCAGCCGGGCCTTAAGGGAGACTCTGGCCACATTTGGAGTGGGAATCGAAGGAGAAATCGAGAAATTTCCGGGCCCGATAATCACCCGTTTCGAATTTAAGCCTGCCTCCGGAGTCAAGGTCAATCAAGTAGTTTCCCTGGCAGACGATTTGGCTTTGGCCATGCAGGCCAAGAGAATCAGAATCGTGGCTCCGATTCCAGGCAAGGCCGCCATTGGAGTGGAGATTCCGAACCGGCATCCAGAGACAGTCTACTTAAAGGAGATTATCACTTCCCTGGAGTTCCGAGAAAATAGCTATCGTCTCCCTTTAGCCTTGGGCAAAGATATTTCTGGTCAGCCCTATGTGGTTGATTTATCCAGAATGCCTCATCTCCTGATAGCCGGATCAACCGGCTCTGGAAAATCGGTCTGTATGAACTGCATCATCACCAGCCTCTTGTACAAACTCCATCCGGAAGAGGTAAGATTCATAATGATAGATCCTAAGATGCTGGAGCTTTCGGTTTACTCTGGGATCCCGCACCTGGAAAAACCAGTGGTGGTCAGCCATAAGGTAGCCGAAAGGATTTTACAGGATGCGGTCATAGAGATGGAGAATAGATATAGGAAGCTGGCCAAAGCCTCGGTCCGCAACATAGAGGACTTCAATGCCCGGAAAAAGGAAAGACTGCCATACATTTTAATCCTGATTGACGAATTGGCGGACTTGATGATGTCCGGCTCTACCAAAAGTGAAGCTCTGATCACCCGTCTGGCTCAAATGGCCCGGGCCGTAGGGATTCACCTTATTCTGGCCACCCAGCGCCCCTCGGTGGATGTGATCACCGGCTTGATAAAAGCCAACTTTTCCTCTAGAATAGCCTTCCAGGTGGCTTCTAAAATAGATTCCCGCACTATCTTGGACGCTAATGGAGCGGAGAAACTATTAGGCTCCGGAGATATGCTCTTTTTACAGGCTGGACTGCCGGAGCCAGTGCGGGTACACGGGGCTTTCATCACCGGGTTGGAAACCGAAAAAATTGTCAACTACCTGAAAGACCAGAATTACCTCCCCCAGCCGATTGAGATTTTCTCCGGGGAGGAGACGATTGAAAGAGGGACCGAAAAGGAATTCGAGGACGATCTGCTCCGGGAGGCAGCCGAACTGGTGGTCCGGCACAAACAGGGCTCCGTATCACTATTACAGAGAAGATTGGGGATAGGCTACCAGAGAGCGGCCAGATTGATCGATATGTTAGAATCCAAAGGAGTAGTAGGCCCCTACGACGGCAGCAAGGCTCGCCAGGTCTTGGTTGACTTAACCGGGCTGGGGGAAAAATTCCCTTCGGAAAATTAGTTACCCAGCTGATGTCTATTTTGTCCCTTGCCACCAGGATTCTAATTCTGTGGCTGATTTCTATACCGGCTTTGGCAGTGTCGGCAGAGACTCCAGAGTCGACTTTAACCGATTTGATAAAAAATATAGAAGAAAAATATGCCAGCTGGCAGGACTTGCAGATGAATTACAAAAAAGAGGTAAAATCAGAAATTTTCACAGAATCGGAGACAGTTGCCGGCCGGATTTTTCTGAAGCAGCCGAACAAATACAGACTCGATTCCCCGGACCAGATAGTCATCTCAGATGGCCGGCTGGTCTGGACTTACTTAAAGGATACAGAGCAGGTGACTAAACAGAATTTGCAACCCGGCCAGGAATTTAGTTTCTTAAGTTTTCTGAAAAACATACAGTCTAAATATGATTTCAAAGCAGGTGAAGCCCAGAAAGTGGAGGGTGTCGACTGCAGGAAAATATTCCTGACTCCTAAACAAAAAGGAACTGACTTTGAGAAACTTACCCTGTGGGTGGATGGTAAAACTTATCTGGTGAGAAAAATGGAGTTAGAGGACTTACAGCGGAGCCGAACCACCTTTTGGTTTGCAAAGATTAGAATAAACAGTAAATTGAAAGATGAAATGTTCCAGTTTAAGATTCCAGATAAGGCGGAACTCATCGATCTGACCAAATAGGAAGGTTACCGTGATTATTCAAGAGTTAGCAGACTAAAGTAATCTATTAGGGTTTGAACCGGGATTGCTAAAAAGATACGTTTTTGATCATCAAAAATAAAAGAAGGCTAAACCAAAGCGAAAACACCGGAGAGGAAATACTTCAGTTTAAGAATTACCACCCGGCTTTAGGATTAAACCGGAGCTGGGAAAGGAGGTAATATGACTGTGGGAGTGCGCTTCGTAAAGAATGCCGGATTGATTTTATCCAAACCCTTGAGCGTAATCCTGCTTTTAATCTATCTGGGACAAACCGCCTTTATGGTTTACATCATAACTGACCGGCACAAGAAAGATCTAACCATTCAAGAACACCTCAAAAAGATTTCAGAGCTGGAAGAAAAACTGAAAATCTTTAAGATCATAGAAGATTTCCAGGTCGGATTTAATACAGAGGAAGTCGGGAAGCTGACTTCTCTGATCTACTCGGAAAGCCAGAATTACGGCTACCAGCCTTTATTACTTTTGGCCCTGATTAAGACCGAAAGTTCTTTCCGGGGCGGGTTGGAGTCATATCAGGGGGCCCAGGGGCTACTGCAATTGAGACCTTTTGTGGCGTATGACGTGGCCCGCCGAAGCAATCTGAACTGGAAAGGAGATAAGGCCCTATTCAACCCGGAATTTAACATCAGGATAGGGAGTTTATACCTGTTTGAGCTGATTCTCAAATTCAAGGATGTCAAGCAGGCCATCATCGCCTATAACCAGGGGGAAGAGTCCCTGCGCCTGAGGCTGAAGTACGGACACGGCTTACCCAAGTTGTTCTACCAGAAATTTGTGAATAATTACAAGCTCTTACAGGAAAAATATGAAAAGATTTCTGTGGATCGGATTTAGTTTCGTTTTAATTTTTTTAGGCGGCAGCTTGATTTTGGGGTGTGCTTCTGGAAGCTCCCCTCATCAAGCTTTGCCCTGTCGGGAGCAATTCGAGCTGGGGAGGCAGAAATTCGAGAAGAAAAAATACTTCCAGGCCGTGGAAGAATTAAAACTTTTAGTTTTCAATTGCCCCGGGGCTTCTATGATCGATACGGCTCAGTACTTCTTGGCTATGTCTTATTTCAAGCAGAAGGATTATCCCACTGCCGCAGGAGAGTTTCGCAAACTCTTAAACAGCTTTCCCACCAGCGATTTTGCGGACGATGCCCTGTTTATGCTGGGCTTAAGTGACTACCAGCAATCTCCTCCCTCGGAGTTGGACCAGACTTATACCCTGCAAGCCTTAGAGCATTTTCAAGATTTTCTGGATATCTACCCTGGTTCTGCTCTCTTGCCAGAAGTGCAGAAATACCTTCAGGCTGGTCTAGATAAGCTGGCAGAGAAAGCTTTTAAGAACGGGAGGACTTATTTTCGGATGAAAGATTATAACGCCTCCCGGATTTATCTCTCCGAAGTCCTGGAAAAATATCCCCAGTCAAATTGGGCCGCTCAGGCCCAGTTTTTGATAGCGGAATCTTATCGGCTGGAAAGCCAGAAGATACAGGCTCTAGCCGAGTACCAGAAGTTACTGGAAAACTTTCCCAATGGGAAATTATCTGATCAATCCAGAAAAAGGATTGAGGAGCTCAAAGAGAACCAAGTTAAGAAAAACTAAATGAGCAAGGCCAAAATCGGCATCTTAGGGGGAACGTTTGATCCCCCTCATTTTGCACATCTTGTTATAGCGCAGGAAGTTATGGAGAGATTAGATTTAGACCAGGTCTGGTTTATACCCTCTTTTATTCCACCTCACAAAAGATACAATTCTGTCACTTCACCCAGACATAGAGTGCAAATGCTAAAATTGGCTCTGGCCAAGAGTAAAAAGTTCAAGATTTCAGCCTTAGAATTAAAGAGGAAAGGAATCTCCTATACGGTCGACACTTTAAGAGAATTGAGCTTGATTAAACCCGGAAAAAAGTTATATTTAATATTAGGCTCGGACAACTTGAAGGTCCTGCCAGACTGGAAGAGTCCCCGGGAGATCTTCAGGTTAGCCAGAGTAGTTTTGGTAAAAAGGCCGGGATCAAGTTTTTCGCCGGCCAACAGTTGGGTAAAGAAGGCAGTAACATTAGAGGTGCCCCTCTTGGAGATTTCCTCTTCTCAGATAAGAGAGAAGGTAAAAAGCGGCAGAGACATCTCGCACTGGGTACCGGAAAGGGTGAAGAAATACATTGAGAAACACAGGCTTTACAAGAAATAGCTATCTCTGGCCCAAGAAGATTTTCTTTCCAGCCCTGACAATCTGGTTCGGCTTGAATCTCTTCTCTTCCCTCGGTCTGGCAGAAGATCTCAACGATCTGGGAGAGCCGGATACTATCTGGGTCGAGTGCGGAAGTAAGGCAGTGCATGACAGCGGAGGCTGGGCGGCCTTTACTATCTATTTGAAGACTGACAATGAGGCACCCGGGACAGACATTGCCGGGGTGGTCCTGCCTTTCTATGTCAGCCGCTCTAACCCTTTGGATTCAGCCTGGCTGGATACTACCGTCACTTTGGTTTTTGCTAATTCGGCTTTCAATGATTCTGGCCCTTTGTTCTTTGTGAATGTAGATAGTGTCGGTTTAGACGGGTTTATTGATTTGGGGATTGTTAAGCTTCCCGATGGTCAACCCGGACCTCAAAATGGAACCTTTGTCGTAGCTCAATTATGGATTCATTCATCAGATTCAACCTCCATCACAATTGACACTACTTCTGGGGTAACCAATAGTCTGCTTTTGGTAACCTCCTTGGGAGTGGGTTATGTCCCCATCTGGAAGAAGGTTACCTGCCCGGTCTGCGTGCATACCAGCCCGCCTGGAGATGCCAACTGCGGCGAAACTTTGACCCTGGCCGATGCGATTTATCTAGTCAATTACCTTTTCAAGTCTTGGGCCGAGCCCTGCTGTAAGGTCTTAGGGGACGCCAACTGCGACGGAAAAATCACCTTAGGGGATGCGATTTTCTTAGTCAACCATATCTTCAAGGCCACTACTGCACCGGAGTACTGCCCTTAGTCTGAATCTGATTGACCCAGGCTGGTTCTGGCCTTATTTTCCCTTTAGTGTCCGGAAAGAAAAGATTCTTCTTAGTGGATGGTTCGGCTTTAGCCTACCGGTCTTACTTTGCCTTCATCCGCAACCCGCTCCGGAATTCCAAAGGTGTCAACACCAGCGCCATCTTTGGATTTGCCCAGTCAATGTTGAAGATTCTCAGGGACTTTAAGCCAGATTTTATCGCCATCGTCTTTGATACCGGGGCCCCCACTTTCAGGCACCAGCTTTACTCAGAGTATAAGTCCACCCGCAGCAAGATGCCGGAGGAGATGGCCGAGCAACTCCCTTATTTAGACCGGCTGGCTGAAGCGCTGGGGGTGACGGTGTTGCAACAAGAGGGG
>Ga0209321_10003543_pt1 | contig 10439 bp, 5 predicted proteins | sample Rifsed16ft4_FD_184012 | JGI IMG/M metagenome (GOLD analysis project Ga0209321, IMG submission 184012) | Soil microbial communities from Rifle, Colorado, USA - sediment 16ft 4 - CSP-I_5_4 (version 2) | ecosystem: Environmental > Terrestrial > Deep subsurface > Rock core/Sediment | place: Rifle... | reverse complement strand
ACCGATGACCGTTTGCGGAATGCGTCCGTCCTATGAAAAGCGTTGGGCGGACAAAGGTGCAGTGGGATAAAGATAATGATTCTTAAGATGAAAAACAAGGGAAATAACGTATACGCGCTTAGCCTCTGCGTTTTGAGGAATCAAACACAAAGGCACCAAGGACACAAACGTCCGTCGTTCTTTGTGCCCTTCGTGTTTGAATACAAACGCTACCAGGTCGCTGCCTGAAAGAGCAAGGGATCAAAAAGCGAGTCGGGCAGCATCTTTTCAATCGTGCAATCCGAATACAGCTCTTTCATCGCCACTTGTCCGTTTCGCAGGAAGAGAACCTCCGGGGAGATCCATCCCCCGCCGAGTTTCTCGTACTTGTTGAATTGGACCTCCGTCATGCCGCCGCGCGTGTCCTTCTTCCTCATCTTCGTAAAAAGATGAGTCTCTGCCGTGATCCAGAACTGAGCGCGGGCGGTATCCCCCACCACATATTGTTTCCCTTCCGGGCCGGTCTCGACCGAGCACTTGCTCATGTCAAAGCCCAGTTCCTCCAGCTTCTTGACGGTTACGGAGGGATCGTTGTGGTAGACTTCAAACCCGAGCACGAGCAGGTCATGCGGCCGTCTGATTTTTTGACGTAAAGAACCGGAGCGAAAAACATACTGCGTGTCATTCACAAAGAGCAGCCCGTTCCCGCTGTCCTTTGAAGCGATCTTGATGATAAGTCCTTTCGGTATTTTCATCGCCTCATACCAAATCTCCTGCCGATCGACCGCCCCATCCTTGTAGAAGATCGATTGCTGGGTGAACGTGAGGTCTGAGTACCATTTCCCCTTGTACGCCTCATGCATGTTCCTAATAACCTCGTTGCCGCTGGAAGGCTGTGCGGAGAGGGAACAGGCGAGCATGAACAACGCCGCAGTTATGAATCGTGCCATACGTTGCCTCCTTATGATAATAATTGAACTGCATCTGACCCCATTTGCAGGGTTGCAGAAAAGCTCCCGGAACGCTTCAAGGCTCATTCTTGAGAAAGAGGAGAATTGGCCTGGTGTAAATGACCGCACTGTCAACAAGCGTAACCGCCGGATTCGCCCTGAGATCAGCAAGCTGCATCGTATGTGTTGCAAACGGGGAAACCGCCAATTGAGGGTCCCAAAGAACGTAAATCCTTCCCGTGGAGTCGAACGCTTCATTGGAAATCTTGCCGATTCTCCTCGTATTCGCCGCTCCGCCGAGCATGGCATACTGCGCCGCCCAATGGTTTGTCAAAATGGGTGTGTCGATCGAATCTGCGGCAGCTCTTTGTGTGAGCGACATGACCGCTCTCTCATATGCGCTGAACGTGTGCGGTTCGGCAGTGTTGACCGTCTGAACGATCAACCAGGCGGCACATCCGGCGGGAACAAGCATTGACCATCTCCCTATTCGGATGCGGTCAGTGACCCTGGAAAGTCCGCTCAGGGCTACAAGGGCGAAGAACGGCGCGATCGGAACGAGGTATCGGATGTCTCCTATCGCTCCGGTCCAGTGGATGACTTCGCTCGAGGCAAGCGTGCTGATGGTGATGTTCAACAGGACCGTGAAAACGAGAATCGGAGAGTCAAGTCTCTTTCGAACGACTCCGTGCACAAGCGCAGCGACGAACAGCACAACCGGGGCCCAGCCGAAAATCCCCGGTGATTCTTCGATGTAATGAAGAAGCGTCGTTCCCTCCTGATATTTTGCGAGCCGGCCGTATCGGAGGATTTCCCGGGGAAGCCACAGGGGATCCCCTATCCACAGGAGTGAAAAGAAATACCAGATTGCCGGACCGGCGACAATCCATGGGAGAGCCGAGAATTGCCTCTTCCTCCACACCATGAACATCATGATCAGGGCAAAGAAATACATCTCGTAACGGAACAGGAAGACCAGTGAAGCAGCGAGAAGGCTCCATGTCCATTTCGATTTCTTGTAGAGAAAGTACGACAGGGTCAGGAGGAGCGCCGCCGGTAATTCTGCCATGCAGGTGTACCCTATATCGAGAAAAGCCGGCTGAAATCCCGCCAATGCGATGACCCAGTGCCTGCCCGGAATTTCCTCGACCTCCGCCACCTTGTACGCGAGAAAGACAGTGAGAAGGAACAAAACCGACGCGAAGAGCTTCACGGCCTTGTGGCCCCATTGCGCCGGCAAGGTGAAGAGCCAGACCCCGCCGAATCGCTGCCACACCCCCAGACTCACCACCGGCCGTTCAGGAGCCGATGCATCAAAAACGAAATGAGCCCCTTCGTCCCAACGATAGAACCCATCCGATCTCCAGATAAGAGTTCCGAGCACGATAATGAGAAGCCCGAACAGGACGAGTTCGGGCTTTCGGTTGAATCCCGGCATCGGGGCGGGGATAGCGTCGTCTCTATTCATACCATTTCATGAACCTCACTTCGATCGACTTGTCCTTTCCCACCAGCTCTTTGAACTTCTCGATGTCGCTCCCGCGGTAGTGATAGGGAACCGCCACTCTGGGTTTGAATTCCAGGACGGCAGAAGCCGCCCGCTCCGGCGTCATGGTGTAGGGAAGATTCATACACACAAATGCATAGTCGATGTTTTTCAACGCCCGCATCTCCGGAATATCTTCCGTGTCGCCGGCGATATAGATCCGCTTCCCTTCCACAGTCACGACATATCCGTTCCCTCTCCCCTTTTCATGAAATTTCTTTCTCTCCTCGGTCAGGTTGTACATCGGAATCGCCTCAACAATGATCTTTCCGAATATCGCCTTGTCTCCATTCTTCATGGCCGATCCGTAGCCGAGCTTGTCTGTCACCGCTTTCGGGCCCACGATGGTTGTCTTCTCCTTCTTGAGAGAGGCGACGGTCTCAGGGGAAAGATGGTCACCGTGAATGTCGGTAATGAGAATGAGGTCGGGCGGGGCGATGGAAGCATAGGCCTTTGCCTCACCGACGGGATCGACGTAGATCGTCCCGACGGACGAATGAATCACGAAGCTGGCGTGCCCGATGGGAGTGAAATGGACCATTTCGCTCTTCTTCTCCTGGGCGTTTGACAAGAGAGATATGAAAAGGGCGACTGCGATTGTTGCCGTAAATCGCTGCATGTGTATTACCTTTCAATGAGTTTATTCCCAAAGAGAAAGCATGACACGAAGTGACACAGAGAATTCACGAAATACACGAAGCGGCGGATTCATCTTCGCGCTCTTCGTGTCTCCTTCGTGCTCTTCGTGTCATTGTTTCTTTGAGAAAAAGCATTACACGAAGTGACACAGAGAATTCACGAAGAACACGAAGTGGTGGATTCGTCCTCGCGCTCTTCGTGTCTCCTTTGTGCTCTTCGTGTTGTCATTTTTCATTCATCTTTTATCCGGATACGGCGGAGGAGGAGCAAGCTTGGCCGGCTTGTCTTTCATTTGTTTGAGAACCTCTTCGATCGCCCTGTTCAATTGCTCATCGACGCCGGAGTACTCTTTGGCAGGGTCGTTGTCCACCCTGATATCGGGCTCCACTCCGACACCCTCCATGATCCATTCCTTCCCTTCAACATCATAGCGCGAGAATTCCGGCTTGTTCAGATACCCGCCGTCAAGGAGGGGAAGCGACCCGCGGATCCCCACAACACCACCCCACGACCGTTTTCCGATGATCGTGCCAAGTTTGTGCTTCTTGAACCGATACGCCACAATATCTCCGTCGGATGCTGAGAATTCATCAAGGAGCATGACCTTTGGCCCGAGAATCGTTCCGCCCGGATCAATACCGGGGGCGCCGTTGCGTGCGATGTCGATCATCGCGATCTCGCGGCTCAATCGCTCGATGATCTGCGGGGATACGTTGCCTCCCCCGTTCCCGCGCACGTCCACGATCAAACCTTCTTTCCTCAATTGCGGATAGTAATACTTCACAAACTCGTTCAGTCCCCCTACTCCCATATCCGGGATGTGAAGATATCCTATTCGGCCGTTCGTTGCCTTCGATACCTTCTCGATATTGGACTGAACCCAATTGTAATAGTACAGCCCCTGTTCATCGTTTGTCGGAACCACCACAACATCGCGGGCACCGGCCTCCTTTGCAGTTCCATTCACCTTGAGCGTCACCTGCTTGTTGACGGTATTGACGAGCGCCTCATAGATACTCGTCATCTGGTTGGTCGGTTTCCCGTCAACGGCGACGATGTACTCTCCCGCCTTGACGGAAACGCCGATATCCGTCAAAGGAGAGCGGACGGATGCATCCCAGTTCTGCCCTTTCAGAATCTCGGTGATCTTGTAGAATTTCGACGCCGCATCACGCTCCAGCTTGGCTCCCAGAAGCCCCATTTGAATCCGCTCCACCTTCGGAAGGTCTCCTCCGCCGACATAGGTGTGTCCGACGCTCAGCTCACCGATCATTTCACCGATGATATAGGTCAGGTCGGCCCTGTGGTTCACGTACGGCACCAGCGCCGCATATTTCGCCTTCACCGCAGGCCAATCGACCCCGTGCATATGCGGGTCAAAGAAGAAATCCCGCATCTGTCTCCAGCATTCGTTGTACATCTGCGTCCATTCCGCTTTCCTGTCGAGCCGCACTGTCATGTCGGAGAGGCTGAGTTTCTCCTTGATGTCGATTTTTGCGGTCGGGAGGTCAATAATGGCATAAGAGCGCTCCTGGTTGACCAGCATCTTCTTTCCGTCCGCGGAGATCTCATATCCGTTCACTTCGCCCAGCTCCGTCTCCTTCTGCTTCTCGAGATCATACAGGAACAGCTTTGTTTTCTCGTCTTTACTCCCGCGGCGCAGGTAGTACACCTTCCCCGGGAGGGCAACCACGTCACGGTAACCCGACGCCGAAACGGGCAATACGGCGATTCGCGACTGCAATCCTTCGAGATCGACTTTCACGGAAACGGTCTTCTCTTCTTCCTTCTTCGGCTTTTCCTCCTTCGTTTCTTTCTTCTCCGCCTTCACACTCACTTCATCGCTTTTCGGCGCGAACGGAGATTTCGTCTCCCCCGCCAGGGTCACCAGATAGATCTTCCCCATGTCGAGATAGGCATGGTTCCATTCCGTCTGGCTGTAGGTAGGGCTGAAGGAGCGGTTTGAGATGAAGAGGAGATACTTCCCATCTGAGCTGAACGAGGGGGAATAGGACGAAAACCAGCCATCCGTCACCGCAGTGGTTTTTCCGCTCTCAACGGAATAGAGCTGGACAGTCGTCATCACCTCTTCTTCCGGTTTCGCATAGGCGATCCATTTGCTGTCGGGAGCCCAGGCGTAGTTGGTAATTTCCCAGGAGTTCGCCTGCGACACGATGGTCACCTTCTTGGAGTCGATATCGACATACTGGAGCCTCTGCATCTTGTCGGACCAGAGGAGCTTCTTGCTGTCGGGCGACCAGAGGGGCTGGTACTTGTAGGTATCGCTCTTCGACGTCAACTGTGTCCCCGCCGCGCTCCCGTCCTGCGGCATGATGTAGATCTCATCTTCGCCCGTGGCATCGGAGATGTAGGCGATCCATTTACCGTCGGGAGACCATTTGGAGCTCCGGTCGTGGATTCCGGGTGTACCGGTGAGGTTGCGGGTGTTGCCGTACTTCGCCGGCACCGTGAAAATATCTCCGCGTGCGCCAAAGAGGGCGCGATTTCCGTCGGGAGAGATCTCATAGTTTGTCACCTTGTCGTCGACATTCTGGAGTCCGCCGCGTCCGACGGCGAAGTCTTCATTCAGGCTGATTGATACCTTCTCCGCCTTCTTCGCTGCGAGGTCGTAGGTGTAAATGTATCCGCCGTTCTCGAACACAATGGCCTTGTCGCCGATCGAGGGGAACTTGACGTCGTACTCCGTGAACGCAGTGAGCTTGCCGGTCTGTTTCGTCTGCAGATCATACGAATAGAGGTTCAACCTCTTATTCTCATCCCGATCGGAAATGAAGTAGACGGTGTTGCCGCTCCACATCGGAATGATATCCTGGGCAGGATTGTTCGTGATGTTCTCTGTCGTCTTCGTTTGAAAATCATAGATCCACACATCGTCTGCCTGTCCGCCCCGGTATCTCTTCCACGTGCGAAATTCCCTGAAGACGCGGTTGTACGCAAGCTTCTTCCCGTCGGCTGAATAGGAACTGAATCCTCCCCTGGGGAGCGGAAGCTGCACAGGCACATCGCCGTCGAGCGAAACCGTGAAGAGTTGTCCTTTGAAGCTGTTCGGCTCGATCATGCGCGAGCGAAAGAGGATGGTGTTGTTGTCGCGCCATGTCATCACGATGTTATTCGGACCCATACGGTCGGAAACGTCATCGCGGGAGAGTGTAGGAGTGTACGTCAGACGTTTCGGCACTCCTCCTTCGGCAGGCATGACATAGACTTCCGTGTTCCCGTCATACTGACCCGTAAAGGCAATGGTCTTCCCATCGGGAGAGAAACGGGCAAACATCTCGAATCCCACATCATTGGTGAGTTTGCGTGCCACGCCGCCGCTTGCGGGGACGGTGTAAAGGTCGCCTGCACAGGTGAAAACGATCTGATTCCCATGAATTGCAGGAAACCTGAGCAGACGGGCATCTTGTTGGGAATAAACAAATTGAAGAAACGGGAGGAGAATGAAGATCGGGAGGATTTTCCGGATCATGGTTTTCCCTTCTCAGAGATGATTTGACAGCTCAGCGTGTAACAGACATTCTTAGGATGCAATATAGGAAGAAAAGGCAAAGAGAAGAATTGACGTCAAAGCGTTTGACAGACAAATAGTATACGAGAAAACAAAGATTTTGTTAGGAGAAAAAGTCTGCCTGACGTGAAAGTGTGGAACGAAGAGGATGTAACGGATGCCGCTCTCGCGCGGCACTTCCGTCCTATCTGAGAAACAATCCTATTTACGCAGATTTTGAGGTGCCCAGATGGAACATCCATCCGCCTTCGTCGTAGCCTCAAGTGTAAGATCCCAGCCCAAGGAGAAAGCCATGAAACGAGCAATCCTCATTCGATTTGGCATGGCGGCAAGCCTGGTCCTCGGCACTCCGTCTTTTTCAGCCGCCTGGCAGACCGATCCCCCGCCTCAATGCACCGCGCAACAACTCGAACAAATCGAGGACCGTCTTCTGCAGTGCCTGCGCTCTGATTGCCCGGGGATCCGCGCCTGTGCAGCTCTCACCGTCAAACAGCTCAAAGAATCCAATCCCGCGTATTCATTCCAACGCTCGATCATTCCCCTCATGCGCATCGTAAAGGAAGAGAAATGTGACCGAACGTCGAGAATTGCCGCGTCTCTTGCGCTTTACACACTCAGGTCGTCTCGGGGCGACTTTGCGATCAAGAGGACGGGAGAATTCACGGATGATGAATCGGTCAAGCGCGCGTGCATGCGGCTCTCGCTGGCACGGGAAATGGAAAAGATCGCCTCGAAGTAACCCTTCGTCTCATGTCACAACTATCGGGACGTCTCACATCGGACCGTTCGGATCTCAAAGGGACCCATCTCAATACTTCCGGCGATTCCACGTCCCCTCTCTCCCGAAACCGAACTTTCGTACAAGCGCAGGGACGGGACAGCCGCAGCAATCTCACATGAGGATCTTTGAGGAGATGGATTGTAGAGCCGAACCAGCAACGCGTCGCCGTCCGCAGCCCTGGTGACGGTCGTGATGCTCACTGCGGCACTTGTGAACGCGAACGGCAAGGACGGCCGCGGAGCACTCGGTTCAATCTGGCGCACGAGAAGCGGCTGGTTTGTCTCCACGCCAAAGCGGTATGCCCGAACTGCCTCAAACCCGGAATGCGGCCTGAACGCGTATTGAAATGAGCTCGTTCCTTCCTGAGCTGCTTTGTAGTTCGTGTGCCAATAGTTGTTCATCACCCAGGAATAGAGAAGCGGGGACGATGCAGCCTGCGTTTTCCATCCGCTGGGACCTTCGTTGTGGCGCCTTTCATCGACAAGTCCGCCCAGGCTCACCAGAGGAGCCTCCACGGAAGCCCATGTAACCCCCTCATGGTGATTTGACATGTCGACCCACCGCGCCACGGAAAAGTAATCCTTGCATGAGCCGGGGAGCTGATCACGCTCCGGCCTGATGAACCCCCACCCCACATCAAGCCGTGTGGTCCCCTCGGGAACATTGAATCCGAATCCGAAATAAAGTGCTTCTTTGGTACGGACCGATCTCTTCATGACAACGTTCCGAACGTCCACCCTTTCCACCTCCGCTATCAGGGCGACCTCTCGAACGACTTTGTCCACTCCCGGGGCGACGCTTTCGCTGATCATGGAAGCCACAAGCGGGCCGCGTTCACCCACGCGCAACCCTGTCAGTTTTCCGTTTGTCCGATTGCCCGGGTCGGTCCCCTCGACAACGACAAGACTGTTGATTCCCCCCTCATATTCTTTGCCGACGAGTCTCCGGCTCAGAGCGAGATCAAGAATACTCTTCACCGAGCCCGTCGCTGAGTCGATCGTCAGCCGGAGGAATTGATTCTCCAGTGTGAGATCCTTTATCGACACCCCCCGCGACACCTTTCCTGCCGGGCCTTTCATGACCGTGAAACGCGACGAACCGAGGGCCGGAACAGCGCGGGCCAGAAACGCCAGCCGCCCATCGGTGAGGCGCTGACTGGGAACGGGTTTCCCGGTCTCGTCAACAACGCGATCGCCCGAACGGCTTTCTTCCGGGCTCAACCTGACCAGATCCGTCCGAGACCACGTCGATGTGTTGACCACCTCGAAGATGGCATTCGGACTCTTGTGGTTCCGAATCTGGCTCTTGAGGAGCCTTTCACTCCGATCATGTGCCTGCAGAGCATATCCCTGTTTGAATTTCCACTGTCCCACTGCATCGGGATGGTCCGGGTCGCTCACGCTGTTCCATGCGCCCCATGTATGCTCAATCCACAGGTTGATTGCATCCCAGGCATCCGCAAAGGCCTTGCGATCGTATGCTTCCGGCGCACTCATGCTTGTCATGATCTCGGCCTGCACAAGGCGCTCAGTGCTTCGCTGCGCCATTCCCAACTCGGCCGCGGTCGATGCGGCCCCGTCCTCCCAATACGGCGTGATATCGCCTGCAAACGAGGGGAGCTGCGATCCGTACTCTTTCTCGAACGCGACGCACATCTCCTCCGCCGTGGCAATGCGAAGTGTCGGAGATGCATAGTTCCCGTTCCATTCCCGCACGTAATCCGACATGGTCGTGTCGGTCATTCCGTTGTCGGCATAGATCGAGTACCTCATTTGCACGATGTCATATGGATACCTCGACGCGTCCAACTGCTCCAGGTAATCCTCCAGCTTCTGGAGAAACGTCTTGTTTGTTGCAAATGTCCTTGTCGCGTGGAACATCGAGTAGCCGGTCCCCGCCACCCAGAAGAGCACGCTGTCCTTTCTCGAAGGCCCAACCCAGTAAAAAGGTTTATCCCCCCACGCATTTGTGAAGTGGCCGATCCGATCCCCGGAGTTTGGTCCGCTGACAAAATATCTGATGTCGCTCTGAGCAAGCGCCGGGACGATGCCCCAGCTGTAACCGGGAATATCTGAAACCATCGCGACGGGAATCCGAATCCCATGGTCCCGCTTGAGTTCACGGGCGAAATCTGTGAGCCGCATCAGAGCCTCGGGTCTTGCTATTCCCGTGAGTGGATTCACGTACAATCCGTTCAACCCGATATCGCCGTTCCTCACAGCCCGCAGGAAGGCCTCTTTCTCCCGTGCTGAAGCTGTGACGAGAAAGGAATCGACGGGCCAGAGGATCTCGACATTCCATTTGAACCGTGAGCCGGGAGGATAGTCCTTTGACTTCTCGATGAGCCCGAGAGCATCGCGAATATTCTGAACCTGGATGTTATAGACTTCCGGTTGCAGGTGGCTGTAGCCGATATCGTTGTGGGAATGCGGGAGCAGCCAGATGGTGCGATGGTGCACAGGTTTGACCTGAACAGACCTCTTCACGGCGGGTTTCCCGTTGATCGAAATGCTGAGCGGAACCGTGCGTTCCTTCTCCACGGCGGGGACCGAGAGATTTACGGCGTTCCACCCTAACTTCAACTCTTGCGTTACCGGCTTCTCCAGTTCGAGAGCGATGGTTACGGTCCCCCGGTCGGATGGAGAATCCACCGAGACTTCTATCGGCTGCCGGAGTGATTCGCCGTCGCGCATGAGCAGCGGAAGAGAACGAACCATCGCCGATTCCTTCACAGCGTACATGAATGTCATGTACCAGTCATTGGATCCGCCCTTATGGCCGACAACTTTCAATGTAAGCGACTGGCCTGCAGGATAGGAAGAGGCCGGCACCTGAAGGCAGAAGTAGCCGTGCGCATCGTTCACATGATCGGTCCAGACGTGCTTATAGTGCAGGATCACCCCCCTTGTACCCTCAGCAGACCAGTTGCCGTACTTCCCCCCTTTGAACGTCCTGAAGGTGAGCGACTTTTTGTCGTTGATGTAGAAATCGAAGTCGTGATCCGTTGTGGTGGTC
>Ga0209321_10003539_pt1 | contig 10447 bp, 10 predicted proteins | sample Rifsed16ft4_FD_184012 | JGI IMG/M metagenome (GOLD analysis project Ga0209321, IMG submission 184012) | Soil microbial communities from Rifle, Colorado, USA - sediment 16ft 4 - CSP-I_5_4 (version 2) | ecosystem: Environmental > Terrestrial > Deep subsurface > Rock core/Sediment | place: Rifle... | reverse complement strand
GGTGCCGGGGGATTTCATGGAATCGCTGCTCCGCCATAAAACGGGCGGCGGCGCGTGATCCCGCCGAACTCCGGCGCGATGCGGGTATCATGCGCAGCTTCGCATTCACTGCCGGGCTGCGACGCCCGGCCGCACACGGAATAGATCGATGACCACGACCCTGCCCATCCTCTCCCTGCTTGAAACCCGCGTGCTCGGCGTGCTCGCCGAGAAGCAGCGCACAGTACCGGACAGTTATCCCTTGACGCTGAATTCGCTGGTGTCCGGCTGCAACCAGAAGAGCAGCCGCGACCCGGTCATCGAAGCCGCGGAGGCGGAAGTGCAGGCGGCGCTGGACAGCCTGCGCGCGCTGTCGCTGATCGTGGAGACGAGCGGTGGCAGGGCGGCGCGTTACGGGCACAACGTCGAACGCGTTTTGCGCATCCCCACGCAGTCCACCGCCTTGCTGACCATGCTGATGCTGCGCGGCCCGCAGACGGCGGGCGAGCTGCGCATCAATTGCGAAAGGCTGCACAAGTTCGCGGATATCGCGTCGGTGGAAAGTTTTCTGGCCGAGTTGGCCGAGCGTGCCGATGGCGCCCTCGTGCTGGAACTGCCGCGCCAGCCCGGTTCGCGCGAGAACCGCTGGATGCACCTGCTCTCCGGCGCGCCTGTCATGGAGCAGCACGCGCCTGCCGGCGCGGCATCCGCCAGCCCTGTTGCCGATGTGACGGTGGGCGAAGTCGCCGCGCTCAAGGCCAACGTCGCCAGGCTGGAGGCAGAAGTGGGCGAGCTGCGGGCAAAGATGGAAAAGTTGTGCGCGGAGTTGGGCGTTTCAGCGTCTTGAGGTGTACTTCGGCATCGCAACTATTTCGATGGATGCAACATCGAGCCTCACCACCGTGGCGGTTCAGATCCCTTTTGCGTTTTGATGCTCACGGTAATAACGTGCCAAGTACGCATTTGGTTTGTGCCTGGTTGAAGAAATTGGTATGCATGACTACAGGCTGTGGGTTTTGCGCGTCGCCGTAGTGATAGGTATCTTTCATTATTGCCTGGTAATTGTTCAGGTATTGTTTGCTGGGGCTGGCACCTTCATAAGGCACTACCAAGTCATTTGCCGCACCATCGAATACGCCGTCATCCCACAGGAATTCCTCAAGAATCTTGGCTGGCAGGAAACGGAAGTCGTAATGGGCCCGGATGTAGTGGTATTCGGCAGCCAGCGTGTTTTCGTACTTATTCAGATCGGCAATTTCATTGCCGACCGGATTCATCGATTCGACTCCCGGCATCTTCTGGGCGATCGTCGCCAGCAATTTGATCACTGTCAGTATCGCCTTGATAAAGCCAGAGGGCGCTCCTCCGAAAAACCAGATGAGCATGTTGATGCGGCGGAACAGGCGATTGGTATTTCGTGCTTCTGCCAACTGCGATCCCAGGCAGGCGCCCGCCACGAAAACCACCTTGTTGATCTTGATTCCCTGGTTGGTCAGGATACGGCGGTTATCCGGGCTTTCGACGAAATTGCGGATGACGCCCGCACCGCGACTGTGGCAAACAATATCAAGTGTGACGTCATGCAGACCCTGCAGTTTTTCCAGCAGGAGGTTGTTTGCATTTGTAGCGGTTGTTTTCGACAAGGTGTAGTGATCCCACGCAAGGATATTGTTCCCGTACTTGCCCAGCAAGGAAGGAAGAAACGTGGAGTCGTCCAGGATGCCTTTAAAGGCGCCTTCCGTAGAGCTGAGAATGCCGTGGCAGAACAATAGCGCCTTGCCGTTCATTGATCGCAGTTCGTCGCTAGTGGCTTCGCGCGGTACACCGCTTGCCGGGATGGTCTGTAGCGTCTCCTTGCCGTCGGTGTTCTTCTTCAGATAAATGTCCGCCTTTCTGGCGATGAAGTCGATCATGCCCATGAAGTCTCTGCGGAAATACTGGTTATAGAATGGAGTTGCCTCAACATAATTGCGTACAAGTCGGCGGGTATGCTGCATGACTTCCTTGTCTTCGATGATGAAGATGCCAAAGGTCAATCTCGGTTCGTTTTCCCATTGGCTAGCCCTGTTCAGGAAATTGGCGCGGTCAGGGAATGGATTTTCATTTCGAGTAACGTGCACCAAGGGGATATCGAAGTAAACGGTGGCTCTATTTGAATCCGGCTGGGCGAAATAGGAGGGCAGTTCAGGGCTGGCGATCGCCCAATCCACCAGTGCGCTTCGATCATTATCCAGAATCAGCACAACGTAGGTTCTCTCATCCCATGCTTCGGGGAGAGTCAGTTCCATGTGCAATCGCGGCAGTGTATTCGACAAGATTCCCTGTTTCCTCGCCGCGGTATCGATAGTGATCAGGGTGTTGTTCAACAGCCTGTAGTTCTCGCCATTAAGGTCTTCCCAAATTCCTTCCCTCATCTCAACAGGAGTTGATTCGCCTCGGAAGGTGGATGTGCCTGACGCGAATCTCAGTTGGTACCCATCCCGCGCTTCAATACTGGCGATGTCATTTTCAAAGTTGTCGAATCGCATGGTTTATTCTCCGCTTGGTTTCCAGGCATCCACCGCTCTGGTAGATTCAGTTACACAGGTAGCTTCGCACCGCTGGGCATGAAGACTGAGGCCACAACTGGTTAGTATCGCAAAGAAATTGGCGGGATGTCCTGAAGAGGAGCCGCATATACCGTGAGCGGGTAGTAGCTCATTCCGTTGATCTGGATGTTGTATTGGCCCGGGATGACATTACGGATGTAGTACATGCCATCAAAGCCCGTAAAGTAGGTATATACCAAGGACCATGCTGCTCCATTCCAATACCACAAGTCCACTTTGGCACCGCGCACGGGGAACGGGTTGGGGGAATATGCATTCACTCCGTCTATTCTCCCGCGCAAGTCAGTCGCCGAGGCCGAACTGATGGAGAGAATGAACATGAGAGACAGCGCCAAGCCTTTTGCTGCCCTAAGCAAAGGTTCGATGACTTGATGTTTGGACATGGATGCGCTCCTCATTGGTTGCCGGGTATCGCTTGAGTGGGAGTGAGTGATGGACGCAGTTCCGTAGCAGGCGGGTTATATGCTCTATTTTCATAAGTCCCGCCTAACGCTGTTAGTGGGATAGGTTCAATCAGCGTGATTTCGCGGTTTGTTGAGTCTATGGTCACCTTCTTGTTGTTGACCGCTTCCCTGAGATCGACGATACCTTGCTCAAATCCGGCCATGTCAAATTGGATCGTAGGCCAATCACCGGGTCTTTCTACTGGTACTGTTACATGTACGGAGTCCGTCCCTGTTTGAAGCAGTTCTGGCTGGAAATTGACAGCCATTGAGGCAATAGAAGCCTGTTTGCTTAGTGGCTGATTGTTTCTGTCTTGCAGTTTGATCTTGACATGAACCTTCCAGGTCGTTGGAACCATGTCCGCTATCAGGGCTCCTGCATTTGCAACAATAGAATATCCAAGCAATACGGTGACAAGATAAGCACCGAAGGCGCCGGTCGCGTTTACTGTAAATCCGCTCAGTGGCCCATTTACCGCAACCTGTGTGTTGGGGAATAGCTTGAAAATAATGACAGCCGGGATAAGTGGCAACAAAACGTACAAGGCATAAAGAAAAAGGTAAAGCAGAATGGCATTTACACTGCTAGACATGAAATCACCTCACGTGAGAAAAATCAGGGACAGGCCACGATTGCTCTGGAGTATGTAACGAATGTTTGGAGAGACTTGCGATCACGTGTTTCCCCTCTGCTGAACAAGTAACGCTGCTGGCGATGCTTCCCTTATGCGGGAATTCAGCCTTGCGCCAGCTCCTGTTCTGGGGATGCCGCCGTGAGCCCCTCACCGTGCGCGCGGTGCGATGTGCGTCTAGCGGATTTGCAAGTGGGTCGAACTTTAGGTGAGTTGGTCGGGTGGTGTCAATGATGAGGTGAGGGGGATGGCGGTGAATATTCCGGAATGCGCGGAATAGGTGCCTATTTTGTGCGGTTGATCGCATCGATCTTCTTGTTGTACTCATCTGTCGCCTGATTGCAGCGCTTGATGGCATCGCGCAATGCGTCGGCCGCGATGCTGCATTCCCGCAAGGCTCTGCGGTCGGCCTGCATGGTGTCGACGAGCGCGGCATAGGTGGTGTCGTTCGCAATTGTCCTGGGTTCCGCACATTTGCCGGCCAGCAGTTCCTTGCTCACCTCGCAATTGACCGCATGCGGGACGACGGTAAGCGTCTTGCATCCTGCGATGAACAGGCTGCCTAGCAATATCGGAGCGAGCTTCAGTTTGGCTGCTTTCATTGCTTGCTCCCTGTTGCGTTCGCTACCTGCAGTGCATCGAATACGCCATGCGGAACCTGTGCTTGCAGGCAGGTGTTGCCTTCGATCTCTTTGCGCAGCTCATCCCGATGTTTTCGCAGGCGCTTGATCTCCAGATCAAGCGCGGCCCTGTCGGTTACGGATGCGCCGTCGCGTTGAGCAATGAGAGATTTAAGTTTGGCGTCGGATACAACGAGCTTTGCGCTTGAGAGCCTGATGTCGTCGTCCAGGCCGTTCTTGGCGCGCCGCCATTCGGCCGCTTTGGATGCGCTGTTTCTGCGTATCGCTTCAAGCTCGCGATAGTGCTTGTCGTTGACGCCGTCCAGTTCCGTCTTGAGTCTGGCGATGGTGGTATCCCGGTCTGCGTCGAGTGTCTTCCCGGTTTCAATGGCTTTCTGCAGCGCTTCGCGTGCCGCTTTGCCGCGGTAGTCGCCGATCAGGTATCCGGACAGGAAGCCCGAAACCAGGACCAGCAGCAGTGTGAAATTCTTCATTCGATCATTCCGAAAATGTTGGGAGATAGTAACGGATATTACGAACTCGTCTTGGCTTCACCGGTACCGGCTGGCTTTTTCTCACCGGGCAGGATACCCGCAGCACGTACTTGCATAACGCGACTAAGCAGATCGAACCAGAATGGCGCCCCCAGCGAAATCGCAAGGATGCTGATCAGCAGACCCATGATCTTGCTTGCCCAGTTGCCGTAGCCCACGGGGAGAGCCTGCCACCCCAGTTGAATCCCGGCTGAAGACAGATCGGTTCCGGCTCGTGCCAATGCCTCGGCTGCTTTTTCGCTGCGATCTTTGGCTTCCTTCAATGCGTCAGCACCGCCTGTGCTCCCATTATTTGCCGCAGGCGCACCCGGCTTGGAAGTAGACTCTTTGGCAGCGTCCACCTGCTGTTGGGCAATCTCGAGCATTTTGGCTCTTGCAGCGGGATTTGCGGAGAGCGAGTTGGAAAGACTGATCGTATCGACATTGGCAAAGATGACAAATATTGCCGAAACGACGAGCGCAATGGTTTGGGTTTTTCGTTTGTACCAGCCGGATGCGCGATCCATCGCGGCGTCATAATGGTTTTCAATCAGCTTGCGAAATTCTGCCATATCGTCCGTGGCGTCCCTTTGCAGTGACTCAAGCAGTCCCTTGATCCGGTTGCTCTGAGCTGTGCCCGGCAATTTGTCTATCGCTTGCTTGAGGGAAGAAACGCCGTCTCTTGCATTGATCAAATCAGTTACGGCACGCCCAACAAGTTCGGGATCGATATACGATGGTCTTCCATCCTTGCCCAGGCTGAGCGTCTGGACAATCGGATGTGCGAAGAAGGCTTTTACAAAACTTTTCCCTTGTGCAATGTCTCCGTGCAGGAATTCTCCCAGTGCCGCTTCAAGATTTTTGCTGCGCACCTCAAACCAGGATGAGATTGCTTCGACAGTTGCGGTGCAAGCCAAGGCAAATATCAGGTAAATGGTGATGACGCCAATCATCACATCAAGCGATTCGAGCATTACATTTTCTCCTTGAGGATTCGCGAAATTACTTTGCTGCGAACTATAGGGTCGGCATCGACACTTGCTAAGGAAAGTATGATGCAGACCCTTTAGCTACACAAAATATGCTGCCCCGTTAGTCGCCACTGACAAATACCGGTTTGTTCCCGAATGCGTATTTGATATTCGTCAAAGCGAATTTTCTACTTACACCATCACGGCGTCCCGTTTCTGAGCCGACCCCCCAAGAAAGATAGAGGTCTTCCCCCATCTTTGCATCCATCCCTAAGAAGCTGCGATGCACGTTCTCGTCCGGTAATCCGGAAACGATTCCCCGCCTGGAGGAGTACTCCATGAGTACTCCAAATTTTCGGCTGCCATATCGGAGATTAGCGCCATACAAAGTAGAGCGCTCAGTTAGCAGGCCATTTGCATTTGCCGGATCTGGTGTTCGCTCATCCGCGGCTTTGCGGACATGCAGCGTTAACAAACCGGCTGACTTCGAGTTGCTATTGCCATCCCCCCACCCCAAGGCGGAGGTAATCCAATAAACAGATGATGTCGTCTTCAATGTACTGGCATTGCTGTCTGGGGAATAGAACCCCCAGCCAAGCCCACCGGCAATGATGGTCGAATTCCATGCCTGCAATTCACTATCAACCTTGACTTGGCATGCCGATGGCAACTCGTTTCTGGCTTTCAAAAGCTGGTCGTATTGGGCTTTCTCGTCAGGAGTTAATTTTTCTTGGTGAACAATTGGCGGATTGGGGGGCTGAAGTGTGACTTTTTCATTAGCCAATCCCAAAACAAACTTTAGATAACGACCATTCGCGTCAATCAAACCTGGTGCGCAGTTAGTACCCCATGCGTCCCTCGCCCTTTTTACAGCATCGGAGTAAAACACGGACTGTGCACCAAAAGCGCTGGAGGCCGTCTTTCCATCACTTGCTGGGACGGCGGCGAAGGAGACCGTTGTCCGAGTGAGAATCTGAATCATCGTACTGCTATCGTATGTGTTCCAGTCCAGCGTGTCATTTGCAAGTAGATATGGAACGGCTTCAAACCCCAATGTATTCTTGATCTTTCCATCGGCACCCATTCCCTGAGAAAGCTGGCTAACTATGCTCTTGAAATTGGTTACGCGTGGTACGTTGCTATCCGCGATACCCAGAATATTGGTGGCTGGCACAGAGCCTGTCGGCATGCTTTCCGAGTATTGTTTTGCCTCGTCTTGGAGTTGCTGTGGGGTACTTTCTTGCCCGTGAGCGAGTGGCATGTATAAGCTGATTGTTGACGTAACACAGACAGCGAGCCTAATTAAAGATTTGAACGGCATACATCCTCCCTTATCCAAGGTAAAAGCTGATATCGACAGTTGTGGCAGCCTTTGCAGGTTTATCAGCATTTGTAAGGGTGCCGATCAACTCTCCGCTCTGGCTTGTGACCGTTGCAGCTAAAGCGATGGTGCCACTTGGCTGCATCAGGTTGGCTCCCCCGGCAAACCAAATAAGATATTTGTTTGCTGGATTGATTACCCACGACTTGCTGTTTCCCGTAGGCGTTTTTGGGTCCGTGTCTAGCGCGTATGCAGCTTCGATCAGTCCCCCGTTCGGTGTCAATTCACGAATCGCAACGGATCCAGCGGCTAGAGCTGGGTAAATAGATGAGATAGTAAAAGTTACGGATGTCGTGCCGGTGGGAAATGGCAGATAGGTGGATGTTGCGAGATTAATTGATGGCACAGTCATTCTCCTTAAGTTAAGAAGCTAGAATGCAGAAATCGGGACTCATACGGAAATGTGATTTAGTTCACCCAAAATATGCGCGTCGCTTAGCCAATTTAATCGAGACTAAATGGGGGAGCAGAGTGAGAGACCAAGAGTTTCTGGCCTGCTCAAAGCAAGTTCGGTGCAATTTGGTATTCAAGTGATCCCCTTTTGCTGAACAAGTCGTGCTGCTGGCGCTGCATCCCGTCTGATGCGGGAATTACATCTTGCGCCAGCTCCTGTTCTGGGGATCCCGCTGTGAGCCTCGTACCGTGCATGCGGTGCGATGTGCGTGTGGCGGATTTGCAAGTGGCCGGAACTTTAGTGGACTTGGTCGGGTCATGTCAATGACGGTCTGAAGGGTATTTTCGGGCGTTCTGCGCCATGCAGAATTCCTTTCCGCTCCCTGTTACACTTTGCACACCTGCCCCAAAGGAGGAACCAGATCATGAAAGCCTTGTTCGCTATTTGCATGATTGTGACTGCGACGTTCGTTTGGGCGGGTGAGAATCCTCACCGCTCTATGGTGAAGGTGACGTATACCGGCGATATCCGTGTTGCCAAGGCCAGCGGTGCGAACGCGCGGACGGTTGCCGAGATCGTGACCAAGAGTGCCGAACTCAAAGACCAGATTGTCCTGGTCCGCGGCAAAGTCGTGAAGTACCACCCCGAGATCATGGGGATGAATTGGGTGCATGTGCGCGATGGCACAGGTTCCGCAGTGGACAATTCGAACGACCTTGTGGTGACCACCACGCATGAGACGAAGATAGGGGATATAGTGACGGTGAGGGGCATCGTCCGTACCGACAAGGATTTCGGTTACGGTTATGCCTACAAGGTGCTCATCGAAGAGGCGACGCTGCAGTGACTGATGGCAGTTGTGCCGGGCGAAAAAAGGCGACTGGATGGTCGCCTTTTTTTGTGGGTTGTCCCTGATCGTGCATTCCCGTTAATTCGTGGGGGAGGGTAGGGATAGTGAGTAGTGTCTGGCGTACCGATTTGCACTATAGTTTTACCGCGTGGTGCAGATCATGACTTCATTTCCGTCCCATGACGGGGGCAGCGTGGTCAAGGAAGGTGATTATGAAGATATCCAATAAACTCCAAACGATAGGCATCGCTATCGGCCTCGGTTTGTTCACTGCCACAGGCTTGTTCGTGACCATAGCGGCCAACAAGACGCCACCGGACAGCACTCCCGAACCTGGCGTCGTCATGGAATCCGTCACCGCCCCTGCGGAGCAGTTGGGAAGGGCTTTTGCCGCTGTGGCGGCGCATGTGAAGCCGGCGGTCGTCAGCGTCTATTCCGAAAAGACCGTGCGCCTGCAATCGCCGTCATACCAGTTTCCCTTCGGCGACGATTTCTTCAACCAGTTCTTCGGCGAGCAATTCCAGTTTCCCAGGACGCCCGGCAATCCGAGAGAGTTCAGGATACCCCAGCATGGCATGGGTACGGGCATGCTGCTCGACAAGCAGGGGCACATCCTGACCAATTACCATGTGGTAAGGGACGTTGACGAGATCAAGGTGCAACTGGCCGACAAGCGCACGTTCGAGGCGCGGATAGTCGGTTCCGACCGCAAGACGGATGTGGCGATCCTGGTATTGGAAGGCGTCGTTCCGGATGATCTGCCGACAGTCGAGCTGGGCGATTCCGATGCGATGGAAGACGGCAACCTGGTGATCGCGATCGGCGCGCCGTTCGGGCTGACGCAAACGGTGACCTCGGGCATCATCAGCGCCAAGGGACGTTCGGACGTCGGCATCGCCGACTACGAGGATTTTCTGCAGACCGATGCGCCGATCAACCCGGGCAACTCCGGCGGACCGCTGATCAATATGCGCGGCGAAGTCATCGGCATGAACAGCGCCATCGAGTCGAGCGTGGGGCAATATTCGGGCGTGGGTTTTGCCATTCCCGTGAACATGATCAAGAGCATGCTGCCTACCCTTCTCAAGGGTAACCAGATTACTCGCGGCATGCTCGGCGTCTCGGTCCAGGATGTTACCAGGGAACTGGCCGAACAGTTCCAGCTTCCGGACAACAAGGGGGCGCTCGTCGCGCAAGTCAACAAGGATTCGCCGGCAGAAAAAGCCGGGCTGAGGGCAGGAGATGTTATCGTCCGCTTCAACGGCAGGGGAGTGAGCGATACGGGCCGATTGCGCAACCTCGTTGCGGCAGCCACGCCGGGCAGCAACGCCAGGGTCGTCGTGATGCGCAGTGGCAAGGAACTGACCATCACGGTGACGATAGGGAAGATGGGGCCGGAAACCATTGCGTCCGCCAAGCCGGGCCGAATGGCGGAGGACCAGCTCGCGAGGCTCGGCCTCAGCGTGCAGACACTGACCCCGGATCTGGCAAGTCAGTTCGGCGTGAACGAGAACAAGGGCGTGCTCATCACCGGCATCGAAGAGGGCAGTATCGCCTCCATGTCCGATCTGCAACGGGGCGATCTGATCGTGGAAGCCAATCACAAGCCGGTGTCCAGCGTTGCGGAACTTGAATCCACACTGGGCAAGGACAAGGAACGGATCCTGCTGTTGATCAAGCGCAAGAACGGAAGCCGGTTCCTCGTATTCCGGCTAAATTAGGAGGTCATGATCGGTGCATGCCGTCAGGTGTCAGGAAGAAAGCGCGAGGGCATGCATGGAAACATCCGCAAGCAAACCAGCGAAGAAAGGAGTTCCAGATGAGCAGGCATAAACTGAACAGGAATGAATTTCGCCTTGAGAACGGAGCCACCGTAAGCATCGAGTATTGGACCGACGCAACCAGGGTTCACGTGGCTGCGTTCGACACGGCCGGGCATCAGATCTCGCAGGCCGTGTATCTGGCCTCGGTCGATACTCCCGATGCGCTCACTCCCCAACTGCAAGAGTCTTTGGTCAACAGCCTGGCCAATGCG
>Ga0209321_10003535_pt1 | contig 10451 bp, 9 predicted proteins | sample Rifsed16ft4_FD_184012 | JGI IMG/M metagenome (GOLD analysis project Ga0209321, IMG submission 184012) | Soil microbial communities from Rifle, Colorado, USA - sediment 16ft 4 - CSP-I_5_4 (version 2) | ecosystem: Environmental > Terrestrial > Deep subsurface > Rock core/Sediment | place: Rifle... | reverse complement strand
CTCCCCGAGTCGGAAGCGGAGGGGACCTTCTCGCCCAGTTTCGACGCGGCCTCCGGGGATGACGAATCCGATTTTCAGATCGACATTTCGAGCTCCGCCGACGAGATGGATCTGTCGGATCTGTTGAACCTCGGCCTTGAGGACGAGGAGGCGATAGAAATCGAAGAGGCTCAGAAGCCCCCAAAGCCAGTCGTCCAGCCCAAGCGAGCCGCTCCCCCCGCGCCGGCGCCCCCGCCCTCGAGGTCGCCTTTCGCGGCCGAGCTCGACGAGGTGGACGAGTACATTGCCCTCGGCTTGTACGAGGATGCCCGAGATACGCTGCGAGAGCTCTTGAAGAAGCACCCGGGACAGCCGGAGATTCTCGCCAAGATCGAGGACCTGGGCTTCTCCTCGGAGCAGATTCAGAAGGAGGCCAAAGAGCCGGCTCGCCTTCTCAAGACGCCCGTCGCGGAAGCCCCCCAGAAGAAACCGGCCCCCGCACCAGCGCCTCCGCCGCGCAAGGCAAAGGAGCCCGAGCCGTTCTCTTCGGATCACCTGGAAGTCGAAGAGTTCGCCGAAGCCTCGCTCGGGGATGAGATCGAATCGCTCGTCGATCTGGGCGAGATCGAGCCCGCCGTCCGGTCTCGGGCCGCGGCGAGGCCCGCGGCCGGGACCGACTTCATGGACCTCGCCTCCGAGCTTTCCGAGGAAATCTTCGGGACCCACAGCGCTGTCGAGGAAGAAGACGCGGAGCCCGAAGGTCCGCTCACGGATCCCGGCCTCGACCAAATCTTCCGCGAGTTCCGCAAAGGCGTCGAGAAGCAGCTCGGCGCCGAGGACTACGACACGCGCTACAACCTGGGGATTGCCTACAAGGAGATGGGGCTTCTCGACGAGGCCATTGCCGAGTTCCAGCTCGCGGCCAAGGACAAGCTCCGCAGCCTTGAGTGCTGCAGCATGCTCGGGCTCTGCTTCATGGAGAAAGGCATGCCCGACATCGCGATCAAGTGGTTCTCGAAGGGGCTCGCGATCCCCGGCCGCAGGGAAGAGGAGTACCACGGCCTGCGCTACGACCTCGCTCAAGCTTACGAGGCCGCGGGACAGCCCGAGCGGGCGCTCGCGCTGTATATGGAGATCTTTCGCGAGAACATCAAGTTCCGCGACGTCCAGGAGCGTGTGAAGGAGCTGCAGGCGGCGCGGAAGTAATAACTTCCGACGGCCGCGAAGCGGAGGTGAGCGCGTCTCGTGCCGTCGTTGCCGGCGCCGACGACATCATGGGAGACCGTCAGTGGTTCATCCTGTACGTCGTGGTCTGCCTCGAAGTCGGTATTTTCCTCATCCTCGTTCCCTGGTCCGCGATCTGGGAGCGCAATTACTTCCTCGAGGCATACCCCTCGCTCCGGGCGATCCTGCTGGCGCCTACACTCCGCGGGGCGGTCGCCGGCCTCGGTCTCGCGAACATCTACATGGGCCTGATCGAGGTTCTGAATCGGCGGCGGAGGGCGCCCCGCGAGAGCGAGCTTCCGCCCTCGAACGAGGAGCGGGGAAGCGAAGACAAGACGCCCGGACACCGCCAGGCCGTGGCCTCTAACGACCGGGCCTGAGAACGGGTTTCGGAATCACAGGGAAGGAACGCAAAGTCCTACGGTCTCTCGAGGTCAGCAATGCGATCCGAGCGGTGGGAGGACCCCCCTTCCAACCGTCTCGCCAAGCTGGATCTTGATGGGAAGCCGTTCTCGTCGTTTCGAGTGCCGTCTCGCGGTATGAGCGATTGCGTTCGTTCTTGAATTTCTCCGGGAGCATGACGTCATTTCACCGCCTACGTACGTGCATGATCACCGCGGACGTCGACGAGACGAGCCTCGTGCGCCAGGTGGAACTCGCCCTCGCGGCCGGAGTGGATTTCGTTCAACTGCGTCGGCGGAATCGCCCGGCGCGAGAGGTGGAAGCGCTGGCGAAGCGCCTCGTCGCTCTTTCTCCTCGCGCCCGAAAGCGAGTCCTGGTGAACGGCCGTCTGGACGTGGCGCTCTCGTCCGGGGCCGCGGGAGTTCATCTGCCGGCGGACGGGCTCCCGGTCGCGGCGGTCAGGAGAGTCGTGCCTACTGGGTTCGTCGTCTCCCGCTCCACACATAGCCGGGAGGCCGTCGAGCGCGCTTTCGGCGATGGCGCGAGCTTCGTCGTCTTCGGGCCGATCTTTCCCACCGCCTCGAAGCCCGGTCATCCGGGTGTGGGGCTCGAGGCTCTCGAAGAGGTGGTCTCGTCGGTTCCGATTCCCGTGTACGCGCTCGGCGGGGTCACGCCGGAGCGGGTATCGCAGATAGCGGAAACCGGTGTTCACGGCATCGCCGGGATCTCGGTCTTCGAGCGGGAGGACGGCCTTCGAGACCTCTTCGCCCGCCTCGAGCGTATTAGAAAGCCATGACGCCCTCCGACTGGGTCGAAGCCCTCGGTCCCCACAGCACTCCGGAGGACGTCGCTCCGCTCCTCGACCACCCCGAGACGGACGAGGCGCACCTTCTGAGGCTCCTGCGGAAGCGCGAGCTTCCGAGCTCCGTCATCGAGGCGGTTGCTCGCCACGAGCGTTGGGACGGGCGGCACCCGATTCGCGCGGCAATCGTGCTTCACGCCAAGACCCCGAGGACGCTTTCCCTCCGGCTCCTGAGCCTGCTCCTGTGGCGCGATCAATTGCGGGTGGCGACGGACATGCGGCTTCACATGCCTCTTCGAGCCGCCGCCGAGAGCCGGCTCAGGGAAAGACTCTCCGAGCTGGAGCTGGGCGAGAAGATTTCGCTCGCGCGGAGCGCGCCCCCGGGGTTGCTTGCGGTTTTCGCCGCCGCCGAAAGTCATCGGGTGATCGCGGCGCTTCTTTCGAATCCCCGGCTTCTCGAGGCCCACGTGGTGGCGATCGTGAGGCGGGAGAAGACCCCGGTCGAGGTCTTGCGAGTGGTGGCCGCGAGCGAGCGTTGGATCTCGCGTCCTTCGGTCCGGGTCGGCGTCCTCTGTCATCCGCGCACTCCGGTCCACTCGGCGCTGAAGGTGCTCGCGGGGCTGTCGGCTCAGGAGATTCGAAAACTCCTCGCCGAAAAGCCTCTGCCCCCGGTCGTCCGATTCGGCGCCGAGAGGATTCTGAGTGGTGAGAATACTTCGGGGCGCAGTCGGGCGCGTTGACAGGCGCTCGACCGGTCTGACACAATGGCTGGGGATGGTGTGGCGGTGAAAATGCCCTAGCCTGAAAGGGATAGAGGCTTCGTTCCCTTCGGAATCTTAGCAATGGGGGCGGGACGGCTGTTGAAAATTTCCTACGCAGTGTCCAAGAGCCCGAGACGACTCTGTCGATAGGTTCATCGCGTCATGGCGTCGCTGAGCGAGAGGTTGAAGCGCGAGCGAGAGCTCCGCAGCATCAGCTTGAAGCAGATCTCCGAGGAGACGCGGATCGGAGTGCGTTTCCTTCAAGCTCTCGAAGACGATCGGCTCGACATCATCCCCGGCGAGTTCTATCGGCGTTCCTACCTTCGCGCCTACGCGCGCTACCTCGGTCTCGACGAAGATCTAGCGCTGAACGTCTACGATTTCTCACGAAAGGACAAGTCTTCCCAGGGTGAAGCGGAACCGGGGTCAGAGGACGCCGTCGTCTTCCCGTCGCTCCCCGTGTGGCTCAAGTGGGTGGGGGCGTCGCTCGGCATCGGACTGCCGCTCGTTCTCCTCTTGAAGGCGATGCCCGCATCGACTGGAGGGAGTGCCCCCGTTTCCCCGCCACGGCGAGAGCGGGAAGCTCCCCTCGGCCAGAATGTCCGGCCTTTCCAGCCTTCCCAGAATGTCCAGAATGTCCAGAATGTCGAGCAAGGGACGGCAGTCGCCGCGATCGAGCGTCCGCCCTCTCCTTTCCCCGCCGAGTCCGCGCCCCTGGAGGGAACGCTCCGACTGGTTCTTTCGGTCGAGGAGTCGTGCTGGCTCGAGATCGCGGCCGATGGGGAGGTGATGGTCTACGGGCTGAAGGACCAGGGATTCCGCCAAGAGGTGAGGGCACTCCGCGAGCTCCGGCTCTGGCTCGGAAACGCGGGAGGCGTCAAGCTTCTTCTTAACGACCGGCCGGCGATACCGCTCGGCCGATCGGGGCAGGTGCGAAAGAACCTCACCATCACCCTCGACAACTACCGGGACTTCGTGACCTCGGCCGATCGATCCTGAGGACCACCCCTTGAGCTCACCTCTCGTCAACCAGTTCAAGAGGGGCGGAATCTCGCGCGACGTGCGTCTTACCGGGGCCTCGGGGGCGCTTCCGCTGACGCCCCTCGATCAGGTCGAGCTTCTCTTCCTTCTCACCCGCGACAGCGACGAGGAAATAGCCAAGACGGCGCAGCGGAGCCTCCTCGAAGTAAGCCCCTCGGCGCTCGCCACGGTTCTCAAGGACCCGACCGTGCCCGCCGATGCCCTCGCGTTCCTGGGAGAGCACACCGATTCCGACGAAATCCAGCAGGCGGTGGTTCGCAACGCGAACACCCCCGACGACACTATCCGGGTGATGGTGCCGAAGCTTTCGGAGGCCAACCTGGAGTTCATCGTCGTCAACCAGACGCGCCTTCTCCGGCACACGCCGATCATCGACGCCCTCGAGGCCAACGAGAACCTGAACTCGGATCAGCAGCGCCGCGTCCGCGAGCTGAAGCACGACTTCAAGATCGGGGTCATTCCCGAGGCGAAGAAAGCCCCGCCCCCGCCGCCGACGAAGCTCGATCTGGGGAAGGGTCCCGCGGAAGAAGAGGAGCCGCCGCCGAAGTCGCGGGAGGAGGCGGAGGCGCTCTACGGCATGAGGGATCATACCGACGGAGAGCTGAGCCCTGAAGAAGCCGAGGAAAAGAAGAGCTTGTTCGCGCAGATCATGACTGCCAGCGCCAGCGAGAAAATGATCATGGGGCTCAAGGGATCGAGGCAGGCGCGGATGATGCTCATCCGCGATCGAAACCGCACCGTCTGGGGCGCGGTCCTCTCCAGTCCCAACATGAACGAGGCCGACGCCGAGGCCATCGTCCAGATGCGCAATGTGGCGCCCGACGTGCTTCGGGAGGTCGGAAAGAAGCGCGAGTGGACCAAACGGTACAAAGTGGCTCACGAGCTGGTGAAGAATCCCAAGACCCCCCCGGAGATCTCCTCGCAGCTCTTGCCTCGAATGGCCGCGCGCGACCTGAAGGCCTTGACGAAGGATCGGAATGTGCCCGAGATGATCCGCAGGCAGGCGGACAAGCTGACGAAGCGGACGAAGTAGAGAACCATGGATCTCGACTACTATGCGATCCTCGGCATCTCCAAGTCGGCGAGGCCGGACGACATCAAGAAAGCGTATCTGCAGCTCGCGAGAGACAACCACCCCGACCTCATCCGCGATCCCGCGCAGAAGGCGGAGGCCGATCGGAAGTTTCAGCTGATCACCGAGGCCTACAATCAGCTGCGTGATGAAAAGGCGCGTCGAGAGTATGATAGGACGCTCGACCGGAAGGTCCGGACTCCGGAGGAAGAGGCGCGTCTTTTTTTCAAGAACGGTGAGCTGCAAGAGCAGTCGAGGGAATACACGAACGCCCTGAAGTACTACTACGAAGCCATGCGCCTGCAGCCAGAGAAGCTCGAGTACATGATCGCCGCCGGGCGCATCCTCTCGATGGACAAGGCAAAGCAGCGCCAGGCGGCGGAGCTCTACGAGCAGGCGATGGCGAAGCACCCCGCATCACCCGAGCCCTGTCTCGAGCTCGGAGCGCTCTACATGCGCTCGGGAATGTACCTCCGGGCGATGCGGGTCTACGAGACGGCCATCAAGCGATTTCCCAATAATGCCGACTTGAAACGGAAACTCGCGGAAGCCGTGGCGGCGGAGAAGAAGGCCCCCGCGCGGGGAAGGTGAGCGAGCCGCCGATGCGAGTCGACTCCAAATCGCTCACCCACGTGGGAATGAAGCGTCCCCTCAACGAGGACAGCTTCTGCTCGAACGTCGAAGAGGGGCTTTACGTCGTCGCCGACGGAATGGGCGGCCATGCCCACGGCGAGGTCGCCTCCCGCCTCGCCGTCGAGACCATCGAGGAATTCATCAAGCTCACCTCGGGGGATACCGACGTGACCTGGCCCTACGGTATCGACGAGAGCCTTTCCCTCAACGGGAACCGCCTCAAGACCTCGATTCGCTTCGCCAACCAGAGGCTTCTGGAGCACGCGCGGACCAGCGCCGGCTGCGAGGGAATGGCGACGACGGTGGTGGCGGTCCTCGTCGAGGACAACGTCGCCGAGATCGCCCACGTGGGCGACAGCCGTCTCTACCTCGTCCGCGACGGAAAGATCACCCGGCTCACCAGCGACCACTCGTGGGTGAACGAGCAGGTGCAATCGGGGGTCATCGACAGCGAGCAGGCGCGAAACCATCCGCTGCGCAACGTGGTCACCAGGGCCCTCGGGGGCAGGCCGGACCTCGAGGTCGACGTCCAGGCGCTCGAGATGCTATCGGGAGACCGACTGCTCCTCTGCTCCGACGGGCTCACGACGATGCTGGACGACGATGAGATTCTTCGCATCGTGCTCGACGGCGAGGGCGGAGTCGACCAGACCGACGAGCTGATCCAGGCGGCGAACGAGAGCGGCGGAGAAGACAACACCACCGCCATAATGCTCAGAGTTGTTTGATTTTCACTTGACCCCGAAGAATGACCCGAAGAATCCCCCGAGTTCCTGCGAAACATGGCTGAGAAACAAACCGAGCTTCACGTCGGCAGGTTCACCATCCTGAGGCGCCTTGGCCGGGGGGGGATGGGGGCGGTGTACGAAGGGCACGATCCGGCTCTCGACCGCCGAGTGGCCATCAAGACCCTCACCTCGGACGCCATCGCCGACGCGGAGTCCCGCGGTCGTTTCGAGCGCGAAGCCCGGGCGGCGGCCAAGCTCGCGCACCCCAATATCGTCACGGTGTACGAGCTCGGAAACTTCGGCGGCAGGGAAAAGCCGTACATCGTGATGGAGTACCTCGAGGGGACGGATGTCGCCGCCCTCATCAGCGGCAGCCGCGGGGTCCCGCTCGCGGAAGCGCTCGACATCGTCGCCCAGCTCTGCCGCGCCCTCGACTTCGCCCACCAGAAGGGTGTGGTGCACCGCGACGTAAAGCCCGCGAACCTCCGGTACCTCGACGACGGTCAGATCAAGATCATGGACTTCGGCATCGCCCGGGTCGAAGGCGGCCATCAGATCACCAAGAGCGGGGTCATGATCGGCACACTCCACTACATGTCGCCGGAGCAGATCCGGGGCGAGAAGCTCGACGGCCGGACGGACATCTTCTCCGCCGGCTGCATCCTCTACGAGCTTCTCGCGGGCGTGCGGCCGTTCTCGGGGGAGTCCGCGACCTCGATTCTCTACAACATCGTTCACGAGACGCCGAAGCCGGTGGTGGAGAAGAATTCGGATCTGCCCCAGGAGGTCCAGCAGGTCATCGACCGGGCGCTCTCGAAGAAGCCCGAAGATCGCTTCGCCACCGCGGGAGAGATGGCGAAGGAGCTGGATAAGATCCTCTCCATCTACCGAAAGACCCTTCCTCGAACCACCTCCGCCCACGAGAAGAGTCTTTCGGAGCTCCAATCGCTCGCCAAGGAGCGCAACTGGCCCGAGGTGTCGAAGAGGGCCAAGAAGCTCCTCGAGGAGCATCCGCAGATCGACGAGGCCCGTCGGCTCCTGCGCCGGGCGCTCCGGGAGATCCACCAGGAGGAGAGCGAGAGCCAGAGGTCTGCCGCGGAGAAGACCAAACACTTCGATGAGATCTACGACGAGCTCACCGGGCTCTACGGAAGCGAGGCGGTGACGGCCCGCGGCCCTTCCGCGCTCGCGGAAACGGAAGTGGGAGAGCCGACCAAGAGGCCTCCCGAGCCCGTCGGCCTCGGCTCGAGCCCGGAGGAGACGCGGCGGGAAGGGATGGGCTCCGATCCGGTGCGAGCGCTCGCGGCGCCGATCTGGGCCCTGGTGGTCGTCGTTCTTCTCGGTTTCGGAGGCGGGCTCTACTGGATGTTCCTGCGGGAGCCGGAGGGTCTCAGGCCGGTTTCCCATACTCTCCGGGTCTACTCCGATCCCGTGGGAGCCGCCATCACCCTCAACGGGCGTCAAACGGGTCTCGTCACCGACGACGACGGCGTCGAGCTTCCCGTCTCGGGACTGGTGAACGACTCGGTCCTGATCGAGATGCGAATGGACGGCTTCGAGCCTGCGTCTGCGGACGTCGCCCTCGGAGAAGTACCCCCCGACCCGCTGGAGTTCGTCCTCGCCCCGACGGTCCGGAAATTCGAGCTCCAGACGTCTCCCGCGGGCGCCTCGGTGCGTCTCAACGGCAAGCCCCTCGAGGGGGTGACCCCGCTCTCGATCGAGCTGCCCGCGGACGGCGAGCACGAGGTCACGTTCACCAAGGCGGACTACCAGCCCGCGACCCTTCGGCTTCGCGGGAGCGAGCCGGCGCCCCCAGGGCCCGTCGTTCTCACCGCCCTCGGAAGACCGGGCACTTTCCTCGTCGAGTCCGTTTATCCGGTGTCGGTTCGGCGCGGCGCCTCGGAGCTCGCGCCCGCGACTCCGAGTCCGAGCGTCCAGCTCCGACCGGGCTCTTACGAGCTTCGGCTGATTTCGGAATCGGTCTTTCTCGATCGGGTGGTCCAGGTGCAGGTGCGCGAGGGGGAAACCGCGACCGTCCAGGCTCCGCCGCTCGGACGGGTGAACGTTCGCGCCAATCCCGGCAATTGCATCGTGAGCATCAACGGAATCTCCGCGGGAGCGCCGCCTTTCATGAACCGGGAGATCGTGGAGGCCTCCCACGAGTTCGTCTTCACCTGGCCGGGCGAGGTGAGGGACGTGCAGCGGGTCGAAGTCCAGGCGGGAAAACCGAGCTACGTCATCGGTCAGAAACCTTAGGGGGCGTGGTGAGAAAAAGGGTTTTCGCCATCGCGGTCATTGTCGCCCTTCTCGCTTCGCTCTCCCAGGGGCAGGCGCCTTCGGATCTGGCGCGCCAGCATCTGGAGAGCGGCATCCAGTTCTACGAGCAGCAGCGATACAACCAGGCGCTGAACGACTTTCAGATCATCGTGACCTCGATGGCGACGAGCGAGTACGCGGACGACGCGCTCCTTCGCATCGGACGCTATTACCTCGACGTGGAGGAGAATTTCGCGAAGGCGAAAGACAACCTGGATATCATTCTCCGCAGCTACCCCACGAGCGACTCTGCGCCTGGGGCCTACTACTACCTGGGCGAGGTGACGTATCGCTCCGACCGTACGGGGAGGACGCTCGACGACGCGCTCGCGAACTACCAGAGGGTGTTCCTCTATCCCGACAATCCCTGGATTCCCGCGGCGCTCTACTCGACGGGCACGGCCCTCGAGCGGCAGGGGAAGTTCCAGGAAGCGGTCGACGCCTACTTCCAGGTGATCGTCGATCATCCGCGATCGGAGTGGACGGCCGGCGCCCGCCTCGGCGTCGGACGAAGCTTCGTGCGTCAGGGCGATCCGGTGGAGGCGATGACGCAGTTCCAGGAAGCGCGCAACACGCACCCCGACAGCAGGGAAGCGGAGTCCGCCCTCGATTGGCTCACGCTCCTCTTCCGGCTCTACGGGACGCGCATGCTGGGACAAAACGTCACCTTCCGCCGCGATCCGGGATTCAACCCCGTTCTCAAGGAAAAGCTCGACGATGTGGTGGCGGTTCGGGCCTCCGCGAGCGGAATCCACGTCCTCGAGCGAGACAAGAAGCGAGTCATGACTTTCGACCGCCAGGGGAAGCTCGCCTCAAGCCAGCAGGCGGTCGAGCCCTATGGTCTCTCCGTCGATGCCCGAGGAGAGCTCGTGGTCGCGAACGAGAGGGCGGTTACCGTCGAGGGGAAGCCCGTCACCTTCGCCGTGCCTTCGGAGAAAGGACCGAAGCCGCTCGAGAAGATCCGCTTGGCGGTGCGGGACCGGCTCGGCGATATCTACGTTTATGACGAGAACGAGAAGAAGCTCTTGCGGTTCAACCCGTCGGGAGATCTCGTCGGCCCCTTTCCCGACGCGACACCGCGCGAGATTCTGAGAGTCGAGATGGACCCGGTGGGCAATCTCCTGCTCCTGGACAAGAGGGACCGAGACGTGAACGTCCTCAGTCCCGAGGGACGAGCCATCGCCCGTATCCAGACGCAAAAGGGGCAGTGGGGCCTGAAGAAGGCGGTGGATATCGCCCTCGACCCCGCCGGCTATCTGTACATTCTCGACGAGGAGGAGGCGAAGGTCGCGGTGTTCGACGCTTCGTATCAGTTCGTCACGCTCTTGACCCACCAGAGCCTGGGTGGAGGGGTGCTGACGAAGCCGGTCACGCTCGACGTCGACGCTTCCGGAGATCTCTATGTCTACGACGAGAAAGAGAAAGCCATCGTTCATCTTAAATAAATTGCTCGCGAGCCTCTTCGATCAATGCGGTGGGGCCCCACCCCCACC
>Ga0209321_10003532_pt1 | contig 10452 bp, 13 predicted proteins | sample Rifsed16ft4_FD_184012 | JGI IMG/M metagenome (GOLD analysis project Ga0209321, IMG submission 184012) | Soil microbial communities from Rifle, Colorado, USA - sediment 16ft 4 - CSP-I_5_4 (version 2) | ecosystem: Environmental > Terrestrial > Deep subsurface > Rock core/Sediment | place: Rifle... | reverse complement strand
CGCAGATCATCGATGGGCTGATGCGCGGGTTCGCCGAATCGATCGCCTTTATTCACAAGCCGGCAAACAAGGAATCCGTGCTCAGGTCCCTGATGAGAAACCAGCGATTGAAAAATTCCTCTGACGCAGAAGCCGGCTATCAGTCGCTCCAATGGATGTACACCCTGGATATCAAGCCGAACATTCCGGGCATCGCCAACATGCAGCGGCTGCTCGCTCTGAGTAATCCTAAAGTAAAAAGCGTCAAGCTCGAAGACGTCGTCGACGAAGCGCCGTCCCAGCGGTTGGAGAACAGCGCGTTTTATCGCGAGCTGGTGGCGCAGAGCAAAAAACCGTAAGCCGTCGGGGCCGCACGGTTACAATAAACAGCCCAAGGGGTTGGCGATCTGCGTCCCGCCTCGCCGCGGCTTTTGCACCTACCGTTTATTCACCTGCTCGACGAACCCCGACGCCTGGATCTTCTGCACGATGGAATTGTCGAAGAAGTCGGTTGGCTTCATTTGCTTTGCCTTGGGGCTTTTGGCGACGTCCAACACCGCCTGAACTTCCGCCGCGGTCATCAGCGGGGCCGCCGGGAAAACATCCCGGTATTCCTCGTAGACCGACTCAAGCACTTCTCGGTCGTTGGTCTTGAGAAACTTGGTCAGCGACTTGAAGGTGGTTTCCTTATCTTTGCGGATCACCGCCATCGCTTCGATGTAAGCGCGTAGAAAGCGCGTCAGCGCCTCGTTTTTTTCGCGCACGACCTTGGGCGACGACAGCATAGCGGTGAACAGGAAAGGAATTTTCATCTCGGTGATGTTGACGAGCATTTTGTTGCCGGAGGCTCTGGCCTTGATCGACAGCGGCGCGGATAGAACCCCTGCGGCGACATTGCCCACGTTGAGCGAGTTCAACACGTTATTGGTGTCCTGGGCGTACATGATACGCACGTCCTTGTCCGGCTCCAGGCCGTTTTTCCGCAGCGCGATGCGCGAAGCATAGTCGGTGGAAGCTGCCGGCTGCGTGACCGCGATTACTTTGCCCTTGAGGTCCGCGATAGATTTGATCTCGGGACGCGCATACATCTGAAAAACAAAGGTCGGCACGCCGCTGGCGACGTAAATCAAGTCCGCGCCCTCGAGCTTGGCGTCGATCCCCTGATTGCCGACCAGTCCAATCTCCTGGCCGCCGCCGACCATCGCCTGCACCGCCGAGGTCGCCGCCAAATAGCTCAGCTCGACGTTGACCCCATGCTTGGTGAAATAGCCCCCTTCGTGAGCGACCCAGATCGGCATCATCACGCCGCCGAGCGCGTTGTACACGGCGCGCAAGCTCATTTCTTGGGCACTGGCCGGTCGCGCTGTGAGCATTGCGATTAGAACGCCCAGCAAAATATTGCCTCTAGTGATTGGGTTGCGCATCATAGGGATCACTCCTCGGAATCGAAGTTTGCTCACATTATCAATGCCGGATTAAGATTTCGCAAATCCCCTTGTATTAGTAATGCAAGCTTTAGGCACTCTATGCGAGGAAAAGATTCCACGCCAGCAAAAACACGAAGCACGAGAGCACAACTAAAATTATGAAACCCACCGGGGGCCGGTAACGATTCGGGTCGTAGAGCACTTTGTCGCCACCTATGTCCCGGTCTCCTCTATCGCCCGACTGAGACAGAAAACGAGAGGCGAACTCGATAGGGTTTGCGCATGCTTGGGCTAAGCGATGTGCTAAATTTAACGTTATCAGTTCGGCAGCAGTAAAAAGCCGGTCTAGCGAAACGACGGTTAGGCGGAAAAGAACCGGGGCCGGCCTCCGGTAGAACCAGTCAAAATCCAGCGTGACCGTGGGTTCGGCGTGAATCTTGTCGATCACTAGCCAAAAAGCAAGTCCTGTGAATGCAAGGAGCTGCAAAGTTTCCAGTAGATGAGCAGCGGTATAAGGCGGGTAAGCCACGGGAAATGGCATGACCCGATAAAGCGGCTCTGGATAAATACCGATCGCCAAATTGATTCCTCCAGCCAAAATCATGGCCGCGTACATGTTCCACGGAACGGGCTGAGTCTTGACGGAACGCTCCGGCCCGAACCAGGTAAAGTAGGGGACCTTCAAGCCGATGCTGAGAAACGTTCCGACCGAAGCGACGTTCAGAAGCAAAACCACGACGGTGTTGTGGTTAAGCTCCGCCGCATGGACAACCAACGACTTGCTCACGAAGCCGCTGAACAACGGAAATGCGGATATCGACAGCGCGCCGACCATGTAAAGCAACAGCACCCATGGCAGCGGCCGAGCCAAACCTCCAAGCTCGGACATTTTGCTTTTTCCAGTCGAGTACAGGATTGCGCCCGCTCCCATGAACAGTAAGCCCTTATAAAGGATGTGCGCGAATGCGTGCGCCGTGGAGCCGTTAATGGCGATATCCGTTCCGATACCGATTCCGGCAACCATATATCCGACCTGGCTCACGATGTGATACGCGAGAACGCGGCGGATATCGTTTTCCAAGAAAGCAAAGACGACGCCGTAGAACGCCATGACAGTTCCCGCTATCATCAAAATTTCCCAGCCAGCAAACCCGCGGGCCAAAACATAGACGGCGGTTTTTGTCGTGAAGGCGCTCAGGAAAACGCTCCCGGTGACCGTTCCTTCTGGGTAAGAATCAGCCAGCCAGGCGTGCAGCGGAGGAATCGCAGCGTTGATAGAAAAGCCTAACAGAATCAAATAGGCCGCCGCTCCTCCTTCAGATCGATCGAACAAAATCGAGCCGGTCTCCACATACTGCCAAAGAATCCCGGCTAAAAGCGCGCTGCCTCCAAAAAGGTGTACGAGAAGGTAGCGGAAACCTGCTTCTCTCGAGCGCTCCGTGCACCGAGCGAAGATGAGATAAACCGAAGCGACCGCCATAATCTCCCAATAAACGAACAGGGTGAAAAAATCGCCGGCGAAAAGAACCCCCAAGGAAGAGCCCGCATAGACCAACGCCGCTACCTGCTGGCCGGTATCTTTCAGATGATAACTGTAGACGCCGCCTAAGAACGCAATCAGGATAAAGACATATCCGAAAGCGAGGCTCAGACGGTCCACGCGCAGCGGCACTAAGTCGAAATTTAAAAAGCGTTGCGTTGCGGACATGCCTTCCTCGAACTGACTGACAGAAACGAACGCAAGCAAGGGAAAAAGCAAAAACGCGAGACTCCGGGCCCTTCGGGGTAGAAAGGGAAGCAAAAGAGCGCCGAACAGGAAAACAACAGCCGGTGAGAGATGGCTCACGGCGAGGTCCTTTGGTGGTAGTAGTTTTCTTTACGCTGCAACCGGGAGCCCAGGACAAATTTGGCAAATACGATGATGGCCAGACAACCGATGAAGCCACAAAGAGAGAAAAACCCGTAGACCTGTGACCACCAAAACTCCCCGTGCCGCTCAGCGCCAAAAAACCACGCGTCGGCGGCTGCGGCGATAACGAATCCTCCAAAAATGAACGCGAGCAATAGTCGCCTCATGGCACAACTCCCTTAAGAACACTCGCGACTGCCTCGGAACTGAGCGAGTAAAAGTGAAAAATCCCGTCGGGATAGATTCCGAGGAGAAGGGAAAATGCGGCGGTAAACAAAAGAGGAATCACCATAAGGGGCGGGGCTTCGTCAAACTTCGTGAAATCCTTCGATGATTTAAAAAACGCGCGGATAACAATGGGGAAAAGGTAACCGGCGTTCAAGAGTCCGCTTAGCAGCAACACCGCCAGCAAAATCGGCTGTCCGGTTTCGACGGTGCCCTGGGCCAGAAACCACTTGCTAAGGAATCCACCCACCGGAGGGAGGCCCGCTAGCCCCAACGCGCCGATGGTAAAGGCAGCCATTGTAATTGGCATCTGCCTTCCGATCCCGTCCAGCTCACTGACATTCTCACGGCCTGTCTTCACGTAGATGGCGCCGGCACAAAAGAAGAGGGTGATTTTCATCGCCGCGTGAGTCGTGACGTGGAAAAGTCCGCCTAACCAGCCGGCAGGGGCCAACAGAACCGTCCCCAAAATAATGTAAGAGAGATGCCCGACCGTCGAATATGCCAGCCGTCGCTTCAGGTTGTCTTGCGCCATGGCCAAAAGCGAAGCGATAACAATAGTTGCACCCGCGATGACGGCAGTCAGAGTCGTTGCGCCAATTTCGCCGGCTAATTGTGGGCCGAAAACAAATCCCATCACTCGGGCAAAACCGAAGACTCCGGCTTTCACGACCGCAACGGCATGCAAGAGCGCGCTCACCGGTGTCGGAGCAATCATTGCTGTAGGCAACCAGCTATGGAGCGGCATCAATCCGGATTTCGCGCCGACCCCCACGAGGAACAAAACAAAAAGCGTAAGCAATTCCGCTTGTCCCATAGACACAGACAAAAATCCTCCGGGAGTAAAATTCAAAGTACCGGCCACCCTTTGAGTTAAGCCCACAGCCAGCAGCAAAGCGACTCCGCCGCTGAGCAAAAAAGCCAGATACTTCCGCCCGGCACTGATGGCCGCGGGACTCTCTTTATGAATCACCAGGGGATAAGTTGAAATGGTGAGTACCTCGTAAAAGATGAAAAAGGTCATCAGGTTCGCCGCAAACGCGATGCCCATCGTTGCTGAAAGACAAAGCGCAAAACTTGCGAAGTAGCGCGTTTGATCATGTTCTTTGAGCGCCCGCATGTAACCGATGGAATAGAATGAAGTGAAAATCCAAAGAAGGGAGGCGGAGAGAGCGAAGCTTAGACCGAGAGGGTCCGCTTTCAATGCGAGCGATATACCCGGAGCTATGTCAAAAAGATTGATCTCGGGGTACAGCCCTGCCAGGACCGTCGGGACCATGGAACCCACCACTGCGAATTTGCACAGGGCGGCAACGATCGTCCACGTCTCCCGCAGGTTCGGCCTGCGACTCGACAGCGAAATCAGAACGGCTGCAAGGAGCGATATGAGCACCGCCGCGAGCGGCGCAAAAGAAAAAAAACTCTCGACCGGACCCGCCATCTCAACCCCCCAAGCTCATTTTAGCGCCGCCGCGACGGGTTCCAAGATGCGACTCACTATCACGCTATTGAGCAAACCTAAAACCAACACGCCCACCCCGAGGATCACGGTTGGAAGCAGCATGCTCGCTGGCGGATCGGAGGGGATCACAGGAGTGCTTGGCTCTCGCGAGTGGACCGCGTAAACCTGCTCCAACACACGGAAGAAGTAAACAGCGGTGAGCAGACTGCTGAGCAGGATTGTCGCCACGAAAAACCAGTTACCCCGGTCGATGCCGCCGAGGAGCAAGTACCATTTGCTGAAGAAGCCCGCGGCGGGCGGAATACCGACCATGGAGAGCGCCGCTACGGTGAAAGCAGCCATGGTCCAAGGCATTTTCCTTCCCAGACCGGCGAAGCTAGAGACCTCCCACCGGCCTGTCCGAAAACGGATGCTGCCCGCGACCAAAAACAGACAAGCCTTCATGAAAGCGTGATTGAGGATGTGGAGCAGGGCTCCTATCAGGCCGAGTGGGTTAGCCAGCCCGATGCCGAGCCCGATGTAGCCGATCTGGCTGACGCTGCTGTAGGCCAGCATGCGTCGAAAATCGCTCTGCGCAATCGCCATGATCGAGCCATAGAGGATTCCCGCTGCACCCAACCATGCAATGACGGAAGTCACGGGCAGGATATCGCGCAGGTAATGGGGCTGGAAAACGGTCAGAAACATGCGGATTACAGCGTACGCGGCAACTTTGGTCATGATCGGTGCAATCAATCCTGTGATTGCCGATGGCGCATAAGTATAGACATCGGGAAGCCAGAGATGTAAGGGAAAGAGCGCCATTTTTAAACCCAGCGCGATAAAGATAAAGATCGCGGCGGCAGCGACCGCCCGGGATTGGTAAAGGTCGGGCAACCGCTGCGCCACATCGGCCATGTTCAAAGAACCCGTGGAAAAATACAAAAAGCCGACCCCTAAAACGTAAAAGCTGCCGGCGATGCTTCCTAGAATCAAATACCGAAACGATGCGACGGGTCCGCGCTCATCGCCCACTGCCATGAGCGCATAGGCGGAGAGGGAGGCGATCTCCAAAAAAACAAAAAGGTTAAATAAGTCCGCAGTAACGATGATCCCGGAAAGGCCTGCCAGCAGCAGCATGGCCAGCGCGTACATAGGCACAAAGCGCTCTGGCACTTCTTGCAGAATCGAGCGACGAGAATAGAGTAAAACTAAGCTTCCGACGAGCGTGACCACGGTCGTCATGAAGGCCGACAAGGCATCTAGAACATACTCGATTCCAATCGGCGGCGCCCATCCTCCGAGATGGTAACGCAGATCGCCTCGCGAGGTGACCACCCAAAGACCGGACGCGGAGAAAACAAATGAGAGAAAGGCTCCGATTAAAGCGATGGCGAAAGCCAAGTCTCTTTTGAAAAACCCGGCGAGAGGAATCAGGAACGCTGAAAATAAAAGCGTGACCGGAATCAGAACAGGAAGATGGTTCACGATGATTGTCTCATCCGTTCGAGTATGGTTCCTTCCTCAAGGCTACGGTAGCGGCGGTAGATCGTGATCAACAAAGCAAGGGCCACTCCGGTCGTCGCGACGCTTACCACGATCGCCGTAAGAATGAGAACGTGAGGCAATGGATTGATATAACCCGCAACTTCCGCGCTGATTCGCGCGTCCCACACGGGTACGGTGGCTCCCGGCTTCGTCGCCCCCTGAATAAAGAAAAGGAAGATGGCGGTTTGAAAGATGTTCATGCCGATGATTTTTTTGAAGAGGTTGCGTTTTCCGACCATGCCGTAAAGACCGATAGTGAGCAAGATCGCGGTCACAAGGTCATTGTAGTACTCGGTGACAAAGTTCACGGTTTAGGGTTCGCTCCCGATCAAATGATCAAACAGGATGACCAGGGTCCCCCACACCACCAGACCCACTCCCGTTTCCACGATGAGAATACCGTGGTATCGCAGCTCAGCGCTTGAAAGCCCGGGAATGGGAAGATACGAGTAATCCAAGAAGTTCCCTCCCCAGGCCAGAGGTAAAAGGCCGGCGAGCGCATAAATCAGCATTCCGACGGCGGCCACGACGCTGGCAAGCGTCGGGGAAAATCTGCGGTGCTCATATTCCTCGCCGAGCGAAAGCCGGAGGAGCATCATCGATGCTGCCAAAATCACTCCGCCTTGAAAACCCCCTCCTGGACCGTAATGCCCATGCGTGATCACATATAAAGCAAAAATTTGGATGAATGGAACTAAAACCCTCGCCACCCCTTCCACGACAATGTTTTCCAAGCTTCCGCGCATAAAACTTACCCTCGCTAGCGGCGCCTGGGCAGGATTAAAATCACCGCGATTCCGGCCGTTAGAATCACGACCGTCTCGCCCAGCGTGTCGTAACCACGGTAATCCGCCAGCACAGAGGTTACGATGTTCGGCGTGCGCGTCTCCGCGTAGGATTGTTCTACATACCGAGGTGTGACATGTGTCCGCGCAGGAGCTGAATCGTTACTGGAATCCGGCAGATCGCTTTCCGCGTATACGAGTAGCCCTAAAAACAAAGCCAAAATAGTCGCCGTAAGCCAGTTCAATCGTTCGAACTCCTCTCCATGAAAAAAAGCGCGACCAGCAACAAGACGCCGGTCACTCCCGCCCCGAGCGTCGCTTCCGTAAAAGCAACATCGACGGCTCCCATCGTGACGAACAAAAGCGCCATGACAAAACTGTAGCCGCTCAAAACCACCGCTGCTGCCACCAAGTCACGCACCTTAAGAGCAATGAGCGCTAGCGCCACGAGGACGATGAGAAGCCAAAACTCAACCTGCCAAATCATGATTGGTTTGCTTTCCTTTCACTCTCCATACCTTCAGTCCGGAGCGCATCGCAGCGCGCGTAAGCGCGTGCGTCGCAGTGGGATTGGTCACCGCGATGATGACTAAAATAAGAAGCAGCTTTAGACTGCTGAGCGCGGCACCGTTATAAACGGCCAATCCAATAAGTATGAGCATGCTTCCCAAGGTCTCAGCTTTGCCGACCGCATGCGCGCGTGTGTAAAAGTCCGGCAAGCGAAGCAAGCCCACGCAGCTCACAAGCAAAAAAACCGCTCCGCCGATGATAAGTAACGCAGCAACAAATGCCATCACGCCTCACCTTGCTTGCGCTCGAAGTACTTGGCCAGCGCGACGATACCGATGAAGTTTAACATGCCATAAGCCAACGCGAGGTCAACGAACATGTCGATGCGATCATAAAGAAAGCCGATCAGTACCAAAACGAGAATGGCATTGGTGCCGATTAGCCCCGCCCCGATTGCTCGGTCAAACACGCTCGGCCCCACAACGATCCGGTATAGACTGGCGGCAAACAGCAAGGCTATGAAGACAGTCAAGCCGAGAAAAAATGCGCTCACAAAAGACTCCCGTCTTCCCGAACCCAGCGAATCTCCGGCTGAGGCTCCTCCGGCTCGCCGAAAATCATTTCGAGCTTATTCTGCATCTTGGCTTCCAACAGACTTCCAGCGGCCTGTGGCACGAGAGCATGCACCAAATAGGTTCCCTCTGTGAGATCGACTGTGATGGTGCCGGGGGTCAGCGTTATCGAATTAGCCAGAAGGATGTGGCCAACTCTGCTTTGCAGTCGCGTTCTGAATCGAAGCAAGCCCGGCTCGATCGGCAACTTCGGATGGAGTACGATGTAGGCTACCTGAAGGTTGGATTGCACAATCTGACAAATCAACCAAACGAAATAGGAAAAAAGTCCCCAGGCAGTTTTCAACGGCGAGATCACCCTCGATGGTGTTTTCTTTCGCTGCCTTGCTTCTGGTTCCAGCAGATCTTGCGTAACGAAGGTCACGAGCGCTGCCGATGCCACGCCGAGGACGAGATACTTGACTTCAAGCTTTCCGGACAAGATGAGCCAAAAAGCAAACAGGATGGTGATGTGAAGGGCCAACCTCCTGGCTTTCTGCATTGTCATAGCTAACGTCTCCTTCGCGACCCGCTCACGATACTTTCACACTGGTTTCATATCTCCAACGCGCGTATAAATAAAGGGGAAAGAGCGAGACGAAGCCGCCCTGAAGCACAATGGGCACAGGCCACGCGAAATCGATACCGAAATGAATGGCACGGCGATGCTGCTTCCGCGAGTCAAGCTGAGAAACAAACCCCTGTTGGCGGAGACTGAGTGACGCACATGGTTCTATGGTTACAATTTGTCCTTTGCACGGGAATCATACTAGTCTCCGCCACCTACCTTTCAAAATACGGCGACGTCATTGCTGAAAAGACCGGATTGGGCAGGACCTGGATTGGCGTGGTCTTGATGGCTTCCGTGACCTCGCTTCCCGAACTGGTTACGGGCATCAGCTCGGTTGCTCTCTTCGATGTTCCCGATATCGCCTTAGGGGATGTGCTTGGGAGTTGCATGTTTAACATTCTCATTCTTGCTCTGCTAGATGTTATGAACGGCTCCGCACCCATTTCCGCCAAGGCGCACCAGGGGCAGGTGCTGACCGCATCGTTTGGAATCCTCCTGCTCGGACTCGTCAATGTCGGTATCTTTAGCGCTGCACACATGCCATCGGTAGGATGGGTTGGGGCGTATAGCTTCGTCTTTGTTGCGGTCTATCTCATCGCTATGAGGGCCGTTTTCTCCTATGAGAAAAAGAGAATCGCCGAACTGGTTGGGGTGGTCGCGGAAGAGATTCGATATGAGAAAATTTCTAAGGTAACGGCTTATCGGATGTACGGGCTGAACGCCCTTCTGACGATAGGAGCCGCCACCTACCTGCCCCATATTGGAGAGAGCATTGCCGAAGCTACCGGCCTGGGCCAAACTTTTGTCGGTAATATTTTTATAGCACTCGCGACCTCGCTGCCCGAGGTCGTCGTCTCCGTAGCCGCGTTGAAAATCGGCGCCGTGGACATGGCCTTTGGAAATATTTTCGGTAGTAACCTGTTTAACATTGTGATTCTGGCCATCGATGATATCCTCTACACGAAAGGACCCCTCCTCTCGTATATCTCTGCAAATCATCTTGTCAGTTCCAGCGCTGCCATTTCCATGACCGCCGTCGCGGCCATCGCATTGACCTACAGAGCGAGCAAGAAATGGTTTCCCTTTGCCTGGGATTCCCTAGCGATTCTGGCAGTCTATGTTTTCGCGCTCTCCGTCTTATACATGATGAGATAAAATCGCCAAATGTCGCCACTCAGAGCAGCGTTATCATGAAAGTAAAATTTTCAGCCAATTTCCCAGGACCGAAGTTGGCGCTTTTTACCAAAGATACGAACGGCGCATCCTAACAACCTTGCTCCTTTTTCACTGGCGAGCCTTTACCATTAGATCCAGCTACGTGCTGTGTCACTACCCGAGAAAATGCCTCGACCACGTCATGCGCTTGGCCAGGAGATCTATATCGCCAAGGAGACGGGAGACATCCTTTCCGGGTGGCATAGCGGGAAAAGGAACTCGCAGCGTCCT
>Ga0209321_10003529_pt1 | contig 10458 bp, 17 predicted proteins | sample Rifsed16ft4_FD_184012 | JGI IMG/M metagenome (GOLD analysis project Ga0209321, IMG submission 184012) | Soil microbial communities from Rifle, Colorado, USA - sediment 16ft 4 - CSP-I_5_4 (version 2) | ecosystem: Environmental > Terrestrial > Deep subsurface > Rock core/Sediment | place: Rifle... | reverse complement strand
TCAGCCACTCCGGGCGGTCCCACTGCCTTCTCGACCCGTTCGGCAAGGTCATACGTTGTCTCGGATTCCACTTTCCATGACGGGTCGAGCCCTTTCGAACGGGCAAGGGTGGCAATCTCATACTGCCGATTATACTCGTCCCGCAACGTCCGGGCGTAGAGATGGTTTGGCCGAGCTTCGAGGGGGTCCACAGGAATCCAGGAGCCCTCAGTCAACGCGGTTGCAGTAATAGCTTATTGTCGATTTCCTGTTGAGAACGGAGAAAGTGTTTTTGCGGCCGGCAGCAGAACTGAAAAGGCAGGACCAGCTCAGTCGATAGCGGTCAACGGGCCGCATCCTTCAATGTCAAGACCTCACCGCATCATAATGCACTGCGACCTTGACGCTTTCTACCCGTCTTGCGAGGTCCGCCGGGACCCGTCGCTGAGGGGAGAGCCTTTGATTGTGGGGGCGGACCCTAAAGCGGGACGCGGGAGAGGTGTAGTCACGTCTTGTTCCTACGAGGCCAGAAAGTTCGGGGTCCGGTCTGGAATGCCTATCTCTCAAGCTTACCGGCTCTGTCCTCAGGGGGTCTACGTCAGGCCCGATTTTCGGCTGTATGGTGAGACGTCTGAGAGGGTGATGGGTCTCCTCCGGAATTTCGCCGACAAGTTCGAGCAGACCAGCATTGACGAGGCGTTTCTTGATGTGAGTCAACGGTGCAAGACTTTCGACGACGGCCGGGAACTAGCTTTGAGGATGAAGGAAGATGTCAAAGCAAGAGAGGGTCTGACGATGAGTGTGGGAGCGGCGCCTAACAAGTCCATTGCGAAAATGGCGTCTGAAGTGCAGAAGCCTGATGGGCTTACAATGGTCCGGGCTGGAGAGGTGGATGAGTTTCTGGGGCCATTGGCGGTCGAAAGGATCAGTGGTGTTGGAAAGAAGACGACGCAGTTTCTTCACGGTATGGGCGTTGAGACGATTGGCCAGTTGAGACAGGTTCCGGCGAGGAAGCTGACGGAGTGGTTTGGGAAGGGCGGGGTCTGGTTGTGGGCTATTGCGAGTGGTTTGGAGGAGACACCGGTTGAGGAGCGGCCGCTGCGCAAGTCGATCAGCGTGGAGCAGACGTTTGAGCGGGATGTTCAGAACCGCGCGGTGGTGCGCGAGGCGCTTGACGCATTGGTCGTTGAGGTTCATGAGAGGTTGTTGAACGAAGCCTTGATGTTTCGTACGATCGGGATTAAAGTTCGGTTCGAAGGGTTTGCTACCTTTACACGGGAGAAGACACACGCCGGTTACGTTGACGATGTCGGGGTTGTTGAGGAATATGTGAAGCTGCTCTTTAGGGAGTTTGAGAGGGACCTGAGAAAGTTTCGGCTGGTAGGGGTTCGATTGTCCGACCTTAGACCATCGGAGGGAAGGCAGGTTAAGCTGGCTTAGCCCTGGTAAAGTTGGAGAGAATCTAAGAGGTGTAAAGAAAGGGGAGGTCCGTTTGGTGGGCTAGGCCACCTGTTTGATCTGGGGGACCTCAAAGAATGGCGCGAGGGTTGCCTTGACGGCTCGCTGGGCCTCAGGGGTCAGCTCGTCGAATCCCTTTCCGCAATGAGGGCAGTCCTCGAAGTCTCCTCTGGTGGATTTCTTGACGAACCACTCTCCGCAATGCCAACACTTGACGACAGGAGTAACACACATACTGTTCACTTCACCTCCTTGTTGTCCGACCTAGTTGTAGCTTTGTTCCGAATCGGTTTTTAAGGGCGACTATGAGAAAGAGGCCGCCGAGAGTGGCGATCGCTCTTTCCAGCAGCATGAAAGGCGTGATTATGGCCCAGATTCCGCCGACGAAACCGAGAAGAGCGATGCTCAGAATGTTCATGGTGACCTGTTCCGACATCGTCGTGTAGAGAGTCAAGAACCCCGTTACGTGGGTCCCCTCCATCCTGAGGACTAGTGGCAGTGAAATCAGGACAAGGATGTAAGGTGCAAGCCAGAGCGGAGTCCCGCCCGAGTAGACTATGTAGTATGTTGCACCGGCGAGAACGTAGCCCCATGAGGCGACCGGACCCCATCTGTAGTGGAAACCTATACTCCCAAGTATCGTTGCGAGAACGGGTATCAAGAGTCCCAGGGGACCGAACACGGGAAAGATTCCTGTCTGGAAAAACGCCATACCTAGGCTGCCTGCAGTAGCAGCAATACCGGCCCAGACTGGTCTGAGTACAGCGGCGATAACCGGAACCATGAGGATCTCGGACGTGATGAGGGCTGCGCCTCCTATGAATGCGGACACGGGAAGGAAGGTGGATACGACAAATGTTGCAGCTAGTGTTGCGGTAAGTGTTAGTTCCTTGGTAAGCGATGGATACTCTGTTGTTACCGGGTTCAATTTTGCCTCCCTGCTCCGGGGTTTCTATGGGCGCAACGGGTGGGAGGCCCCACTCACGCGCCAGTCGACGATTGTGGGAATCTCCCGATTTAAGAATTGTCCAGGGAACACGGAAAGTTTTGGCAGATGATTCTTTCTGATTGTCCTAGATGGGCCGTGTGAAGCTTTCCATATCATAGAGTTCTGCCAGCCCTCTAACCGTGCGAGCCGGCGTTTGCCTTTGGCCGCTGGTGATTCGAAAGAACAAGCCCAGGGCGAGGGCGACCCCTCCCGTTTGTAACAGGATGACCGCTCGCTGGTACCCCCAGAAGCGTACGCCGAGAAGGAGCGAGCTCAAAGTGAGCAAAAGTCCAACGAAGGCTAGGAGCTTTGTGAGCATTCAGACCTTCAGCGCATGTGCACTCGCCCATACCCTTGTTGCACCCGCCTAAAACCGGACCGGACTTTTGTTCAAGAGAATGGTCAAAAGAAAGTTGTTCGACGTAGGAGCCAGATTGGACTCAGCTTTCCTGGCGGGACTATTCGTGCGTGGTGTTAATAGGGGCCGGGTGCTCAGGAGGCACGGACGGGTCCGGGTTTGCTAACGATTGAGCTGAAGGAGCTTCGACGAGACGCAAGCCCTGCGGCGCTATTTCTTCGGTCGAGACTGAAGAGCGGGATGACGATCCAGGGAAGCCAGCTTCACATTGAAGGAGTGAAGGCGAGAGAGGTGAAGCTTCTACTCAACAAGTTCCTGCACAAGAAGAGTATCAGAGGTTTCAGGGTAGTAGCACCGGAGGCGGGGGTGCTAGAGGTTCGTGAGGTCAGGAAACCGGTGGCTCGAACTGCGCCCCGGGGCAACCCGCCGAGCCCTTCTGTCAGCATGCCCTACTACTTTCCGTCTTCGGGCAAGGAATCTGCTCTTGTCCCCTCGGGGAAACGGTCAAGGAAAAAGTCTTGACACACAGCAGAGGCAGGCCGCCAAAGTCCTAGTCCCCTTTGACGGGCTCCCCGGGTTTCAATGGTCCGACTAGTTCTACTCTGTAGCCTTCGGGGTCTCGGAAGCTGGCCATCCTGGTTCCCCAGGGCCTGTTGGCGGGTTTCTCTTCGAACTTGACACCTTTCTTTTGCAAGGCCTCGAATATCTCGTCGACATCTCTAACCTCCAGGTGGAGTTCGGCGGTGAGCCTGGTCAACGGTGGAGCTTTGGTTATCCTGTGAATCGCGAGCCGTGAGCCTTCTGTCTGGAACATGATGAAGCCAGGGTTGTCCTCTGCAACCGGTAACCCTAGCGTGTCCCGGTAGAGTCTCTTGGCCTCTTCGAACTTGACTGTCCAGAGTGTGATGTAGGATAGTGTGCGAAGCCTCAAGCTGCTCTCCACGGTTCTCCTATGTTGCGCTCTTCTAAACGCTTTTACGTGGGAAAAGCCTCTTCTCTTGCTGTTGCGGATTGATCACCAAACTTTCCGTTGTGAGCATCCTGGTCCGGGACCAGGATGAGGCGCTGAAGTGGTATACTGAGAAGCTGGGGTTTGAGAAACGGGATGACGATTCTGCCACCGTTTCAGGGTACCGCTGGCTTACGGTGGCTCCCAAGGGCCAGAAGGAGCTGATGATTGTTCTGGGCAAGCCAAGGAGCGAGGAAGCTATGCAGCAGGTTGGTAAGCAGCCGGGCCCGAAGGGAAACCCTGAGGCTACATGGGTCTTCGAGACGGACGATTGCCGGAAGACCTGGGAGGAGCTGAAGGGTAAAGGCGTCAGGGTCCTAGGCGAGCCTGTGGAGCGGCCGTACGGTGTGGAGGTGGGCTTCGAAGATCTGTACGGGAACGTGTTCTGGATGATTGAGCCGTGGCAGGCGGAGACCGGTCGGGCGGAAAGGAAGCCGGTCATGGCCGAAGCATAGAACTGAACTGTTGGTCTGACGAGTCCTCAGAAGGGCAGGGTCTCCGAGCCATCTTCGAACTGTAATAATTGGATTGTGGGCTCCCAACTGTGATCGTTGAACTGGACTTTGACGGATGCTTCTTCTACGACTTGGGCTTTTCCCCATTCGAAGCTGAAGGGATGTGGGAGGGCGCGTCTGGTTGCGGTGAGTATCTTCTTTCCCACGGCGTGTCACAGCAACAGGCCCATTTCGACTACGTCATGGTATTTTCCGTCTTCACCTAGGTAGTCTTCTCGTCGTAGGCCTTCGTGCCGGAATCCGACTTTCTCGTAGAGCTTGATGGCGTTGTGGTTGTTGGCAATGACTGAGAGGGCGAGACGGTGGAGACCCTTCCGGCGGGAGAGCTCGATGGCTTCGCGCATTATTGCTGTTCCCAGCCCGACGCTCTGGTAGTCTTGGTGGAGGTAGATGATGAGTTCCCCGTTTGCTCTCAGGCGTTCGTTCCAGGCCTGCCGGTCACGTAGAGGTGGCCCACGATTCTGTCTTGGGAAATGGCAAGGAGCATTATCGAGTTTTCAAGGTTCGAAGTCCATCGCTGGATCTTTGGCCGGTCGTATGGTGGGAGGCTCCAGCGCAGCGTTTCGGGTGAAAGGCTCGCGTAGAACGAGACAAGTTTCTCAAAATCCCCAGGAATGTAAGTTCTGATCTGAACTGCTTGGCCGTTTTTCAATTGGACGGTCTTGACTTGTTCGGTTATCAAGCGGAGAATGCTGTGTGTCCGCGTGATAAAAAGAGAGAGGTTTCCTTTGTTTGAGGCGGGTTTCAACCGACGGTCAGGGACCCTAGCATCCACGGGTGGAGCTGGCAGAAGTAGGTGTACGTTCCCTTGCTGAGGCTGCTAGTGTTGAGGATGTAGTCTTGTCCAGGCGTTAGGAGTCCGGAGTCAAATTTTCCATCGGGTATCGGTATGCTGAGTGTTCGTCCTCCTTCTTCGAAGGAGATGGTTTCCGTGTAGCTTGTGGCTGTGTGTGGGAGTATTCCGTCGTTGGTTATCGTCACCATTGTTCCCTGTCGGACTCGAAGGTTGCGGGCGAGGAAGCCCCAGCTTCCGGCTCCGGCGAAGAACTGGTCGTTGTCTCCGAGCGGGTGATCCATGTTGACTGTTATGCTGTCGGGGGCATTGTCTTCGACTACTCGTATTGTGCCTTGCATCCACGGGTGTATCATGCAGAAGTAGTTGTGGTCGCCTGTCGATATTGAGCTTGTATCAAGTGTCCAGGTTTCGCCTGATTCTATAGGTGTGGCGATGCCACTGTCAAATTTCCCGTCGGGGATGGGCATGCTGACCATTACTCCTTCGAAATCAACTGTCTCCTTGTTGGTGTAGCTTGTGACGGTGTGTTCTTCCCAACCTTTGTCGTGGAAGTTGACTGTTCCGCCCTGGGCGACTTTGGCGATGCCGGGATGGTAGCCGAAGGCCGGTCCGCCTGTGAAGAAGAATGTGTCAGGGTTGAAGGAGCGGACGTCGATCATGCTTATGCTGGCGTTTGATGCGGCCTGCACGGGGGTGGCTATCGCCAGTACCGTGAAGATTGCGAGTGTTGCGATGGCTTGTTTTAGTGCGCTTTTCATGTTATGGTTCGAACGGACGGTTGCTCGGGGACTCTGATATTAACTAACGCAGGATAATTCTTGTTCCTTCAACCTATGTATTGAAAGAGATATCCTCACGGCCTCAGCCAGATGCTCTTGCCATTAATGCGTGGTTGCTTCCGAAGACGTATTAGAGAGAAATGCTCCGCAGGACAGACGGGAGAAGGTCAATAATTGGCGTTTGATCCTACGCTGGGGATTACGGCCCTTTCAGCGGTGACCTTTACCCTAGGCCTTCTCATTGGGGTTGTGACAAAGAGGGCGTTGAAGCTCGCGTTTGCAATCGTCTCCCTGGTAGTCCTCTTGGCGGTGACTGGATACGTCAACCTCGCGCTCAACGAAGCGACTACCGCTACGATCCTACGGGTTTTCTACCAAGCTCCGGCTCTGACTGGCCGAGCGACAGAGATTGCGAGCGCGCTGCCGCTCTCCTCAGCCGCATTCCTCATAGGAGTGACGCTCGGGTTCTGGAAAGGCTAGCGCGGTAAGGCGTTCAGTGCCGGGTCTTCCTAGAGGGTTATGGTGAAGGTGAACTCGGTGTTTGTACTAGTTGTCAACGTGACGGTGTAGGTCCGGCCTGCGACGTACTGGCTGAACAGCCCGAATATTCCCGTGTACGTGCACTCGAAGCAGTCGAGAGATATGAGGATGTTGGCAGAGCTGACACTGTTGACTTGGATGGTTGGCCCTGTCCAGCTTCTGAGGGTCCAGGCGTTTCCCAAAGAGTCTCGTATGGCATATGCCTGCAGGGTGACCGGGGCGTCTCCCGTGTTCTGAAGGTAGAGAGTGAGGTTTGTGGCTGAGGCGAGCGAGTGGCCGGTCAGGCTCAGGCCTTCAACAACCGACGCGGTTACGGTGACTGTTATTGTTTCGGAGTAGTACTTCAGACCGCTAGTGCCTGTGACCGTGATCGTGTAAGTTCCGGACTGCGTGGCTGCTGTCGTTGTGACTTGGAGGGTTGTGGTGGCTGTTCCGTTGGCCGTCAGAAGGACCGGGTTTTGGCCTCCCATGACGGCTATGAACCCGAACGGGACGGTGGCCGTGAGGGTGACGTTTCCGGTGAAACCGTTTAGGCTCGTGAGGACAATGCTTACGGTGCCTGTGGAGCCTGCCATGCTGGTTATGGATGAGGGGTCGGCGTGAATGCCGAAGGTGGCTGGTGAGACCACGTTGACCGAGAGTAGGGTGGAGCTGGAGAAGGTTCTCTTGTGACCTATTCCGGTCCCGGTCACGATGACGTCACGGCTGCCGAGAGTGGCGTCGTCTGGGACGTCTACTGTCAGGAGTGTTGTGGCGGTTCCACCTGCTGTGAGGCTTAGGGTGTTGTTTTGGAAGGTTAGGCCTACTGTGCCTGTGGTGGATATGGCTGATAGGGCTATTTTTCCGGTGAAGCCGTTTATGCTGAACACGGTTACGGTTGAGGGAGCTAAGGCTCCTTGTGGTACCGTGAGGGCTGAAGGGTTGACTGTGAGATGGAAGCTTCCGTTCCCGTTGTTATTTCCGAGTGAGGGTAGGATGGTCAAGCCGGCTGCGTAGCCTGTGCTGGCCGCGGTGAGAACCATTAGAGCGGCCCGTAGTGTTCCATTTGCTAGGAGATGCGTGGGGCATTCCTCCGGCTCGACCTGTAGGGCCATACGGGTGGCTGCCAGTATAGTCGTCGTGTTACTGTTTCAGACGGCTAGGCGGCCTAGACATGTGTCTCGCGTGGCACTTCTTCCAATAGGAGTATAGTGCTGAGTCTGGGTGGTACGGAGCACGGATAGTGTGCTGTTCTTAGCTAGGTCCAAATAGCACGACCTTTCGCGGGGGGATGAAAGATGCCCAGCATGAGTAGCCACCGCCTGGCCATGAGGCGGCAGAGGAAGAAGAACAAGAAGAGGAAAGCCGCGTATTCGAGCCGAAGGCCCAGCAATCCCCGCTGAACCAGTACGGAATCAACATTACGGATTTTCCCACACGGTAAAAGTGTGGGGTAGGTTCTGCTTGGACGAAAAAGAGGATTGTGGTCTGGAGGGGCTGGGTTTCTACATTCCGGCTTTGGACTGGTAGAGCGCGAAGGTGTTTCCGTCGGGGTCCGCGAGAACCGCGAACCATCCCATGTTGGGGATTTCCTGTTTCGCCATCAGGACCTTTGCGCCTAGGCCGGTGGCTTTTGCGAGCGAGTCGTCGACCGACTTGACTAGCATGTAGTTGAGGAATTGCTCTTGTGGGGTGTTGCGCTTGTAGAGGCCTCCTATGGTGTCGTCTGGGCTGGTGGCGTCCTTGTGGCTGATGAGCCAATAGTCCATGCTGGACTTCTGCGTTGCGTTCTGCGTTGCGGCTCCTTCCCACTTGTTGAATTTCCAGCCGAAGAGCTGGCTGTAGAAGCTGGAGATCTTGGCGGGGTCGGTGGCGGGTATCTCGAAGTGTACAAGGGTTCCTTCCTTGGGCTGTGGACGGGTTACTTGGGTTGTTGATTCCATTATTGTTCAGCCATGCGTGAACATGCCAGGCCCCTTTAAACTTCTACTTGCCTGTTCAAGGCCTCGCGTTGTGAGCAGTGTTGGCGGAAACTGTTGACGTGGAGAACCCGTACTTTTTGGGTAATACTACGAGGTTGAAGGTTGTTCTTCCTATCAGTAAGGCGGAAGCTTGGAGGTTGATAGGGACATCGCAGGGCTTGTCGTCTTGGTTTCCCGTCTCGGCCAAGGGACGAATGGCTGTCGGTGAGATGCTGGAGTTCGGCTGGACGAGCGGGCCCGCTGACAGGTTTAGAGTCCTGGACTGGAAGGAGGGTGAGCACTGGGAGATGGAGTGGGTGGCCGGCGGGCCGGGAAGGGTCCGGTACTCCTTGAGAGGGGAGAAGCCGGTTGTTTTCGAGCTTGAGGTGACGTATGATAATACGGAGGAGGGGCGGAAATGGCAGCTGGTGGAGGCTGCGCCCTGGGCGTTCTATCTGGGAAACCTCAAGTCGGCCGCGATGAAGGGTCCTGACTTGAGAACTAGGGACCCGAAGGTCTCGTGGAAGGACGGGTTTCTGGACTAGACCTCTGTTCCGGAAAGGTTATGATTTTACTTGCGCCGGTCCTGAGTCTTCCTGCAGGGCCGCGGGCTCAATGTTTTCTACCCTAGCCAGGTCCTGGCTGAAGGGTTTTAGCTCCATTCCTGAGATTGTGTATCCCTGCTTCCGCATTTTTTTCAGGAGAGCGTTTCCCTTTCCACGCAGCTCTGACATGTTGATGGTGAAGGACTTGAGAATCTGCCGCGATGAGAGGAGGTCTTCTAGCTCTCCTTTGTTGACTAGGCTGAGCGTTTCATCCGCGACGGTTTCGATGAAGCTGTTGTAGAAGTCGACAAGGTCGTTTCCTGCGTCGACCAGGTCATAGTCGAGGAGGTTTCCCGCTCTTCGCACCATCACTCTGACCTTGTGCAGTAGGGAGAAATACCAGAGCTGGAATGTCTTGTATTGTTCTCTGATTTTCTCGACGGTCTCGGCTGCGAGTTCCGGTGTGGTTGTTCGGCTGGAGCCGAAAGATGCGTTGTCTAGGAGACTGATGATTCTGACATCGTCTTGTTTTCTTCCCTGCTGGAAGTTTATTGTGCCGAACTCGTCGAGGAGCACTTCGAGCTCAACGAGTAATTCCCGTACCCTCTGCTGTGACTTTCCTACATAGTTGAACCATCCCCATGAAGCGGAGAGGATTATGATGATTGGTGCTGTGTAGTGGAAGGAGAAGACTCTGTAGATTGAGAGGAATAGCAGGGCGGGCTGTGGTAGTAGTAGGCCTAGCTCTACTAGGGCGAGGTTCTGGGTGAGGGTTCTCGTCTCGGAAGCACCTCTCAGGCCATACTACTTGTAGCGGCGTGAGAGGGGGAGGACGAGCTGTAGTAGGATTCCGACGGTTACGAGCCCCCATCCTGTCTGTACTAGTGCTGTTGTGGTGCCGAAGAATTCGGGGAGGATGAGTAGGAAGCCTGTGGCGAGGGCTAGGCAGGGAGAGGATGATATTAGGAACTTTAGGGAAGCCATGATCGTCCCGTGTGTTACTGGGCTGTTCAGTCAGAGGGGGATTCCTTGATAGAAAACCGCTTAGTAACCGGTCCTAGTCCGATAGAGGTCCAGCGCTCGTTCCCATGAGCGTTTAGCCGACTCGGATGAGGTCGTTCTGGGGCGTGGACAGTTCCCGATAGCCGCTTGGTGTGACTAGGACGTCTTGTTCCAGGTTGCAGGTGCCGTGCCTGGTGGTGACTGAGGGTTCGATGGTGAAGACCATGTCTTTCTGGACGGGCTTTTCGACCTGTTTGCCGTACCTGCTGGGCCACTTGGGCCCGAGTAGTGGGCCGATTTCATGGGTGCTCCGGCCCAGGACGTGGCCTAGGGCGTGCTTGTATTCGGAGTAGCCTCGCTTCGTGATGTGTCTTCTTGCGGCCTGGTCGACCTTGCAGCCTGGGATTCCTGGTCTGAGGAGTTGGAGGGCGGCCGCGTTGGCAGAGCGCGCTGTTTCGAACATGCGCGTTACGCCGCGGGGAATGTTTCCGGAACCGACATAGTAGTTTCTCTGGATGTCGCTGCAGTAGCCCTGGTAGCTGACTCCGA
>Ga0209321_10003523_pt1 | contig 10468 bp, 11 predicted proteins | sample Rifsed16ft4_FD_184012 | JGI IMG/M metagenome (GOLD analysis project Ga0209321, IMG submission 184012) | Soil microbial communities from Rifle, Colorado, USA - sediment 16ft 4 - CSP-I_5_4 (version 2) | ecosystem: Environmental > Terrestrial > Deep subsurface > Rock core/Sediment | place: Rifle... | reverse complement strand
ATCATTCATCCTCCCCCATCTCCCCTTCACTCCAGCCCGTCCTCAACGACAGTGTCAGCATATAGTCTTACAGAAATCTCACGCGACCGTTTTTCCTCTTTTGCTTGCATTCAATATAGTGATGCCTATTATTTCTCCTTTTTCATAACGAATTATCACATCATCGTCGGTCATTTCACTGTCATCTGCATGACTTGGCTTTTTGAAGTTAAGATAAAGGACATCCGCCTCTTCATCATAGCTGTACCATATGTTCTTGTAAGGTATGTTTATCAGGTTCGGAATGATGCTTAATACCTTGTTTATCTCTAAAGTGGCCATAATCTGACCCTCCTTTCAAACTGTTTTTTCTTGCTTGTAATAAAGGCTGTTATTACAAATCCGTCTTCATTGCTGACTTCTCTATATATTACGGCAATTGATGTACCAGTATTTAAAGTCCTTAATGCAATACACTCACCAGATTTGCCAGCATAGACAGCATCAGGCGCTGAAATCGTCTCGAGTGCATCGTAATAGTATCCTGCCATTTCAGAATGCTCCTCAGTTATGTGAAGCCATCTTTCTTCCGTCATACGAATTGGAACTCTATTGACGGATAATATTGTTTTCATAAAAATCCCCTAACTGCCCTGGCGTCGCCTTCCAGTGGTTTGTTGCTTGTTAGCCATATTTCGGTTTTTTCAATTCTCATTCATTTCCCTTCACTCCATTCTGTCCATACACGACCAGATGCCAAACCACAGACTATTAGACATACAGATGACAGAATACAGATATTCAGATAACAGAATTTCATGCATCATTTTCATAACTCATTCAACTCTTTAACTCATTGTTATATCTTTATTTTCTTTAAAACAATCTCTTTCACTTTCAAAGCCGTCTCATAAACTTGTCTTGATTCTTCCAGTGTAGGCTCATAAAATAAGTCAGGATATCTGACCTCAACTCCGTAGCGGGTTATTTCGTGAAATTCATCCTCAAGGTCTTCTAATTCAGTGATGTATCCGGCAATCGAGGTTAAAAGATTAACAAGGTCATGTGTTTTGGTGATATGCTCACCGAAATAAATTAAAGCACCTTTTATGTATTTCTCTATTGCCTGCTGGGCATGGAAGCAAATCGTGTCTGTCGGCGGGTCTTCGCTCTTGAGGTTGTTTTCTATTGATTTCAGGTCATTGTCAGCTTTTTTGAACCATAGTTTTACGATTGCTGGTCTTTCATTATCCATAAATCACCTTTCCATGATGAAAAGCTTCATATAAAATAGTTCCTGCAATGTCTTTTAACCTTTCAGATTCTGCTTTTGTAAATGCAAAAATATCCAGTGCAAAATTCCTTTTCGGAAAAAGTCTGCTCAAAAAAAGATTTCTCTTGTGAGGATTTAAATCCGTATCCCATATAACAACTAAATCTATATCGCTTTCTTCGGTTCCCTCGCCTCTGGCATGAGAGCCAAAGAATATTATTTTTTCGGGCGAAACAGCCTTTACAATCTTATTTATTATTTCCTCAAGTCTTTTTTCTATCATTATTTTTTAGCCCACATTATGGTTGGTACTATTATATAACGATTTAGCATCATAGAGCATTATTTTTGTTCTAATCATTCATACCCCTTCACTCCAGCCCGTCCTCAACGACAGTGTTAAGTGTCAGTGGTCCGTGTCAGCGGTCTTTATTCTAATCCAAAATAATTTCTGATAACCTTTCTCCTGTTATTTTCTTCATATAGGAATCCCTTTTTGTATAATCTGTTTTATAAAGAAATCTCCTAATTTAACCCTCTCTTCAACTTGTTGTGGTGTTCTTACAATAACATCTATTGGGATTGACTCTTTAAGTTCTCTACGAATTAAAAATGCCTGTTTCCTCACAGGAATGTTTGTATCCATTATTATAAGGAGGTCAAGGTCACTACTTCTTTTAGGAATGCCATAGGCATAGGAGCCGAAAAGAATTATTTTTTGAGGATTGAATTTTTCTTTGATTTTTTTCGCTAATAATCGTATTTGTAAATTGTCTGCATATTTTTTAATATTCTCCGTCATAAGCCAGCCTCCATAATCCCTAATACAATGTTGTACTTCAATTCCACCTCATAGCCGAGATCAAATACCTCTTCTTCTATAGAATTGTTCAGCTCAAAACGAAGGAGAACAAGCAGGTCAATATCGGAATCCATACCATAATCTCCACGAGCTACTGAGCCAAAAAGATAAATTTCTGTTTCCGCTCCAAATTTATAAATTAGTCTTTTTTAAAACTCGCTAATTGCGGTTTTAATATCTCCTTTTATCATATACGAACCCCTCTCTGGCGATAAACTCTTCTTTATTCTTTGTTTTCATCATATCACTAAAATAGTGTTTTTGCAACGGGTTATGGAGTTTATCGGCTTCCAACGGCTTCTCACATGTTATCTATATTTCTGTCTTCGCAATATATATTCAAAAAAATACCGTGGAACCATACCTTATACTTTCTTTACCGATGTCTTTGTAATTCTTAGTCGAACAAGTGCAGTAATAAGATTCCCCGCCCAACGGTATACATTACGTTCTTTAATAATTTGACGCAGTCGTTTCATTCGCTCAATTCTTTCAGAAGGTTCCATTGTAATCGCAACATGAATTGCATCTGCCATACTTTCTATATCGTAAGGATTTATAACGATTGCATCGTGTAGCTCTCGCGATGCGCCTGTAAATTGGCTAAGAATCAATACACCATCCTCATCTTCACGAGAAGCAACAAACTCTTTAGCAACTAAATTCATCCCATCATGCAATGATGTAACCATACAAAGGTCTGCTGCTTTGTAAAAACGATTGATTGTTTCATGAGTGTGATGAGCTTTTAGAAAAACGATAGGTTTCCATCCCTTGGTTTGAAAACCCCAGTTAATCTTGTCCGCTGTTCCTTCCACTTCGGCTATCAAATCATGATATTGTTTAATATGGGTTCTGCTTGGTGCCCCAAGTTCTATAAAGGTGAATTGCCCTATAAAGTCGGGATATTTCTGAAAAAATCGTTCTACTGCCCTAAATCGTTCTATAATACCCTTGGTATAGTCAATCCGATCTACCCCTACACCAACAAATTTTGAATTAATATCTAACTCCTTAAGTAAAATGTCTCTCTGAGATCTTATAGATTGGATATCTATACCCTCTTCATCTAATGTAGATTTAATAGAACTCGGAGAAACAACACTGATAGGAAATGGTTTTACAAATGTAAGCTGATTATATCGCTCTATAGAAAATTCATCCCAATTTATCCTTGATTCCAAAAATCTATCAACTGTTTCCAGAAAATTATTACAATGGAATTGGGTATGAAAACCGACAATGTCAGCACCTAAAATACCCAATAGGATTTCTTCCTTCCATGGACAGATTCCAAAAGCCTCGGGATTTGGCCATGGAATATGCCAGAATATTGCAACCTTAGCATCTGGACGCTTTGATTTAATGAGTAGCGGAAGAAGGGAAAAGTGATAATCCTGTATCAGTACCAAAGGAGATTCTTCCTCACTTATTTCATTAAGTAGTGCAGTAGCGAACTTCTCATTAACATTTTGGTAATGAATCCAATCATTCAAACGAAAATTAGGGCGCGTGTAAGTGATATGACACAGTGGCCAAATACCTTCATTGGAAAAGCCATAATAATAACCTTCCTCTTCCTCCTTTGTAAGCCAAACCCGTTTAAGGGTATAAAGAGGTTCTTCAGGTGGAACACGGAATCTGCCATTATTGTCTGATATCTCCATATCTGCATCTCCGCTCCCATGGGCAATCCAAACCCCGCCACATGTCCTCATTATTGGGTCTAACGCAGTTACTAAACCACCAGCGGGCATAATACATTCTACTTTACGCCCTTGTTTCGTATGCATATAGGGTTCACGATTAGAAACCACAAATAGATTATTCCCTCCCAGCTCAAGACGCACATATTCTCTTAATCGTTCTCTCGTCCAAAGAGATTCTGCTGATATTCGTAACCGTGCCTCTTCTTCTGCTGCAGCTCTAGCTAAGGCAAGACTCTTAGCTAAATGGGTTACCTCAATTGCTAAAGGACCAATAATATCTCCTCTGGGAAGATACATTGGCTTATCTATTTTACCCATCCGCATTCCTTTCAGCCATTCAGCGATCTGAGCAATAGGACCAGTAATGCTCCAGCGAACAACGATTATAGTAGTAAGTATAATTAAAATTGAAAGAATGAGAAGACGCATAAAATTATGACGCCAGATTCCCTTAAGCCTTGTATCAATATATGAGGCATCATTAATGAGTAACAAAACACCTACAATTTCTCCATCTTCATCTACTGGGGTTGTATAAAGATGCACCTTTTTCCCAATAAGCATTTTGAAATCGGAAGTATATTTGTTCTCTGATATAGATTTTGTAACTTGAGGTATGGGTTGTTGAAGCTCTGATGAAAAGTCAGGGTTAGAGGCAAGGAGAATACCCCCTTTATCATAAATAGCTGCTCCCATGAGTTTCTTACGTTTACAGAATCGCTCCACAATGCGATTTAATTTGGTGGATGACTGGGGACGCAAAAGTCCTTTTACAGATTCTTGCAAATTCTCGGCAAGAATCATATCTCTCATCTTCAATTCTTCAGCAAGTCGCTCTTTTTCGTTGTGAACCTGTATGAACGAGAAAATGGATGCTACTAGTGTAGTTACTAATATGAGAGAAATAATTAGACGAACAGTAATTTTCATATTGGACCCCTTTTCTAATATTAGAAAATTTAACTCTATCATACGTAGAGGCGCATTACAATACCCCCCTCTTGATTTTTTTCAATTATATATGTATAATTTTGTCAAATTTAATTATTGATTGCTTATATGCCCACTGATCAGAAAAACTGGTATATTCATAAGGAGAAGGAGCGGAAGACCTACGGCCCCTATTCCCTGAGCGAGTTAAAACAACTTATTGAATCCGGCCATGTTGAAGGGCTTGACAAGGCGGCACAAAAGGGCGGGACATGGCAGGCCGCCTATTCTGTGCCCGAACTCTCCCAATTGTTTGTTCACCGTAAACCGAAGACTACCCCCCTGCCCCAGACAAATACAACGGGTTCAATGGCATTTTCAGAATCTGAGAAGAAAGCAGTTTTTGACGTGGAGAAATACAAAAAGCCGGTTGGTATTGCGGTTGGGGCTGTTTTTATTTTATTGTTCTTTGTGTTCGTATTTACCAGGCCGCAGGTATTAGGATTTTTAAAGAACATTTTAGGGAAAAAGTCCCAGGAAATACAGATTGCAGATGTGCCATTAACCGGAACTCCTGAAGAACATGTGATAAAGGCAAGGGCATTTGCGAAGTCCAGGGATCCGCAGGGATTCGCCAGCGCTGAAAATGAATATAAATTGGCGCTGCGGCTTAATGGCTCTTATGAACCGGCATTAACCGGGCTTGCCTGGCTATATTATGAATGGGCGGGCATTGAAAAAAACCCGGCGCGGCTTCAGGATGCAATAAAATTTGCCGACGAGACGATTAAGATCAATCCCAGAAATGCTGATGCGTACACTGTTTTTGCCTTTACATACAATGAACTGAATAAGTCGGAGGAATCGTTGAAAAACGCAGAGATTGCTTACAGCATTCGGCAGGATGACTGGCGGATAACATACCTCATCGCAAATTTTTATATTCGGGACACGGCCAGGAGAACGGAGTCCGAAGAATTCTTTGAGAAAACAGTGAAAATTAATCCCGAACAGTTTGAGTCGCACAAGCAACTGGTGGTTATGTATGAAGGGGACAAGCGATATGAAGACACCGTGGTTCATCTTGAGAAATTGGCGCAATTAAAGCCAACGGAGGCAGGTTTTTTCTACTCCCTTGGACTCAATTATGCTCGCATTGAGCGCATAAAGAACGCTGTGGAGGCGTACAAAAAATGCATCGGACTTTTGCCAGACCACCTGGATGCGCGGATAAATCTTTCCAGGCTGCTTTTTGAAAAGGTTGAGGACTATGACGATGCAATGAAAAATATAGAGACCCTTCTCTCGGGATACGCTAAACAGCTTTCTGACTTTGACAGGAAGTTTTTTTCTGTTGCCCTTGGAAGAATCTATCTTGCCAAAGAGAGGTTTGACGATGCCATAAAGGCATTTCAGGATGTCCTGAATGCTGACAAGGATCACATAGAGGCGCATTTTTACCTCGGCGATGCCTATTTTGCAAAAGGGATATTCCATGATGCGGAAAGAGAGTATAGGGAGGTTCTGCGGCTCAGCCCCAACTCTGCCGCAGTCCGTCTCAGCCTTGCGCGGGTTATGGATAATCTTGCCCGACGGGATCTGGCAATAGATGAATTAAACACGGTTCTTAAGATTGACCCCTCTTTTGCCGAGGCGCATTACCTGCTCGGCGTCTATAGGGACAAGGACGGCTACTATTATGAGGCAATGGATTTTTACAAAAACGCAATAAAGCACAAACCGGACTATATTGAAGCCCACTATGCCCTTGCGCAGGATGCGTTGAAATTGGGCGAGACCAAGCTTGCAATAAATGAATTTACGGCAGTAAAAGAGATTGACTCAAATTATGAAGATGTTTTGTATTACCTTGCTGAAGCATATTTCGCCGATGGCAATGTGAAATCTGCGGTAAGGGAATACAAGCAATACAAGCGTGATAATCCAAAAGGTAGATTTAAGGACGTGGTTGAGAAAAAACTCAGACATTACAGGTAAAAAGACGCGCACTTTATAACCTGACATTTAATTTTAACGTGTCAAATTATAATTCACTGCGCAAATAAATCAATCAGGATGTCCGGATTGATTTAAAATAAAAAGATATTTTTTAAGCGGGTTTTATGTTAAAATTTTCAAAAATTTAACCCGGGAGGACCTATGGTTTTCAGGCAAGAACTTTTTAAAGATAAGGTTGTCATAGTCACGGGCGGAGGGACCGGTATTGGTAGGGTAATAGCGGAGGAATTCGGTCGGCTTGGGGCAACACTCGTGATATGCAGCAGAAAAAAGGAGAATTTTGCTCCTGCTGTTGAGAAGTTCAGCAAGAATGGTATGGTGTGCATAGGAATTAAATGCGATATAAGGGAGATCGGCGATATTGAATCCATGGTTGACAAAACTTTAGCCAATTTTAAAGGAATTGATATCCTTGTTAATAATGCCGGCGGGCAATTCCCCTCTCCTGCGGAGAACATTTCGCCCAAGGGCTGGGCTGCTGTTATAAACAACAATCTGAATGGCACTTTCAATGTGACTCTCGCGGTGGCAAATCGCTGGATGATTCCACAGCGGAACGGGGTGATTATAAACATTGTTGCTAATATGTGGCGCGGGTTTCCAGGGTTAGCGCATACCGGAGCGGCCCGGGCAGGAGTGGTTAATCTTACCCAAACCCTTGCCGTGGAATGGGCGAGGCACAGGATAAGGGTTAATGCGGTTGCTCCGGGAACAATAGCGACAGAGGGGCTCCGTGTTTATCCGCGGGAGATTGTGGAGATGCAGAGGAATGCTATCCCGTTCAGGCGGTTTGGCAAACCAGAAGAAATTGCCCAGTCAGTGCTTTTTTTATCGTCTCCGGCTGCAGAGTATATAACAGGCGCGACCCTGCGCGTTGACGGCGGTGAGAGCCTGTGGGGAAGCAACTGGCAGATACCGGACGATGAAGATGCCAAGATGGAATCGGAACGGATACTGGACAGCATTCTGAACAAAGAGCAATAACATACTGTTTGCATATCGTTATAAATAATGTAAGTCAATCTTATAAATGTCTTACATTTGTGGTATCTATTGAAACAAACAAAATTTGGGGTGAAACCTGAGTTTGGATACGCAGTAGAGATATGGTATTACCATTTGGGATCCGTTACTATCGCCCCCGAGGCAACACCTTACAATATTTATATCGATCAGAAAAAAGTTGACAAAACAAAAAATGTTGGATAAAATCATTAACGATAGAGGAGGTGTCATATGGAGATAACGATTTCTTCAAAGTTTCAGATTGTAATACCCAAACAAGTTAGACGGGATCTGGGGCTTATAAAGGGGCAGAAACTCCAGGTACTTATTAGAAATGGAATTATCTCCCTTATCCCGGACAGGCCTTTCCAGGATTTGAGGGGAGTGCTTGCTGGCATGGATCTTAAAGGGTTAAGGGAGGAGGGTAGGATATAAGGAGGGCTCAATGGTTATAGTAGATTCAAGCGGCTGGATTGAATACTTCAGAAACGGCATGCTCGCGGAACGATTTGAAAAATATCTTGCTGATCTTGCAAAAGTGGTTGTGCCAACAGTGATTATCTACGAGGTATACAAGAAGATCAAGAAGGAAAAGGGCGAAGATCAGGCAGTGCAGATAGTCGGACAAATGCTTAAGGGTAAAGTGGTGACCGCGGATGCTGAACTGATGGTTCTTGCGGGAGATCTTGGTATAAAGCATGCTATTCCAATGGTTGATGCCATTGTGTATGCTACCTCCGTAAGGGAGAAATGCCCTGTTGTAAGTTCAGATCCCCATCTGGAGAAATTGGAGAATGTAGTTTATGTAAATCCGGATAAATACAAGCATACGCCGGGAGTAGGTTGAAATGCTTACGTCTGCACGTAGTGCTTTGCGAACGGGGAATATGCATACATCGGGAGTTTATTCAGGTGCTTGCTGATGTTGTGGTAATCCTGCCGATTGAGGGCGTTTTTACCTATTCCGTTCCTGAGGAGTTAACGCACAGGGATCTCAGAGGATGTATGGTCATGGTGCCCTTTGGGAGGAGAAGAATCAGCGGTATTGTTATTGGCACAAAACCGGACCAGGCTGAGGGGGTTGTTTTAGAAAATATAAAGACTATTGAATCCCTTCTTGATGACGAGCCGGTATTTGATGCCGGGATGATCGACTTTTTAAAATGGGTATCCGATTATTATATTTACCCCTTGGGGAAGGTCATGGAAATTGCTCTGCCGCCCAGATCTGCGAGTTTTTCCGTGAAGCGCCTCAGCCTTACGCCGGAAGGGGAAAAGGCATTGGAAAATGCTGAAGCCGGGACTCAGGATAAAAAGGCTTTGGAATGTGCTCAAAGGAAGGTCTCTCTCCGTTACGCAACAGGGGCTGCTGGAATAAAAGAGTCCGTGATAAAGGCTCTGCAGAAGAAGGGGTTGGTTGAAATTAACGAAAAATTGTCAGTTAAACAAGCAAAACAGCGTATGGAAAAATGGATAAAATTGAATCCCAACAGGATTGCGGAATTTCAGGTTTTTGTTAAAGATTTTAAAAAAGGGGCAGGAAAGTTGTTGGAATTTTTAATGGAGCACAACGAGGTTGAAGCAGGCGCACTAAGGAAAAGATTACCTGGCGCGGGCCGGATGCTGCAGGGCTTGCTGAAAAAGGGCTTTATAGAAGAGATTGCAAAAACGCGCAGGCGCGTGCCTGAAGAGGGTATCTTTCCCGATGGCAGGGAGCATATTGATTTGAACGAACACCAGCAATCTGCACTTGAGACGATTTCAAGCAGTATAAAGCAGCGGGAATTCGGGGCCTTTCTGCTTTATGGTGTAACTGGCAGCGGCAAGACAGAGATATATTTCAGGGCAATTGATGAGGTGTTGAAACATCGGAGAGGGGCAATCTATCTTGTTCCTGAAATATCCCTTACCCCGCAATTAATCAGCTGGCTCCGTGCCAGATTTGGGGATACCGTTGCAGTACTGCACAGCGGGCTTAGTTTCGGAGAGAGGCACGATGAATGGCAGCGGTTGAGGGCCGGCAAGGCGCAGATTGTTATCGGGGCGCGCTCGGCGGTGTTTGCGCCGCTTAGGGACGCGGGGCTGATCATTGTTGACGAAGAGCATGATTCGTCCTACAAACAAGAGGATAAACTCAGGTATAATGCCAGGGATATCGCCATGGAAAGGGCGAGGCAGAACAATGCGTGCCTTATTCTTGGTTCCGCAACCCCATCGGTGGAGTCGTTTTATAATGCTATAAAGGAGAAGGTGTCCCGTCTTTTAACCCTGCCGGAGAGAGTGGAGAAGAAGTCCCTGCCTTCTGTGGAAATTGTAAATGTGAGAGGGATAAAAAGAGAGATCATTTCCGACAGACTAAAAACAGCGATCTCTGAGACCCTCAGTGCAGGCGAGCAGGCAATCTTGTTTCTGAACAGGCGTGGATTTGCCCCTTTTGTCCTGTGCACGGATTGCGGATATAATTTTATTTGTCCCAATTGCAATGTCTCAATGGTATATCATTCCCAGAACCATTATATAAGGTGCCACTATTGCAACTATACGCTTGGTATGCCAGAAGCCTGCCCCCAGTGCAGGGGGGTAAGACTTAGAAATTTTGGCTGGGGCACGGAACAGGTGGAGGAGGCAGTGAGAAAACTCTTTCCTTCAGCCAGGACTCTCAGGCTTGACAGGGATACCACCCTGCGTAAG
>Ga0209321_10003515_pt1 | contig 10484 bp, 8 predicted proteins | sample Rifsed16ft4_FD_184012 | JGI IMG/M metagenome (GOLD analysis project Ga0209321, IMG submission 184012) | Soil microbial communities from Rifle, Colorado, USA - sediment 16ft 4 - CSP-I_5_4 (version 2) | ecosystem: Environmental > Terrestrial > Deep subsurface > Rock core/Sediment | place: Rifle... | reverse complement strand
TCTTCGGCCGCCGCGGTCGGACCCTCCACTCTGAGCAGATACTTCTCGTCCAGTGCGCTCCCCACGCCGAGGCGATGCCGACCCGCCTTCTTGACCTGGAAGTAGGTCGGGGGAAGATCGGGATTCTGCTCGTGTATCGCCTCGGCGAACGGACGGATCAACCGCTGAACCGGCGTAGGCGGAAGCCGCTCCGGATCCATGAGAGCGTCCGCCCAGGCCAGGAGAGGCCGACGATCGGAACCGAACTGGGCGCGGATGCGGTCCACGACCCGCGGCTGGGGCGCTATGGTTTCTGGATCTTCGAGAGCCGCTCGATAACCCCTGAGAAACTCTTCGACCAGGAAGGTCTTTTCGTCGGACCACCTTTTCTCGTCCGCCACCAGCTCGATCGAGACACCGACACGAACGAGATCGAGAATGGCCGGACCGGTAGACGCATCGTCGAAATCCGTGAGCCCGCGTCCGGACTCTGTCACCGAATATTGCTCGACGTGGCCATCACCGTGCAGATTTACTTTCGGCATAGCGGCGAGATCGTCGGCGAACCGAACGCAAAGGGACTGAGCAAACCGTTGATTGATGAAACGAAAGTATCCATACGGCGAGGCAAGGATACGCTCGAGAAGCTCCGGATTCTCGTGGAAAGCATAGGAGCCGATGGAAACGTAGAGTCCCAGGGGCCGGCTTGTTTCGTGACGCGAAGAGCACCGTGCCCCGGCAAGGGTGAGGACCGCCAGGGCGGTGAGAATTCCCCCCCGAGTGCTGGGCATGGAAAAGGAGTCTGCCTTAGGAAGATCTCGCCGTCAACTCATCGGCCAACCGTCCTCTCCGATAGTGAAAATATCCTTGTCCTGACTTAAGATGGCGCTGCGGGACCGTGTATGAACTCTCGGGATCGTCGTCTGGGAATGGATCGCCCCATCTCTCGCCGCGACTTCCTCAACGGCGTCCGCATCGCCGCAACGGGCGCACTGGTCGGTTCCCCGGAATGGCTTGCGGCGCTCGGGGCACTCGCCGCGCAGGAAAGCACCGACTATTACCCCCCGGCTCTCACCGGGCTTCGCGGTAGCCACGACGGCTCCTGGGAGACGGCCCACCAACTAGGAGACGGAAAGGTTTGGGAAGACGCCGCCGAGGTCGATGACCAGACCTACGATCTGATCGTGGCCGGTGGCGGCATCAGTGGGCTTGCCGCCGCATACTTCTTCAGAAAAACCGCCGGACCAGGTGCACGGATACTCATTCTCGACAATCACGACGATTTCGGAGGTCATGCCAAGAGGAATGAGTTCCGCTCCCAGAAGCGTCTGCTCATCGGCTATGGTGGAGCTCAGTCCATCGACTCGCCATCCACTTACAGCCCGGAAACCATCGGGCTGCTCAGAGAGCTGGCCGTCGATCTCCAGCGTTTCCACACCGCCTTCGACAAGGAGCTTTACTCTTCGCTCAACCTCACGGAAGGAGTCTTCTTCGATAAGGAGACTTTTGGTGTCGACAAGCTGGTGGCGGGATACCGCCAGACACCCTGGGCCGAGTTTGCCGCCCGGACGCCCCTCTCCGAGTCGGCACAGAAAGACTTGGCGCGACTCTTCGAGGAAAAGAAGGACTATCTAACCGGCCTGTCTTCCGATGAGAAGAAGTCACGCCTCGCGGAAATCAGCTACGCCGACTATTTGAAAGACTACCTTCGAGTGGATCCTCAGGTGATCACGTTCTTTCAGGCCAGCACCCATGGACTCTTCGCCACCGGGATCGAAGCCGTTCCGGCGCTCGATTGTTGGGGACTGGACTACCCAGGCTTCCAGGGCTTGCGCCTCGATGACCAACCCCATCCGGCCATGGGGATGACCTCCAAGATCAACACGACGTCCGAGCCCTATATCTTCCATTTCCCGGATGGCAACGCGTCGATCGCTCGACTGCTGGTCCGATCCTTGATTCCGGGCTCCATTCCTGGACGAGACATGGAGGACATCGTCACCGCCAGGGCGGACTATAGCCAAATGGATCGAAAAGAAGCGCCGGTGCGCTTACGCCTCAGCAGCACCGTGGTTAGGGTTAGGCATCGCGGCGACCCAGATACTGCGCGAGAGGTCGAGGTGACTTACGTCCGAAACGGCAAGGCCTTCTTGGCGCGGGGCCGGTTCAGCGTCCTGGCCTGCTGGCATGAAATGATCCCACTTCTTTGCCCCGAGCTTCCCGAGTCGCAGAAACGGGCCTTGACCTATGCGGTGAAGGTTCCCCTGGTCTACACAAATGTCCAGCTTCGCGATTGGAAGGCTTTCGTCGAGCTCGGAGTCGAAAGCGTTTATTGTCCAGGAGGCTATCATTATCGCGCCAGCCTCGATTTCCCCGTCAGCATGGGCGACTATCATCACCCTGCAAAACCGGAGGAGCCGATACTCGTCCACATGGTGAAGACTCCTTGCCAGCCTGGCCTTCCCGCCCGAGAGCAGCACATCGCCGGCCGCTACGAGCTCTTGGCCACTACCTTCGAGACTTTCGAGCGCCAGATCCGAGACCAGCTTGGAAGGATGCTCTCCGGCGGTGGTTTCGACCCGGCGCGTGACATCGAGGCCATCACCGTCAACCGCTGGCCACACGGTTATGCCTACGAGTACAACTCGCTCTTCGATCCCGTGTGGAACGAGGGCGAGGCACCCTGTGTTCGAGCCCGGCAGCCCTTTGGGCGGATCGTGATCGCCAACTCGGACGCGGCTGCCTATGCCTATACCAACGCCGCCATCGACCAGGCGTATCGGGCCGTTGAGGAGATTACCGCCACCAAATAGTTAGGCACAAGGAGACTAAAGAGATGAAGCCAACGTCTGCCTTCTTACTTCTTGCATTTCTCTCCGTCGCCGCCTCGGCCGGCCAAGAAGAGAACATCGAGAAAGAGATTCGCGAGCTGGTGCTGAAGTTCAATGCGGATTACGAAGAGAACAACCTGGAAGCCTATTTTGCTCACTATGCTGACGATCTGACCCAGTGGTGGCCGGAAGGCAGGGTGTCTCTCGCCCAGTACAAAAAGCAGTGGCAGGAGCTCATCGAGAATGGCGGTAGGGTCGAGCAGAACGTCGTTTCCGACCTGCGGGTGCAGGTAGGGCCGAGCGGCGACACGGCCATCGCCAGCTATAAGGTCGATGTGGTGACTCGCACGCCCGATGGTAAGAGAAGCAAAGAGTCGGCCATGGAGACGGACGTTTGGTTCAAACGAAACGGGAAATGGCAGATCGTGCATCTCCACTACAACCCGAGACCGGCGGACGAAAACTAGAAAACCCGACGCAGCATGAACGAGACCGACAAATTATTGGGAATGAACCGGCCCATTACTCGGAGGGACTTCCTGCAGGGAGTGGCCCTGAGCCTGGCCGCGTCCCGGCTGGCGCGAGCCCAGGGCCGAACTGGCCACGAACCGCCACGAATGCACGGTCTCCGCGGGCAAGATTTCGCCTCGACCGAGCTCGGCCACCGCATTCGGGATGGGGAGACGGAGCCTTCGACCGCTTCCGTGGACACCGGCGAGGAATACGACCTGGTCGTCATCGGCGCGGGAATCGCCGGTCTCGCCTCGGCCTTCGTCTACCACCAAGAGAAGAAAGGGGCGGCACGCATCCTCCTCCTCGACAATCACGACGACTTCGGAGGCCACGCACGGCGCAACACCTTCGAGTGGGAAGGAACGACTTTGATCGGACCGGGAGGGACATTCGCCCTCGAGGAGCCCGAGGCCTCCCCCCCGGAAGCCATGGCCATCCTCAAGAGCCTCGGCATCGACATCGATCGCCTGGAAGCCTATCGGGACCGAAGCGTCCTGGAACGCTTTCAGCTATCTCAGGCCGTCTTCTTCGACCCCAGGAGTTATCCCGGGGCTCGCGCCACCTGGGTCAACAAGTTCTATCAAATCCCGCACCATCAGTTTTTCTCGCGGGCTCCCATCCCCGACCAGGCGAAGCAAGAGCTCGTCGAGCTCTACACGACCCGCCGGCGCTATCTTCCCGACGTAACCAACGTCGAGGACACGCTGGCAGGGATGACCTGGGAGAGTTTCATACGGGACATCATGGGATTGGGCGACCATGCCGTTCGATTCGCCAATCTCTACGCGACGGACTTGGTCGGCCTGGGATGCGATGCCGTTTCGGCTTTAGAGGGTTACCAGAACGGCCCGGGATTCCATGGCATGGGAGGCACCGGCTTTTACGAGAAGGACGGAATCCTCGTCTATTCCTATGAGCCGGTTCACCGTTACCCGGATGGAAACCACACCATCGCCCGTCACCTGCTGAGGAAGATCTTGCCCCCCGCCGTTCCGGGACCCGACACCATGGAGGGGGTCTTCAATAGCCCGGTCAACTACGACCAGTTCGATCGTCCGGAACATCGGGTTCGATTGCGGCTGCGTTCTTTGGCGATTCGCATAGAGCATGCGGGAGCACTCGACAAGGCGCAAAGAGTCGTGGTCTCCTACCTCCAACCGGGAGGACGCGTTCATCGCGTGGCGGCGCGGGGCGTAGTAATCGCCGCGTGGGGAATGGTGGCCAAGCACATCGTTCCCGAGCTTCCGGCGGAGCAGCGGAAGGCGCTCGAGGACTACCGCTACTGTTCGGCGGTCTACATCAACGTGCTCCTCAGACACTGGCGCCCGATTGCCGAGATCGGTGCCTCCGAGATGTTCTGGCCGGACGGTTACTGCACCTGGATGCAGATCTCCGATCCCTTGCGGGTGGGAGAGTATGATCCCGAGTACCATCCCGACCGGCCCACGCTCCTGTCCATGTACAAATACATCTACAAACCGGGCCTCCCGCCGACCGATCAGATGAAGCTCGGGCGCTACGAGCTGGAGAACAAACCGTTCGAAGAATACGAGCGGGAGATCAGGTCGGAGCTGAACCATGCGCTCGGTCCGTGGGGATTCGACGCCGCCGAGGACATCCTCGCCATCACCGTCAATCGTTGGGGACACGGGTACAACTTCTTCCCCCACCAACCAGGGAAGACCCCCGTTTACCAGCTCGGTCGCGCCCGCGTGGGACGGATTTCCTTCGCCGGAGCCGACGCGGGAGGAACCCCCTGGACTCAGGCGGCGATGGAGCAAGCGCATCGAGCCGCCCACGAGCAGCTCGCCCTTTCTTAGGTCCGGATCCAAACATCTCGGCTTTGAATCATTGGACCGACACCGCCGCCGCATGACGAGATGGTAAGCACAGAAGCTTGAGCTTCCGCGCAATGCTGTATATAATACAGCAACGGGAGACCCATTATGGCGGTTCGCCTGAATATCACGATGGATGAAGACCTCTACAAGCGGTTGAAAAAGGAGTTGCCTGCCAAACGCATAAGCTCGTTCATCAACCAGGCGGTTCGCGCCCGCCTGTATCCTGACAAACGGGCCTTGGACGCGGCCTACAAGGCGGCCAGCCGGGAGCCCTGGCGGTCCGCGCTCACCGAGGACTGGGAAGCGACCGATCTCGAGGATTGGCCCACGTGAAGCGAGCCCCGCGGAGGGGAGATGTGTTTTGGGTGGCCCTCGACCCGTCCCTGGGCACAGAGATCAAAAAGACGCGGCCCGCGGTGGTCGTTTCCAACAATTCTTGCAACTCCTATGGGGCGCGTGTTATCGTTCTGCCGATCACCAGCAACGTCGGCTCCCTCTATCCGGGCGAAGCCCGCGTGACGGTACATGGAAAGCCCGCCCGGGCCCTCGGCGATCAGATCCGTTCCATTGACAAGGCGCGACTCCGTTCCAGGCTAGGACGGCTGACCGACGACGAGCTTGCAGACGTTGACCAGGCCCTGCGGATTACACTAGCCCTTCAGCCGCACTAACTATCAGCGAGTGCTCGAGCTGAACGAGCGGTTCGACAAACTCGAGCTCGGTCTTGTGGATGCTTGACGTCCGCTCTCCCGCCCGCTAAGTTCACACCGGGATAGCCAACGATGTTCCTCCGCGCCTGGATGCTCCTATGTGCCATCGCCGTCGCCGTGTCAACGGCGGAGGCCCAGGCCGAAAAGCCCCGCGCCCGCGACCTGGGTGTGCCGTTCGAAGGCACTCCCGGACCGCAAAACGCCATCACCGATGTCGCCGGGGTCGAGGTAGGGCACACGACGCTCGTTTCGGGCGACGCGGTCCGAACCGGAGTCACGGTCGTGCTCCCGGAGGGGAAGCGCGGGAGGAACCAGGTCTTCGCCGCGTGGTTCACGCTGAATGCGGACGGGGAGATGACGGGAACGACGTGGATCGAGGAGTCTGGGATCCTCGAAGGACCCGTCGCTATCACGAACACCCACAGTGTCGGGACGGTGCACCAGGCGGTGATCGAGTGGTCGGTGAGAAACGTCGAGGGGCTCATCTGGAGTCTTCCCGTCGTCGCCGAAACGTGGGATGGGGGACTGAACGACATCAACGGATTTCACGTGAAGCCCGAGCACGTCTTCGCCGCGATCGAAAGCGCCCGGGGAGGCGCGGTCACCGAAGGAAACGTGGGAGGCGGCACCGGCATGACGGCTCACCAGTTCAAGGGCGGAATCGGAACGTCGTCGCGCCTCGTCGAAACGGACCAGGGCCGCTTCACCGTGGGAGGGCTGGTGCAGGCGAACTACGGTTTCCGCTCCGAGCTCCGCATCGCCGGTGTTCCCGTCGGGCAGGAGATCCAGGACCTCATGCCCGAGCCGGGACGGCCCGACGATGGAAACGGGTCGATCATCGTTGTCGTCGCGACCGACGCTCCGGTCCTGCCCCACCAGCTCAAGCGAATCGCCAAGAGGGCGAGCCTCGGCTTGGGGCGGAACGGGAGCATCGCCTCGAACGGCTCGGGGGACATCTTCATCGCGTTCTCGACAGCGCACAAGAACATTGGGACCGAGGCGGGCGGGCTCTACGATCTGAAGATGCTCGGAAACGCCGACCTCGACCCTCTCTTTCAAGCTACGGTGGAAGCTTCGGAGGAGGCGGTCATCAACGCGCTGGTCGCAGCGGAAACGATGACGGGTCGAAACGGCAGGACGGTGTATGCCCTTCCGCACGATCGGCTGCGGGAGGTCCTCCGGAAGTACCGACGTTTGAACGAGTGAAGAGGCATATGAAGTCGGCGGGGTGGCCGGTGTAACGGATCGGTTCCTCATCGCTGGTAGACTGGCTCGCCCGTCACGTAGGTGGATTCCACGACGATCTCGGTCAAAGCACTTGGATCGGATTCAAGGGGATTTCGATCCAGCACCACCAGATCCGCCCACTTACCCCGCGACAGGCTGCCGCGGTTGGTAGCATCTCCACACGCCACCGCACCGCCCATGGTGTAGGCGTAGAGAGCCTGGGCTGCGGTGATGGCTTGTTCGGGCGCTATGGTCGCACCCTTGGAATCGCGCCGAAGGACGGCGGCCTGAATCCCCAAGAGGGGGTTGTCATCTTCCACGACCGGTCCATCGGAGCTCAACGCCAACTCCAGTCCGTTCTTTAGCAGACTCCGGAGTGGATAGCAGCGCGCCAGATAGGCCTCCGTGAGGTAACGGCGGAAATTTTCCCCTAGGCTGTGAAGAAACGCCGGCTGGGCAACGACGCTGGCACGAAGCCGCGATGCCCTCTCCACCTGAAGTGCATCCGGCAGAGCAAAGTGCTCGAGCCGGCGCCGTCTCCGCGGCCTCTGCTCGTCGAGCTTCTGGTAGACGGAGAGGACCGCATCGATGGCAGCGTCTCCGATGACATGGGTCGCGACGTGGAACCCGGAACGCTCGGCCCGGCCGGCCAGCTCTAGGAGCTCGTTCTCTTGAAGACGCATCACGCCTCGCGTCGGGGCGTGACGGTACGCCTGGCGGAGCGCGGCGGTGGCCCCGGAGAGCCCGCCATCCGCGAAGAACTTGATGGAATCGAAGCGCAAGAAGTCGGATTGGTAGCGCTGAGGCGGAGCGTCGAGGCCTCGCCCCTGCTCATGCAACAACATGACGTCGAACCGCGAGCGAAGAGCTCCCTCCTCGGCCAGAGAACGGTAGGCATCGAGGACGGTAGGCCGAACCCCGGGATCGGTTGCGCTGGTAATACCCAACCGGTGCAGATGCCGGCTGGCGGCTTCGATCATGAGCTGGTACTCACTCCGCGTGGGCTCGGGGATCGCTTGATTCATGAGGTCGACGGCGTTCTCTTGAAGGAGGCCGGTGGGCTCCCCTCTGTCGTCTCTTACGATGACACCCCCGGGAGGATCGACGGTGTTGGCATCGATCCCCGCCGCCTGTAGGGCTCGGCTGTTGGCCACTCCCATGTGACCGCAGGTCCGCGTCACGTAAACCTGGCGATCGGACACAGCGCTGTCCAGATCTTGACGCGTGGGTTGCCGACCCTCTTCGATGAGTGCCTCGTTGTAGCCGCGCCCCACGAGCCACTCTCCCCTCGAGAGCCTGCGGCTCGCGGAACGGAGCATGTCCTGAAGCTGTGAGATACTTCTCACCTCATGGAGATCGAGCATGGTGGTCAAGAGATGTCCGACTTTCCAAACATGCACGTGGGCATCGTTGAAACCGGGGAGGAGGGTTCGGCCCCCCAGATCCACCCGGCGCGTGCCCGGCCCGGCCAGGTTCCCGACCTCGTCGAGGGAGCCGACCGCCGCGATTCTTCCCCCCGCTACCGCGAGCGCGGTGGCCAAGGGAGATTGGGGGTCTTGGGTCAGCAGTGTGCCGTTAAAGAAGAGGGTGTCGACCATCTCCGTTTCCGACGCCGCTCTACCCCTGCTCGCGAATCGCTGTCTCCAGAATCGAGAGGCCTTCCTGCAGCTGCTGGTCGTCAATCACCAAGGGAGGCAGGAGACGAATACAGTTGCTGTAGAGACCGGCGCGGATGAGGATCAGTCCTCTCCCGACGGCACGACGAATGATCTGAAGCGTTTCATCGCGAGCCGGCTCCTTGGTCGTCCGATCCCGCACCAGCTCCATTGCCATCATGGGGCCGAGCCCTCTCACGTCACCCACCATGGGGAACTCATCCTTCCAGGCGAGGAGTGTCTTTCGCAGAGTGGCTCCGATCGCCTCGGCGCGACGGAGAAACTGCAGTTGGCGAACGGTGTTCACGGCCTCGATGGCCGCGACACAGGCCAGGGGTGTTCCGCCGTACGTGCCCCCCAGCCCTCCCAGGTGGGTTGCGTCCATGATCTCGGCGCGACCGGTGACCGCGCTGATGGGCAGGCCCGCCCCCAGGGATTTCGCCATGGTCACCAGGTCGGGGACGATGCCGTGATGCTCGATGGCAAAGAGCTTGCCGGTCCGACCCATTCCACATTGAACCTCATCGGTAATCATCACCATGCCGTGCTCGTCACAGATCTCCCGGATCTTGCGGAGGAAGCGCGTCGGCATGGGAATGAATCCACCTTCGCCCTGGACCGGCTCGATGATGATGGCCGCCACGGCGCTCGGTGCGACGTGCGTCACCAGGGCGTTCTCCAGCTGTTGGCAGCACCAATCGACGTACTGATCCTCGCTCAGCCCGTCGGGTCTTCTGTAGGGATAGGGCGCGGTGACCCGATAGATCTCGGGAGCGAAGGGTCCGAATCCTTTCTTGAAGAGATCGTATCGGCTGGTGAGGCTCATGGTGAGCAGTGTCCGTCCGTGATAGGCGCCCTCGAAGGTGATGATCGCCGGCCGGCCGGTGTAGGCGCGCGCCAACTTGATGGCGTTTTCGATCGCTTCCGCGCCGCTGGTGCCGAGAAGGGTTTTCTTCACGAAATCACCGGGAGCTATCTGGTTCAGGAGCTCGGCCAGTCGAATGTAGGGCTCCTGGGTGGCCACCAGGTCGCAGACGAAAACGAGTTTTTCCGCTTGGGAGCGGATGGCCTCCACCACCGCCGGCGGGCAGTGCCCGACCGCCAGCGTGCCGATGCCACCCGCGAAATCCATCAAGGTGTTTCCATCGACGTCGTGGACCAAGACACCCTCGGCCCGCGCCGCCACGACATCGGTGGCCTTGGCCAGTCCGGCCGCCACGGCGCGCTGGCGTCGCTCGAGAATCTCTCGCCCTTTCGGTCCCGGGATCTCTGTCTTGAGATTTATGGATTTCATGAGGATCCTCCTCCTTCACTTACTGGCTGACGGGTTCACGCTCTCCCCTTACGTCCCGCTGGGCGTCCAGAACCAGCAACACTCCAAAACCGTCACAGACGGGATCGTTCAAATAGCCGGGAAGGAGACCCCGCGCCTCGAAGCCGACGGCCATCTGCGCCGAGATGGTGGGATCGCTTCTCTCTCCCCGAAGTACAGATTGGTAGTAGTGGTGAGCGGACATTTCCTTCTTGAGCCGGCCGTATCCACTCAACATGCCGACGATGACCTGGCCCTTTAGACCCAGCCGACGCACCGTGTCATGGCGGGCCAGGTAGAGGCCACGCGCAATTCCTCGACGACGATAATCGGGATGCGTTCCGATATCGACGCCATAGAGCCAATCCCCCGCGGGATCATGAGAAGTGAGCCACCCCCCCTGGATCACTTCGGCG
>Ga0209321_10003513_pt1 | contig 10485 bp, 7 predicted proteins | sample Rifsed16ft4_FD_184012 | JGI IMG/M metagenome (GOLD analysis project Ga0209321, IMG submission 184012) | Soil microbial communities from Rifle, Colorado, USA - sediment 16ft 4 - CSP-I_5_4 (version 2) | ecosystem: Environmental > Terrestrial > Deep subsurface > Rock core/Sediment | place: Rifle... | reverse complement strand
CAACGTCTTTCGCATGCGCCTGCTGGGCGCGGAAGTTGTCGGCGTGGACTCCGGCAGCCGCACGCTCAAGGACGCCATCAACGAAGCCATGCGCGACTGGGTCACCAACGTGCGCACGACGCACTACCTGCTGGGTTCGGTGCTGGGCGCGCATCCCTATCCGCAGATGGTGCGCGATTTTCACAAGGTGATCGGCGAAGAGGCGCGCGCGCAGATCCTTCAGGCCGAAGGCCGCTTGCCGGACCTGCTGGTGGTTTGCGTGGGCGGCGGCTCCAATGCCATCGGGCCTCGAGGCCGCAGGAGGAGCGCGGCCGATCCGACGATTGCTGCGACGGCCGCCACCCCGAATCCCGCCGCGAGGGTTGCGGCGCCGACGTCGAAGCCGCTGTTCGGAGGCGGCGGAATCGACGCAGGCCGCACTTGCATCCGCAACATGAAGTCGTTGTCCTCGACGAACGTCTCGTCCGGGGTGACGTTCCCGATCCGGATTCGCACCGTGTGGTCCCCGACGCCGACCGCGAGGAAGGACTCGGATAACACCGTGGCCGCCTTCCCGGGTTCGAGCGGTCCCGGGAGGTCCACCTGGCCGATGCGGATCGTGATTCCCGTAGGTCGGTCGTCAAAGACGTCGACGGTGGCCGCTTCCGCGGTGGTCCCTCCCTGATTGACAATCGTCACGGAGACGGTAACGACGGCCCCCTCCTCCGGCTGTGCGGGGATCGACGCGGCTGCGACGGGCACGAGATCCGGCGCCGGGCCCGTTGGGCCGCCCGCGCGTTGCACGCTGATCTCGAGGGATGCCGTGCCCTCCAAACCGCGTGCATCCCGCACGGTCAGCGTCGCTCGCACGCGGCCCTCCACAGAGTATGCATGCGTCGTCGTGAAAGAGGACTGGTCTGCGGTTCCCTCGCCATCGCCGAAGGCGAAGCGGTACGCAACGATGCGGCCGAGACCCTCGTCATGGCCGACGCTCCGGGAGGCGTCGAACCGGACGACTTGGCCCACGACGGGCGAAGGGTCGTCGACGGTGAGCACGGCGCGCGGGCCCGTTGGCATCGCACTCGCGACCGCGAGGAGGCCGAACGCCATGGCCCAGACGGCAAGAGCTACGCCCGCCCGCTGTCGAAGGGACAGCGGCCCCCACGCCCGGCCCACGAACGGAATGCAGGTGCGGGTGGAACCTTATAGTTTCCCGCGTTCCGCCAGAAGTCTTAAGACGGCCCGGGGGTTCGGACCGTCGTGAGCCTCGAATCCGCGCGCAAGTACGCCCTGCAGAATGCGGTCCTCCATGACGGGAAGGCGGAGGCAAAGGCGGTCCTGGGCAAGCTCTTGGCGGAAGATTCCTCCCTTCGTGCTCGAGCCCGAGAGGCCTCCGTCCAGGTCGAGAAGGTCGTCGCGGAGGTGAACCGGCTCGACCTCGAGTCCCAGCGCGCCGAGCTCGTGTCGATCGCCCCGGAGCTCCTCGAGAAGGCGAAGGTCGAGACGGGCCGGAAGGAGCTCGCGCCCCTGCCCGGCGCCGTCGAAGGCGAGGTCGTCCTCCGCCTTGCGCCGTATCCCAGCGGCCCGCTGCACATCGGGAACGCGCGGGCGTTCGTCACGAACGACGCGTACGCGAAGAAGTACCGCGGAAAGCTCCTTCTCGTGTTCGACGACACGATCGGGTCGGAGGAGAAGCCGATCCTCCCGGAGGCGTACGACCAGGTCAAGGAAGGCCTCGACTGGGCCGGCGTCGAGTATCACGACGTGATCTACAAGAGCGACCGGCTTTCGATCCACTACGAGTGGGCGGAACGGCTCCTGGAGACGGGCGAGGCCTACGTGTGCGAGTGCGACGCGGACACGCTCCGAAAGAACCGCGAGGCGCAGCACGCCTGCATTCACCGAGGCCAGGAGGCCGACGAGACGATCGCGATGTGGAAGGCGATGCTCTCCGGCGAGTATCCGGAAGGCTCGGCCGTCGTGCGGCTCAAGACGGACATGGCCCATCCGAACCCCGCGTTCCGGGACCGCGTCCTCTTCCGGATCGCGGAGAGAGAGCATCCCCGCGTCGGCACGCGCTACCGCGTATGGCCGATGCTCGAGTTCTCTTGGGCGGTGGATGACCACGTGCTTGGCGTGACGCACGTCCTCCGGGGGAAGGACCTCGTCATGGAGGACATGATGGAAACGAAGATCTGGGACGTCCTCGGCGTAGACCGCCGTCCGCACTTCATTCACTTCGGGATCCTGCGGTTCAAGGGCATTGAGCTGTCGAAGTCCCGCTATCGGCGCGAGATCGCGGCGGGGAACCTCAGCGGCATCGACGACCCGCGCACGTGGTCCCTCCAGTCCTTGCGTCGACGGGGCATCCGGTCCGCCGCCCTCCGCGGTTTCGTCCTTTCGTTCGGACTGAGCCTGACGGACATCGAGGTGCCCGCGGAGACCCTCTACGCGGAAAATCGAAAGCTGATCGACAAGGACGCGAACCGCTACTTCTTCGTTCCCGATCCCGTGTCAATCGAGATCCCGGGGCTCCCGCCGGTGCGGGTCGTAAAGGCGCCCCTCCATCCCGATTTCCCCGCCCGGGGGGAGCGGGAGATCCCCGTGGACGGCAAGGTCCAAGTGGCCCGGGAGGATTTCGAGAAGTTCCGCGGCAAGGAGGTCCGGCTCAAGGACTTCTGCAACGTGATCCTGGACCGCCGCGCGCGCTTCGTGTCGATGGAGAACAAGGACATCCCGAAGATCCAGTGGGTCGATCACGGGGTCCCGACGCACGTCGTCCTGCCGGACGGGTCGGTGGCCAAGGGACCCGCGGAGCCCTCCGTGGCCACCCTGAAGGTCGACGACGTCGTGCAGTTCGAGCGGTTCGGGTTCGCCCGGATCGACCACGTCAGCAAGTCGGAAGTCCGGGCGTATTTCGCCCACCGCTGAGCTGATTCAGGGACCTTGCGGGGAGTTTTCACTTTCAGCCATCTCTCCTTCGTGAGGATTCACTTTCGGCCCGCCATATGCCCAGTTGGGCATACATGACTCCGCGATCTCGATCCGTCCGGAGGGCCCGTCGTCAGCGTGCGGCGGGACGGCCCGGGTTCATCGTGACATGGGACGTAGACGCTCGGGATTCGTCACAGTGCGCTCGGGTCCGCCGGTTCATCTTCGGGTACACCCTGCATAACAACGGGAAGGTGTACCGCTACGAGGGATTCGTCGAGCGTGAGGATGTGCGGTACCTGGGGCAGTCCGTTCTCTTTGTGACCGAGGACGCCCTGGCACCGCTCCGAAGGTTCCTCCGATCGGAGCGCGTAGGCCACGTCATCACGGATGCATGGCTCGGGTCCGTTATGCCCAGTTGGGCATAATCACGTGCCGCGCTCGTTCATCCGCCCCCCGCCGGGACGGTCGACGCCTCTCACTGCTTCTTGCGGATTGCCGAAAGAGTCTGCAAGGCCCAGACATGGTGCGCCACTTCGGATCTCGCCGGGAGTATCGAGGCCGAACCACTGGGCCGCGGCGATGTGCGAGGACGGAGCGATCGTCTGTGCTCGATCGAAATCGGCCACGAAGTGGAATGGCATGTGCCACGAACCGTCGTTCTCCTTGCAGGACTCGATGTGACTCATCCGCACTCCCCGCACGTCCAGGCCGAGCTGCTCCTTCCCGATCCGGACTGCCGCGCGCTCCAGATGCTCCAGGTGCCGAACCGAATCGTCCGGCAGGAACCATCCCGCTTGGTGGTCGTAACGGTTCGTGTCCGCATGCTTCACGGGGAGGACCTTTCCGTCTGCGACCACGGCGACATCACCGATCAAGCTGTGTTCGTCGCACGTCATCCGCAACCCCCAAGGCTCCCCGGCCCATCGGACCAAATACCCATCGCCCACCCGCACGAGTTCCGTCTGGTGAACCTTTTCTATCCCCGCGTCCTCCCGCCCGCCATGGTCCGGTTCGCGAAACGCGTGACGTCGATCGAGTCCTCGCCGACCGTGCGCCTGGGGGACCTCGTCGCGGAGCTGAAGGCGAAGGGAACGAAGGTCCTCTCCCTCGCGATCGGCGAGCCGGATTTCCCGACGCCGGCGCACATCGTCGAAGCCGCGAAGGTCGCCCTCGACAAGGGCTATACGAAGTATACGCAGGCCGCGGGCCTCCCGGAGCTCCGCGAGGCGATCGCGGAGAAGTCCGCGCGGGAAAACCGCATCCCCGCAAAGCCAGGGAACGTGCTCGTCGCCCCGACGAAGCATACGCTCTTCATGACGTGCATGGCCCTCCTCGATTCCGGGGACGAGGCGATCATCCCGGATCCCGGCTGGGTCTCCTACGGCCCGATGGTCCGCCTGGCGGGCGCGACCCCCATACCCGTCCGCGCGGCGGACGAGGACGGGTTCGTGCCGACCGCCGACGCGGTCGCGGAGGCGATCACACCGCGCACGCGCTTGCTCATGCTCAATTCCCCGGCGAACCCCGCGGGTTCCGTCTACTCGCGCGACGAAATGCGGGCGCTCGCGGACCTTGCCAAGGACCACGACCTGATCGTCGTTAGCGACGAGATCTACGAGAAGATCCTGTACGAGGGAGTGCACGTCTCCCCGGCTTCTCTCGACGGAATGTTCGAGCGGACCGTAACGGTCAACGGGTTCTCGAAGACGTACTCGATGACCGGATGGCGGCTCGGATGGCTCGTCGCGCCGCCGCACCTCTTCAAGGAGATCTCCAAGGTGCAGGAGCACACGATCACGTGTGCGACCGCGTTCGCCCAGATGGCGGGCGTGGCGGCATTGCGCGGTCCGACGGCGCCCCTCGAGACGATGGTCGCGGAATTCCGAAGGCGGCGGGATCTCGTCCTCGCAGAGCTGGAGAAGATCGACCGACTGTCCACGTACCGCCCGAGCGGGGCCTTCTACGTCTTCCCGCGCGTCGATGCCCCGATGAGCAGCGCGGCCCTGGGGGAGCGGATCCTCACGGAGTCGGGTGTGGCCATCACGCCAGGCAGCGCGTTCGGCGAAGCGGGCGAGGGCCACCTCCGGATCTCGTACGCCGCGTCGCGCGAGACGATCACGGAAGGCATCCGCCGGATCGGCGAGGTCCTCGCTCGGCTGTAGACGCCCCGCCTCGTTCCGGGTCGGACGCGCGGCTCACTCGTTCGCGCCGCGGGTCTTCAGGAGGTCCACGATGGCCGCATGGCCCTTCTCGCGCGCATCGTCGAGGGGGGTGTTCCCCCCATCCCGCGTCGCATTCGGATCCGCCCCGTGGTCGAGTAGGAGGCGGACCATGTCGGCATTGCCATGCGCAGCGGCCTTGTGGAGCGACGAGTAGTTGCGCTCGCTCCGGACGTTCACATCGCCTCCCGCCTCCGCCAAGACCCGTGCGACCTCCAGATGATCCCCCGCGACCGCCGCATCGAGGGCCGTGTTCGCGAACCGGCTCGGCGGCTTCTGGTTCACGTCCGCCCCGTGGTCCAGGAGGACGCGGACCGCCTCCGCCCGGCCGAAGAACGCCGCGAGGCCGAGCGGGGTGAATCCCTCCGGGTTCGGATCGTTGACCCGTGCGCGCGACTGCCCGAGGATCGTCTTCAGCCGCCGCGGATTCCCGGTGGCCGAGGCCTCGTAGAGGTTCAGGGCGTCCTCCGGCGTGCGTTCAAGGAGGGCCTTCAGCGCGTTGTTCGACCCGTGATACACGGCGGTGAGGACGAGGGTTCCTTCCGGTGTGGGCATCCGGAGGAGGAACGGGTTGCGCTCGTGGATCACCCGCACCTTTTCGCCCTCGTCCGCCTTGACCGCCGCAACGAGCTCGTCCTCGTCCGTCATGGCCTCCCCTCTCCGGCGCGGATGCCGGGGACAACCTATCAAGGTTCCCGTCGAGGCTCACGTGATGAGCTGCGTCTCCCCGCACGACGGGCACATGACCTCGATGGGCCTCTTGCTCGTCGTGAGGTCGATGTTCTTCCCGCAGTTCTTGCAGGCGACGGACATCGGCGAGGCGGCCGCATGGCGCGGCGCAGGCGGTGGCGGCGGGGCCATGCCCGCGGGCTGTGTCGGACCCGGGGCCCGCCCGCCGCCTATTCGGCGCCAGAGGACCGCGAGGGCGATGAGCAGGAGGACGAACAGCAGGGCCAGGAGGACCGCAAAGGCAGGCATGCCGGCGATTTCCGTGGACCACAACGGGTTCGCCGCGCCGATGCGGACGGCCTGGATCGAGGTCCCGCCCGTGTTGAACTCCTGGCCGATAAGGAGGAGGTCCCCGTTCCCCGTGCCCTGCGGCACCGTGATGAGGAGGTCCACCTCGGGTCTCGTCGTCGTCGCGGATGCCACGACCCCCGCGAGTCCGAGGGTCACGAACCACCGGAACTGGCTCGGGAGCGCGGTCGTGCCGCGCGGCGTCAGGCTGAGGTGCACGCGGATCGTCTCTCCCGGCGCATACGTCGGTCGGTCGAACGTCATGCCGAGGATGACGCCGCTCGCCTGGAAGATGGAGATCTGTGCCTCCGTCGAGTTGCTCCCCTGGCTCGCGACGACCCGGAACGTGTACGACGGGCTTGCGGGACTCGGCGTGCGGAAGGCGAAGGAGGTGCTCGTCGTGTTCCCTGAGAGGACGATCGTCCCGGCGGAGTCCTCGACTTCATAGTCGTACCGCGGGTTCGTAATCACCCGCGAGGAGACGCCGTAGAATGCGTTGATCGTGTTTCCCGGGCTGAAGTCCGCCCGGTCCAGCATGAGGGACATGTACGCTATCGACACGCTGGCGGACCGCGTGCCGGATTCCACATCTGTGCCGTCGTGCACGTCCACGCGGAAGACCAGGGTCCCTTCGAAGTCCAGGGGGATCGCATACCGGTATGTCGAGTTGCCGTTCAGCTCGGACGCGAGGACGCCCCCGAAGAGCACGGACACCCGCCAACTGTACGTATAGTTCCCCGGCCCCGGTGTACGATAGACGATCGCGGTGGCGGTTGCGGTATCCCCGCTCAGGTACGACGCCTTGTCGAGCGTCACAGTGACCGTCATCGCCGCGCGCGCGGGCGGCGCGCTCACGACGAGGAGGGTGACGAGCAGGGCAAGCACGAGCGCACAGGCGAGGACCCTCGCGGTGCTGCGCCGGCCTATCGAGGTGCGTGACATCGGGATCCCATCCCATTGTCCGCGGGAAGGGCCCCGCGGACGACGGCTCATCGTGTCTGACCTACTTAACCGTTTTGTCCGCCGAATGTCCGCCGTGTCCCCGCTCCGCGACGTGGGGCTTCACGCCTTCCGTGCCGGTCCGCCGTCTCCCTGGAGGCGAGCGAAGAGGTCACTCGCCCGGGCCCGCCACGGAGCCGCGTCGTGGGAGCGGCCCTGGGACTCGTACATGCGCGCGATCTCATCATAGCGGCTCGCGAGGGAATACGGATTCTCGAGCCCGGCGATCATCTCGACGGACCCGAGGAGGTGCTCCTCCGCTTTCGACCAGTCGCCCCGGCGGGCAAAGACGAGGCCGAGGTTCGCTCGCGCCGTCGACAGGGCGAGCGGGTCGCCGATCGTCCGCGCGAGGTCGAGGGCCCGCTCCGCGCTCGCCGCCGCGGCCTCCGTCTCCTCGAGCCGCAGGAAGTTGTCGACCGCGTTCGCGAGGGCGTACGATGCGAATCGAATGTCCCCCGTGCGCAGGGCGATGTCCGCGGACCGCCGGAACGTCTCCGCCGCCTCCCGCGGGTCCCCGTCCCGGCTCAGCACGATGCCGAGGTTGATCTGGATCGCGGCTTCCTCTCGGCTCCCGTGCCGGACCGTGGCCGCGGCCTCGAGGAGGCGTCGCTTCGCGAGCGCCAGATCGCCGCGCGCGATGAGGGCCGCCCCGAGGTCCGTGAGGGCGCGCACCTTCTCCCGCGACCCGTCCTCGAGGAGGCTCGCGGCCTCCGTGAGATGATCGAGGGCGGAGGACAGGTCCCCGAGCTTCCGTTCCGCCGCGCCCAGCGCGCGTAGGGCCTCCGCCTTCACGTCTGCGCGCTGCAGCCCATCGGCTTCCCGCACCGCGGCCTCGAGGATCCCTTTCGCCTCCGCGTACGTCCCGAGGCGGTTCGCGATCCGCCCCAGCTGGATGCGCGCGCGGACCCGGTCCCCCGGACCGCCGCGCTCGACGAGGTCCGCCAACACGCGCCGCGCGTCCTCGAACTTCCCGAGGAACATCTGCGTCTCCGCGAGGAGCGCGTCCGGCCTTCGGTCCGGTGTGAGGCGGAGCAGGCACGCCTCGAGGTCGCCCGCACGGGCGCTCTCCGCGAACGCGGGCCCGATGTGCACGAGGAGGGCCGCCGCCCGGTCCACGTCCCCGGCTTCGATCCGGTGGTGAGCCTCCTCGAGGGGATCCGCTCGGCTCGCCCAGTACCCCGCGGCTCGGGTATGGGCCGCGCGACGTTCCCCGTCCCCTATCCGGCGGCTGAAGAACTCCTTCACGAGGTCATGCAGAAAGTACCCTTCCTCGCGGTGGTGGAGGATTGCCCGACGCACGAGGCGGCGAAGCTGCGTGAGGCTCGCTCCCAAGGCCTCGGGCGAACGCGCCGGCCGTCGGAGGATCGCAAACGTCTTCAGGATTTCCTCGGAGCCCTCATCCAAGCCATCGAGGACCGTATCGAGCACGTAGCGGTCCGCGGCCACGACGCCCGCATCGAGGCCGCTCGCCGCAAAGAGCTCGAGGGACAGCGGATGGCCGCCGGTCGCGCGGATCACGCGCTCCGCCTCCGTTGGGCTCAGGGCCGCGCCGCGCGCCTCGAGGAGATGCGTCGCCGCGACGTCGTCCAGTCCTTCGAGGCGCATCTCGAGGACCGCGCTCCGAGCGAGATCCGTCGACTCGTAGAACCCCGGCTGGATCCGTGTGGCCACGAGGATCTTCGCCGCGGGCGGCGGATCGAGGAGGGAACGCAGGAGGCCTTCTCCCGCCGGGCACGCATGGAGGTCGTCGAAGACGGCCACGTATCCTCGGAGGTCTTCGCGTAGGACCGCGACCGCTTCCGTCGGATCGTACGCGGGTCGGACGAGCACCGCCTTCAGGCGACGCCGTCCCTGGCGAACGAGGAAATCTGCGAGGGAGGAGAGGATGCCGTGAGCGTCGTCGTGCGCATAGAGCCGCCGGAAGAGGACGGGCCTCGCCTCGCCCTCCACGACCTTCGCGACGAGGGCCGTCTTGCCGATCCCCGCCACGCCGATCACGACTCCGATCGCGGGACCCTCGGAGGCGAGCCATCCCCCCAACCGGTCCACCTCTTGGCCCCGGCCGAAGAACGGCCGGCCGCTCGGGGTCGCGACGCGGGGACCCGCGGGGGTCGGTATCGCGATAACGTCCGTCGCGAGGACCCGATGGACGGCCTCGGACTCCCGGAGGCCCGCGCGTCGCAGGACCTCGATCGCCTCGAGCCCGCTCGCTTCCCTGCGGCCACTCCCGTCCAGGAGGACGACCGCGCGGGTCTTCGCATGCTCCCGCATCCGTCGGGCGGCCTCCTGGCCCGCGGTCGTGAGGTCATACACCTTCCGGCGAGAACGGGCGTTCGCGACGTGGGCCATCCGCTCCTGCACCCGCCCGGACGTGCGCAGCCGTTTCAGCTCGAGCGCCACATGCGCGCGGCTGATCGAGAGCGCGGCCGCGATCCCGTCCTGCGTCATCTCCGCGGGGCATTCGTACGCGTCCGCATGGCGGAGGAACCCGGAGAGGTGGACGAGAATTCTCTCACCCACGGTGACGCTGGGCAATCCCTCCGCCCCCCCGGGCCGGATAACAGGCGGTCCTTACTTAACCGTGTGTGTCCCTGTCACGCGTCCTCCCCGCCCGGCGCCGCTCAGGGGAGGCGTCGCACGACCTCGGGGAGGTCCGAGAGGTCGCGCACCTCGACGTCGGGCGTCGGGTCGCCGGGCCCGCGACGTACGCCGCTGCGGTTCACCCAGACCGTACGCATCCCGAGGCGCGACGCGCCCGCGATGTCCGCCTCGAGCGAGTCGCCGACGTGCACGACGTCCGCCGGGGGGATGCGCAGGGCCTTGAGGGCGAGCTCGAAGATCCGCGGCCGTGGCTTGTACGCCTGCGCGGACTCCGACGTGATCACGACGTCGAACGTGAGACGATTGCGTCTCAAAATCCCCTTCAGGAACGCGTCGTCCGCGTTGGAGACGACCGCCCGCGGGATTCCGTCGAGGGCCGCTAGGACCGTGCGGACCTCCGGGTACGCCTTCGCCTTGAGCCAGAGGGCCTCGAGCCGATCGATGTACGGCCGGGGGTCCGCCTCGATCCCATACTCGTGCAACGCTTTCGCGAGACTGTCCTCCGTCACCTCCGCGAGGGTGAGGAACTGCTCCGTGTCCGTGCCGAAGAAATAGCGGTCCCAGGTGTCGAGGAAGGCCTCCGGGTCTAGGCCCGCGCGGTGCTCCGCGCAAACTTCGCGGGCGATGTGGATGAGCACCTCCCGGCCGGTGTCGATGATCGTCCCGAAGGCGTCGAACGTGATCGCGCGGACCATCCGGACGCCCAGGGCCGCCGCGGGCTTAGCCGTTTCGTTTT
>Ga0209321_10003508_pt1 | contig 10492 bp, 7 predicted proteins | sample Rifsed16ft4_FD_184012 | JGI IMG/M metagenome (GOLD analysis project Ga0209321, IMG submission 184012) | Soil microbial communities from Rifle, Colorado, USA - sediment 16ft 4 - CSP-I_5_4 (version 2) | ecosystem: Environmental > Terrestrial > Deep subsurface > Rock core/Sediment | place: Rifle... | reverse complement strand
CCGTCGCCGACGCCGTGCCGGCGCCGGAGGCGGTCCCCGAGACGAAGGAGCGCACCGACGAGATCCGGGACGTGAAGATCCGGATCCACCGGCGGCTCATCGACGAGATCGATTTCAAGAAGGCCGATATCGAGCTCGCCAAAGACCGGAAGAAGAAATCCGAGCTCCGCGCCAAGACCGAGGTCAAGATCGTGAGCCTCCTCGACGAAGAGGCCAAGGGAATGACCGACCGCGACCTGCGAAAGCGGCTGGTCAAGGAGATCCTCGACGAGGCCCTCGGGCTCGGGCCCCTCGAAGACCTGCTTCGCGATACCGACGTCTCCGAGATCATGGTGAACGGAATCGACCAGGTCTTCGTGGAGCGCAAGGGGAAGCTCACGCTCACCGAGCACAAGTTCCTGACCGAGGATCAGCTCCGCGCGGTCATCGAGCGCATCGTGAATCCGCTGGGGCGGAGGATCGACGAGAAGTCGCCGATGGTGGACGCCCGCCTCGAAGACGGATCCCGGGTGAACGCCATCATCCCCCCTCTCGCCATCGACGGGCCCTCAGTCACCATCCGGAAGTTCGCGAAAACGCCGCTCAAGGTTCCCGACCTCGTCCGCTTCGGCTCCTTCACCACGCAGATGGCCCAGTTCTTCGAGGCGGCGGTGCTGGCGCGGCAGAACATCGTCATCTCCGGCGGCACGGGCTCGGGGAAGACGACGCTCCTCAACGTCCTGTCGTCGTTCGTTCCCGAGGACGAGCGCATCGTGACCATCGAGGACTCCGCCGAGCTCCAGCTTCCGCAGGAGCACGTGGTGAGGCTCGAGTCCCGCCCTCCGAACATCGAGGGCGAGGGCGCGGTCACCATCCGGGACCTCGTGCGCAACGCGCTCCGCATGAGACCCGACCGCATCGTGGTGGGAGAGTGCCGCGCGGGCGAGGCCCTGGACATGCTCCAGGCGATGAACACCGGCCACGACGGGTCTCTCACCACCGTCCACGCCAACACCCCTCGGGATGCGCTCTCCCGGCTCGAGACCCTGTGCCTCATGGCGGGGCTCGACCTTCCCGCGCGGGCGATCCGCGAGCAGATCGCCTCCGCCATCGATCTCGTCTTCCAGCAGTCGCGGCTCTCGGACGGGACCCGCCGAGTCACTCATGTCGCGGAGATCACCGGGCGCGAGGGCGAGGTGTTCACCATCGCCGACATCTTCCTCTTCAAGCAGACAGGGATCACCCCCGAAGGGAAGGTGCAGGGGCAGTTCGTCCCGACGGGCGTCATTCCCAAGTTCATCGAGGGCCTCTCGCGGCGCGGAATCAAGGTGCCGCGCGAGATCTTCCTTCATCAGACGGCGTAAACCCTATGTCCTTCGTAATGGGAATCGTGGTCGCGTTGTTCGCCGCGGCGGCCGTCACTTTCGTTTCCTACTCCATTCTCAATCCCCTGTCCGCCTGGTGGGACCGCTACCTCACCAAGTGGAGCCGCTGGATGCAGCTCGAGTTCGAGGCGATGCACCAGGAGATGCCTCGAAACCGCGCGCGGAAGATCCTCTCGTACTCCGTGCTGGTGATGTCGGTGCTCGGCTTCCTCGTGAACTTCAACGTCTTCTTCGCCATCGTCTTCGCCGGCCTGGGGCTCGTCGTTCCCCGCTGGGTCATCAGCTGGCTGCGAGCCCGCCGGTTCCGGCAGATCAACGCTCAGCTCGGGGAAGCCCTGACTCTCGTCTCCAGCTCGCTTCGGTCGGGCTTGAGCCTCCCGCAAGGGGTGGAGCTCGTGGTCCAGGAGATGGAGCCGCCGATCGCAGAAGAGTTCGCCATCGTGATCAAAGAGAACCGCCTCGGCCTCGCGTTCGACGAGGCGCTCACGAACCTCGCGGAGAGAGTGCCGACTCCCGACCTCGATATGGTGGTGACCGCCATCGTCACCATCCGCGAGACCGGGGCGAACCTCGCCGAGGTCTTCGACGTCATCGCCCATACGGTGCGCGAGCGGAAGAAGGTCGAGGGCAAGATCCAGGCGATGACCGCCGAGGGCATGACCCAGGGAATGATGATGTGCGCTGTCCCCCCGGTTCTCATCATCGCCTTCTACTTCATCGACCCGACCCTGGTGCAGCCGCTGTTCGGCGAGCCTCTTGGCTGGCTTATGCTTCTGGTAGTAGCCGCCATGGACGCCATGGGGATGTGGATGATTGTCAACACGGTGAAAATCGATGTCTGACCCACGAAGCATTGATCAATGCCGTGGGGCCCCACCCCCACGGCTCTCGCTTCGCGACTCGCTTCGCTCGCGCTGCGCTCGGGTTGAGGACTCCTCCGGCGCCGCCATGATCGAGTACGTGATGATCCTCGGATTCATCACCGCCCTGGTGATCTTCTTTTTCGGGCTCCTCTATCCCGCCGCGGGCCAGGATATCGAGACCCTGATCAATGCCTGGGGAGACAAGCTCGCGACCCAGATCGCCGGCGACAAGATGGACGAGGGAAACACGGACTCGTGGGGAGTCAACTGAGATGAGCCCGCTTTTCCTGGTCCTCGCCTACGCCACGATCTTCGCCTCGACGTCTTCCCTCGTGTACCTGCTCCTTCCCGACTTCCGCCGGCGCGCCGCGCTCGCGCGGCTCGACGCCGCCGAGGGCCGCGAAGAGGTGTCGTCGCCGCTTCTGAAGTTGATGCAGCCGCTCCTCCGGGCGATCGCCCCCTGGGTCTCGCACTACAAGCTTCCCGGCTATCGCGCCTCGAAGGCGAAGCAGATCGCGGGAGCGGGCCTCAGAGACGCGCTCTCGACCGACGAGTTCCTCGCGTGGAAGATCGTCTTCGCGATCCTCGGCCCGCTGGGGATGGCGGTAATCTTCAACTTCGCGCGGCATCCTCTGATGGTCGTCCTCCTGGCCATCGCCTTTTCGTTTCTCCCCGACTTCCTGTTGAAGGACATGGTCGCGCGGCGCCAGCGGGCCATCGTGCGGGCGCTCCCCTTCTCCGTCGACCTCCTGACTCTGGTAGTGGAGGCCGGGCTCGACTTTTCCCAGGGGCTCCAGCGCGTGGTGGAGCGAGGCCCGTCGGGACCGCTCGCCGACGAGCTCTCGCTCATGCTTCGCGAGATTCGTCTCGGAACCACGCGATCCGAGGCTTTGCGAAGCCTCGCCGAGCGCTGCGGCGTCCCCGAGGTCTCGTCTTTCTCCTCGGTCCTGATCCAGGCCGACCGATTGGGAGCCTCGATCGGGACGGTGCTGCGCGCGCAGTCCGATCTGATGCGCGCGGAGCGATTCCAGCGAGCGGAGAAAGCGGGCGCTCGCGCGTCCAGCATCGTCCTCGTTCCCCTGGTGCTCTTCATCCTCCCCGCGGCGCTCCTGGTGATCGTGGGCCCGGTCATGCTTCGATTCATCTACGGGATGGGATAAGGAAGCCCGTGCGTTGAAGCGCCTGGTCATCAAGAAGGGAGAGGCGATCCAGCGGAGGGAGGTCGGCGCCACCTCGCTCACCGTGGGGCGGGACCCGTCCTGCGAGATTCACATCGACGACCCGAGCCTCTCGCGAAGGCACGGGATGTTCGAGCCGACTCCCGGAGGCGTCCGCTTCATCGATCTGGGAAGCCGCAACGGAAGCTGGGTCAACTTCCAGAAAGTGAAGGAGGCGGAGCTCAAGCCTGGCGATACGGTGCGGATGGGGGCGCTTCTGATCACCTACGCCTACGATGCCCCACCTCCACCACCACCGGCGCCGAAGCCGGCGGCAAAAAACGACGCCGACAGCACCGTTCTCCTGAAGCGAGAGGTAGCGAAACCCCCGGCTACGATGCTGTTCCGAGCCGAGGCGCCGCCCAAGCCCAAAGTCCTTGACACCGCGCGTCTTTCCCCCGGGATCCCTCCCCCCGCGCCTGCGCCGCCGGCGGTCGAGGCCGCGGCTCCCGTGGAAGCTCCAGTCGACGACACTCCCCCCAGGAGCTCCTGGACCGGAAGACACGCTCTCGTCGTTCTCGGTGTTGCGCTCACGGTATACCTGGTGCTGGCGCTGCCCTTGGTCCGAACTCTGGGAAACGCCCTTCGCGAAGAGTCCCTTCGGCGCGGTCGGGCGCTTCTCGATCTGCTCACCGCCTCGAATGCCACCGCGGTGGCCGAGGGGCGGGCGCAGGGTCTGCAAGTCGAGATGGTCACGCGGGAAGAGCGCGTGAAGGAGGCGTTCATTCTGGATCTCCAGGGGAAGGTGCTGGCGCCTTCGAGCCGGGTCGACGAGAGGTTCAAGACCATCGACGGAATCCAGCCGGCGCTCGATGAGATCCGCACGTTCTATCTGGGGCGGCGCTCGAGCGGCGACTACGTGATGGTCGAGCCGATTCTCGATCGCGGCCGGCGAGTGGGCGTCGCGGTCCTGGTCTACCAGGTGGCGACCGCGTCGGGGAGCTGGGCGGTCGCGGTGCTGTTCCTTGGATTCCTCGTTCTGATGATCGCGGTCCTGGTCGCGGTGGTCATGGGAAAGCGCTTCACCCTCGAGCCCATCGCCGCGCTGAGAGACGACGTCGAGGCCGTGGTCAAGGGAGACGCGCCGCGGGTTCCTCGGGCGCAGGGTTTCTCCGAGCTTTCCGAGATCGCGAAGAGCGTGAACCGCCTCATCGAGCGCGCCCCCGCGCTTGCGCCACCCGAGGCTCCCGCGCCCCGGGTCCTCGCGAGCCCTTCCACACGCGAAAGGCCGATTCCGAGAGCGTCCCCTGTCGCCCCGCCACCCGGTGACGGAGCCTCCTTCTGGGTCGATGCCGGCTTCATGGTGATCCGCGCGGAGCCCCGGGCGGCAGATCTCCTGGGCTCTACCCCCGACGCGATCGAGGGCCGGCACGTGATCGAGGCGATAAAGGACGAGAAGGTCCTCGGAGCCGTCCTGGACTCTCTGAACGCCCTCGATGACGCTCCCGGGACCGTCTCCTCGGTCGATACCGACTCCGGGGCCCTCTCGATCAGCGCGACCCGCGAGGGGGACCGGGTCCTGGTCAGCTTGAAACCGGGAGTCTAGGTACGGGACAATAAGTTAGCGTTCTTACTCCCCCCCCTACGAGCATTGAGTGATGGTTGATAAAACTCTCAGCGCCGCGGACCTTCCGCGGCTCGTGGTCCAGCTTCCGGACGGGAAGGAAGTCCACCACTCCGTCGTCGGAAGCGAGATCACCATCGGCCGGGATCCGTCGAACCGCATCTCCATCGCCGACCAGTTCGTGAGCAAGTTCCACGCGAAACTCATGATCTCGCTTTCCAGCATCACTCTGGTGGACCTGGGAAGCGCGAACAAGACCTACGTCAACGGCGCGCCCATCCGTGAGGCCGCGGTAAAGTACGGGGACGAGCTGCAGTTCGCGGGAGTACGCTGCCGTCTCCTCGCGCCCGAGGCCGATCAGAGAGCGGCGAGGTCCTATCCCCCGCCGCCAGCTCCGAAGCCGGCCCCGAGCGCACCACGGCCGAGCGCTCCGCCTCCGGCGCCTTCGGTCGCCCACGCCCCCGCCATCAAACCGAAGGCCGCGGCGCCTCATGGCCGTTCGGCCCCGCCTAAAATCGAAGCCGATCCCATGCAGCGGCTTCTCCGCATTGGAGGGCTTCTCATCGGGGTCTCGCTCGCGCTCGGAGTTCTTCTGCGAGTGCTCCTGGTTCCGTCGGGACCTTCTGAGAATGCGCCCGTGACCGATGCCCCACCGAGCAAGACGTCGGCGCCGGCCACCACCCCTCCCCCCGAGACCGCGACGGCGACGCCCTCTCCAGCCCACACTCGACCGCCGGCAGCGGCCGGCGCGACGTCGACGGCCGAGGAGCACTTCGAGCAGGCGCTCTCGTTTCTCGATACCGGAAGGCTCAAGGAGGCCAGGACCTCGTTTCAGAAAGTCCTCGAGATCGATCCCGACAACGCTCGGGCCAAGACCCGCCTGAGCCTCCTCGAGGAGGAGATCGCGCAGAAGGCCGACCGGCATTTTGGAAACGCCCGGCAGGCATTCCAGTACCTGCGGTACGAGGAAGCCATCGGCGAATGGGAGATTTTCCTGACGCTCGCGGATCCTTCGGACGTGCGCTATACGGAGGCCGAGCAGGGCATCCAGCAGGCGAAGGCGAAGCTCAGGTAGACACCGGAAGAACCATGGCCAAGATCGTCGTTCTCAAGGAGGGAGAGGTCGAGCTCGAGCGCGAGCTCGGATCGGAGCCGCTCTCGATCGGCCGCGACCCCGCGAACGACATCACCCTCGCCGATTCGGCGGTGTCGCGCCGGCACGCGCGCATCGAGACCACCTCCGCCGGAGGGTATCGAATCGTCGATCTCGAAAGCGGCAACGGCATCCTGCACCAGGGGCGGCGTTGCGATTCCCTCGACCTCTACCCGGGCTGCGAGGTTACGATCGGAGGTTCGGTCCTTCGATTCGAAAGCAACGTGGCCCTGCCTACCCTGGTGCTCATTGCCGGCGCCCCCCCGCGATCCTACCCTCTCATCGCTGAGGAGACCGTTCTCGGCCGCGCTCCGGGAAGTTCGATCGCCATCCCCGATCCACTGGTCTCGAGCCGGCACTTGAAGATCGTGCGTCGGGGAGAGGTCTACGCCGCCGTCGATCTCGAAAGCGGCAACGGCACCCGGGTCAACGGGGTCAAAGTGACCTCGCGGGAGCTGAAGCAGGGCGACCAGATTCAGATAGGCGGGTTCACTTTCTATTTCGCGCTCGACGGGGTCGTTCCCGCGCCCGAGTCGATCCAGATCATCCAGCCGGTGCACACGCCGTCGACTCCCCCAGGGCCTCCGTCCTCTGCATCGGCGCCCTCACCGGCGGCGAGGACGCCCCTTCCCCCGGCGAAGGCGGCGGCGTCCTCATCTCGTCCTCGACTTCTTCTGATCGCCGCGGGGCTCGGAGTCGTGCTCTTCCTACTCGTCGTGGTGATCCTGGTGCGATCTCCCGACCAGTCCACCGAGCGGGAGTTCCAGGAAGTCTTTCAGGCCGACCTCAATGCCGAGGAGAAGGCCCGCATCGAGGAATATCTGACGCGCGCCAAGGACTACGAGGCGGCGGGGAATTTGTCCCTCGCCCTCGAGCAGTACCAGAAGGTCCTGGTCCTCGACCAGACGCACCACCAGGCCCAGGCGGAGACCGCGAGGCTCGAGGAAGCGGCCGCGGCGGAGGCTCAGACCCGCGCCGAGCGAGAACGTCTGGACCGCGAGCGATCGGCGCAGGTGGCTTCGTTCGTGGAGCGGGCGACTAAACTCCAGGGCGAGGCGAAGTTCGACGAAGCGACAACGGTGCTCGAGGAAGCCAAGGCGCTCTCGCCCGATAGCGACTTCGTGAAAAAGAAGCTCGTCGAGTCTCACCTCGCCGAGGGCAATTACTTCAAGAGTCGAAACGCCCAGAGAGCCCGCGCGGCCTACGAGCAGGCGCTCGCGCTCGATCCCGACAACGCCGCCGCCCGTCAAGGTCTCTCCGGAGTGGACGAGAACCGCCGCGCCTCCCGGGAGCGCCAGAAGCGGATCGAGGATCTCACCGCGCAGGGTCTCTCCCAGCTCCAGAAAGAGGACTTCCAGTCGGCCTACGCGTCTTTCTCGGGTGTGCTGAAACTCGATCCTCAGAACGCGCGCGCCCGCGAGTTCCGCGATCAGGCGAGCCACCTCCTCGAGGCGAAGCTCGGTCCGATGTACGACGAGGGCGTCCGACTCTATAACGCCGGGGAGCTTGCCCCGGCAATGGCGCAGTTCCAGCGCATCCTCGACCTCAATCCCGACCACGCCGCCACCAAGGCGTTCATGGGAAACGCCCTCGGAAAGGTTCGGTCGGAGGCGGTCGACGTCTACAAGCGCGCCTACATCTACGAGGGCCTGGGAAAGCTCCGCGACGCCCGCGATCTCTACCGGCAGTGCCTGGCGCTCCTTCCCAATCCCCGCGAGGAGTACCACCAGAAAGCCCAGCAGCGGATCGCCGATCTGGACCGAAAGCTCCAATAGCCTTGCGATGAACCACGCCGAGTTCGAGCAGGCGGTAACCGACAGGCTGGTCCACTACGGCTACGTCCAGGCGCCACTCGTAGAGCGCGCCCGCGCGTTTCACCAGACCCGCCCGATGAGCTTTCTGCGGGCCCTCCTGGAGCTCAAGCTGGCGTCGGCCGACATCCTGAGCGCGGTGGTCGAGGAGGTCGCGGGAACGGGAATCGTCGATCCCTCGCTCATGACCGTCTATCCCGAGTACATCGAGACGGTTTCCAAGCTCATTCCCAAGGAGCTGGTGCAGGAGGCGCTTTTGTTCCCGGTGCAGTCCGAGCTCAACGCCATTCGGGTCGCGATGCTCAACCCCACCGACCGCCGGCTGATCTCGGCGCTCGAAGCGGTCTCCGGCTGCCGCATCCACGCGGTCGCCGGGTTGGAGCAGACGATCGCGGCGGCGATCTCGCAGCACTACGGGGTCGCGATCAACGGCCTGCCCAAGGCGGCTTCCGATCTCGACGAAGCCCTGAAGCTCGTCGACTCGGTGGTGAAGGCGCGCCTCGACGCGCCAATGAGCGCCTACTCGGATGCCGCGGTCGCGCTCGTGAATCGCAACCGCGACAAGATCCGCGCCGACGCAGGGGCCCTCGAGGCGATCGTCCGCGATCCCGACCTCATTCGTTTCGTCCACCAGTTGATGCTGCGTCTCGTCCTCGCGGGAGCGAGCGACGTGCATTTCGAGCCGCTCGAGACCGTCTTTCGCGTTCGGGCTCGCATCGACGGCTCGATGCGGACCGCATTCAGCTTCCCTACGCCGGTGGCGCTCGCGGTGGTCGCCCGTCTGAAGGTGATGGCGGGCGTTCCCATGAAGCCCGCGACCGAGCCTCTCGACGCCCGCATCAGCTACGACCTCGTCTGGGGGAAGGACGTCGACTTTCGCTTCTCGAGCCTTCCCTCGCTCTTCGGCGAGAAGATCGTGCTGCGCGCCCTCGATCGCTCGCGCAAGCGACAGGGCCTGAACGAGCTCGGCTTCGACGCCGATACCCTCGAGCGCGTGCGGGAAGCGGCGGAGCGCCCGAACGGGCTTCTCCTCGTGACCGGCCCGACGGGAAGCGGGAAGACCTCTACCCTCTACGCCCTGGTCGAGCATCTGAATGACGACGACGTGAACATCGTCTCCGCCGAGGATCCGGTGGAGTCGAAGATCGCGGGGGTCACGCAGGTCCACTGCGGCGAGGAGACGGGGATCACCTTCGCCGGCGCCCTCCGGAGCTTCCTGCGGCAGGACCCCGACGTCATCCTCGTCGGCGAGATCCGGGACCAGGAGACGGCGGACATCGCCCTCAAGGCGTCGCTCACCGGTCACCTGGTGATGTCGACCCTCCACACCAACGACGCTCCGAGCACCATCCTCCGCCTTCTCAACATGGACCTCGATCCCTACATGGTCGGCTCCGCCGTGCGCCTGGTTCTCGCCCAAAGGCTGGTGCGGCGGCTCTGCGGGAAGTGCAAGAAACCTGCGGGGCCGAAGACTTCCGCTTCCTTCACCCCCCGCGAGAGCGCCATCCTCGAGGGCGCGAAGCTCTTCGAGCCGGGCGAGTGCGAGGATTGCGGGCACACCGGCTATCGCGGTCGGCGCGGCATCTACGAGGCACTGGTGGTCACGGACGAGATCGAGGACCTGATCGCCAAGAAAGCTTCCGTCGTCGAGCTCCGCGCGCTCGCGATGCAGCAAGGGATGAAGAGCCTTCGGGAAAGCGGGCTTGGGGTCGCCGCTCGAGGGGAGACCAGCCTGGATGAAGTTCTCGCCAACACCGTGGGGGAGGCGCCCGGAACATGAGCGGCCTCGCTCTCGGCCTCGTGAGCCTGCTGCTCGCGGTCCAGGAGAAGACCATCACCCACCGGGGTCAGGGCTTCACTCTCGCCTATCCGGAGAAGAGCTCGAAGCTCCAGCCGCCGAGCGCGGGAGTTCCCTTTCAGCTCGAGTACCGCAAGAACAACCTGGTGCGGCTCGAGATCGAGCGGCTGACCCAGCCGATCGACCTGGAAGACCAGACCTTCGCCGGCATCTTCATGGAGGTGCAGCTCGAGCGCCTGGCGGAGCGCGTGAGCCAGCCCCTCACGTCGAAGACCGTTCGCCGCTTCCCCTGGGGCACGGGCGTGGAGCTCGTGTACTTCGCACCCGCGAGAAGCGGCAAGAAGAACGAGCGTGACCAGGTGACGGAGGTCGTGACCACCGTCGGCGAAACCCTCTACCGGTTCACGACCTGGATTCCCGAGAAGGAACTCTCCAAAGTTGAGCCGACCCTGGGACAGGTCATCGCCAGCTTTTCTCCCGCGAGGGCAGCGCCCGTGGCGACGGCCCCCACGACCGCCCCGGCCGCCACCCGGTTCTCGCTCGCGGGGGTGGACGCCAGGATTCGCGAGTACCGCGACCAGGTCGCTTCCGCCGCACCGCTCAGCTCCGCCTTGGCCCACGCGCAAGCGGGTCTCGCCGAAAGTCTGGGATTGCGGGCCTACCTGACGCAGGGAGGTTCTCCGGCCGAAGTCGGCGAGATCTCACGCGCGGCCCAGGACGCG
>Ga0209321_10003505_pt1 | contig 10498 bp, 11 predicted proteins | sample Rifsed16ft4_FD_184012 | JGI IMG/M metagenome (GOLD analysis project Ga0209321, IMG submission 184012) | Soil microbial communities from Rifle, Colorado, USA - sediment 16ft 4 - CSP-I_5_4 (version 2) | ecosystem: Environmental > Terrestrial > Deep subsurface > Rock core/Sediment | place: Rifle... | reverse complement strand
CCAACACAGACGTTACAGAATCGAATTGACATATCTTTAAGTAACCGACTCGCCATACAAACGTCTGACAAAGCCTCTGGAGTTGTCGGACAGAAAGAAGGTACGACCGCCATGGTCTCGGAATCGGAACGCGTAACGATCCGGATCCCGCCTGAGAAGATCCAGCTGCTCAACCAGCTCGTGAAGGCGGGAGAGTTCGACACGATCTCCGACGCAATCCGCCATGCGATTGGTCAGTTCATTGACCAGCAGTTCGCGCCCGCGAACATCCGGAAGCTGATGATCGAGCTGCCGAAGGGCAACGTCGTCGAGCTCCAGAAGCTCGTGAAGGCGGGCGACTCCGTGAACCTCGAGGACGCGATCCGGAACGCCGTGCGGGAGTACGTGCGCCGGCGGCTCCAGAAGGCGATGGAAAAGGCCGAGCGCTAAGCCTCGGTGTGACCGCCTGACGCCCCGGGCGGTGGGGATGCATTCCCCGCAGCGCTGCGTGCGGACGCCGCGGGAACGGGAAGGAAGGGATGGGAACGGCGAACGCCACGGGATGGGAAACCAGCGTGCCTTACGCGAAGCCCCGGATCCTCGTCGTCGGCTGCGGCGGGGCGGGCGGGAACAGCGTGGGGCGACTCCATCGGCTCGGCATCGCCGGGGCGAAGACGGCCGTGATCAACACAGACCGCGTGCATCTTGACGGGATCGAGGCGGACAAGAAGCTCCTCATCGGCAATGGCATCACGCGGGGGATGGGCACCGGCGGACGGCCCGAGATCGGGGAGCGGTGCGCGGAGCTCGCGGACGGGGAGATTCGAAACCTCGTGATGGGTCAGGACCTCGTGTTCCTCACCGTCGGCCTTGGCGGAGGCACGGGAACGGGCGTCGCACCGCACGTCGCAGAAATCGCGGCGGCGAGCGGGGCCGTCGTGATCGCGATCGCCACGACGCCATTCCGTGTGGAACGCGGCCGGATCCGAACGGCGCAGCTCGGGATCCAGCGTCTCCGAACGAACTGCGACTCCCTCATCGTCCTCGACAACGACCGGCTCCTCGACCTCGTCCCGAACCTGCCCGTCGAGCGGGCGTTCTCCGTCATGGACATCCTCATCTCCGAGGTGATCAAAGGCGTCACGGAGGCGATCAACCTCCCGTCCCTGATCAACCTCGACTTCAACGACGTCCGCACGGTCCTCTCGGAGGGCGGAACGTCCACGATCCTCTACGGCGAAAACTCGATCCACGATCCAGAGCGAGTGGTGGATGAGACCCTCTCGAACCCGCTCCTCGACGTCGACACGAAAGGAGCCCGCGCTGCCCTCATTCACATCTCCTCCGGACCTTCCCTCTCCCTTCGAACCGCGTTCCGCGTCGTCGATGGGATCACGGACAAGATGCGGCCCGACGCGAACGTGATTTTCGGCGTCCGCATGGATCCGCGCCACGAGGACATCATCCGCGTGATCGCGATCCTCACCGGCGTCCACGCACCGAGACTCGAGATTCCCGTCGAGGCAATCTCATACACTGATGCGGACCCCGAGGTGGCGCCCCTTCCCAAGGTTGCGATAAACCCCCCCTCATTTTTCGAGCGAAGGGCTGAACGATAACCTCCTCCCCCACGTTTTATTTTTTTCCTTCGACGAGCGAACGCGCTCGTTGTCGCTGTGGCCAGCCTCTGGGGCCGACCATCAGCCTCGGAACGTCGGCCGCCGGCTCAGCCGGTTCGGAAGAGGTAGAGACCGGAAGGGGCGGCCCGCAGTCTCTCGGGCGACCCGGTCTCGCAATTCCGCTGGACTCATCGGGACTTGTTCCTTCGTCGCCCGGACCCGAATATTCAGCCCGTTTGACTCGACTTCTTTGCTGCCCACCACGGCGACGTAGGGAATCCATTCCTTCTCCGCGCGCCGGACCATCTTGTTCAACGTCTCGCTAGTGTCGTCCAAGTCGACGCGCATGTTCGGAAACTGACCGAGCAATTTCTCGCAGTGCGCCAAGTAGTCCGCAGAAACGGGGATGAGCCGGACTTGCACCGGCGAGAGCCATACCGGCAACATCGGCGGTCGGCCGGCTTCCCGATCGAAGTTCGCCTTCTCGAGGAGCGCGTACATGACCCGCTCGATCGCACCGCTCGGAGAAAGGTGGAGGATGTACGGATGCCGGCCCTTCCCCTCCGCGTCCGTGTACGTAATCTCGAACCGCTTCGCATTCTCCGTGTCGATTTGATCCGTCGTGAGCGCGGCGGCCTTCAGGTTCGCGTCGACGAAGTTCCACTCGTACTTGAACGCGTAATAGAAGAACTGACGGGACCATCGCTCCATCAGGATCGGTTTCCCCCATCGCTTCGCATACGCGACGATGAAGTCCTTGTTCTCTTCGTAGAACTCCTCCGTGGCCCGGAGGCCGACCTCGAAATCGTCCGGCATCCGGAACCCGCATTCCTCGAGGATCCGCCACGCGACATCGAACCGCACGACAATCTGCTCCTTCGCCTGCTCGAGGTCTGCGCACAGCGCGTGGCAGTCCGGCATCGTGAAAGCCCGAAGCCGCCGGAGCCCGGACACCTCGCCATGCTGCTCCGCCCGGAACGAGTAGCGGGTGAGCTCGTACAGCGCCATGGGGAGCTGCTTGTACGAGATTACCATATCGTGCGCGATGAGGAACTGGCCAAAGCACGCGCTAAACCGGAGGAACGTCCGCTTGTTCGGGGTCTGGACGATGTACTGTCGCGCGGGGAACCGGTTCAGGTATGCCTTCAGCGCGGGGTGCTCGAAGTCATACATCACGGGCGACTCCACTTCCATCGCGCCGTACTCGAGCACGCTGCGGGTCACGAGGTCCTCGATGAGGCTCTTCACGAGCCGGCCCTTCGGGTAGAACCGCAGGTTCCCAGGATCGCTCCCGGGCTCGTAGTCGACGAGCTCGAGCTCCCGCATGAGCCGCGCATGCGGGGGTTCCTCCTTCGCCTCGCCGGACTTCGCCATCTCGTACCTGGCAAACTTCCGCAGGTTCTCGCGCTCCGCGAAGTCGTATCCGACGACCTTGCCGTGTTCGATCCGGAGCGGGTGGAGTGCGCCGCTCGGCTCGAGGATGAACCAGTCGGAAACGAGCTTCTGTTCCGCCTTGATCGCCTCGGAAACCTCCTCCTTCGCCACCGCGGTCGCCGATACACGGATCTCCCGCGAAAGCTCGGAGAGCGGGTGGCCTTTCACGCTAATCTTGAACGACTTGTAGAACCCGAACGGGGACGCCAACACGTCGTAGCCCGACGCGCGCAATCGCTCGTCGAGGAGGGTGAACATCTTCTTCGCGGGCCCCGGGGCCGCGAGGGACGAACTCAAGTGCGCATAGGGGTAGATCGCGATGCGCTTCGTCTTGACCTGAAACGCAACCTCCTCGACGTTCTTCACGGCCTCCCGCACGACGCCCTCCGCGTCCGCCTCGTCCTCCTTCTCCGCGCTCACGAAGCACACGAGGGCGTCCTCAATGCGGCCGCGCTTCTGGTTCGCGGGCAAGTCCTCGATGTCTTTGAGGGCCTTCTCCTTCACTTCATACTCGAGGAAGTCGCAGTGCAGGAACAACACGCGCATGACGGGCCGCCAACTGCCGCGCCCCATAAAAAGGCATCATTGAAATAGCGTGTGGCGAATCGTGTAGCAATGGGGGAAGAGCCGCTCGTCTGGCGGGCGCGCGAGGTAGAGTGGGTCCTCGACCGGACCCTCGTGATGGGGATTCTAAACGTCACACCGGACTCGTTCTCCGATGGCGGGAAGTTCCTCGACACGAATGCGGCGGTGGCCCGTGCGGTCCAGATCGCGGAGGAGGGCGCAGACATCCTCGACGTTGGTGGGGAGTCGACGCGGCCCGGGGCTCAGCCCGTGCCCGCGGACGAGGAATGGCGACGAATCGGCCCGTTAATCGAGGCCGTCGGGAGGAAAATCGATCTCCCGATCTCCGTGGACACGTACAAACCCGACATCGCTCGAAAGGCGATCCGCGCTGGGGCGGTCGTCGTGAACGATGTCCGTGGCCTCCGGGATCCCTCCATGGTCAAGGTCGTCGCAAATGCCGGTGCAGGGGCCGTCATCATGCACATGAAGGGCGAACCCGCGACGATGCAACGGGATCCCCGGTACGAGGACGTCATCGCGGAGGTCGTGGGGTTCCTCTCCGACCGTCAACAAGATTCGCTCTCACGCGGAATTGCAAAGGAATCTGTCGTCTTGGACCCAGGCCTTGGGTTCGGGAAGACGCCCGCGCACAATACCGCGATCCTCCGGTCGTTGCTTCGGATCCGTGAGTTGGGCCGCCCCGTCCTCGTCGGCGCCTCCCGCAAGTCGTTCCTTGAACCTGTACCTCCGCAAGGGAATCTGACGCGACTCGAATCCTCCCTCGCTGCCGCGGCGCTTGCGATCGCCAACGGAGCGAACATTGTGCGGGTCCACGACGTCGCGGAAACCGTGCACCTCGTCCGAAGCCCCGGCGATCCCCCGAGGCCTCAGGCCTAGGACGACCAGACCGTCGCGGCTCCGGTTTCGAGGAACGCCTTGAGCGCGTCGAGCTTCCGACGCCACGTTTCGAACCAGTTCCCAGAAATCGTCGTCGACGAGGTATGGACGACGTGGACCTGCGTCTCCGACCCTTTGGGGCTCAACTCGTACGACACCGTTGTCTCGATCACGGACGCATCCTGCTCGAGGGGCCACGTGAAGCTGAGCTCGCGCGGGGCCTCGATCGTCGTGATCGTACCTACCTGATGGCCTTCCGGCGGGTTCGACTCGTACCGGCCCCCGAGTTCCGCTTCCGCCCTGACGGCGGAGGCCCACCACTGACGGAGTTTCTCTGAGTTCACGAGGGCCTCGAAGACCTGCGGCAGCACCGCTCGAATCACGATCTTCGCTTCCCCGACGATGACTCTCTCGATTGGCATGTCGTGGCGTCCCAGGCCGAGGTCGCTCCCCGCCGAGCCGTGGGTCCCTCAGGGTCTGGAAATCTATAAAAGGATGAGGGTATTGGTTCGCTAATGGTCTCGCGGTCGAAGATCGCCTCGATCCTCGAAGACTACATGGGGATCACGATCGCGACGGTCTGCTCCCATTCCTCGCTCCAGATCTTCCACGGCGCGCGGCTCGAGGGCTTCCAGACCCTCGGAATCGCCGTCGGGAAGCAACCGAAGTTCTACGACGCGTTCCCTCTCGGGAAGCCGGACGAGTTCCTCGTCGTCGAGAGCTACAAGGACATCCCGGAGCACGTGGATGATCTCATCGCGAAAAGCGTCGTCACGGTCCCGCACGGATCCTTCGTCGAGTACATGGGCGCGGACACGTTCGCCAAGATGGAGGTCCCCACGTTCGGGAACCGCGAGGTCCTGAAGTGGGAAACGGATCGGGAGAAGCAGCGGGTGTGGCTCACGTCCGCAGGCGTCGACATGCCCCGGAAGATCGAGCGCGCGCAGGACATCGACCGCCCCGCGTTCGTGAAGTACTACGGCGCGAAGGGGGGCCGCGGCGCGTTCATCGCGAAAAACCTCGAAGAATTCAAGGCCTCGATCCGGCCCGGGATGAAGTACACGATCCAGGAGTACATCATCGGGACGCGGTACTACATCCATTATTTCTACAGCCCGATCCTGGAGAACGGATACCGCCTCAGCAAGGGGTCCCTCGAGGTCCTCGGCGTCGACCGCCGGGACGAGGCGAACATCGATGAGATGTACAAGCTCGGGGCGCAGGAGCGACTGCGGGAGCTCGGCCTGTTCCCGACGTTCGTCGTGACGGGGAACATGCCCGTCGTACTCCGTGAGTCACTCCTCCCGACCGCGTTCGAAATGGCGGAGCGCGTTGTGGAACGGTCCATGGACCTCTTCGGCGGGATGATCGGTCCGTTCTGCCTCGAGACGATTGTGACGGACGACCTCAAGTTCAAGGTTTTCGAGATCAGCACGCGGATCGTGGCGGGGACGAACCTATTCGTCGGGGGGAGCCCGTACTCCGAGCTCACGGAGCCTGGCATGTCGACGGGTCGCCGGATCGCGCGCGAGATCAAGCTCGCACGGAAGATGGACGCACTCATGGAGATCCTGAGCTGAGCGGGGGCGGGCTGTGCTCACCCTCGTCCTCGCGGACGCCGAACTCGAACTCGTGCCGCCGCCGATCCTCGGCCATCCCGCGATCCGGTCGGCCGCGAAGAAGCGCGGGAAGTCACCGGGCTCGATCCTCCTCGACTCGAGCTTCCACCACGCGGCCCTCCGGAAGGTCCCGGACGGGGACCGCCGGGGCCGACCGGACATCGCCCATCTCGTCCTCGTCCTGTGCCTCGACTCCCTCCTGAACCTCGAGGGACGCCTCCGCACGATCGTTCACACGCGGAACGACAACGTGATCCAGTTCGCGCCGGAGACGCGAATCCCGAAGAACTACACGCGGTTCGTCGGCCTCATGGAGGACCTCTTCGAGAAGGGTCAGGTGCCGGAAGAGAAACCGCTCATTGCGATGGATCGCGACAACCCCCTCGAGCGGCTTCTCGGGAAGTTCCCCGAGGAGAAGTGGGCGTTCTCCGAGCATGGAACGTCGATCAATCTCCTAGAAGAAATCCCGCGCGTCCCGGGCGACCTCGTTGTCGTCATCGGCGGATTCCCGCACGGCGGGTTCCGAAGCCCTGTGGAGACGCTCTGCGACCGCGTCGTCTCGCTTCACCGGGACCCGATCAAGGCGTGGACGGTCGCGAGTGAGCTTCTCACGACGTACCGGCATGCGAAGGCCTGAACATCCGATCGAATGAGGTTACGGGAGTCGGGATCCGCGTCGCGCAGGGAACGGTGCCTCCGGCTGAATCAGCGCGTGCTCTCGGAATCGCGAGGCCCGCAATGGAGCAAGGGCCTCAGGTCGTTGACCCGCGGACACGAACTCCGCGAGGAGGCGGCCGACGGCGGGTGCGAGCTTGAACCCATGGCCGCTGAATCCGACCGCCACGTAGAGGCCCTCCGGTCCAACCGCGTCGAGGATCGGGTACGCATCCGGCGTCACGTCGTAGAGACCCGCCCAACCGCCCCGCGACTGTGCTCGGGCCATGGCGGGGAACCGAGCGGCGAGTCGCCGCCGAAGGTCGTGCACGGTCGATGTGGGCACGGAATCGTCTCGCAACTCAGGTTCCGTCGACGTTCGACGGACTGGCGTGTCCATGTAGCCCACCAGGGTGTCCTTGTCCCCCTCGGGGCGAGAATACGTATTGCCATAGAAGTCGAAGTGGATCTTCGGCGGCGCGCCGAAGCCACTCGGTCTTCGAAGGATCGCGACCTCCCCGCGGACGAACCGAATCGGCAACCGGATGCCGACCGTTCGAGCGAGGCGCGGCGTCCAGTTCCCCCCGGCGAGGACGACGCGATCTGAAGCGATCGTCCTGGCGCTCCGGAGCCGAACCCCCGTGACGCGTCCCCTTCGTGTGGCGAACCCCTTCACCGTTGAATTTTCGAGGATCGTCGCACCGTGATCGCGGGCCGCGTCGCCGAAACCCACGGCGGTCGCAATCGGGTCCGCGTATCCAGCGTCGGGATCGTGAACGACCGCGGCGAGATTCGAGCTTACGAGCTGCGGCTCCTCATCCATCGCCTCCCGAGGCGAAAGGCGTTCCACGCGCACGCCCTCCGAATGCAAAAGGGCGAGCAGCGCATCGAACGCGCGGGCGTCGCGAGGGCGAGCGCCGGAGAGGAATCCGGTCTGTCGGAAGTCGCAGGGGTGACCCGTCTCCGCCTCGAAGCGCTGGAAAAACCTGAGGCTCTCCCGCGCGAGGCGGATGCCGATACGCGTCTCGTAATGTTGGCGGACGATTGCGCCGCTGTGACCCGTCGCTCCCGACGCGAGATGGCGCCGCTCCACGAGGATGACGTCGAGGCCCTTCCGAGCCAGGTGGAACGCCGTGCTCGCGCCCATGCACCCACCGCCGATGACGACGACGTCCGCGCGCGACGGAGCCGATGGCGGGGCCATATCGGGGGGAACGGGACGCGACTTATCGAGGTTCCGCCCCGCCGCACCGGGGGACGCCGGAATCACGGAAAGAAAAATTGAGGAAATCATTAAGAATCGGCCGGGCCGTGAAGCGCGGGACCATGGCCCTCCTGGAAGACATCCTCACCGGGATCGTCGTTCTCCTCATCGTCCTCGCCGTGATCACGTTCCTCGAGCTGAAGTATCTCCGCAAGGCGATGCAGAAGCGGCGGATGCGGGCCGCAACGGCGTCGGATCTGCCGGACAGCGCCCACAACGCGATCCTCACGAGCAAGGCGATCTCGAGGACCCTCGCGAACTCCGGTGCGTTCACGGACGGCGCGGACGCAGTAATCCGGGAGGCCGAGGCCGCGTACCGGAGTCGGGATTATCGCGTCGTACTCGAGCTCACGGATCGCGCGAAGGGGATCCTCCAGACAGAGAAGGCCCGCCACGCATCCCTGGGAGACCTCGCTCGGCTGCAGCGAATCGGCAGCTCCGGCTCCACGGACGAGACGACGAAGGAGCTCCTGCAGAAGGAGTACCCGCCGAACTACTTGCAGGCGAAGTTCACGATCGCCCTCGCAGAAGAGCGAATCCAGGTCGCGCGGCAGGACGGCCGTGCGACGAATGATGCGGATGGGCTCTTGCGATCCGCGCGGGACCGGTTCGACGCGGAGGACTATGCGGCCGCCCTGCGCCTCGCCGTGCAGTCCCGGAAGTCTGCGGACGGCGAAGTCCTCGCCTCTTCCGCCGTCGAAGCGCCTGTCGCGGCACCCACGGAAGCCGGACTCCGCAAGACGTGCAGAAAGTGCGGCGCAGAACTCCGCGGAGCCGACGCGTTCTGTCGAAAGTGCGGGACTCCCGTGCCGTAGCCGTCCGCGGGCGCACACCACAGACCTTTATGAGGAATCGCCACCATGCCGCGGCACCATGGGATCCGCGGACATGGAACAGGCCCTTTCGGCGTTGTACGGGGAGGACGCCGTGGCCGCAATCATCGCGCTAAAGGTCGACACGAAGGAGGCGGACCGTGTCGCGACGCAGGTCGCGAAGTTCGACGTGGTCCAGGACGTGTTCCTCGTGACGGGGGACACGGACATCATCGCGAAGGCCCGGTTCGTGAACTACCGCGGACTGAAGGACTTCGTGTTGAACAGCTTGGCCCCGATCGGCGGGGTGAAAGATACCAAAACTTTAATGGTCGTAACCACGTACAAAGAGGGCGGAGTCAAGAAGCCTACAGGCTGAGGCAATCGTCGTGGTCGTCCGGAGGTTGGTCATTGGATCTCGAGGCGCGGATCAAGTCGATCATCGAGATTCTCGACCAGCTCGCGGAGGACACGTCCGTCCCTAGGAACATCCGGCGCGGCGCGGCGGACGCGAAGACTCGACTTCTGAAGAAGGACGACGCACTCGACCTCCGGGTCCAGTCCGCAATCATGATCATGGACGATCTCGCGAACGACCCCAACCTCCCACTCCACGGGCGCACGCAGATCTGGAACATCATCTCCGCGCTCGAGACCGTGAAGCCCTAGAAACGCCGTTCCGATCACCCGAGTTCTCACACAAGAAACCTTAATCAACAATGGCGAAGTTCCGACGCCCCGCGCGGCTGTAGTCTAATGGTAGGACAGAAGCTTCCCAAGTCCGAAAGGCCGGGCGGAGAGAGCTTCTAACGCGGGTTCGATTCCCGCCGGCCGCATCTCCGTTCGGAGGGCCGGGTCATCTCTTGCCGGGCTTCTCCGACTCGCTCGCGAGCGCGAGATCGGCGAGATAGACCGTGTTGCAGCCGGGGCAGTGGATCCTCCGGGTGAGTTTCGAATCGAGCACGTCTTCGACGATGAACGTGAAGAACAGGGGGTTGTTGCATTTCGGACACGAGTACTGGAGAGCCCCTGTCGTCATGGCGGCCGTGGAAGGCGGGCGTGCTATTTGGTTTTCGTTGGCGCCGGAGGTCCGCCGAATCCGAACCCGTGCGGGAGTAAGTACACTACCGGCGGTGGGCTCATTCCCGCATCGGCCACAAGCCCGCGGGGCGCAGACGATGAAGGAACCCTCCGAGATCCTCCGGGAAGAGCACGTTGTAATCGAGCACCTCCTGCACGTCCTGGACGGCATGGCGGAACACGTCGACCTCGACAACCCGGTGCCGGAGCGGGACATCGGAACCGCGCTCGAAGTCGTCGAGAACTTCGCGGACAAGTGCCACCACGCGAAGGAAGAGCGGATCCTCTTCCCCGCCCTCACGCGGCACTCCGCACACGAGGGAGCCCTCCTCGCCCGCCGCCTTCACGGGGACCATGAGGCGGCGCGGAAGCTCGTGCGGGACCTCCGCGAGTTAACGCCGAAGATCGGCGCGAAGGACGACCGGGTGCGACGCGAATTCTCCCGGAAGGTCCGGACATACACGACCCTCCTTCGTGAGCACATCTCGCAGGAGACGGAGCGGCTGTTACCGTTGATCGACGAGGCGATTCCCGCCGAGGAACGACGCGATCTCGCGGAGGCGTTCGAGCGGG
>Ga0209321_10003504_pt1 | contig 10498 bp, 6 predicted proteins | sample Rifsed16ft4_FD_184012 | JGI IMG/M metagenome (GOLD analysis project Ga0209321, IMG submission 184012) | Soil microbial communities from Rifle, Colorado, USA - sediment 16ft 4 - CSP-I_5_4 (version 2) | ecosystem: Environmental > Terrestrial > Deep subsurface > Rock core/Sediment | place: Rifle... | reverse complement strand
CGCTTGCGGGCATTCTCGCCATAACGGAACTTCTGATGAGAAGGGGGGGGAAGGCCTCGGAAAACTATCAACTTCTCGAGAAGATAAAAGATGCGGGGCTTCGCTCCAAGAACATAATAAGCGACCTTCTTCTCTACGCCATGCCTTCGCGTCTTGAGACATCGCCGCTTTGCGTTGACGATACCATAAAGTCCACGCTGTCCCTTTTTATCTCGGAATTGAAAATAAAATCAATGGAGATTAAGGAAGAGTTTCCGCAGGGTTTGCCGCGGGTTTACGGCAACAAGGGGCAGCTTATGGAGGTATTCCTGAATATCATAAAGAACGCGAGAGACGCCATGAAAGGCAGCGGCACGCTGACCATAAGAACCAGCCTGGCAAAGGAAATCGGCAAAGACTATGTGCTTGTGGAAATAGAGGATACGGGAGAGGGAATCCCCGATGAAATAAAGGATAAGATATTCGACCCGTTCTTTACCACGAAGGAGAAAGGCGGCGGGCTTAATATCGGGCTCGGGCTTTCAATAACCAAAAGCATTGTGAAAGCCCATAAAGGAAAGATTGATTTTACAAGCACAAGCGGAAAGGGAACCGTATTCAGGGTCTTTCTCCCCGCGCTTAAGGAAGACGGGACGGAAGGGAGGTGAAAAACATGTATTTAACCGCCAGAGAAGCCCATGGAAGAGGGCAGAGAATGTTAATCGAGTTCAGCGATGAAAGGTCAATACTTATTGTTGATGATGAGGAGAGCGTTGGGATAGGAATGGCCGGCATACTCAATGACGCGGGTTTTAAGGCGCGATACGTGACGGACGGGAAAAGCGCCGTGGAAGAGGTTAGAAACAAATCCTATTCCCTTGTTTTTATGGATATGGTCATGCCGGGAATGGACGGGCTGAATACTTTCAGAAAGATTAAAGAAATCAAAAAAGACGTCAAGGTGGTAATTTTTACCGGTTTTTTCAGGGATGCCCAGAATATCATATTTGATGGGATAAAAGAGGGTATGATTGAGGAGTTCGTAAGAAAACCGTTCTTTGCCGAGGAAATCATAAATATAGCAAGGAAATACCTTTAGATTGTTTTATATCCGGCCGTATCATGGGCGCTTAAGGCGGTGCATAACCGTAACAATTATTACCTCTTGACATTAAAAAGGTTTTACTATACTATTGGAAATGCGACAATTTTTGTCACTTGCGGCACCTTCTCATCTTATGACCGAAAGAATTGGGGAACTCCTTATAAGAGAAAAGCTTATAACGCCCGAGCAGCTCAAGGAAGCTATTGAAGAGCAAAGAAGAAGCGGGGGCAGGCTCGGCTATAACCTTACAAAGCTCGGTTATCTGACCGAGAAGGACCTTGCCACCTTTTTGAGCAAGCAGTACGGCATCCCGACCGTTGATATTGCCACCCAGCAGATAGACCCGGAGGTGGTAAGGCTCATACCCGAGGATGTTGCCAGGAAATATCTGGTCCTGCCGGTAAACAGAACCGGCTCCACCCTTGTCGTGGCCATGGCAGACCCCTCCAACATATTCGCAATAGACGATATAAAGTTTCTCACCGGATACAATGTCGAGTCGGTGGTGGCCTCCGAGGGCGCCATAAAGAAGGCCATTGATATCGCCTACGAAAAACAGGAACTCGAAATGGGCATGGAAGATGTCCTTACGGAGTTTGATGGAAACGAGATGGAGATTGTAAAGGAAGAGGAAGAGGTCGACCTTTCGGATTTAAAAAAGGCGGTGGAAGAGGCCCCGGTTGTAAAGCTCGTAAATTTTGTCCTTACGGACGCCATAAAGAAAAAGGCAAGCGACATACACATAGAGCCGTACGAAAAGGTCTTCCGCGTCCGTTACAGGGTTGACGGGGTGCTGCATGAGGTTATGAAGCCCCCGCTGAAGCTTAAAAACGCGATAGTTTCAAGGATAAAGATTATGAGCCAGCTTGATATCGCCGAAAGAAGGCTTCCGCAGGACGGCAGGATTAAACTCAAAATCGGGAAGAACCTGGAGATGGACTACAGGGTTTCGGTCCTTCCGACGCTTTTCGGCGAGAAGGTGGTTTTAAGGCTCCTCGACAAAAGCAACCTTCAGCTCGACATGACGAGGCTGGGTTTTGAGGAGAGGGCGCTCAAGGATTTCATGGACGCCATACATAAGCCGTGGGGCATAGTTCTTGTCACAGGCCCGACAGGGAGCGGCAAGACCACAACCCTCTATTCGGCGCTCGCGGAGCTTAACAAGATAAGCGAAAATATCTCAACGGCGGAGGACCCCGTTGAGTTCAATCTGATGGGCATAAACCAGGTTCAGATGCACGAGGATATCGGGCTGAATTTCGCCGCGGCCCTCAGAAGTTTTTTAAGGCAGGACCCCGATATAATAATGGTCGGGGAGGTCAGGGATTACGAAACGGCGGAGATAGCGATAAAGGCCGCGCTGACCGGGCACCTTGTCCTTTCAACCCTGCACACCAATGACGCGCCTTCCACCGTAAACAGGCTCCTTAACATGGGAATAGAGCCGTTCCTCGTATCCTCATCATGCAATCTTATACTGGCGCAGAGGCTTGCGAGGAAGATATGCCTTAAATGCAGGGAAGAGATAAGCGTTCCGGAAAAGGTGTTCATTGACATGGGGGCGGCCCCGGAGCACACAAAGAAGATGAAAACCTTTAAGGGCAAGGGATGCGCCGAGTGCAACGGAAGCGGTTACAGGGGAAGGATAGCGCTTTATGAGGTTATGCCGCTTTCCGAGGGCGTTAAAGAACTTGTCCTTAACGGCGCGTCAGCCTCCGAACTTAAAAAGCAGGCCGTAAAGGAAGGGATGAAAACCCTGAGGATGAGCGGCATAACAAAGATATGGGAAGGCGTTACCACGATTGAAGAGGTTTTAAGGGTCACCATGGCTGATTAAAGCCGGGAGGGCATCCGCATGGCAGCAGAAGAGGCCGTTAAACACGATATGCAGACGCTTCTTAAGACCCTTATAGAAAAGGGCGGTTCAGACCTGCATATCGCCGCAGGGAGCCCCCCCAGAATGAGGGTGCACGGGAAGCTCGCCTCCATTGATTCCACCCCCCTTTCCGGCATTGAAACAAAACAGATGTGCTACGCGATACTTACGGACGCGCAAAAGCACAGGTTTGAAGAGGACAACGAGCTGGATTTTTCTTTCGGCATGAAAGGGCTCTCAAGGTTCAGGGGAAATGTTTTTGTGCAGAGGGGGACGGTTGCCGGGGTTTTCAGGGCAATCCCCTTCCAGATAAAAACACTGAAGGAACTCGGGCTCCCCCCCGTCGTTGAGGAGATGACTTTAAAGCCGAGGGGGCTTGTCCTTGTCACAGGCCCGACCGGATGCGGTAAATCCACCACCCTTGCCGCGATGATTGACAAGATAAACAGGGAACGTCCCGACCATATAGTGACGATAGAAGACCCGATAGAATATCTGCATCAGCCAAGGATGGCGCTTGTAAACCAGAGGGAGGTCGGCGCCGATACGCAGACTTTCAAGAAGGCCATAAAATCCGTTTTAAGGCAGGACCCGGATGTGGTGCTTCTCGGAGAGATGAGGGATATGGAAACCATAGAGACCGCTTTGATTATCGCCGAGACAGGGCACCTCTGCCTTGCCACCCTCCATACCAACTCATGCGTGCAGAGCATAAACAGGATTGTTGATGTGTTCCCGGCGCACCAGCAGCCCCAGATAAGGGCGCAGCTTTCTTTTGTCCTGGAGGGGGTGCTCTCGCAGCTCCTTCTCGCAAGGAGTGACGGAACCGGAAGGGTGCTATCGCTTGAGATAATGATCCCGAACGCGGCAATAAGAAATTTGATAAGAGAGGACAAAATCCATCAGATATATTCTCAGATGCAGGTAGGACAGGCGAAGTTCGGCATGCAGACGATGAACCAGAGCCTTATGGGTCTTTTCGCGAGGAGGCTCATAACGCTTGAGGAGGCCTTCGGAAGGAGCACCGACCCGGATGAACTGAGGCAGATGATGACAAATGCCGGGGTAATGAGAACCAGGATACCTCCTTCCAAGACGAGTTAACTATGCCAATATACGCATATACGGGAAAGACCCTGAGAGGGGATTGGGCCAAGGGGGAGATAGAAGCGGCAAACCTTGCGCAGGCTACCGCCGCGCTCAGGCGCCAGCAGATAGCCCCCGCTTCCGTAACCGAAAAAAAGACCGGGCTTTCGGCGTTGAGTTCCATCCAGATACCGTTTCTCAAGCAAAAGGTCAGAACAAAGGAGATCGTCATATTCACCCGCCAGTTTGCGACAATGATTGACGCGGGGCTTCCACTTGTCCAGTGCCTGGATATACTTGCGAGCCAGCAGGAAAACAAGGAATTTAAAAGGGTGATAATGGATGTCAAGGGAAGTGTTGAGGGAGGCTCCACCTTTGCCGACGCGTTGAAGAAACACCCGAAGGTCTTCGATGACCTTTTTGTCAACCTCGTTGCCGCGGGGGAGGTTGGAGGCATACTCGATACCATTCTTAACAGACTCTCCACCTTCATGGAGAAGGCCGATAAACTAAAGGGCAAGATAAAGGGGGCGCTCACGTATCCTATCGCGGTTATCGTGATTGCGGCCCTGGTTGTAAGCGGGCTGCTTCTCTGGGTTGTTCCAATATTCGAGGATATGTTTGCCGGTTTCGGAAAGGCGCTTCCAGCCCCGACCCAGGTGGTTGTAAACTTAAGTAAATTCCTGCAGAACTGGTGGTACGCGGTCGTCGGCTTTATATTCGGCTCACTATTCGGCCTCAAGCGTTTTCACAAGACAGAAAAGGGCAGAAAGATACTGGACACCATTTTTCTCAAACTCCCGGTCTTCGGCGACCTTTTAAGGAAAACCGCCGTTGCACGCTTTACAAGGACGCTCGGGACGATGCTTTCAAGCGGAGTCCCGATACTTGAGGCGCTTGAGATAGTCGCCAAAACAGCGGGTAACGTCGTGGTGGAAGAGGCCATAATGAGCGCAAGGACATCCTTAAGCGAGGGGAAGACCCTTTCAGAACCGCTTGCGCAGACAAAGGTCTTCCCCGGCATGGTCACGCAGATGATTACCGTCGGCGAGTCAACCGGCGCCATGGATACGATGCTCTCAAAGATTGCGGACTTCTATGAAGACGAGGTTGATGCCGCGGTTGAGGCGCTCACATCCCTTATAGAGCCGATGCTTATGGCATTTCTCGGAGTGGTTGTCGGCGGGCTTGTTATAGCGCTTTACCTGCCTATATTCCAGCTTGCCGGAAGCATCTCCGGCTAAGTTTGAAATGAACCGCCAGGGAATACATTCCATCAGAAGCAAACTCCTGGCCCTTATGGTTCTGAGGGTCGTTCTGGCCCTCGCATTCCTGAGCACAGCCTTCTGGTTTCAGCTGAGGGAGTCTTCCTTAACAAAACCTTCGTTCTATCCCATCCATGCGGTCGTTGTAACGGTATGCTTTTTGACCATATTCTACGCCCTGCTGCTGAAGCATGTAAAAAATCTGAAACTCTTTGCCTACCTGCAGATAATCGTGGACATTGCGCTTATTACCGGCACCGTGTATGTCACCGGCGGCATAGTGAGCTATCTGCCGGTGCTGTATTTCATTTCCGTCATAGGGAGTTCCATACTGCTTGATAAAAGGGCGGGTTACTATGCGGCCTCCGTATCGAGCGGCGCGTACGCGGCGCTGGTGTATCTTGATTTCAACCACCTGCTTCCCCTGAGGTACAAAGTGTTTTTTTCACCGTATCTGCCTGAATGGGAGGATGTCATCACCACCATTTCCACAAACGTCCTCGGGATGTTTGTGGTCGCGTATCTTGCGGGGTATCTCGCCGAAAAGACGGCGATAATGGAAAAAGAGCTTGAGGAAAAAGGCATAGACCTCGACAGGCTTGAAAACCTGAACAGGCTGATTGTGGACAATATCCCGACCGGCATAATGACCCTTGACGGAGAGTCGCGGATAACCTCGTTTAACAGGGCGGCCTCATCCATCACCGGATATTCCCTGAAGGACGTGTATTACCGGGGCGTTGACGCCGTATCTCCTGAATTCCTTAAGGGTACGAAAGTCCCTCCATACGAGGCAGCGAGGACAGAGATAAATATCAGGAAAAAAAACGGTCCGGAGGTTTGCATAGGTTTTACGGTTTCCTCCGGCCAGGGCGGGGAGATGGCGAGCATTATCATCTTCCAGGATTTAACCGTTTTGAAGGCCATGGAAGAACAGATAAGGAGGGACGATAGGTTAAGGGCCCTCGGGGATCTTTCGGCCTCCCTCGCCCATGAAATCCGCAATCCCCTTGCCTCTCTTTCCGGTTCGGTGCAGGTTCTAAACAAAGGTTCCGGGGTAAAAGGGGAAAAAAGGCACCTGATGGAAATAGTCCTCAGGGAGTGCGAAAGGCTCAATTCCCTTATTACGGATTTTCTTCTTTTCGCAAGACCGGCCACAAAGGAGAAACCCGAAAGGATTGATATCGCGGAACTCATCCGCGAGACCATCAAGGTCTTTACCAACAGCCCCCAGGCAAAAGGCATAGATATTGAAGACCGTCTTACCGGCAGCCTTTTTGTTGAAGGCGACAGGCGCCAGATGTCGCAGGTTTTCTGGAACCTTTTTTTAAATGCGGCGGACGCCATGAAAAATGGAGGGAAACTTACGGTAGGTTCCGCGCCTAAGGGGCCCGCAGGGCTTTTTTCAAAGCCGGATATGGAAAAGATGGGGCCTCGGCAGAAGGACCGCTTTGTTGAAATAATGGTGAGCGATACGGGAGAGGGGATTGAGCAGACAAACCTCTCGAAGGTGTTTGACCCGTTTTTTTCAACCAAGACCTCCGGCACAGGGCTTGGGCTTGCGATTGTGCACAGGATTATAGAAAGCCACCGTGGAAAAATATACATAAGCAGTGTCAGGGGAAAGGGGACCACGTTTAAGATAATAGTGCCCCTTTCGCCGCCGGGCGCCTTTGCCTTTGCCGGATAATTTTTTGAGAAGGTGGGTAATATGCCAAGGTATAAGATAATGGTGGTTGATGACGAAAAGAGCATGAGGGAGTTTCTTGAAATCATGCTCAAAAAGGAGGGATACGATGTTGCAAGTTTTGACTCCGGAGAGGCTGCCGTTGAGCGCTTTAAAAAGGCGCCGTGCGATCTGGTGATTACGGATCTGAGGATGCCGGGGATGGGAGGGGTAAATCTTCTTAAGGCCATGAAGGGGCTGGACAACGGCGTTATGGTGATAATGATTACCGCCTACGCGTCGGTTGACAGCGCCGTTGAAGCGATGAAGTCGGGCGCGTATGATTATTTTACAAAGCCCTTCAATGTGGAGGAGATAAAGCTCAATATTAAAAGGGCGCTTGAGGTAAGAAGGCTTGAAAGGGAAAATATCCTTCTTAAAAAAGATATAAAGTCCAGGTACGGCTTTTCCAACATTGTCGGCGCCAGCAGGAAGATGGCGGAGGTGTACGGGTTTATCATGAGCATTGCCGCGGCGAAGGCAAACGTCCTTATAACGGGCGAAAGCGGAACAGGGAAAGAACTTGTCGCGAGGGCAATCCACAATGAAAGCCCGAGGAAGGAGAAGCCCTTTGTCACGGTCAACTGCGGCGCGATTCCGGAAAGCCTTGTTGAAAGCGAACTTTTCGGGCACGCAAGAGGGGCGTTTACCGGGGCCGTTTATGAAAAGGCGGGGCTTGCCGAGATGGCGGACGGAGGAACTCTTTTTCTGGACGAGATAACCGAACTTCCGCTCAATCTTCAGGTAAAACTTTTGAGGTTCATTCAGGAAAAAAGTTTCAGAAGGGTAGGCTCAACCAACGACATATCCGTGGATATGAGGCTCATAGCCGCGACCAACAAGGATGTGGAAAAGGAGGTGGAGGGGAAAAGATTCAGGGAAGACCTTTTTTACAGGCTCAACGTCATACGCATCCATATTCCGCCTTTAAGGGAGAGAAAAGAGGATATCGCGCAGCTTGCCGCCTATTTTCTGAAAAAATACAACGCCGAGCAGGGCAAAGAGATAAAAAAGATATCCGGGGAAGCGCTTGATTGCCTTATGGATTACGATTATTCCGGCAATGTCCGGGAACTGGAGAACGCCATTGAAAGGGCGGTTGCGCTTGAGGCAAAAGACTGCATATCCGTTGAAAGCCTCCCACCCTCCATAAGGAACCGCTGCGTAAAAGAGGGGAGCCCGGCAGACCCCGGAGATAAAGGGACGGTTACGGGGCCCGGCGCCTCCACGGTGACAATACCCCCCGAGGGCATAGACCTCGAAGAGGCCGTTTCTGAATTTGAGAAGAATATTATAAAGGAGGCTTTGAAAAAAGCCGGCGGCGTTAAAGGAAAGGCGGCGAAACTTCTCGGGATAAGTTTCAGATCCATCCGGTATAAGCTCGGCAAATATGACGAATAAAAAAAACGCCTCCCCCGAGAGACTCCTGGGCCTTTTTCTGCCCCTTTTTCTCGTTATAATTTTATTTCTTGCCGCCTTCCAGAAGCAAAGATGGGATACCGACATATTCTGGGCATTAAAAAGCGGGGGATGGATATTTGAAAACTTAAGGGTCCCGATGGCAGACCCTTTCTCACAGACATTTCCCGGAAAAGCGTGGATAGATTTTACCTGGGGCTTCCAGGTTATCGCGTATCTTTTTTACACATATCTCGGCGGATGGTACGGGCTCTTTATCCTGCAGTTTTCGGCAGCCATTCTCACCTTTGTTTTTATCTATAAAAATTCAAGGATTTTTACGGGCGGGAGGGCCTGGATGCCCGTCGTCCTGCTCTATCTTGTCTTTACGGCCTCGCAGGCCCGTTTCTTTATAAGGCCGCATATATTTTCGTATCTTTTTGTGTCCGTTTATTTTTTTGTTTTAAATCTCTACAGGGAAAAAAGGGATTTGAGGCGCCTTCTCGTTTTGCCCCTGCTTCAGGTTTTGTGGGTGAACATCCACTCAAGTTTTGTCCTCGGGATATTGATTGTGGCGTCCTACGCGCTCGGCGGTTTTTTTGAAGAGGCGAGGGAAAAAGGACTTAAGGCGGATGCGTCCGGGGGCCTGAAGACCCTGGTGCTGGTCGCTTTCGTTTGCCCCATAGTATCTTTTATAAACCCCTATGGCTGGGACCTCGTTACATTCCCTTTTGTCCATTTGGGAGGGGAAAATGTCGAGGCGTTGAGCTACATCGGCGAATGGCAGAAGGTGGGGCTGAGAGAACTTGTTTTTTATTTCTATCCCATACCCCTTAACGTCTTTGCCTTCAAGGTCCTTCTTTATTCCACCGCCCTTTTGCTGGCGGCCAATATAAAGAGGCTGCGGATTGAAGATATCATATTGTTTTTTGCCGCTTTTTACCTTGCCGCGCTCTACGGCCGTTTTATTTCCCTTTTTGCCTTTTTTGCGGCGCCGATACTTTCATCAAACGCCTCGCGTTATCTTGAGGCATACCCGGCAAAAGAGAAAAACTGGGGGATGATTGCAAGGCTTCTGAATGTTTTTCTTGCAGCCGTCCTTATCTTTGATTTTTCGTTTGTATGGAATAGAAGCAACTACGGCGCGGGCGTCAAAGAAGGCATATACCCTGAGGGCACCGTGAGTTTCATAAAGAAAGAAGGTATAAGGGGAAACATCTACAATGAATATGTCTTCGGCGGATACCTGATATATAACGATATCCCCGTCTTTATAGACGGCAGAACCCCTACGGTGTATCCGCCTTATTTTTTCTGGGAAACGATAGTCGCTGAAACGTCTTCCCGGTGGCAGAGGCTTCAAAAAGAGCACGGTATAGACATGGCGCTTGTAAAGACAAAGGCGGATTTCTGCCAGAAGCTTAAAGTCCTGGATAAAGAGTGGGCGCCTGTCATGTTTGACGATGTATCGGTATTGTACCTTAAAAGAAGCGCGGGATTTGACGATATAATATCAAGATGGGAGATTAAGAGTGTAAACCCGTGCGAGAAAGACCGGAAATATATATTGCCGGAGGATAAAGGAAGCCTTCTTGCGATTTTAGGGGAGCTTAAAAAGGTCACTGGATATTACTCCTCGCTGGGGATGGATGCGAGGTTTGCAAGGCCTCACAGGTTAATGGGCCTTGCCTCCATGGCCCTGGGCGGCGGCCATCTCGAAGAGGCGGCGGATGAACTGAAGAGGGCTTCTGAAGTAGACAACAGTCCGTATGCGTTTTATGACCTCGGCCTTGCTTTAAGCAAACTTAAAAGACACGATGAGGCGCTTCTTGCGTTTAAAAAGGCGAGTCCGGGATTTAACAAAGGTTATATGGGCATGGGGCTTGCATACTACGGCGCGGATGATTACGTAAATGCCGTCAAATACCTTGATAAATATATAGATATGGAAAGAGAAAACAGCGGACAGATTGCGTATAAAACCCTGGGTCTCGCATGTTTTAAAAGCGCGAAGTTTGATTGCGCCGTAAAGAATCTTAAAAAAGCGGCATTCCTGACGGACG
>Ga0209321_10003503_pt1 | contig 10499 bp, 14 predicted proteins | sample Rifsed16ft4_FD_184012 | JGI IMG/M metagenome (GOLD analysis project Ga0209321, IMG submission 184012) | Soil microbial communities from Rifle, Colorado, USA - sediment 16ft 4 - CSP-I_5_4 (version 2) | ecosystem: Environmental > Terrestrial > Deep subsurface > Rock core/Sediment | place: Rifle... | reverse complement strand
GCGTCGCTCGGCAGCCCGTCGAGCCGATGGGATCGCGCGAGGCGCGACTTGATCCGTTGCACCTCGTCCTTCGTGAGCGGCGCGCGTATCCGGATCTCGCCCGCGAAATCCCGGACGAACGCATCGAGATCGCCGAAGGCGCGCACCGCCATGACGGCCCGGCGAGGGGCGCGGCCGCCATAAACCCTGCGCCGTCGTGTCCACGCGCTCACGATGTCTCTTCGGGGGCGGCGCGCGGTACTTCCGGCTCCGCCCGGCCGAAGATCCCCGCGGCTTCCGCGAGGCCGACGACGAGGAACGCGAGTCCGGCGAACGCGAGCGCGTTCCCCGCGATGTCCCCGATCTCGACCGCGAGGAGCAGGGACCGCAGCGCGTCGACTTGCATGCCGACCCAATCCAGGAGCCGCGCGGACTCGAAGACCACGAGGACGCCGACGCCCGCGGAGCCGAACACGAGGCCCCGCACGCTCGCGGGGGACAGGCCCGCCGCGAGGTTCGCCCGCCAGAGCGCGGAGACGAGACCGGAGAAGAAGAGGATCGACGCGAGGCCCGCGATGATCGCGAGCATCTGGAGGGCCTCCCCCCGGCCGACCTGGGCGGAATCCGCGAGGCGCTCCGGATACAGCTCCATGATTTTCGCGATGAAGTACAGCCAGACGCCGACGAACGCCACGCCGAGCCATCCGCGAGGCGCTCGCACGCCCGCGTAGGCGACCTGCGATGGTGCCATGGCGGCTGCATGGGTCGCGGGCACAAGAACCTTGGCGTTTCGCGATGACGCTAGCCGTACATTGTGCCGGGCTTATCGGTCTTCGGCGCTTCGCCAGGCAAATGCTCGGTGATGTCCACCGCCAAGATCACATGGAGCGGGATGAGCCGGAGCTTCCCCTTCAGTTCCTGGTGGGAGTCGTCGAGCTCGATCACGATCGCATCGTCCGTCCCGATCGTCGCGTAGCCCCGGAAGATCCCCTTCGTGATCTTCGTCCGGTCGCGGGTCTCCATGGACTCGATGCGATAGCGGGACCCCTTCGTCAGGGAGACGACCTCTTCCGGCATCGCCTTCCATCACCTCCGTTGCTCCGCGAGCTTCGACAAGTGGTCGACGGTCTTGCGGTAGTTCTCCATCGCGATCTCCACGTTCGACTCGACGAAGTTCCATGCTTTCGAGAGGTTCCCGTAGCGGATCCGGTAGCCCTTGCGCACGGTCCCCCGCTCGTTGACGTTCACCTCGTCCAGGAGGTCCATCTCCTTCAGCTTGTTGATGTGCCGGTAGATCGTCGCCTTCGTCGTCTTGAGCTTCGCCGCGAGCTGCTCGACGGTCCACCCCTTGTCCATGCGACCCAAGAGGCACTCGACGACCAGCCGATACGGGACCGACTCGCGGACGGAGCTCGCGTCCGTCTTCGGATCGTACCCTTTCGGGATGTATCCGATCTGCGCCAGGAACAGCAAGGCCACGTCGTCGATGTCCTTGAGCGGCGTGAGCGGGGTGTTGCTGACCACGGCTATTTCGAATGGCACCAGGAAACCCCTTGGCTCTGGGTATCGGGAGTGACTAGTTAAGGTTTGTGATTCAATTTTATCGTATCTTATGATAATAATAGCGGTCACACGTTGATGATTCCACTGTACGTATCGACCCGGATTCCGCGCGCCCGAAGCTCCTGCACGAGCACGTTGATGCCGATGCTGTCCGAGGCGAGGTGGCCCGTGACCACGAGGTTCTTCGGACCGTCGCGGCCGTACGCGTCCCAGAGGCGCCGGAGGGCCCCCGCATCGATGTGGATGTAGAAAACCGTGTCGATTCCGTGTTCAAACGCGGTGTGGGCAACGGGGAACCCGCCGTTCGTGCCTGCACCGTGGAAAACGGCCCAAGTTCCGAGGGGACTTTCCAATCGGCCCATGCGGACCACGATCCGCGTCTTCGCCGCAGTGAACTCCGGGAGAGAGTTGAGGATTGCAATCGCGTCGCGGACCTTCGGATTTGGCGGGAGACGGGCCCGGAGTGCCTCGTCCATCGTGCGTCGGCCGATCTCGTCGCACGGGTTGTGTATGCACATGAGGCCAATCCCGACGAGGCGCGCGACGGATGGGAGGTGATCGTAGTTCGCCGCATGGGCGCCCGGCTCCCGATCGGCCTGCAACTCCGCTCCCGCCGCGTCCGCGGCATCGGCGGGCACGCCGTGCCGCTTCAGGATGTCCGCATGCTTTGCGAGGACCTTCGGGAAGGTCAGGATCGCCTCCCCGGTCGGGTGGTGCGAGATCACGAGGTCGTAGCCCTTCTCCTTGGCGATCGCGAGATCCGCCGTACCCACGTCGATCCCGAAGAGCGCGCGACGCACGTCTCCCACGGGGACATTGATGCCCGTGTCCGCAGGGACCACTGTCTGTCCTGCGAGGGAGAGGGCGAGGTCGAGGATCTCCTGCGTGTTCATCGAGGACGGCAGTGAATCGCCGCCCATAAGGGCTTCCCCCGTTTCCGCGACGCCGAGTTAATCATCGGACGCCGGGAGAAAGCCTTTTCCCGCCGGAGGCATTCGGGCCCGGGGGACCATCCGTGGTCACGCATGTCTCGCCCGAGGAAGTCGTCCGCACGGGGATCCTCGTGCGGATCCCGCCCGCCTTGCGGTCGTACACGCAAGGCCAGGACGAGGTCGTCGTCGAGGCCCGCGACGTGCGTGGGCTCCTCGATGCCCTCGAGGCCGCGTTCCCAGGAATCCGGGACCGCGTGATGGACGAGGCGGGACGACGTCGGCAGTACGTCAACATCTTCCACAACGACGAGTTGACGAGGGACCCCCTGCCGGACATCCGGCTCGCGCCGGGGGACGTGGTTCACATCCTCCCCAGCGTCGCAGGTGGTTGACTTGGCTCGGACGATCAAGAAGGGCAGCGTGGTCCTTGCGGTCGGGACGAAGAAGGGCGGCTTCCTCTTCCACTCCGCGGATCGGCGGAAGTGGTCCGTCGCGGGACCGCACATGCCCGGCCGCGCGGTGTACCACATGATCGTTGACCCGCGGGACGGACGCACGGTCTACGCGGGCGCGCCGATGACCGCGGAGCCGTGGGGCCCCGCCGTGTACCGGGGCCGCATCGGGAGCGAGCTCAAGTCCTCCGCCTCCGCGCCGAAGTTCAAGGAGGGCTCCGGGCTTTCCGTGACGCGGATCTGGCACATCGAGCCCGGCCCTGCGGACGAACCCGAGACGATCTACGCCGGCGTGGAACCCGCCGCCTTGTTCCGCAGCGAGGACCGCGGCGACACGTGGGAGGGCTTCGATGCCCTCAACTACCATCCGACCCGGAAGGACTGGCAGCCGGGGAACGGCGGTCTGTGCCTGCACTCCGTGCTCGTGGATCCCCGCAAGCCCAAGCATATCGTGATCGGCATCAGCGCGGTCGGAACATTCGAGACGAAGGACGGCGGCCTTTCCTGGACGACGGAGAACAAGGGCGTCCGCGCGGAGTTCATGCCGAACAGGTACCCGGAGATGGGCCAGTGCGTCCACAAGCTCGCCTGGGACGCTGCCGGCGACGGATCGATTTTCCACCAGAACCACTGCGGCACATACCACCGCGGACCTTCGGGCGGCGCGTGGACGGAGGTCTCGAAAGGCCTCCCGTCGGACTTCGGCTTCCCGATCGCGGCCCATCCGCACGAGAAGCGCACGGCCTTCGTTGCGCCCTTGACCGCCGACGTGAACCGCGTATTCCCGAAAGGCCAGATGGCCGTGTGGAAGACGTCGAACGCGGGCGAGAGGTGGCGTCGGTCCACGAAGGGATTGCCCGGGCCGAACGCGTTCATGGGCGTCCTGCGCGAGGGGATGGCTGTTGACGCGGGGGACCCCCTTGGGGTGTACGTCGGCACGAATACGGGCCAGCTGTTCGCGAGCCGGGACGAAGGGGATTCATGGAAGATGATCGCGGACTTCCTTCCGCCGATCCTGTCCGTGCAGGCCGCGGAAGCCCGTTAGTCTCACGCGTTTCTCAGGAAACCGAAAAACGTGAAGGGCGGCGCTTGCGGCGCCGCCCGGGAAGGTTGGGTTCCGGTCTTCAGAAGACGAAGATGAGGACCAGGACCGCCGCCAACAGCTGCGCGATCCGCCACACCGTCGTCGTCCACGAATCGCCCGTCGCCGTGTACGCGCCGAGGAACAGGGCCAACGTGACGAAGAAGCCACCGACCCCGATCAGGACGAGGGCCGCCATCACGAGAGCGTCCGCGGCGGCGCCGCCGCCCGCGACCGCCAGCACGGAGATCGAGATCAGACCGGTGAGCAGGGCGACGAGGCCAAACACCAGAAGGCTGAGGTGCTGGGGCGGAGACCTGCCGATGTCCCAGAGTTTCTCGCCGATTCCCGCCATCGTGCCACCTCACCCGAAGATCGTGGGGGAGTTCGCCAGCACGAGAAGCAGGGCGACGAACGCGAGGATCAGCAGGAACAGGCGCACGAAGATGTCCATCTCCTCGATGAACACGGCGGCTGCGACGAGGCCCAGGACGAAGAAGAACATCCCCGCATGGGCCAGGGCGGGTCCCCAGACAAGGCCGAGGTTCTCCCTCGCCGCTATGGCTTCGGGCGTTTCGTTCAAGACCTGCGCGTTGCTCATGTCCGCGAGGATCGCTCCCACCATGAGGAGGAACAAGCCGAAGGCGATCACGAGGCCGATCATCATTCGTCTTCGGTCCATCATCATGGGCGCACTCATCATTGGCGGTGGAGGTGCTTGCATCCTATCCCAACCTCTTGGGGCTAAGTTATGTCCTGATTTATATATATTACGGCGAATAGGTGACTGATATAAATTTTGCAAGACCGCGACGAATCCCACGTTCCATGAGAAGAAGCGGTGAATCGCCAGGAGGTCAGAAGCCCGCCTTCCCCGGGTTCAGCGTGCCCTTCGGATCGAGGGCCCTCTTGACCCTCCGTGCGAGCGGGAGGCCCTCGCCCAGCTCCTCTCCGAGCAGATGAACGAGCTTCACTCCGACCCCGTGCACGTATTCCATCGAGCCCCCAAGGGCCAGGGCGCGGCGGAGCACGTCGTCGATCGCATCCGCGACCGCCGCGCGCGCCGCCTCGCGATCGACGCGGACAGGCCGCACCATCTCGAGGGAGGCGAGCTCGGGTTGCGTCCAGACCCCGAATCCGATCGGCGTGACGCCGTGGCGGCGCACGATCGCGAGGGCGGAACGCCGGAACGCGATGACCTTGGAGCGCGGGAGCGCCACGTGGGCGTAGTCGAAGATCGTGTTCGCCAGGAGACGGTCCGCGCTCGTGACGCCGGGCGCGACCTCGTCGTGGTGGTAGATGATGTCGTGGCGCGTGCGCCAGTATGTGCGCGCCTCCGCCTCTTGCATGCGTCGCGCGCGGGAGCGGCGGAGCCGTGCGGCCGCGACGCGCCAGGATGCCGCAACGATTTCCCGTTTCCCCGCGAATCCGAGGTACAAGGTCGGAGGCCCGGCCTCCGTCGTCCACGGGAGGGACGAGGCCGGGAACGTCTCGTCGAGATCCATCACGCAGGGCACGAGGCCGTCATCGTAGATCCGCGAGACGCACGCGAAGCCGGTCGGGAAATCGGACAGTTCGAACGCACGGACGTCCTCCCGCTCGGGGACCGGGAACGCGCGGATCGTGGCGGCGGTGACGACGCCGAGCGTGCCTTCAGTCCCGATGAAAAGCCGCTTGAGATCGAGTCCCGTCGTCGAGTGTGCGGCCGCGCGCGTGCGGACGATTGTGCCGTCTGCGAGGACGATCTCGAGGCCGAGGACCTGGTCGCCCATCGTGCCTCTCAGGTAGCCGCCATAGCCGATGCCGTTCGTGCCGATCGCACCGCCGAGCGTCGCTCGAGGCCGGGACCACGGATCATGGCCCAGCGTCAGGCCCTTTCGCCGCAGCCGGCGGTCGAGCGTCTCCAGGATGATGCCTGACTCGGCGGTCGCCGTGCACGACGCGCGGTCGATCGCACGGACCCGGCCCATCCGGCGGAGATCGAGGACGATGGAGTTCGCGACGGGGCGTGCGCCGCCCATGAGGCCCGTGCCGCCGCCCCAGGGCACGACGCTGATCCCAGCGTCCGTCGCGAGGCGCACCGCGAGGGACACCTCCTGCGCGGACCGGGGGAGCACGACCGCGAGGGGACTCGTCCCTTCCTCCGGGAGTCGTGTGCCGCGGTGGGCGCGAAGCGCGTCGAGGCGATACCGCGGGGGCACCGCAGGTCCGGAGAGAACGCGATCCGCTCCAAGGCGCTCCGCGAGATCCGCGATCGACGCGTCGACCATGACGGTCCGCGGACAACGCACGCCACGTATTCAACGACTCGGGCGGACTACGCACGCTCTAGGTAGTACAGAGTGTACGCCTTCCGCACGGGCGTCGCGTACCCGTTCGGTTCGAGCCGGACGGGAATCCATGACTCGGGGAGGTCGATCAGGTCGTCCTCGTCGCACTCGATCCGGTGAAGCTTCGCCTTCATGGAGTACCGGGATGCGGTCCGCGGGTGGGATAAAAGGGTTTCCGGACCCGTTTTCATCGTTGATTCCCGGTTCGCGGTCCGGCGGCGCGCGATTCGCATGAGAATTCGCATTGTCCGAATTGTCGCCGGTCGCCCTCCATAGGCCCAGGATGCGCTATAAAATGGCCATGATAGAGCTTCTCTGCGCGCCGCGTCGGACGCTTCTAAGGGAGGGAAACGCTTTTGATACCCTAGTGCATGGAGGGAACGAGGTTGAACATGCCGTACACGTACCAGGGATGGACGCTGTACTCGCGAGATGTGAAACTGAAGAAGGGACCGAAAGTGACGATCTACTTCTTCAGCAAGCGGAAGCCGAAAAGCGGCAAGCCGATGGACGAAATGCCGAAGAACCGGAAGGTCGGCGTGAACAAGCGCACGGGCCTTCCGTTCCTTCGAAAAGGCTGAATCCCACCTGTCGCGACCCCATTCGCCGAGGCATCTCGGGGGAGGCCCTCGGCCCTTTCCCAATTCTCGTCGTCAAGTCCATGATCTTTCGGCCTAGGACCGCCGACCTCGCATCTCGAACGGGAATGTTTTTGGTGCCTCTCGTGATGGCGATGACTCGATGCCGGAAGGAAAGATTGCCTTCGACGTGAAAGCTCCAGTGGAAAAGGTGTGGGCGCTCCTCACCGACATGCGGCAGGTCGGACGATGTGTCCCCGGCGTCGAGAACGTCGAACTCCTTGACGACAAACGCGCCCGATGGGATCTGAAAGTGAAGATGGGTCCATTGTCGCAGACCTTGCAGGTGACTACGGAAACGCTGGAGCAGATCCCGCTTCGTCGGGGCCGGTTCCGAGGTGAGGCCGACATGATCGACATGATCGGCACAATCGAGCTCTCCTCGGAGGGAGACGTGACGAAAGTCGTGTACACGATGGCGGTGTCCGCAAAAGGGCCTCTTGCGCGGATCATGGACAACTTCATGCGCACCCGGCTGAAGGCACAGACGGAAGAATTCGCCGCGAACGTGAAGCGCGCCCTCGAGCGATGACGGTCGCTTCCGCGTCCTTCCTCTCTGCCTCTCCCTCAATCATGATAACCGGAGCCCAGGGCTTTTAATCCGACGAGCCCGAATCGGGCCCGTGGCGTTTGTCGGACCAACGAATGGCGGTAGTCCGCCCGCTCGACCTCGGCTCGTGGCGGAAGACCTCCTCCTGTACGACAAAGACGGCCAGTCCCTCCTCGACAATCACGCCCTCCGAATCCTAATCGCGTTGCATCAAGAGAGCCTCACGGCGCAGCTCATCGCGACGAGGTATCGCGTCCCAATCGCGGCGTGCTACCGCCGCGTGCGCCGGCTCGTTTCTCTCGGCCTCATCTCGGAAGCGGGCTTTGTGACGGAGGGCCGGCGACGTCCCGCACGCCTCTACAAGTCCGAAGTAGACCGGTTCCAGATTACATATGGGAACGGCAAGATGCACCTTCTCCTCATGTTGCGCAACGGGACGGAGACGAAGACGATCGTAGGCATTCCGCCGGACATCGGCGTCAGTGGAACAGCGCCTCCACTCCCGCACGAAGTCGGGGAATATCCGTCCGCATGATGTCCGGGTTCGCCTTCCGTGCGAGGGCCGCGTAGTACGCGAGGAACTGCATCGGGATCACGGACACGATCGGACGCAGGGTCGCGCGGACACGGGGGAGCCCGATCGCCGCGCGCGCACTCTCTCCTACCACCGTGACGTCCGCACCGCTTCTCGTCAGCGCGCGCTGGATCACCTGAGCCCGCTCCCCGTCGTCGCGCGACATCAGCATGACGATGGGCTCCTTCCGTCCAATCGAGAGGAAGGGACCGTGGAGGAATTGCTCCATGTGATAGCCGCTCGCGGATACGCTGCACGTCTCGCGGATCTTCAACGCTGCCTCGAGCGCGGTGACGTCGTCCCATCCGCTAGCGAGGAACGTCACGTGGCTCGCGCGTACGATGCGTCCTGCGAGCCGCCGAATCGACGCTTCGCAACCCAGGGCCTTCCGCACGATGCGCGGAAGGTTGCTGACCGCCTCGCCGAGGTCGGACCGTTTCCGCGAAACCTGAGCGGCCATGGCGGCAAAGGCCGTCAGCTGCGTTGTGTAGCTCATCGTGTTCGCCCAGGAGCGGTCGTGCACCGAGCCGACGACGAGAGTCTCGTCGGCGATGCCCTCAATCGCCGTATCCGGGAGGCCGACTACCGCGAGGGTCCGATGGCCCGCTCGTTTCGCCCGGACGAGGGCTCGGTTCGTCGTCGGGGTGGAGCCGCTGTGGCTCACTCCCAACACTACTGTGCTTGTCTGCAGCGGAGCCGCACCGAATGCAAGATCGTGGGCGTGAATCGCGTTGACGGACCAAGAGGGGGCGAGGGTCGCCTGTAGGATTCGCGCGCCGTACGTCGCCGCGTGGAACGATGTACCACAGCCCGTCACGAGGAGACGGCGAGAACGGCCAAGGAACGAGGTCGCGTCCGCTTCGCCGAGTCGCTGGAGCGTCTCGGAGAGGAACGAGGGCTGGCCGAGGATCATCTCGTGCATGTAGAAGGGATGTCGCTCGCGAGGGTTCGCGAAGAAGGGCATACCCCGAGACATCGTACGTAGCCCTTTAACCTCCGCGACACCCGAACTCCACCGGGTATGGGACGGGGAAAACAGAACAAGCCTGATTAGACTTAAGTCCGAGTCCGACGGCATCTCGGGTCGTGAGGTGATCCATGCCGCCGCCGAAGGAGCCGAACTAGGAGCCCTCGTGAGTTGTGGCTGAACGCTCGGGAGGGGGAGTGACAGGCTGGAGGAGAGGCTCGATTTCCGAAAGGAGCGCCGCGTTGCCCAACGCCCTCGCCAGATCGAGGGCCTCCGAGAGATGCCGACGCGCCGCGGTTTTCTCCCCGTGCTCGAGGCAGGATCGGCCCACGAAGAACAGGGAGCGCGCTAGATCGGACCGTTCGCCGAACTGTCGGAGCACGCGCAGTCCTTGATCCGAGAGGCGGATTGCGCGGCTCGAATGGCCTAGTTCGAACTCTCGCTGGCCCTCATAGATATCGAGCAAGGCAAGAGTGTCTCGCTCCTCGAGGATTTGTACAAGCTGTTTCGCCTCCGCGAGCTCCGACGCCATGTCCACCGCCCGACCCATGTCGATGAGCGAAGCACATCGGTTCATCGTCGCGTAGGCGATCAATCGAAGGTTGCCGACAAGTCGGGCGAGCTGGAGGGCGCGATCATAGTACGTCAGGCTCTCCTCGTAGCGACCCAGCGAATGGCACGACACACCCGCGGAGATCGAAGCTCGGGCCGTCTCGGTGAGGTTCCCCGCCCGTTCGGCAATCCGAAGGCTTTCGAGCTTGTACTCCAGTCCCCGCTCCAAGTTGCCTCGGTCGTTCTCGAGGCTTCCGAGCGCCGTCAAGCTCCGCGCCAGGGCACTCGGATCGGACGCCTCCGTCGCCAAGTCGACCGCCTCGTTCATGTGTATTGCGGCCTCCGACAGCTGGCCCTTTGCTCCCTCGAGGAGCGCCATCTCTCTCAAAACTTCGCCTGACTCCAAGGCGTTCGGGTGGCTCTTGAGACGTGCTTGGGCCTCGACGAGATGTCCAAGCGCTTTCGCGTGGTTGTTCCTGCAGCGCTCGACCGAGGCCATCTTGCGGAGGAGAGCTGGAATTCGCTCTGGCCGATCGGTCTCGTCGCACCGATGGACCGCGTGGTTGTATTCCAGGAGGGCGGGCTTCAAATCGCCGAGAGCTCGCAAGGAGTCGCCGATGAGTTCGGGGAGGACACAAGCCGCAACGGGACTGAAGGCGGCCCCGGCGATCTTCCGCAAGACGGTGAGGAGCTCCGACGCAGGGACGGAGTCCAGGAGCCCCCTGTCGTGCGAAGCGAGGTACTCTCCGAAGGCTTTTGCGTCTCCTGCCTCGGCGATGTGGTATACGCCCTCGAGGTGGTCCCGCATCTCGGAGCCACCGAGGAAATAGGTTGCCGCAAGGGAATGGAACGAACGACGCCGCGCATCCGGCAGGCGCTCG
>Ga0209321_10003501_pt1 | contig 10502 bp, 7 predicted proteins | sample Rifsed16ft4_FD_184012 | JGI IMG/M metagenome (GOLD analysis project Ga0209321, IMG submission 184012) | Soil microbial communities from Rifle, Colorado, USA - sediment 16ft 4 - CSP-I_5_4 (version 2) | ecosystem: Environmental > Terrestrial > Deep subsurface > Rock core/Sediment | place: Rifle... | reverse complement strand
GGGAAAGCTCGGCGTATTCCATTTCTGAAGCGCGGTCCCGCCGCTATCTGTCCTTCTTCGCTTCACGCGCGACCGCTCTCGGGGCGCTTTCGGCGTTCTTCATCACCGGAGGCGTGACGGGGTTCCTTTTGTTCCTGGGGGCGTATTTGCAGAAAAGTCTCGGCCTCACGCTCTTCCAGGTCGGCATGGTCTTCCTTGGGAGCGGGGTCGCGAGCCTCGCCGGGGCGTTTGGGGCGGGTCGGCTGTCCGACGCCGTCGGAAAGACGAAGGTCGCCCTCGCCGGATGCCTGTCTCTGGCGGTATTCGTTCTGGCCGTGCCCCACGTGGAGGGGCCGCTCCTGTACGCGACGCTCGGGCTCGTGGGAGTGTCGGTCGCGGCGCGTCTCGCCCCGCTGCAATCGATCGTTACCGAGCTCGTGCCTCCGGAGTCCCGCGGAGCCTACGTCGCGCTTCGGAATACCGTGTCCCAGGCGGGAAACGCGGCCGCGGCGATGGGGGCGGCGGCGTTGTACGATCGCGGATTCGAGTACGTCTGCTACATGGCCGCGGCATTCAGCTTCACCGCTTTCGGGCTGCTTTTCTGGATCGAGGAGCCCCGCCTTCGCCCCCGTCAGGGCTTCGGCGGGCAGGCCCGCTGAGGCATCGCAGTGCGGAAACACTGGAAACGGATTTTGCTCGGCCTCGTCGCGGCTCTCGTCTTTTTCGTGACCGTCGTGGTTCCGTATCTCCTCGCGGTCCTCATCACCCGGGCGGGAACGCGCCCGATGGATCTCGATCTCACCTCGTCGCCATCGGACTACGGGCTTTCGTTTGAGGAGGTCACGTTCACGTCGACCGACGGCGTCGCGATCTCGGGATGGTTCCTTCCCGGCGGCACGCGAAAGGCCGTGGTGGCCTGCGGCCACGGCCTCTTTCGATCGCGGAGGGAGGTCCTCGACCGGGCGGCCTTCTTTCGGCAACAAGGCTACGACACGCTGGTCTTCGACTTCCGGAGGCATGGAAAGAGCGGAGGGGAGCGTGTGACCCTGGGCTACCAGGAGAGACTGGACTTCGAGGGCGCGGTCGAGTTTCTGCGGAAGCGGCGGGCGGAGGCGCCCGTGGTGCTCTACGGAGTGTCGATGGGCGCGGGCGCGGCGCTCCTCGCCGCCCGGGAAACTCCCGCGGTGGCGGCGGTCGTGGCCGACAGCCCCTTCCTGAACATCGAGCACACCGTGGTCCACCACGTGGAGCTCATCTTCGGACTCCCGCGCTTTCCCTTCGCGAGCGAGCTCCTGTGGTTTCTCGAGATGCGCGGGGAATTCGATCGCGAGGATTTCGATCTCGAGGCCGCAGCTGAAGCACTCGGAGAACGCCCGCTTCTGGTCATCGCGGGTTCTGAGGACGACAGAATGCCACCGGACTTACAGAAGAGAGTCGCGGGAGCCTCGGAGAGCCCGCTCACGCGATTCGCGAGCTTCGAGGGCGCGGGCCACGGCGCCGCCTATCGTGTCGCAGCCGAAGCCTACCAGCGAGAGATCCTCTCGTTTCTCGAGAGCGCGGGGTTCTGACGTCACGGTTGGGGGCGGTAAGATTGGCCACAGAGACACAGAGGCGCAGAGAATTCGAGTTGGGAAAAGGTACGGTCTCCAGCTGTGTGTCTCTGTGCCTCGGTGGCCAATCCGTCGGTTGTGGCCAAAGACCACCTAGGACACATGCCTCGTCGGTCTGATGCGTAGCCTCGTTTAGACCTCGTGCTCGACCTCGGGAACGTCCGGGAGCCAGGGCTGGATGTAGTAGCCGCGGGTCTCGCTGATGCGTTTCCGAATCACCCGGCGCCCATCGGGGGAAGGGACGTCCGGGTAGTGGCCCAGAAACACGTCCCGAATGGCGTCGTACTCGTCGAGAGGAAAATAGCGCTGAACCATGGCCGCGGTGTGGAGAGAACGGTCCCAATATTGGAGATCCACCCGCAGCACCGATTCGAGAGGTCGAGCCTGGGCGGGAGGCTTCTCGGAGTAGCTCTGGGCGTCGATCCAGACGGATATCTCCTGTCCCGCCACGATCTTCTCGTGGGCGTGGGTCATGTAATACCGCCACAACTGGAACTCCCGAAGGGGGACGTACCGCACGGCGGGGGCTTCGCCGGGAGAGCGAAGCATACACTTCACCATCTTGATCTTCGTCATCAACTCTCCCAAAAGCGCCTGCACTCCAGCTGTGCCCGACGTGTTGGGTCGCCAGTTTGGGACTGGAAAAGTGCGGAGTGAGTATACTGACTTCATCCGGGAAAGTGAAGCTTCAAGCGGGCTCCGCGACATGACCCTCGCCAATCAGCTGACGCTCCTCCGCATCTGCCTCGTGCCGGCGCTGGTCATTCTCGTGGTCTACGGATATTTCGGATGGGCGCTCGCGGTGTTCTTCGTCGCCGCCGTCACCGACGCCCTTGACGGTCTAGTCGCGCGGATTCGCCACGAGCGAACTCATCTGGGCGCGATCCTCGACCCTCTGGCCGACAAGCTCCTGGTGACCGCGCTCCTCATCGTGCTCGCGCTTCCCAACCCCGAGCTCACGGTGCGGATCCCGCCGTGGATCGCCATCCTCTCGATCGGGCGGGACGCGGGAATTCTCCTCGCGGTTCTGGTGTTCCATCTGGCGGGCGCGAACCGGAGCTTTCCTCCGAGCTTCCTCGGCAAGGCGACGACGGTCGCGCATCTCGTGACCATCCTCTGGATCCTGGGGTGCAACTACGTCGGTCAGGACCACTCGCTGACCCAGGTCTTCCTTGGAGTAACCGTGGTGCTGGTGCTGGTCTCCGCTATGCACTACCTCTACCTGGGCCAGCAGGTGGTGGCACAGGAAACAGAGAAGGAGCGCGGCTAGTGATCGCATCCGTTCTCGTCTCCTTTGCGGTGGCGGGCGGAGCTTTCGCCCAGGGAGCCCTTCTCGATCGCGCGCTCGCAGAGCTCTGGTCCGCCGAGAACGTCTCGTCGCGGGAGGACGCGGCGGAGGCGGTCGCCCGCCTCGCAGGCGACTTCGACAGTCTCTATCAACGCCTCGAGGCCGGTCCGCGCTATTCGAAAGACGTGGAGACGGGCCTCATCCAGGAGAGCCGCAAAGGGAAGAACGGACTGCGCCAGGAGTATGTCTTTCTCGTCCCCGAGGACTACGATCCCCAAGAGAAGTACCGGGTCTCGTTCTACCTCCATGGCGGTGTGAACCGGGCCGAGCCATGGCACAAGGGCGACCCGTGGTGGAGGCGATTCGATCGCTCGTTTGGATCGGAGCAGATCTCGGTCTTCCCCTCCTCCTGGAGGGGATCTCTCTGGTGGCAGTCGAGTCAGATCGAGAACCTCGAGGCCATCCTCGATCGGATCAAGCGCGAGTACAACGTGGATGAGAACCGGGTGTATCTCTTCGGAGTCTCGGATGGAGGCACGGGCGTCTACTACCACGCCGGGAAGGCCCCCACGCCCTGGGCGGCGATCTTGCCGTTCATCGGCCATCCCGGAGTCCTCGAGAACTCCGGGACCGGAGTCGACGGAGAGCTCTTCGTCGAGAACCTCACGAACCGCCCGTTTTTCGTGGTCAACGGCGAAAAGGACGAGCTGTATCCGGTAGCCCGGGTGAAGCCCTACCTCGACGCGTTCGAGCGCGCGGGAGTCGAGATCGTTTTTCACTCACAACCCGGGGGACACAACACCCGCTGGTGGAACGGGGAGCAGGAAGCGATCGATGCCTTCCTCTCGAGCCATCCGCGAAATCCGCTTCCCCATCGGCTGATCTGGGAGACCGAGCGCACGGATCGCTTCGCCCGGATTCACTGGCTGGTCATCGAAGAGCTCGAAGAAGGAGCGGCTTCCGGGAGAGTCGCCCTGAGCCGAAAGGACAACGGGGTGGAAGTGCAGGCCCGGGGCGTCGCCCGCTTTCGGCTGCTTCTCTCTCCCCGCCAGTTCGACCTTTCTCAGCCCATCGAGGTGCTGACCAACGGTGTTTCTTCCTATCGCGGCACGGTCGAACGAAGCCCCGAGACTCTCCTTCGCTGGACGGCGCGCGACAACGACCGCACCATGCTCTTCGCCGCCGAGGTCTCGATCGAAGTCCCGTCGACGCGCTGAAGGATCAGGGCCGGCCCTGAATCCTTCGCATGGCGTCTTCCGCGGCCCATTGGACCCGCGGCATCCGTGCGAGCTCTTCCAGGATCGGTAGCGCTGCCGTCGCTTCCGGACCGATCGCTCCCAGAGCCGATGCCGAAGCCCGCAGCACCTGAACGTCCTCCCCCCCGACCGAGGCGGCGGAAATGAGATCGGCGATCGCGGGCCGGGCCGCCGGACCGATACCGGCGATCGCGCTCGCCGCCATCATCCTCACGTTGACGTCGGGGTCGCGCAGTGCGGACCGGAGCGCGTCGAGCGCCGGTGCAGCGCTCGGGCCCGAGTCGCGGAGCGCAATCGCCGCGAGACCGCGGAGGATCGGATCCTCGCCCGCGAGCGAGCGAGCGAGGGAAGAAACCTCGAGGGAGGGGAGTCGGCGGGGCGCCGCCTTCGAGGCGGAAGCCCAGGCCTCGGATCCGGTCTTCGCGAGAATGATGTTGTCGACCCCGAGGCGGTGCCCGGAGGACTCTTCGTGCTTTCCGAGGCAGAAGAACGTCAGGCTATGGCGCCCTCGTCGAAGCCGGGGCCATCCCACCGGGTAGTCGAAGCCGACGTAGGTCTCGGGAGCGTAGCCGTCGAAGCGATCCTTCACCAGGACGTCGGCCCCGGGCTCGTGCTCCAGCTCGGGCGCCTGCGGCGGTTTCCCGTCGAGGAGAACGGTGTAGATGCCGTACTCCGGTCCCTGAGCGACCTGCGTGTAAACCTCGTAGTCGCCGTCCTCGGGAACGTCGAACGGGATCTCGATCCGCGAGCCCTCGCCTTCGGCCTCGAAAGCGAGGACGTCCTTCGACCAGAAGAGCTCTTTCACCAGGGAGGCTTCGCCTTTTTCGGCCTTGACGTCGGAGAGAGCTTTCTCGACCTCGATCTGATGGGCGTTTCCCTGGGGAAGACGCGCGCTCCCATAGGGAAGATCGGGAAGACCTCGCGCGATCCCCTGCTGGTACCAGAAGGCGACGCTCGAAAGGAGATCGGTCCTCTCGCCGAATGCGGACTTGACCGAGCCGTCGGGCTGGAACGTCCAGCCCCGATGCTCCATCTCGAGGCGCAGCGAACGGGTGAAGGGAATGGGATCGAGAAGGTGCCAGCGATAGGCGGTCATGCGCGAGCCGAGCCCCGTGCCCTGGGCGACGGGAACCCCGCTGTAGATACCCTCGCTCACGTGGAGCCCCCACGCATCGTTGAAGTAGTCCTCGGTGCCGGTCCCCTCGATGGCGGGAGTCTTGGCTCCGTCGACGTAGAAGAAATCGTCGCCTTCGCCGAACCAGCCGGCCTCGGCCTGAACGACGGAGAACACGGTTCCGACGTAATGGACCTTTCCCTCGACGTCGAGGAGCGTGTAGCGGCCGCCGCCTTTACTCGGAAGCGCCTGTCGGTAGTGCGCGTGGAAGTAGGGCGTGTCTTCGGGGAGGGAGGGGAGTTTTCGCCAGTCGACGTGGTAGTAGAGGTTCTGAACGCGCCGGGTCCCTTCGTTGGTGATGGTGATGCGACAGGACTTCCGAAAGGGCATCGGCCAGAAGGCGTTTCGCGAGCGGCCTTCGGAGCTCACCCGCACCATGACGGACTGGACCTTCGCCTCGAATCCGTGACCCACGCCGAAAAAATCACCGAGGGGAACGTCGACGCTCGGGATCTCGCTCCCGTCGTAGTAGACGCGAAAGCGGAGGAGCCGCGGCCATCCGTACTCGCTCGCCGCGACGGTGATCCACAGGTGGCTCACGGCCCCCGGACCTTCGAGGTCCGCCAGAACCGTCGTCTCGCCCGGAATCGGACGCTTGCTGTCGTCGTTGGAGTCGAGGTTCGGGTTGTTGGACGAGCTCCGGTACGCCTCGAAGTCCTTTGGCTTCGTTAGGTCGAAGGGATCGTAGATCTCGCTTTGGGCCGACGCTTCGAACGCAAGGACGAGGCAAAAGGCGCCATGGAACCATTTCATGGCGCGGTATTGTAGAAGCCCGCGTGATATCTTGCCATCGATGAAGAAAGCCGAAGTCGCCATCGTCGGCGGAGGCATCATCGGCGCCTCCATCGCCTACCATCTCGCGGCACGCGGGGTCTCGGGAGTCGTCGTCTTCGAGCGCGAGGAAGAGCTCGGGACCGGCTCGACCGGCAAGTGCGCCGGCGGCGTCCGCCTCCAGTTCTCGACCGCGGCGAACGTCGAGATGTCCCGCATCAGCATCGCCGCCCTGAAGCGCTTCGAAGAAGAGCTCGAACAGCCTGTCGATTTCAAGCAGAACGGATACCTCTTCGTGCTCACGACGGAAGAGCACCTCGAAGCCTTTCGCAAGAACGCGGAGAAACAGAGGGCTCTCGGAGTTCCGGTCGAAGTGATCTCACCGGAAGAAGCCCGCGGCGTCGTGGCCGAGCTTCGCATCGACGACCTCGTGGGCGCGACCTTCTGCCACGAGGACGGAATCGCGAACCCCCACGCGATCGTGCAGGGCTACGCCCGAGGCGCGCGGCGTCTCGGAGCGACGTTCTTGAAGTCGTCCGAAGTAACGTCGATGGAAGTCGCCTCCGGTCGCGTGGTCTCCCTCACCGCGGGAGCGGAGCGTTGGGAAGTCGGGAGCGTGGTGAACGCCGCCGGACCCTGGGCGAAGGTCGTCGCGGGCTTCGCCGAAATCCACGTCCCGGTGGACCCGGTCCGCCGCCAGTACTTCATCACCAAGCCCCTCGAATGGATTCCCGACAGCTTTCCTCTCCTAATCGATTGGGGGACCGGCGTCTACATGCACAAGGAGAGCGGAGGAATGCTGGTGGGGGAGTCGGACCCGAAAGAGCCTCCAAGCTTCCACCAGCAGGTGGACTGGGACTTTCTCGCGACGGTCAGCGAGCACGCCATCGCCAGGATTCCGCGGCTCGAGGAGGCCGATGTCGCGATCGGGGTCGCGGGGCTCTATGAGATTTCTCCCGACCACAACGCCATCCTCGGCCCAGTGCCGGGGATCGAGAATTTCTTCTGCGCCAACGGGTTCTCCGGCCACGGAATGCAGCACGCTCCGGCGGTCGGACTGGTCATTGCGGAGATTCTGACCGACGGCAGGGCGAAGAGCGTGGACCTCGCGCCCTATGCCATCGAGCGCTTCTCCCGTCCTTCCGCCGGCGAGTACAACGTCATCTGAAATGGCGATTCCGAAGGAAGTCTTCCGCGAGAGGCGACAAAAGCTGCTCGATCGCCTCGGCGACGGTCTCCTCCTTCTTCCCACGGCGAAGCTCCAGATTCGCAACGGGGATGTGTTTCACTCGTTCCGCCCCGATAGCGACTTCTATTACCTGACGGGGTTCGAGGAGCCCGAGGCGTTCCTCGCCGCCTACCGGCTTGGCCGAGGACGGCACCACGCGATTCTCTTCGTTCGGCCTCGCGACCCGGAGCGCGAGATCTGGGACGGCCCGCGGCTCGGTCCCGCCGGCGCTCGACGGAAGCTTGGAGTAGAAGAAGCTCGCCCCGTCTCCGATCTCTACACCCGGATCGAGGAGCTGCTTCGCGAGGGAGTGCGGCTGTTCCACCGGCTCGGCGACGACGAGATCATGGACCGATCCCTCTCTACGGTATTCGAGAGAGTCGCGATCCAGAAGTATCGCGGCAACCCCGCGGCCCATCCTCCGATCGAGGATCCGAGGCCGGCAATCGCCGAGGAGAGACTTATCAAGGACCGACATGAGATCCAGGCCCTCGAGAAAGCGGCCTCGATTGCCGCCGCCGGTCATCGACGGGCGATGACGGAAGCCGCTCCGGGAATGATGGAGTACGAGCTGCAGGCGGAGCTCGAGGCGGAGTTCCGACGCCGAGGCTCCAAGAGAAACGGGTACGACTCCATCGTCGCGAGCGGCAGAAACGCCTGCATCCTTCACTACGTCTCGAACTCCCGAAGGATGCGCGGCGGAGACCTGGTTCTGGTGGACGCGGGAGCGGAGGCCGACTACTACACCGCGGACATCACCCGGTCGTTTCCCGTCTCGGGATCTTTCACCGAGGAGCAGGCTGCGATCTACGGCGTCGTCCTGCGCGCCCAGAAAGCCGCCACCCGCGCCGTGGGGCCGGGAAAGGCCTGGAACGCCGCCCATCGCGCGGCGGTCCGCGCCATCGTCGACGGGTTGCTTCGTCTCGGAATTCTGAAAGGGAAGCGGGAAGCCCTCATTAAGAAGGAGACCTATCGGCGCTGGTTCATGCATGGAACGAGTCACTGGCTCGGCATGGACGTGCACGACGCCGGAGGCTATCTCGACGCCAATGGGAAGCCGCGCCGGCTCCGGCCGGGGATGGTCCTCACCATCGAGCCCGGCCTTTATTTCGGTCCCAAGGATCGCAGAGTTCCCAAGAAGTATCGGGGGATGGGAATCCGGATCGAGGATGATGTCCTGGTGACACGAGCTGGGTCGAGAGTCCTGACCACCGCGGCCCCGAAGGAGATCCGGGATATCGAAGCGCTCGCGAACGGCGAGCGGCCTAGGGTCGTCTCGAGTTCATCCGCTCCAGGACCTCGCCGAGCTTCCGGATCTCGTCGCCGTAGAGCGCCCAGTCGCCGCTCCGCTGCGCCTCGATAGCCCTCCGGTAGTGCTCGCGCGCCTCAGCGGCCAGACCGCCCGCCTCGACTTCCGGTCCCTCGGGGACGGCGAGCCCCGTCGTGAGCGAAGGAGCGGCCGCGGGGCGCGGCTCGCCATCGTGCGGGAACAGTCGCCCGAGCGCCTCATCGAGCGTTTCCTCCATTACGATCTGGTTCTGGTAGGCGATGATGACGCGCTTCAGCTCGGGAATTCGTCCGCCGGCGGCTCGGAGGTAGAGTGGCCGGATATAGAGAAGCGACTCCTCGATGGGAATGACCAGGAGCGTCCCCTGGATCACCTCGGAGCCCTGCTGGTTCCAGAGCGTGATCTGGGGCGAGATGAGCTGGTCCTGGCTGATGCGCGCCGCGATCTGCCGCGGGCCGTATACCACCGTCTGCTTGGGGAACTGGAAGACCATGAGCTTCCCGTAGTGCTCCCCGTCGCTTCTCGCGACCATCCAGGCGGCGAGGTTGTCCTTCTGCCGCGGGGTATAGGGGAGCATCTGGATGTACTCGGCGCCCGCCTCGCCCGGGAGCTTCATGATCGTGTAGTAGGGCTCCATGCGCACCCCTTGTCCTCCCTGGTCGATTGCGGGCACCTCCCACTGGTCTTCCTTGTTATAGAAGACTGCGGGGTTCGTCATGTGGAAGACGGAGAACATCGTCGACTGGAGTTGGAAGATCCTTTGAGGGTAGCGAAGGCGGGTGCGCAGGCCTTCGGGCATGGCCTCGAGGGGCGCGAGGAGGCCGGGGAAGATCCTCCCGAGCGTGGCCGCGATGGGATCGCGCGGGTCGATCACGTGAAACGTGGTGGTGCCGTGATAGGCGTCGATGGTGGCTTTCACCGAGTTGCGGATGTAGTTGAGGTTCCCGATGGGTGTCGAGTAGGGATAGCGCGCGGTAGTGGTGTAAGCGTCCTGCACCCACATCAGCCGGCCTTCGTCGATCGCGAGGTAGGGGTCTCTGTCGAACGTGAGAAACGGCGCGATGCGGGCCACCCGGTCCGCGATCCGCCGGTGCATCAGGACGCGGCTATCGGGGGTGAGAGCGGGCGAGAGCAGGGTGTCGGTGGAGCGAAAGCGGATGGCGAACACCAGGCGCTGGAGGAGGCCGCCGAGGGGCACACCTCCCGTCCCCTGGTAGGTGGTGAAGACGTTGTCGTCGCCGCGCGGATAGTCGAACTCCTCGGTGGCGGTGCGGACGAAGACGTGATCGTTCGAGAGCTCGCCGAAGTAGATCGCCGGCTGGGTTACCTCGAGATCGACGCTCGACGTCGGCGGGAGGTCCTTGATGAAGAGCACCGGGAGCCCCTCGGGGGTGACCTGGTTCACGGGTCCGAGGGTGAGGCCGTAGCCGTGAGTGAACGTGAGCCGCTCGTTGATCCAGGTGCGGCTCGGGAGGCTCTCGGAGTTCAGCTCCCGGGCCGAGAGCATGATCTGTCGGTACTCGCCGTCGATGCGGTACCGGTCGTTATCCACGGAGACGAAGTCGTAGTAGGTGCGGATCTCCTGGAGTTGACCGAAAGTGTCCAGAAGGGGCTGGTGATTCCAGAGGGGCACGTTGCCGAGGGTCGCGCGATTAGCGTCGATGGCCGCGCGTGTGAGGATCGCGTCGCCGGTGAGCTGGCGCTCCTCCACCTGGTCGAGCGCGAACGCGGCGCGGGTGGCCGAGATGTTGTGGGCGATGAACGGGGTCTCCCGCACCTGCTCGTTGGGCGCGACCACGAAGCGCTGCACGATGGCGGCATAGAGGGCCCCACCAATCCACACCGCGAGATAGAGACCGAATGCCGAAGCGAGGGGCCGATAGCCCCGCAGGAACGGCTGGGCGGCGG
>Ga0209321_10003495_pt1 | contig 10517 bp, 9 predicted proteins | sample Rifsed16ft4_FD_184012 | JGI IMG/M metagenome (GOLD analysis project Ga0209321, IMG submission 184012) | Soil microbial communities from Rifle, Colorado, USA - sediment 16ft 4 - CSP-I_5_4 (version 2) | ecosystem: Environmental > Terrestrial > Deep subsurface > Rock core/Sediment | place: Rifle... | reverse complement strand
CGCGCAGCGGTCGCATCCCCGGAGGGGCCCCTGCTCCGCGCTGCGCGCTCGCCATCTCCGCGGCTCATGCCACTACACCCTTTTCCGCCATTGCCGCGAGCTCGCGCCCGATGCGTTCGGGTACGTTATTTTTTACTTCGGCGAGCGCCTCGAGGATGGCGTGCTCGAAGGCGAACGCATCGGCCCCACCGTGGCTCTTGATGACGGTTCCATTCAGGCCGATGAAGGTGGCACCGTTGTAACGGCGTGGGTCCACGCGTTTTTTGAACGCGTGCAGCACCGGCAGCGCGACCAGCGCGGACAGTTTCGTGAGCAGGTTGCGCTTGAATTCCTGCTTGATGAAATGGGTGATCATGCGCGCCAGCCCCTCGCTGGTCTTGAGCATGATATTGCCGACAAAACCGTCACACACGATCACATCCAGGTCGCCAGTATAGATCTCATCGCCTTCGACGAAACCGGCATAGTTGAGACAACTGGAACGCAACAGTTCATGCGTCTTCTTGACGATCTCATTTCCCTTGATGTCTTCCTCGCCCACGTTGAGCAGTCCCACGCGCGGGCGCGTCTTGCCCTCCAGCGCGCTGACCAGGATTGAGCCCATGATGGCAAACTGCAGCAGCTGTTCCGGCGTGCAATCCACGTTGGCGCCCAGGTCGAGTACGTGCACATGATCGTGCATGGTTGGCAGCGTCGTGATGATCGCCGGCCGGTCGATACCCGGCAGGGTCTTGAGCACAAAGCGCCCGGTCGCCATGAGCGCACCGGTGTTGCCGGCGGATACGGCCGCCTGGGCCGCTCCCTCCTTCACCAAGTTGATAGCCACGCGCATGGAAGAATCTTTCTTGTTGCGCAGGGCCTGGGCGGGAGGTTCGTCCATGCCGACGATTTCAGAGGCGTGATGGACGGTAAACTGGTCGCTCGCGGCCGCGTGATGGCGCCTGAGTTCGGTTTCGACGGCCTCACGCTGGCCAACGAGAATGAGCTTCAACGCCGGTTGATGTTTCAGCGTCTGGAGGGCCGCGGGCACGGTGACACCGACACCGTGATCGCCCCCCATGGCGTCGAGGGCAATCGTGATCATGTCCGTCAATTCCCTGTACGGTTCCGGTTCAAGCCGGAACTATTCCGCTTTAGTGTCCAGCACCTTGCGGCCGCGGTAATAACCGTCGGCGGTGACATGATGCCGGCGATGCGTCTCGCCGCTCGTCTTGTCGACCGAAAGTGCCGACTTCTTGAGTGCGTCATGTGAACGACGCATACCGCGGCGTGAAGGTGATACTCGGCTTTTCTGTACGGCCATGGTAAATCCTCGTCAATTAAAAATAATCGGCACTATTTTGTCTTCTTCAATCTGCTTAGAACTGAAAACGGGCTCTTCCCGCCGCGTCCAACATGATCTGAAGCGGCGCTGGCGACGCTCGCGGCATGGACCCTGGCCGGGCACCGGTCCGGTTCGTGCATCGGCACCATCGGCAAGGCCAGCAGCAATTCGTCCTCGACCAAGCCGCTCAATGACAGCGGTTTGTCCGCCACCAGGATATCAGCGTCGCCCTCCTGCCGCTCCAGACGCTCTCCCGACTTCAGCAGGATGAGCCATGGCGCGGCCTTGAGCTCCAGATCCATCGCTTCCAGACAGCGCTGGCAGGTCACTCGCAGGTGCGCGCGCAGCGCACCGTGCACGATAAATATCTTCTCGCCTTCCTGCCGCTCAAAGGCAAGATCGACCATGACGTCGCCCGAACCTTCCAGACTGCCTTGCGCGAGGCGCGGCATGCTCTGCAGCGGGAGCGTGCCGGTCAGATACGCGCCCCTTTCCGCGAGCTGGATCGGATCTATGGTCCCCGGTAAATGCCCGTGTGACTCTTTCCAGGATGACGCCATGATACCCTCACAGAATCGGTCGTATCCGTTGCGGGCTTAACCTCCGGAATCGGACGGTTTTGCGGGCAGGCGGCCAGATACAGGCCGCGCATCATATATTTGCTGCAAACTTGTGTCAAAATAGGGTTTTAGACGCATCAGCAGGCAGTAAATGTTATTGACAGTACCGCCCCCTTTCCGTACAAAACGAGGCACAGCGCCATGGCGGGCGCCGGCAGGTCAGCTCAGCGGAGTTTCAGCTTGATCAAAAAAATTCTGGTTGCCAACCGCGGCGAAATCGCGGTGCGCGTGGTGCGCGCCTGCGCCGAAATGGGCATCAAATCCGTCGCCATCTACACCGATGCCGACCGGCATGCCTTACACGTCAAAAAAGCGGACGAGGCCTATAACGTCGGTCCGGACCCGGTGGGCGGCTACCTCAACGCCCATCGCATCGTGAACCTGGCGGTGGCCACCGGTTGCGATGCCCTGCACCCCGGTTACGGCTTTCTCTCGGAAAATCCCCAACTGGCGGAAATCTGCGCCCGCCGCGGCATCATCTATATCGGCCCGACCGTGGACGCCATCCGCCGCATGGGCGATAAAACCGCCGCGCGCGCCGCCATGATCGCCGCCGGCGTGCCGGTGGTGCCGGGTAGCGAGGGCAACCTCAAGAACATCGCCGAGGCCCTGAAGCTGGCCAAAAAAGTCGGCTACCCCGTCATGCTCAAAGCCACCTCGGGTGGCGGCGGGCGCGGCATCCGTCGCTGCAACAGCGAAGACGAACTCAAGCGCGCCTACGAGCGCGTCGTCTCCGAAGCCACCAAGGCCTTCGGGAGTGCCGAGGTGTACCTGGAAAAGGCCATCGTCAATCCGCGCCACATCGAGGTGCAGATACTCGGCGACAAGCAAGGCAACGTCGTCCATCTTTTCGAGCGCGACTGTTCCATCCAGCGGCGCCACCAGAAACTGATCGAAATCGCCCCTTCCCCGCAGCTCACCGAAGAACAACGCTCCGCCGTGTGCGACCTGGGCGTGCGTGCGGCCCGCAGTGTCAATTACCAAAACGCCGGCACCGTCGAATTCCTGTTCGACCAGGACGGCCAGTTCTATTTCATGGAGATGAACACGCGCCTGCAGGTCGAGCACACCGTAACGGAACAGATCACCGGCGAGGATATCGTTCAGGAACAGATACGCATCGCCGAGGGCCAACCCATTTCCTTCAGGCAGGAAGACGTGCGCCGGCGCGGTTACGCCATCCAGTTCCGCATCAACGCCGAGGACCCGAAAAACGATTTCCTGCCGAGCTATGGACGCATCACGCGCTATTACTCGCCGGGCGGCCCGGGCGTGCGTACCGACGCCGCGATCTACACCGGTTACGAATTCCCGCCGCATTACGACTCCATGTGCGCCAAACTCACGGTCTGGGCGCTCACCTGGGACAAGACCCTGGCACGGGCACGGCGCGCGTTGCTCGACATGGGCGTGCACGGCGTGAAGACCACCAAGCCCTTCTATCTGGAGATCCTCGCCACACCCGAGTTCCAGGCGGGAAAATTCGACACCGGATTCATCGAAAAACATCCGGAACTGCTAAACTATTCCGTCCGTCGTCCGCCCGCCGATCTGGCCGCCGCCATTGCCGCGGCGATCGCGGCGCATCACGGTCTGTAGGAGACGAGCGACATCCATGGCGTCCTCATCAAAGAAAGTTCATGTCACCGAAGTGGTGCTGCGCGACGCGCACCAGTCGCTGCTCGCGACGCGCATGCGCACCGAGGACATGCTGCCGATCTGCGACAAGCTCGACAAGGCCGGTTACTGGTCGCTCGAGGCCTGGGGCGGCGCCACCTTCGACGCCTGCCTGCGTTTCCTGAAGGAAGACCCGTGGGAGCGTCTGCGCAAGCTGAAACAGGCGCTGCCCAAAACGCCGATTCAGATGCTGCTGCGCGGCCAGAACCTGCTCGGCTACCGCCACTATTCCGACGACGTGGTTGAGGCCTTCGTGAAGAAGTCGGCGGAATGCGGTGTGGACGTGTTCCGCATCTTCGACGCCATGAACGACATGCGCAACATCGAGGTCTCGGTCAAGGCCGTGCTCAAGGCCGGGAAGCACGCGCAAGGCGCGATCTGCTACACCACCAGCCCGGTGCACACCACCGGACATTTCGTCGACATGGCGCGCCAGATGGAAAAAATGGGCTGCCAGTCCATCGCCATCAAGGACATGGCCGGCCTGATCACGCCGGCGCGCACGGTCGAAATTTTCTCGGCGCTGTCCAGGGCGGTCAAGGTCCCGCTCGCCTTCCACTCGCACACCACCGTCGGCATGGCCAACATCAGCATGTACCTCGCGGTCGAAAACGGCGCGCGCCACGTGGACACGGCAATATCGTCCCTTTCCTGGGGCACCAGCCATTCGCCGACCGAAAGCATGGTGGTGGCGTTCCAGAACACGCCCTACGACACCGGCCTGAAGCTGGAGCTGCTGCAGGAGATCGGATTCTATTTCCGCGCGGTGCGCAAGAAGTATCACCAGTTCGAAAGCGAGTACGCCGAGATCGACACCCGCGTGATAGTCAACCAGGTGCCGGGCGGCATGATCTCGAACCTGTCGAACCAGCTCAAGGAACAGGGCGCGTTGAACCGCATGAACGAGGTGCTGGCGGAAATCCCGCGCGTGCGCGAGGACCTGGGCTTCCCGCCGCTGGTGACGCCGACGTCGCAGATCGTCGGCACCCAGGCCGTGCTTAACGTGCTCACCGGCAAACGCTACAAGAGCATCACCAACGAGGTGAAGCTCTATCTTCAGGGCCGCTATGGAAAAGCGCCGGGCAAGATCAATGAGACCGTGCGCAACATGGCCATCGGTGACGAAGAGGTCATCACCTGCCGTCCGGCGGACAAGCTCAAGCCCGAGATGCACCGTCTGCGCGATGAAATCGGCGAGCTCGCCAGGAGCGAGGAAGACGTGCTCACCTACGCGATGTTCCCCGAAATCGGGCGCAAGTTCCTCGAGGAGCGCGCCGCCGGCACCCTCAAGCCGGAGGAACTCAAGCCGCCGAAATCCGCCGAGGCCGCCAGCCTGCCGGCCTACGCGCCGACGGATTTCAACGTCACGATGCACGGTGAGACCTATCACATCCGTGTCACCGGCGCCGGACACAAGACCGAGGAACAGCGTCCATTCTTCGTTTCGGTCGACGGCGTGCCGGAGCAGATTCTCATTGAAACGCTCACCGAGACCGTGCCGACCGAGGCCGGCATGGTGGACACGCGTCGTGCCTCCAGGGGATCGAAGCGGCCGAAGGCGTCGAAGGAAGGACATGTCACCAGCTCCATGCCCGGCACCATCGTGGACATCCTGGTCAAGGCCGGCGCCAAGGTGAAGGCCGGCGACCCGGTGCTGGTGATCGAGGCCATGAAAATGGAAAACGAGGTTCCGGCGCCGGTCACCGGCATGGTCAAGGCGGTGAACGTCGCCAAGGGCGACAGCGTCAACCCTGACGAGGCGCTGGTCGAGATAGAATAATATTTTCTTCACGCAGATAAACGCAGATGATGAATACAGAAGAACTCAGATTTGTAAATTCACATTTCAGAAAATCCGCGTTTATCTGAGTTTTCATCTGCGTTCATCTGCGGTCCCAATTTTTAATGCCTTTAAAACTAATTCTCGCTTCGTCCTCGCCCTATCGCCGTGAGCTGCTGGAACGCCTCAAGATTCCCTTCGAAGTAATGGCGCCCGAGGTGGACGAGACGCCGCGTCCCGGCGAGACCCCGGAAAAACTGGTGGAGCGGCTGGCCATCGAAAAGGCGCGCAAAATCACCGGACAAAAGGCGGGTACGCTGGTGATCGGATCGGATCAGGTGGCGGTCTACAACGGCAGCATCGTGGGCAAGCCGCACAACCATGACAAGGCCGTGGAACAACTGCGGTCCGCTTCCGGCAAAACCGTCACGCTCTACACCGGTCTGGCGCTGGTCAACGCCGATACCGGACGCGTGCAGCACGAAGTCATTCCCTATCGCGTAACGTTCCGCGCACTCACCGACGCGCAGATCGAATCTTATCTGCGCAAGGAACAACCCTACTCCTGTGCCGGCAGCGTCAAGTCGGAGGGATTGGGAATCGCGCTGCTGGAGAAATTCGAGGGCGACGACCCGAATACGTTAATTGGTCTGCCACTCATCCGCCTGGTGCGGATGCTCGAAAACGAGGGGATTAAGATAATATAAAAACGAAGCAACCGCAGATTAACGCGGATGAACGCAGATTACAGCAAGAAATAAACTCGAAGTTTTATGTTTTGATCCGCGTTTATCTGCGTTCATCTGCGGTTCCAGAATTATTTCAACACTGGGGTGCGGCCGAGGAGATCGGTACCAATCGTCTGCGCCATGGCAGTGCCCAACCGCCGCGCGAAACGATCGAAGACGTTTTCGCGATAGGTGTAGTCGACAATTTCTTCCGCGCCGATCACCTCGCGTGCGACATAACTGGCCCCGCCCAGACTGTCCACCAGTCCCATCTTGATCGCCTCTTCGCCGGTCCAGAAAAGTCCCGAGAACATATCCCTGGTTTCCTTCAGCGTCTTGCCGCGGCCCTGGCGCACCGTGTTAATGAATTGCTGATGAATCTCGTCCAGCATCAGCTGGGCATGCTTGGCTTCCGCCGGCTTCACCGGCCCGAACGGATCGAGAAAGCCCTTGTGTTCGCCCGCGGTCATGAGACGGCGTTCCACGCCGACTTTTTTCATGGTGTCCACAAACCCAAAACCGTTCATGAGCACGCCGATGGATCCGACGACACTGGCCTTGTCGGCGTAAATTTTGTCCGCCGCCGCGACCGCGTAATAACAACCGGAAGCGCATACATCGCCGATCACGGCATATATTGGAATCCGCGGATACTTGGCGCGCAGACGTTTGATCTCATCATTGATGTAGCCGGCCTGCACCGGGCTGCCGCCGGGACTGTTGGCGCGCAGGACAATGCCTTGTGCGGAAGTACTTTCGAACGCGGCACGCAATCCTGAGATGACGTTGTCGGCGCTCGCCAGGCTGTCAGCGCTGATCACGCCTTCCATCTCGATCAACGCCGTGTGGCGCGCCGCCAGCCCCTTGCCGCCCCAGTTGTTCGACTGCGCGATGACCAGGATCAGCACCAGATACGCGGCAAAGAACAGCTTGAAGAAAATTCCCCAGCGCCGCGCGCGGCGCTGCTCGGTAAGCGAGGCAAACGCCAGGCGCTCGAGCAGATCGCGCTCCCAGCGCGGGGGGCGTCCCTCGGCGCCGGATGACACAGGGGCGGAACTAGTGTCGTCTGTCATGGAAATAACCTCATGAACCGCTATCTGAATTTACCAAGTGTATATCATCCCCCGATTCGAACAGGACGTCGCTATTGTCCCCGATTAATCGAAAAAACGCCCTCAATTCGCGGCTGCGGCAGATGACGGACCGCTCGCCTGTTGCAACCACGCATAAACCTCGTGGAAGGAATCCAGACAGGCCAGCGGGCTGTGTTCCACGAGCAGCTCGCGCCCGTGCACACCATACGTCACGGCCAGGCTGTCCATGCCGGCATGGCGCGCCATCAGCATGTCATAGGTGGTGTCCCCTACCATCAACGCCTTGTCCGCCTCCATGCCGGTCTGTTCCAGAATATCCTCCAGCATGCGCGGATGCGGTTTGGAAAACGCCTCGTCGGCGCAACGCGTGGCGCAGAAGAGATGCGCCGTGCCGGTATCGCGCAACACGCGGTCCAGTCCGCGGCGCGCCTTGCCGGTCGCTATCGCGAGCAGATAACCTTGCGCCACGAGCGACTCCAGCCCCGCGCGCACGCCGGGGAAAAGCGGCATGTCGGTCTGGTCGAGATGCAGAAAATGCCGGCGATAGCGTTCCACCACCTGCGCGCGTGTGTCGGCATCCACCTGCGGCAACAACGTCGCGACCGCCTCCGCAAGACCGAGGCCGATGACATGACGCGTGGCGTCTTCGCCGGGATGAGGCGCACCCACATCGTCCAGCGCCGCCGTGAAACAGCGCACGATCTTGGCGATGGAATCCATGAGCGTTCCGTCCCAATCGAAAATAATCAATTCACGAGGCAGTTTCATGCGCGAGGCGTTCAAGCAAGGAAGAAAGTTCGGCGGGAAGCGGGGCTTCCACATCCATTTTACAACCGTTCACCGGATGCATGAATCGCAGCCGCTGGGCGTGCAGAAACATGCGCTTCAGCCCAAGCCGCTGCAGGCGCCGGTTGAATTCACGATCGCCGTATTTGTCGTCCCCCGCAATCGGATGGCCCAGATGGGCCGCGTGCACCCGCGCCTGATGGGTGCGTCCGGTGAGCAGCCGGATCTCCATGAGCGAGGCCGATCCGAAGCGTTGCTGTGGCGTGAAATGACTCGCCGCCTCCCTGCCGTCTTCGGAAACCTCCACCATGCGCTCGCCCGACCGCGGACGGTTTTTCTCCAGCGACGCCCTGACCGCGCGCGCGCCGCCGCGCCAGGTTCCGGCGACCAGGGCGAGATAGCGCTTCTCCATCTTGCCGTCACGCAACATCCGGTGCAGCGCGATCAATGCCGGCCGACTCTTGGCCAACAGCAGGCAACCCGAGGTTTCGCGGTCCAGGCGGTGCGCCAGTTCCAGAAATGGTGCCTGCGGTCGCAGTCCACGCAGGGCCTCGATCAGCCCCACGCTGACGCCGCTGCCCGCATGCACGGCCAGCCCGGCCGGCTTGTTGACCACCATCAGGTCGTCATCCTCGAACAGGATGCGCGGCAGCAGCCAGGCATATCCTTCCGCGGCCTCCGGCCCCCCGGCCTTGAGCGGCGGGGGCGCCTGTCGCAAGGGGGGTATCCGCACCACGTCCCCCTCTTCCAGGCGGTAGTCCGGGCGCGCCCGGCCTTTGTTAATTCGCACCTCACCCTTGCGCAGGATGCGGTAAATATGGCTCTTGGGAACACCTTTGAGGGTGGCGATCAGGAAATTGTCGAGCCGCTGGCCGGCGCGGGTTTCATCGATTTCGAGGTAACGGACGGCGGGAGTGGCGGGGTCTACGGCCTTTTTCATGCCGGGGCGATAATAACAGATTGCTGGGGAGTCCATTCGTTTGCTATAGTACGAATGTGTACTTTTAGTGAATTCTTTGAATTTGACACAAGTGCACGAAATGCAACGGATTTTCGCGCCAGGTAAAAGCCGGCGCGGGCTCTACCGCACCGTTGCCCCGGCGCAGCGCCGGTTAGCGAGATGCATAAACGCGACTGGAGCCCAAAAAGGGTGACACGCCTCTCCCCTACTTCCTGTAGAGGCGTATGGATTAGACGCTCATAAAGCGAGCACCTGCCGACACACACAGGCAGACGACGCGTGGGACAGCAAAACTGTTCACGGCGTGATTAAAGTCTGAATTTGCCCAACCCGCGCACAGCATCAGGCGCGGAATCAAAGCAGAAGGCCGTCAACCCTACATTAGCGGTCTCTGCACCCTGTCGGCAGGACGACGTTCCGTCATGTCGCGCTGAAACAACAGCGCGGGCGGGATTGCGCGCCAAACCGGGCGTCGGGGACATCAACAACAATGAAGCGTATTCTCTTTAACGCAACTCATCCCGAAGAGTTGCGGTTGGCTGTGGTCGACGGCCAGAAACTGATCGACCTCGACATCGAATCCTCGACCTACCAGCAGAAAAAAGGAAACATCTACAAGGGCAAGGTCACCCGCGTGGAGCCGAGCCTGGAAGCCGCTTTCGTGGACTACGGTTCCGAACGCCAGGGCTTCCTGCCCCTCAAGGAAATTTCCCGCATTTACTTTCAGGGTTACAACGAACGCACCCCGATGAGTCAGGTGCGTATCAAGGACGTAATCCGCGAAGGCCAGGAATTGCTGGTGCAGGTGGACAAGGAAGAACGCGGCACCAAGGGTGCGGCGCTCACGACCTTTGTCAGTCTCGCCGGCCGCTATCTGGTGCTCATGCCCAACAACCCCAAGGGCGGCGGTATCTCCCGCCGCATCGAGGGCGAGGAACGCGCCGAGCTGCGCGAGGCCATGTCACAGCTCAAGCTGCCGGACGACTATTCCGTCATCGCCCGCACCGCCGGCATCGGCCGTTCGGCCGAGGAATTACAGTGGGACCTCGATTACTTGATCAATCTGTGGGACGCCATTTACAAGGCCTCCCAGGAACGCGCCGCGCCCTTCCTGATCTACCAGGAAAGCAACCTGGTGGTGCGCGCCACCCGCGATTACCTCAAGGCCGATATCGGCGACATCATGGTGGATAACCCGGAGATCCACGAACGCATGTCGAAATTCATGCAGCAGGTGGCGCCGCAGTTTCTGGACAAACTCAAGCTGTACAAGGACGAAACGCCGCTGTTCTCGCGCTTCCAGATCGAACACCAGATCGAGTCGGCCTTCTCGCGCGAGGTGCGCCTGGAATCGGGTGGCGCGGTCGTGTTCGACAAGACCGAGGCGCTGGTCACCATCGACGTCAACTCGGCGCGCGCCACCAAGGGCGCCGACATCGAGGAGACCGCGTTCAACACCAACCTGGAAGCGGCGGAAGAAATCGCCCGTCAGCTGCGCCTGCGCGACCTCGGCGGCCTGATCGTCATCGACTTCATCGACATGACGC
>Ga0209321_10003494_pt1 | contig 10517 bp, 10 predicted proteins | sample Rifsed16ft4_FD_184012 | JGI IMG/M metagenome (GOLD analysis project Ga0209321, IMG submission 184012) | Soil microbial communities from Rifle, Colorado, USA - sediment 16ft 4 - CSP-I_5_4 (version 2) | ecosystem: Environmental > Terrestrial > Deep subsurface > Rock core/Sediment | place: Rifle... | reverse complement strand
TAGAACTTGCTCATGATCTCGGGTCCGCTTATGCTGATGAAGTGCGCAGCGCTCTCATTTGCAACTGCCTTTGCAAGCAAAGTCTTACCAGTTCCCGGGGGACCATACAGTAAGACTCCCTTTGGAGCTTCAACACCAAGCTTTTCAAATATCTCCGGGTGCCTCAGCGGAAGCTCTATCATCTCCCTGACTTTTTGTATCTCACCCCTCAGGCCTCCGATATCCTCATAGGTTACCTGAGGGACTCCTCTGAGCGATTCCCCCTTCTCGGATATCGCAAATACTGTTCTCTGAGTAATCAGAACAGCATCAGCCATTGGAGTTATGCCAATAACTTGGAAGGTCAGCCTGCCTCCAAAGTACGGTATCATTATGTTGTCTCCCTTGGTTACGGGGACGCTTTCAAGTGCATCGGCAAGGTACCTCTCATCTATAGGAGGTATTGCTTCGAGCGGTGCAACGACAATCTTCTCTGCAGGAGGTGCCTTGATCTTCTTTATTCCAACTGTATCGCTGATAGCAACTCCAGCATTGTTTCTTATGAGGCCGTCAACTCTAATTACGCCTCTACCTTCGTCCGAAGGATACAATGGAAGGCATTTTGCTACTGTCCTCCTCTTTCCTTTTATTTCGATGATGTCCCCAGTAGATGCATCTAACGCATCCATAGCATCGTAGTCGATCCTAGCGACTCCTCTACCCACGTCTCTAGTGTACGCTTCCAGAACCTTCAGATTTACGGTGGACTGGCTCATGCTAGCTTCCCAAGACCCTATGCTCGACTAAATCTCTTCCTTTATTAGCGTTTGTCCCACAATCAGCAAACCCGATCTTTATGGCAGCAATAGACAAACTTTTTACTCTCCGATGCTATTAAGAGTCATTCTGGAAGGCATAAGACTTGTCCCAGCTTGAAAAGAAACCTCACGAAATAGAGTCGCTGTTCCACGACAGGGAATACAGCTACAGGATGGCGTTCGTAAAAGTGCTGGTTAAAAAGCCGATACAGGCGATGGACGTAGGTTCTTTTAGGCTCCCAGAAGCTTCCGAGGGCGCAGTCCTCGATTTACCAAGATGGGTTGCCAATATACTGCAGAGTATGGGTAATGTTGAAGTTCAAGAAGACGGTATAGACACAGAGCTATTTCGTGCAGTGACAAGAGAGAGAATACACTCTAACCTTCAGCTAAATCCGATAAGAGAGGATTTCTACCTCCGCCTCCGTGAATATCTGCATGGAATGCATCAGACCGCCGAGAGCGACAGCAATGCACGCCAAGAATACGACAGAGCTTTAGTCTCTACGCATGACCTTATCACGATGCGCATAGGAAAAATTTTGCAGCTATCAGCTCTATCCTCTATACCCTCCGACCTATTTACAAAGATAACCCCCGAAGAGCATATGCTCTTCGAAAAAGTTCGGGAGCTGGTAAACGAGTGGAGAAGGACTTTGCTAAATGACTGAAGTTGTCGTACAGGCGAATCCGTACGAATTTTTCCTGAAGAACTTTAGGGACAAAGATAGATCCTTCAAGTACAGGGACAGAGTATCGCTAATGGTTGCTACGAGCTCCAAATCTCTTGTAGTTGATTACGACGACATCTCACGGTTTAACGATGAACTTGCTTCGAGGATAGTTGCTGAGCCTGATGAAGCCCTGCAAAAATTTGATTCCGCAGTCTACCAAGTTCTCGGCGTAGAAAATGTCCAATATGCTCAACTGGTTAGGAAGGAGCTCAGGGTAAGAATTAGGAACATTGCAGAGAAGGTTCCTCTACGCCAGATAACTTCCACTCATCTGCTCAGACTGATTTCTCTAGTAGGAATGGTTGTCAGAACGTCTGAGATCAAGCCTTTCGCAACGACTGCGGCATATGTCTGCAAAAAGTGCGGGTTCATTAACAAAGTTCCTCTTACAGGTTTGATGATGAAACCTCCATCAAAATGTGAAAATTGCGACGAAGTCAAGAGGTTCGAGCTCTCCGAAAAAGATACCGAATTCATTGATTTTCAAGTCATTAGAATTCAGGAACTGCCTGAAGAGTTGCCTGCAGGACAGCTCCCTCAATCATTCGATGTCAACCTTACCGGAGACCTTGTCAATACAGCCCGTCCCGGGGATAGAATTACGCTAAATGGAATTATCAGGACGGAGCCAGAATTTACTCAAGCGGGAAGGCTAAGATTATTCCGCTCCCGGATCGATGCAAATTACCTGCAAACTATGGGCAAGGGCCCAGCAGAGAAGATAGAAATCACGAAGGAAGATGAAGCCCTGATAAAGAGCATAGCATCGCACCCCAACGCATACGACAGGCTGGTCGAATCAATAGCTCCATCAATACACGGACTGGAGATTCAGAAAGAAGCCGTATTATTAATGATAGTAGGCTCTCCGCAGAGAACTCTTCCAGACGGGACGACAATAAGAGGCGACATAAACGTCCTACTTCTCGGAGATCCCGGTACTGCAAAAAGCGAACTCCTGAAGTATGCAGCGAGGACAGCGCCGAGAGGGCTTTACACCTCGGGAAGAGGCTCTACAGCCGCAGGCCTAACAGCAGCGGTAGTTAGGGAAAAATCGGGCATGATGATGCTCGAAGCTGGTGCACTAGTGCTTGCAGACCAAGGCATAGCGGCTATCGATGAATTTGATAAGATGAGGGCGGAAGACAGGAGCTCTCTGCATGAAGCGATGGAGCAGCAGACAGTATCAGTTGCCAAAGGAGGCATCGTAGCAACTCTGAATGCCAGAACAGCAGTGCTTGCGGCAGCAAACCCCCTGCTCGGCAAATACGATTCGTTCAGAAATATTGCGGACAACATTAACCTCCCCATCCCTCTGTTGACGAGGTTCGACCTCATCTTCGTCATCAAGGATACTCCAGACAGAACAAGAGACGAGCTCCTTGCCAAGCATGTGCTTGAGCAGCACAGGACGGGGAAGTTCGTTGTCCAGCCTCCAATAGACTTTGAACTTCTGCGCAAGTATGTGATTTACTGCAAAGCGAAAGAGCCTGCTCTAACTGATGAAGCACAGAGCAGATTGCTGGATTATTACCTGCAGATGAGGGGAAGCGGTTCTGAAGACATGATTACAGTGACCCCAAGGCAGCTCGAAGCTCTAGTTAGGTTAGCAACTGCAAGGGCAAGGATTCTGTTGCACGACAAGGTCACCGAGGATGATGCTCTGCGAGCCATAAACATAGTGAGAAGGATGCTCGAAGCTGTTGGTGTCGACGTGAAGACCCAGAAGATGGATCTTGGTGTATTGCACGGGAAGCCTCTTAGCGAAAGAAACCTCCTGACTCTAGCCATGGACGTATTCAAGAAGCTTGAAGGGACTAAGAAGGAGCCAGTTTCAAAGAAATCATTTGTTGAGGAACTCATGGAGGCGGGTAAGTGTTCCCAAGAGGAAGCTGAAAGAATACTGCAGAACATGAACAGAAGCGGCAGAATCTACGAAGTCAAGAGCACAGGCAAAGACGTATTTTACCGCATGCTTTAGCCCCAGCGCGAAGTTGAAAATCAATTCACTACCTCTTACTGCATCACTAGTTTCCCTGCTTGAGGGTCAAGGGTATATTGATCTATATCCTCCGCAAGAGGAGTGTGTCAAGGCCGGGTTGTTCGATGGTAAGAACCTTCTTCTGACTACTCCTACTGCGAGCGGGAAGACTCTTGTTGCAATGCTAGCTGCTGCAAAAATGGTCCTGGAGAACCGCGGCAAAGTCGTATACCTTACTCCCTTGCGTGCTTTGGCAAACGAAAAATTTGAAGAGTTCAAGAAGCTCGAAGAACTCCAAAAGGAGAATGGCGACAGTGTACGGGTTAGAATCTCCACCGGTGACTACGATTCCTCCGGAGAATCTCTTGGAAGCGGAGACATTATCATCCTGACAAACGAAAGGTTCGATTCCATTCTGCGACATCAGGTCTCATGGCTCGACGATGTGAAGCTATACGTTGCCGATGAAATCCATCTTATCGGAGAAAACCACAGAGGTCCTACATTGGAGATGATTCTTGCAAGGATTCTATCCCTTGCTGATAATGCGCAGATTCTTGCTCTCAGCGCAACTATAACTAACTCGAAGGATTTGGCGGGATGGTTAGGTGCCACTCTAATCAACAACGCATGGAGGCCTGTCAAATTGAACGAAGGTATATTCCGCTACAATGAGATACGCTTTGCAGACGGCACAGTAAGAAAAGTTCCCAGCACGGGAAGAGGGGTTCCAATCGATGCCGCTGTCGATATATTGAAAGACGGAGGGCAATCGCTAATCTTTGCAGAAACAAGGAGAAGAGCCGTAAGTCTGGCTCAGAAAGCATCAGAAGTCGTGCCAAACCTGCTAACATTTCAAGAGCAGGCAGGTGCAAGGAAACTTGCTAGCGAAGTTGCCGAGACTGGAGAAGAAACGGAGCTTTCAAGAACGCTTACTCAAATCGTATCAAAAGGAGTGGCATTCCACCATGCAGGGCTTTCTGGCGAACATAGAACCATTATAGAGAATGGCTTCAGGGATAGAATATTGAAGGTTCTCGCCGCTACCCCAACTCTCGCCTCTGGAGTGAACTTGCCTGCAAGGAGGGTCGTTCTAAACAGTCTGTACAGATACGATGCTGCAGCTGGAGGGCAGGCTCCGATAAGCGTCCTCGATTACAAGCAGATGTGCGGCCGTGCAGGAAGGCCAAAATACGACGATGCTGGAGAAACTATTCTGCTGGCGAGTTCGGATGTCGAGGCAGAAGAAATATTCGATACTTACATCAAGGGCAAGCCCGAGCCTATACATTCGCAGCTTTCCAATATATCCCCTCTGCGCACACATCTATTGGCAGCTATAGCGTCCTTGCCTGGAGTGAACATGGGCGACTTGGAGGAGATATTCCTCAAGACTCTCTTTGCCGCGCAATACAGAAGGGCGACGGTTGCACAGAGGATAAACAGCGCTCTGGACTATCTTCTCGATGAGAAGCTCGTAGAGAAAAGGGGAGAGAGGTTCATTGCTACGGAGTTCGGAAAGAGGGTTTCCATGCTCTACATAGACCCCGCAACGGGCGTCGTTTTCAGGAGGGCTATATTGAAGGCTGAGAAGGGAGGTTCTCATACCATAGGTCTATTGCATCTGATAGCCTCGTGTCCAGATTTCACACCGCAGTTCTCTCTGAGGTCGAAGGACTACGACAATGCGAACATTTTTGCCGAAGAGCACCAGATGGAATTTCTATACCAAATCAACCACGATAATTTCGAAAGCCAACAGCGGTTCTTCGAGCCATTTAGGACACTCCAAGTCTTGCACGCTTGGATAAACGAACGGGGCGAGGACAAGATTCTCGAGCAGTTCGATGTGGAGCCTGGGGACTTGCGCAGGGCAGTTGACAGCGCGGAATGGCTATGCTATTCATTTGCAGAGATTGCCAAACTCATGGGCAGGACAGACTTGTACGGAGAGTCTTCCGAATTAAGATTAAGAGTCGAAAACGGCATCAAGGCAGAACTTCTGCCTCTTGTAAGGCTTGAAGGTGTAGGCAGGGTAAGGGCAAGGGCGCTTTACAGAGCAGGATATACAGAGATTTCAACGCTGGCAAAGACCCCTGTCGAAAGCCTTGCGAAGGTGCCCAAGATAGGGGCGAAGGTTGCAGCCAAGATAAAGCAGCAGTTAGAGAGTTCTCATCATTGATAGCAAAAGTCAGAGGTCTTCTTGCAGCAGTTTCTTTAGGCAGGGAAGTTCCGAAGCTAGAAGATGCACTAGGTTCAATGTCACATAGGGTATGGAATGGTTACGTTTCTATTAGGAGCAAACGATGCGTGGTTTACGGAGCCTCTTATTTGGCCAAAAAAGCTGGCAATGGCTTCATTCACGGCGACATATTCAGCAAAGAAGGATACCTTGACGCGCTTGCAGAAAATCCGTCATCAAAGACAGCAAGAAAATTGCTTCACGAAGATGGCTCATTCGCTTTTGTAATTCCAAATGAAAATTACATGATTTTCGGCAGGGACTCTCTGGGCACAAAACCCCTGTACTATGCAAGTAGCAAGAAACTCTTTGCAGTAGCAAGCGAGAAGAAAGCTCTTGCAGTTCTCGGTTTGGAGGAGATCAAAAGCGTCCCTCCATCAAGCGTCTTTGCTTGGGAAAGAAATTCCCTGCAGAAATTGGCACGTTACGACTATCTGCGGGGAGCCACAGAGATTCATAAAGCCGATGGAAAAAGCATTTTGAATGTTCTGCAGGCTTCCGTAAAGAACAGAGTAAACGGGCGAAAACGCATTGCAGTGTCATTTTCAGGTGGTGTAGACAGCTCACTCATTGCAGTTATGGCAAGCAGGTTCACAAAGGTTCTCGCTGTTTCCGTATCTGTGGCAGGTTCATATGATGCCACCGTTGCAAAGCACGCAGCAAAAGAACTCGGGCTTGAATGGATGGAGGTAAACATCAGTGAGAAGGAAATCAAGAGCCGGATAGAATCAGTGCAGAATATTGCAGAGGTTTCCTCATCGATAGACATCAGCATAGCGATGGGCTTGATGCTTGCTGCGCAGAGAGCGAGCAAGGAAGGCTATGATGCCATTTTGGTTGGACAGCTGGCTGACGAAATCTTTGGGGGGTACAGAAGATACCTGAAGCAGTACTGCTCAGAAGGGACAAAGAACGTACAAAGAGCCATGGAGTATGACGTGCTGAATGCTCACAGCATGAACTTCGACAGGGATGAAAAGGCAACCTCCCAATTTGTTGATTTGTACTTGCCATATGCAAACGCCGAGCTTGCCCGAATCGGTCTATCGATAAGCCCGGATTTGAAGTTCAACTGCAAAAAGGGTGACAGGAAGATCGTCTTAAGGCAGGCTGCCAAGAAATTCGGCCTCCCTTCACCAATAGCAGAAAGGCCGAAGAAGGCTCTGCAATACAGTTCAGGAATTCACAGAATAGTAAAGAAGTATGTAAAGCTCTAGCTGATATAACCGAGTTCTCTCGGACGCTCTTCCCTACCCTTTTCCGGAGGGCCTCCGCGCATCTTCTCAATGGTCTGTATCACTGCTTCTGTTTCCTTTGATCTTGCTTCGAGATTAGCCATGTTGATCTTCAATCCAATAATCTTGGAAAGCACCTGCAGAACTGCCTGAGAAGCCTTAGCATCTATGATGTAGCCAGAAGTTTCGCCCAAAAGCGAAATTCCCTTCATGCCTCTGATTTTGCCAACGCCTATGAGCACTCCATTCATTCCCGTTATCGTCCCTTCATTCATTGTGACGACATCGTTCTGCTGTATCAGCTTCACAAGGTCAATTTCGGTAGCGGTTCCAAACACTCTGGGTTTTTCGACGAAGGCTCCCGTAATGAAGGCTGCCAAGGTGAACACCTGCTTTGCTCCCATCTCCTGTGCAATTTCAAGAACCTTATCCGCAATTTCATAGTTGGCTTCAGGGGTGACGGGCTGGCTGTCGCCAGTGAATATCAGCAAGTCTGGAGCGTTTCCATCACCTTTTAGAGCGTAAAGCGTATTCTTCATGGGCTCAGCAGTTCCATCTCCCTTTATCACCACTTGAGGTGGAAAAGAGTAAGAATACAAATCGCCTATTTGACTCGCCTTGAGTTCCGTGACTATATGATCGACAGCAATTTTGCCAACATAGCCGCTGCCTGGCAACCCGCATATCAGCACGGGCTCCCTGAGCTTTGGAGTCTCTTTCATGTGGACGGTTATATTCAATCTAATGCAGACAATGAACCAGAATGTAATAAGGGTAGTGAAATGTGGCTCTTAAATCGAGATTAACAGCGATCTTCTGTGCAAAGGTATAGTCCCCCCCTTACATATATATACTCAAAAATTACTTCTGAACATATTCAATTTCCTGTATCTCCAACTTCCCTCTGTCGCCGTACCATTTCTTCATAGCCTTCTTTATCGCAAGCCTCTTTTTGTATAGCGGAGCATCGAGAACTAGAGTGTCGAGGTCACCACCCTCACCTACAGGGTTGAACTTGTACTTGGCTGAGAGCCTGAGCAGCTTCTCTACGTTTTGCCTGTCCAAGTGCCGCCCTAGCCACTCCTCTTCAAGACCATAAGCAGCCACCGAAACTATGATTGCATCCATCTTATTCTCCAGAATTTTGTCGTATAGCTCTTTTGGAGAGATGCCCCAGAGCGGAGCGCAATGCTCTTTACCCGTATTCTTGCACACCCTGTCGAACTTTTCCTTCTGGTAGTTTGACGCTATTCCTCCAGTAACTAAGTAATCTGCATCTACGTTCTTCAGCGCTTCCTGCAGCGACTCTTCTTCCCTGTCCTTTTTCGCTTGGACAGGTATCCATGGTAAACCGGTTGCAACGGCTATGCTCTCGACAAGGTGCACGTTATGGGTATGGTAGAGCATGCTCTCCGGGTCTTCTGGTATCACTGTGAGAAGGGCCTTTATCGTTATCCCTCTTGAATGGGCTATGTGCAGGGACAGAGTAGAATCCTTGCCCCCAGACGACAGGCAGATAGCAGTCTTCATTCTCCTCGCGCTATAACACTCTATCGTTTAACCTATAAAGCACATCAGTTTTTTTTGCAATGCAAGAACTGGTTTCGAAATAAAATGCACAAGTACAGAAGACGATATCTACTCATAGAGCTTGAAGGCAAGAGCATCCAAGAACCGCTTCAAGCATCTCCTTTCAAGGTCAAGCTCATTAAGGCAGAAGGGGGATACGCTGTATTGAAAGCAGATTCACAAATGGTAGACCCATTGAAGACTTTTGTCACAAAAAAAGGGTTCAAGACAGTTTCAACATCTGGAACCATAAAAGGCCTATTCCGAAAATCCAAAAGGCTAAATCGTTCTTCTTAGTAAGAAGAAATGGGATGAAGTCTTTCGCTGCCCCAGACTGAGCCGGGCTTAAGCTCCCTTGGCTATGATGACCTCGCGACGATACTGACCACTAATTCTTTGCTCTAAGCATGAAAAAGACGTTAGCAAGGCCGAAAATGTTCCCCAGCATAGAAAGTGCTATCCCTATTGCGCTGGGTATGACAGTAGACTCCATGATCTTGCCAACTATGAAAGCTGCAAAATCTTCGTGCGCATAGAAAGCACCCTGATACCCTCCTGCAAACATAAACGCCGATGCTATGTACACTCCGATATTTGTGACTATGATTTGCGAAAAGAAAATCTTCTTGTCGCAGGAGTTTTTGCTGAAAATCTTCCAGAGCAAATAGTAAGCAGCAGCCCAAGCCAGCATGCCTAGAACCCCAGCAATGAGGAATGCAGAATAGCCGATGTAGATGTAGATTCCAGGCCATTCGGTAAGCAGAATGGGGAATTGCAGTCTTGGAAGGAATATTGGCGCTGTAAATGCTATTGCCGCGCCTAGGTTGATGAAAGTTGCATATGCAAAATATTTTACAACTCTCTCCAGTCCAATTCTGTTATGCATTTGCTTTTCCTGCTCTGTCACAAGTTCCATGAAGTTCACCTATCTATCTTGGCTCTTTGAGGGAGCAATGTCCCTCCAATAGTCGTGATACCTCCAGCAACTCCAATCACCATAGCAAGCAGCTTCCATGGAGCTATGTCCTCACGGAAAGTCTGGAACTCAAGCTCTGTCAGCAGTGAGTACATAATCGCCGCAAACAGTAATAATATGATCCCCCAGACAGAAACGAACTTGTTCAAATGTTATCTTCTTGCGGGCTAATGGGCAAATATATCTTTGTGTAATTTCTGTAATCAACGCTCATATTTGCTCGGAACATTAGTAAATACAATTGCAATAATAATTGGAACGCTTCTTGGAGTCTCGCTTGGGGCAAGGATGCAGCAAAGATATGTTAAGATCATAATGCGACTTCTCGGCCTTGTTACAATTGTTCTAGGCGTGCAAATGCTTGCAGAATTTAGTAGCGTGTTTGCACCTATTCTATCTCTGCTAATTGGAAGCGCGTTGGGATATTTCATACATGTCGACAAAACTATCAGTAATTTCGTTTCTAGGTTCTCCAAGCACGGCCAGGGCGGGAAGGGATTTGTTGCAGCGTCTGTGCTGTTCTGCGTGGGACCTATGAGCATCGTCGGCTCTCTTGAAGATGGCCTGCGCAACAATCCAAGCATACTTCTAACAAAGGCTGGACTTGACGGAGTTTCATCTGTAGCATTGGGCGCAACGTTTGGAATAGGCGTGATATTCTCCGCCCTTCTAGTCTTTGCACTTCAAGGCTCAATCACATTAGTATCTTCTTACGCTTCGGTATTCTTGACCCAGCAGTTACTGGGAAATCTAACAGCAACAGGCGATGCTCTTGTTCTCGCAATTGCTGCTAACCTGCTAGGATTTCAGAAAGTCAAAGTTGAGAATCTGCTACCGTCTTTGGTAACCATTGCAATTCTTAGTTCTCTAAATCTGCCATAGGTGAGACATTGAAAGTCATAACCCCAGAAGAGATGAGGCGAATCGAGGACAGGGGAGAAGCGCTCGGCATTTCAAAACTTTTGATGATGGAGAATGCAGGG
>Ga0209321_10003492_pt1 | contig 10519 bp, 8 predicted proteins | sample Rifsed16ft4_FD_184012 | JGI IMG/M metagenome (GOLD analysis project Ga0209321, IMG submission 184012) | Soil microbial communities from Rifle, Colorado, USA - sediment 16ft 4 - CSP-I_5_4 (version 2) | ecosystem: Environmental > Terrestrial > Deep subsurface > Rock core/Sediment | place: Rifle... | reverse complement strand
AAAAAGTTATACCTCCTACGTTGGATTCATCTTTTTTTGCAATAAAACCTTTGAAGCCAAGAGGCTTAAGAAGAGTCCACAAGTCATAAGTATCTTCATAATCATATTGTGGATTACCACTTTCTAATCTGTATTCATTAAGAAGTTCATGATATTCTTTTATAGTATCATCATTAATATCGTAAATCTTTACATTTCGGTTTTTAGCTCGTTCAATATTTTTCTGTACACTTTTTTTATCAGTATTTTTTAAAAGGATTTCATTTGATTGTTTTAGATCTATTAAAAAAGTACTCCATTTCTCTTCTTTAATTCCTTTAGTAAATAATTTCCCATTAAAGAAAGGATGAAGCGATCCCTCAATTCTATTTCCAATTTTTTTAACAAACTCTAAAAACTGATTTACTACTTGTTCATCGTCATCAGAAAATATTATTGGGCCATAAGTCCATCTAATTTTTTTAGATGATTTTGGTGCAAATTTATTGATGGTATTTGGAAGCATTCGTCCAAATCTTTTGCTAACAAATTCGAACAAAACAACTTGAGCCTTAAGATTCCCATTCGGTTCTAGAATTGATATAAATTTAGGGATCCAATTCAGACGTTTTTTAGCATACTGACTATATTCGAATGTATTGAAAATATTTCCCATGGGAGATTTCAATAAATTCGAGTTCCAATCTTTAGGACATTCATTTTCTAAGCGAATTTCGAAGGACATAATCTCTCTAAACTAGTAACTTATTTTGTTATGGTTAGAATATAACCTCATTAATTATATTCTAAAGATGAGGCTAGAATAAAAATGAAACCAAGCTTGGTAAATTATCTAGTTTGTCCTAATTGTAGGATGAATTTAGCTTTACGAACAATCATGGAAAAAAAAGATGAGATTTGGGATGGAATACTTAGCTGTAAAAATCAGCATAAATTCAAAATAAAAAGAGGTGTACCACGACTAATAATAGATAGAAGTTCTGGTTTTATCAAAACTGAAAAAGCCTTTTCTTCAAAATGGAAAAGATATTATAAAAATTATCAAGCAAAAAAATGGTTTGACTTTACCGAAAAATGGTTTTTAGAAAGATTCGGTTGGAAAAATGTCTCACTCTTTAATGAGTTTTTAAAAACCAGACATTTTATTCTTGATGCTGGAACAGGAGTGGGTAATAGCGCTAAACGGTTTTCTGCAAGCTCAACTACTTTAGTATTTGCAGTAGATGCAAGTGACAGTATTGAATTTGCATATGAAAAATATGGTAAAATTTCAAATGTTCATTTTATTCAGGCAGATCTGTTACAGTTACCGTTCAAACGGAGATTTTTTGATTTTATTTGTGCTGATCAGGTTATTCATCATACAAAAAATACCAAATTAGCTTTCAAAAGATTAGTAAAACATTTGTCATTTAATGGAATTATTTCAATTTATGTTTACAACAAAAAAGGTCCCATACGAGAATTTGTTGATGATTACATCAGGAAGAGAACTACAAAAATGTCAGAAAAAGAATGTCTTGAATTCTCTAAGAATATTACCTTGTTAGGAAAAGCTTTATCCAAATTAAAGAAAAAAATTACCATTACTAAAGACATTCCAATGCTAAATATTAATGCAGGAACACATGATATTCAAAGATTTTTTTATTGGAATTTTTTGAAGTGTTTTTGGGCTGATGATAATGATTTTCATCGTAGTGTAGGTGTAAATTTTGATTGGTATTATCCCAAATATGCTTGGAGACATACTCCACAAGAAGTACAAAGATGGCACAAAGAAGAAAAAATCAGAATCACTCATTTTCAAGAAATCGAAAGTGGGATTAATGTGACTGGTAGGAAAATTTGTTGACAGAAATTATTATAACCGAAATATTAGATTGAAGTAAAAGAAAACTATGGTTCAACATTGGTTTATTAGTCATCTTATCAATAAATTCACCAAAGGTAAATCATTAGGTCTTGATATTGGTGTAGGACTAGATAATTGGAAGAAGTTTAAGAATTGTAAAATGATAGGTGTAGATAAAAACTCTAAATGTAATCCTGATTTTGTTGTAGATCTTGAAAAATTTCTTCCCTTTAGAGATAATGTTTTTGATGTCGTAATAACGATTAACTCACTAAACTATGTAGAAAATGCAAGGCAATTATTAATCGAGATTAATCGCGTTATGAAAAAGGACGGTCAGATTGTTTGTGTTGTAGACAACGAAAAAAGTTCTGAACATCCATTCGTCTGGCAACAAATGTATCTAAATAGAATATTGGAAGTAACTGGGTTTGAATCAATATTTTCAAAACATCTTAAAGATTTTCTGTATGCTAAATGGTATAATAGAACAAGTGTTTATGCTTTTGCAGTTGCTCAAAAATACGAACAGAAGAAGGAAACTTCTATTCAATTATGTTTTAAATGTGGTAAACCTCTGGGAAAGCGTAGGCAAATTGACGTTAAAACTCAGAAATTCTCTCATGTTAATTGTCCTAGTACGGAACCCAAAAAATCTCCGCTTTCATACGATATTAAAACAACACATCCAAATTATTAACACGATTTAAACGATAATTTATTTTTTAATTTTCCCAATGAAAATCTGTTCCTAATAATTTGTACAATCTTTCATTATGAGGTTTGAAATATTCCACTAATTGTTTTCTCAACGCAGGATCAATTCTTGGTTTTTGGTATGTCTGTTTTTTAAATAGACTATACTCAATGGGTTCCCACTTAGGTAGATTAAGGAAGTTCAAGACTCTATGGTAAACAACTGAAGTATTTTTGAGGAATTCTTCACTATGTAAGATTAAAAATTGATCTTTGGGAAAGACGTTCATCCATCTTATTATTTTGTTTACATAAACTCCATGTTCGAGATATGCAAACAAATCATAATCCCAGCTGTAATAAGTTTCATCTGATTGCATTTTTTCATATCTTTCTCTAATCCTTTCTTTTTCAAGTTTTATAGCATCTTCAAATGAAAGGTACTCATAGCCATTATTGAGGTTCTGATTGTATTGTGAAAATGCTCGGTCTATAGGATTTCTTAATAAGATAATGAATTTTGCGTTGGGTACAATTTTTTTTATTCTGTCTAAAGCATATGGATGCTCTATATATCGTGGAGTTGCTTCGCCTGTCACAAAATCTTTTCTAAATAAATTTTTTACAATAGTTTTATGCAGTTTAAGAGGAAAATTTACTTTATACCAATTAATTCCCTTTGCGTAAAGTCTATCAAAATAATCGATTTCTTTTCCTGCTGGAGGATAGACATAAGGATGTTGAAGAAGATATTCATAAAGAGAAGTTGTCCCACACTTCACAAACCCAATAATCAGAAAGTCTGGTAACACATGCAGGAAGCCGGTTAATGAGCAGTATTTTAAGTATAAAGAGGTTGAAAATTTATGTAATTGTCTATGTTTTTCTAATTTTCGTCCTAAAATCCTTCTCGTCTTAGGAGCTTGTCTGTTAACAATTTTCATAGTTTTCAATGTAAAAAACTCTCTTAGTTTGAATTTAACGATTATGAACTCCTATTTAAAAAATATGAGATTAGTTTAAGATATTTACAGATATCCCTCATAGAAATTTGTCTACATATTTACACCCTAAAAATAAATTATAACAAAAATGAACATTAATGAATATGAAATCTAATCGAGATAGAATCAAAGAAAAGATTTTGTTTTTAAATGATAAAAAATGGAGATCTGATGATTTTGATGTAAGGTATTATTTAATTTCTAAATTAAGGAAGTTCATGTCTAAAGTAGTTCTTGATGTAGGTGGAGGGATAGGGATTATTGAATCAGAAATGGACCAGAGTAATTTCAGAGTTAATGTGGATATTTCATTTGAGGACCTAGAGATTTGCTTTCATAAAACCGATCCAAAAATTCATCCCATATGCGCTTCAATGTTATTTTTACCATTTAGAGATTGTATTTTTGATATTGTAATTAGTTCTCATGTAATTGAGCTAGCAAAGTTAATGGACATCTCAGAAAAAGATGAAGGAAAAAAAAGAGAATTCATAAATATGAAAAAAGTAATTGAGGAAGAATATAGGGCGTTAAGAAAAAATGGAGTATTGTTTTTGACTACACCAAATTATGCGTATCACAAAACTAATAACAAGTTAACTTTTTCAGAATTAAATCAATTATTATCATTATTTTTTAAGGAACTTTCTATTAATTTCTTCAATACATTTCCTAAAATATCCAAATCGAGGAAATTCAATCTGGCAAATGTAGTACCCAAAATCAAAGCTAAATTTGTAAACGTAGACAATGTAATTAATTCCCTTTTTAAAGAAAAATCGAAAAATAGCTATAGTGTTTATTTTTTTGCTACTGCAAAAAAGAATTAATGAAGAATAATCTACAATCCATCACGTTTATTATATTATTCATTTGTCCCAATCAAATTTAATTCCTAGAAACTTGGACAAATCTTCATTATAAGGTTTAAAAAATTCAACTAGTTTATGTCTCAACCTAGATTCGATTTTTAGACGTTTGTATGAACCTGCACCAATTTTTTTGTATTCATGAAGTTGCCATTTATGCAGGTTTAAAAATTTCAGTACTTGATTGTAGATCAAATTTGGATCTTTAAAAAATTCTTCACTCTGTAAGATTAAGAATTGTTCCTTTGGGAAAACGTTCATCCATCTTTTTAGCTTCGTAACATAAATTCCTCTATCAAGATAAGAATGGTGAAAATAGTCTTTACTGTAGTAATTTTCGTCTTTTAACATCCTTTCGAATTCGCAGTTTGTTCTTTCTTTTTCACAGTTTATTGCGTCTTCAAAAGAAAGTTCTTCCTTTTTTGAACCATATCTCATGTTATAATGAGAATATGCTCTATCGATGGGATTTCTCAAAAGTAATATGAATTTTGACTTAGGAGTAACCTGTTTAATTCTCTGGGGTACGTGGGGATGTTCAAAATATCTCTCTGTTGCTTCACCTGTTAAAAATTTTCTATGAAATAATTTTGTTTCTATCTGTTTATAAAAAATTAATGGAAAACATGATTTATACCAATTAAGACCTCTATTGTAATACTTGTCGAAAAAACGTGGTTCCTTTGTAGAACAAGGATGGATGCATGGGTGTTGTACTAGATAATCATAAAGAGCAGAGGTTCCACACTTTTGTGCACCTATGAGATAAAAATCAGGTAAAACATGCGCAAAACCTGTGAGATTACAATACATTCTATCTAGTGATATCGTAAAATCATAGAGTTTTGGGTGTTTTGCCAAGCGTGGTCGTAAAAATTCTCTAGTTTTATAGGTTGATTGATAATATGACTTTACCATAAAGTGTTTCCAACAAGACTTTTAATTTTTAAAATATAAACTTCTCTTAAAGAAATATGATCAGGTGTTTTTTGTCTACCAAAAACATGATATATTTTTGTATCAGAAAAAGGTTAATTTGATTCCTAAAATTCAATGTTTCTATTATGCAAATTTAATGCTGATATTCTCAATTTTATTTAATCATCCTAAACTTTATTTTAACAATCTATGATCTGATTTGAACAAAAATGTCAGGCATTAGAGTAACCTATTCAGGCATGATTTCTTTTGTTGTTGGACTGGCTAGTGTTTTTACAGGGTTAATTTTTACGCTTATAATTACAAGAAATCTTTCTCAAGAAGAATTTGGTGCTTGGAGTTTAATTGGAAGTTTAACTGCTTATGTTTTAGTTATTCATCCAATTCTATCTTATTGGAGTACTAGAGAAATTGCAAGGGGCATAGATTCTGGTAAAACAGCTTTCCTATCTTCTGGTGCTTTTAGTATTGTTTCCATTCTAATTTATTTTGTGATTGCATATTTTTTTGGTGTTAATACAGGAGTAGATTTTAACATTCTATTACTTGCAGTAATATTAATCCCTGTAGAATTTTTACGTGCTGTATTAGTAGGAATTACCCAAGGGTATAGACCTCAAAATGAGGAATATGGGAATTTAGTTTTTGAATTTACAAAAATTCCAATGGCTCTTTTAATTATTTATTATTTTGATCTAGGACTAGTAGGACTAATAATAACAGTTTTTATTTCTAGATTAGCTAGTGTTGTGATTTTATTAATACAAATACGTGAAAAATTAAAGGGTAAATTCAATAGAAAGTTGATTAAAAAATGGTTCAAGCTCTTTTGGCTTCCTATCTATCCATATATTTCTGCGATTTTAACGACAAGTGATGTAGCGATTTTTTCCATTATGACTGGATCGGTAGTTGGTTTGGCTTATTGGAGTGCAGCAACAACCATCTCAAGAATTGTTAATCATTCTGCAAAGATTGGGACGGGTGTATATACGAAATTATTGCAAGGAGGTAAAAGGGAATATTTACAAGATAATCTCAATCGAATGTTTTATTTTGCCTTCCCTTTGGCAGCAATGTCGTATGCATTTAGTAGGCCGGCGTTATATGCCTTAAATCCCGTATACGTCGAAGCAATTCCTGTGATGCTATTCTTAGTACCTATGATTTTTCTTCGCACCTTTGCGGAACAGTTTTCACAGGCTTTACAAGGAATTGAAAAAGTAGATGGTAGAGAGAATGCAACCTTTCGCGATTATCTACGAAGCAAGTTATTCTATATGCCCACTGTAAGAATTGTGCAGAGGGGACTATATCTGATTACTTTAGCAATAATTTTATTTGTAATGATTCCATCAACTCCGGATCAAATTCAATTAGTTGTATATTGGGCCATAATTGCACTCATTATACAGATACCGTATACTGGATTTCTTTATTTATTAATTAGAAAGGAATTTTCACTAAAAATTGACAAAAAAGCATTGATCAAGTATTTTTCTACAAGTGTTGTTGTATTTGGGTTAACATTTGCCTTGATGGAAGAATATCTAGTTTACAAAACTAGCATATTTGAATTTCTTCCGGAATTCCTCCTGTTTGTAATAATTGGTATTGTTGGATATTTGGTTATTACTTATCTCATAGATATAAGGACAAGAAAGTTAGTCAAATCTATTTTCAATGAAATCAAGAAATGATACAGATTAAATTTAAATCATTAGTGAAATAAACATGAAAAAATTATGTGTCTTTCCAAATGATCCTCTGAAGGTGTATTATCAGAAAGGGGAAATCAAACCAAGATATTTCAATCCCAAAAATATTTTTGATGAGATTCATGTTATCAGTCTTTTTGATTCGGATATTGAAGAAGAAAAAGTGAAAATGGTTGCAGGTGATGCAATTTTTAAAATTCATGTAGTTGGAAAAGTAAATCTACTTAACAAAAATTTAAAGAAAAATCAAATAATTAAGCTAATTAGACAGATCCAACCAGATATACTTCGATCGTATAATCCTCTTCTTCAGGGTTGGTTGGCTGCTCAGGTCAAAAAAGAATTAGGCATTCCTCTTGTAATTTCACTCCATGGAGATTATGATAGGGACCGTCGGTATTATGCACGAAAAAACAAAGATTACAAAACCTATCTAAAACTACTTTATTCAAGAAGAACTCTAGAACCAAACTCTTTAAAAAACGCTGATGAAGTAATAATTATCTATAATTTTATTCGAAATTATGCAAAAAAGATGGGGGCAAAAAACATCAACCTAATTTACAATAGGATTGATCTTTCTCAATTCAGTCCCGAGGTTAAACCATCATTCATAGCAGAAAAACCTGTCGTAATTTGTGTTGGGCGTCTTATCAAGGAAAAAAATCAGGCGTGCATAATAAAAGCAGTAAAAGACTTGGATGTTACCTTACTAATTATTGGAAATGGGGTTGAGTATGAAAATCTGGTAAAGCTCACCAATGAATTGGGAATAAAAGACAAAGTAAGGTTTGAAACCTCGATTCCTCATGAAAAAATTCAAGAATACTATGCTGCATCGACTCTGTTTGCTCTTCCTATAAAATACGGCGGTTTTGCAATTCCTGCACTTGAAGCTGCTGCCTCAGGGGTGCCAGTGATCTTACCTAAACAGGAGTTTGATCCAGATCCGGATATAATTAAGGATTTTGCGTTATTGGTAGATAATAATCCAGAATCTTTTAGAGAGGCAATTTTGAAGGTAATTTCTGATGAAAATCTCCGAAAAAAAATGATTAATGATGGATTAGTTATCACAAAAAAAATTAGTAGTGAAATTATGGAAGAAAAAGAAAAAGAGCTTTATCTAAAACTGCTTAAGAAGAATTGATACTATTTTTTTTGATGCCATTCCATTTCCAAATAATCTCATAGGTTTTGATTTCTTTTTTTGTTTTTTTGAATTTAAAATCCTCCTTATTTTATAAAGATCAGATTTTTTTATTGTACCAAGTAGTGTATTATGATTTTTATCTAACGTCTCTATCCATTCTGTATTTTTTCTCAAAGTTATACAAGCAGTATTTGACCAAAAAGCTTCCTTTTGCAGTCCGCCTGAATCGGTTAGAAGTAATTTAGTTTTTGATAACAATGTTAGCATTTGTGAATATTTTACAGGAGCTATGGTATGAATATCCTTTAAGGATAATTTGAAAGAGCTTATTTGTTTTTTCGTGTGTGGATGAATTGGGAAAATTACTTTATATCCTAATTTAGATATAGTTTTTGCTAGTTCTAGAATTTTTTTCATCTTGTGATAATCTTCTATATTGTCTCTTCTATGAATGGTCATCAAAACAAATTTTTCCTTAGAATGGCTTTCTAGTTTTAGTAATTTTTGGTATTCAAGAAAAACGTCATACATTGTATCCCCAGTAAAATATGTTCTACCTAGAACTGCCTCAGCATGAAGATTTTTTAGACAATTCTTTGTAGGTGCGAAAAGCAAATCTGAGCAGTGATCAATGAGCCTTCGGTTTACCTCCTCTTCCATTTTATTATCATAGCTTCTTGCCCCTGCTTCAAGATGAGCTAATGGAATTCCCATCCTATTTGCCGAGAGAGCTGCGCCTAAGGCTGATCTAGTATCACCTGGGACTACTACTACATCAGGAGATATTTTTTTCAGAGGCTTTTCTAATTTAGAAATTATTTCTCCAAGTTGCCTAGAGGTGGAACCAGTGCTTACCCCTAAATTGACATCTGGGTCTCTTATTTTTAATTCCTTAAAGAAGGCTTTGGACATTTCATAATCATAATGTTGTCCGGTATGGATGATACTAACTTTTGATTTACGTGAAAGTATTTCTTTAATCAAAGGTTGAGATTTTATTATTTGAGGTCGGGTTCCTACAATTAAAGCGACTTTCACAACTAAAATCCATAATCAATCATGTATAATTAAATTTGTTAAAAAATTTGATTCATTTACCCAGTTTACAACTCTCAAAATACAAATAGACCTAATCTGACCCTCATAAGTAGCTAAAAAGTATGTTAGAAAAAACACTCGATGCAATCCTTTCAAAAGCTTTTATTATTGAAGTATTTGGCTTAGGCTATGTTGGATTTCCTTTAGCAGTTAGACTTGCGAATAGCGGATTTAAGGTAAGAGGAATAGATATCAACTCTCAAAGAATTGAAAGGTTAAAAAATAATGAACTAATGGAGTCTGAGATTCACCTCAAAAGTGAATTCATACATTGTCGTAATAACAAGAATCTTGAATTAACAACTTCTCCTGTAAAGTCAGAAAAACCAAAAATCGGAATAATTTCTGTTCATACTCCAATTCCTGACGAAAACACTCCCTCCAACAAATTCGTTAAAGAAGCTATCGAAAATTTTCTAGAAACTTCCAAAGTAGGTGATTTGATTATACTTGAAAGTAGCGTAGAGGGTGGAACTACAGAAGAAATGGAAAAAATTGTTGAATCAAAGGGGTATAAAATAGGTCAAGATTATGGCTTTTGTTTTTGTCCTGAAAGAATCGATCCCCAAAACAAAAAATGGCATCTTGAAAACATTCCCAGAATAATTTATTGTTCAGATGATACGACTTTTAAAATTGCTGAAAAAATCTACAAAAACGTGAATAAGGCTCATCTACTTAGAGTTGAATCACCAAAAATTGCGGAAGTTGTCAAGTCGTATGAAAATGCCTTTAGACTGGTAAATATTTCTCTTGTAAATGAATTAGCGATTTTATGTGACAAGTTGGGAATTAACGTGATGGATGTGATAAAGGCAGCTGCAACAAAACCATTTGGCTTTATACCATTTTATCCTGGGGCTGGGGCTGGAGGACATTGTATACCTAAAGATCCAAGATTCTTATTAGATGCAGCAAAAAAATATGATGTAAAATTTTCTACAATAGAAAACGCTTTACAAGTTAATTTTGAGATTCCAAAATACATTTGTAATTCTATAGAAAAGACATTGGAAAAAATTAATCTCGAAAAATCTGTTTTGGTTTGTGGATTAACCTACAAACCTGATGTAGAAGACATGCGTGACTCTCCAGGATTTAAACTACTTAATGAATTTAAAAAAAGAAATTTTAAGGTTTCAGCATATGATCCGTATTTCAAAAAAGAATTACTTTCAAAATATCTT
>Ga0209321_10003491_pt1 | contig 10520 bp, 11 predicted proteins | sample Rifsed16ft4_FD_184012 | JGI IMG/M metagenome (GOLD analysis project Ga0209321, IMG submission 184012) | Soil microbial communities from Rifle, Colorado, USA - sediment 16ft 4 - CSP-I_5_4 (version 2) | ecosystem: Environmental > Terrestrial > Deep subsurface > Rock core/Sediment | place: Rifle... | reverse complement strand
CCGGCCCCGAAGCGACTATCGATGACGACGCCCAGCGCCAGCGCGCCCAGAAGCGCCACGAAGATCCAGCCCGCCAGAGGGATCCGGCCGAGCGTGAACACGATCAGAATGCCGACGGTCAGGTCGAACACCGGGGAGGAGGCGGTCAGGCCGGCCCAGCGGCCGATCACCCGGCCGATGGCGAGCGCCACAGCCACCATCCCGGCCCAGACGGCAAGCAGAAGCCCGGCCAGGAGCAGCAGCGACACCGGGGAAGCCACGAACGCAAAGGCGCCCAGGATCGTGAGCAGCACCGCGGCAATACCAGCCAGCAGGCCGATCCCCAGAAGCCGGAGCCGCTTGCCCCAGCCGTGAATCAATTCGTCTCGGGCCAGACGCAGGCGGCGCGGGAATAGAAACAGCACCATAACGCTCACCAGATACAGGAAGGAGAAGGAGGCCACGGCCGCGACCGCACCGCGCAATCCCGGCGGGTGGGGCCCGAACGGGGCGATCTGGCCAAACGGCCCGAACCCTGGGAACGGTGGGCCTTCCCGGGCCCGCCCAAGCTGTGCCGCCACCGACAGCCGGCTCGTGGCCACCGTCGACAGGGTGATGGCCGCCAGACAGACGACGATCAAGAGGCCAAGGAGTAGATAGGACCTGCGAGACATGTCCCTCTCCTTTACACGGAATACCCGTTCATGGATTCACTTCTTCGGAGCAGGCGCGCCAGACCGCCGACTGCCCCCATCACCAGGAACACGACACCCAATACAAAGGCGATCTCGATGCCCTCAGCCAGGGAAGACTCCCAGGCGATGGCGGCCTCCGCCGAACCCCCGAGCGTTTCCAGCGGCGCAGTCAGGAACTCACCCACTGTCTTCAGAACCGCCTCCCCATCCGGCGCCGCAGGCAAGGCACCGGCTATCGGCCACGATATGGCGATCAACGTCAATCCGATGAGCCCCAACGCACCAGCGGCAAGGGCCGCCCGACGCCAGCGGGCCTTGAGCCGCCCTCGCTCTGCAATCGCCAGCATGATGCGGGACGCCAATTCCGGTGAGGGCCCGTCGTCCGGCAAGCGCTTCAACCAGTGGTCCATTCGATCAGTCACGCCACACCCTCCAGGGCTCCCTTCAGGCGGCTCTTCGCCCGGTGCAGCCTTGTCCTCACCGTGTTGAGCGGCAGCCCGAGAACCTCGGACATCTGCTCATAAGACATCTCGGCCTCATAGCGCAGCGCGATCACCATCCGGTACGCGAGCGGCAACGCCTGGACGGCCTCGGCCAACCGCCCCAGGAGCTCATCCTCGTCCACTATCTGCTCCGGACCCTTCGCGGAATCGGCCAACTGTTGAACCTCTTCGCCTGGCAGATCCGCAAAGTCGAGGGGGCGAGCCTTCTTCCACACATCCCGAGCCGCGTTCACCGCAATCCGGATCAGCCAGGGCAGGAATGCCGCCACGTTCTTGGAGCGCTTCAGGCCCTCCCAGGCCCGCAGGAACGCTTCCTGGGTGATCGCTTCGGCCTCTGCCTGGTCGCTGCTCATCCGACGGACGATTCGATACACCACCAGGGTGTGGCGCTCGACGAGGAGACCGAAGGCCGCGCTGTCTCCCCGGACAACTCTGCGGACGAGATCGTCGTCGGAATGCTCCACGGCATGCATCCTTAACACGACCAAGAGGGCGGAAAGTTCCCCCCTCTCCATTGTTGCCGCCCTTCGTGGGTCAGGGACGCCGCACGTCTTGGCATCCTGGACGGTCGGGGTTCAGATCTTGGCCTGTTGGCCAGCGGGGGCAGCGCGGGTGGGCCTGGAGAGGAATGTCAATGATCAGGCCGCCCGAAGGCGGCCCGAAGGTCTGTGTGCAACGAATGCCGGGTGTTTGTGCGCGGCTTCGGCCGGCGCCAAGGCGCGTCAGGGCGTCAGTTGCCCTGGGCGGTTTGGTCGGGAGAACCCTGCGGTGGAAGCGGGAGGTGAGCCAGGATTACTTGCCGCAGCTCATCGAACGTGAACGGCTTAGCCAGAAACCCGTCGGCACCCGCCTTGAGCGCCGCCTTTTGGTCCGCCGGGGTGGACTTCGCACTCACAACATGGATCGGGATGCGCGTTTGGTCGGAGTGCTCGCGCAGCCATCGTAAGAGTGTGAGGCCATCGATCTCGGGCATCATCACATCGAGCAGGATCATGCTCGGGTTCACCTGCTGGTAGAGCAGGAGGGCCTCGGTGGCATTGGTGGCGATCAGGACATCAAGCCCCAGGGGCTGAAGCGCCTCCTGAACAACCCTGGCGTAGCCGATCTCATCATCGATCAGCAGGATCACCGGTCGCGGCATGATGCCTCCCATCCGGGAGAAAAAAGCGATCGCAATCGACACTGCTATCATGGCCTCAGGCAATTGGCGAGGGGGATGGGTATTTCGTCCCAAATCGGCGGCGCCTCGGAACCCTCTCCATGAGGGGCGATCCCGTCCTCAGCCATCGGCGGGGCTTTGGGGAGTTGGGCCGTTTCCGGCGGAGACATCACGGCCCCCGGCCTCCCATCGGGCGGGCGCCCGGCGCCCCTCGCCTAGCCGGGAAAGTCATCCAGGCAGGCGCGGACCCGCGCCAGGAGTTCGTCGGCGGCTAGGCCTTTCCAGACGACTTCGCCCGCGCCCGAAGCCAGGCCCGCCAGTGCCTGAGCCTCATCTTCTGCCAGCACGATACACGCCTGGGGAGATGGTCGCCGCGGCTGCAGCCAGGTAACCCTCCAGGGCCCTCACTCCACACCTCTCCCGGGCGTGCTAGCCCTGGGCCGCCGTGAGGCCCCACAGGGCCCCCATGCCGACGATGAGTGTCAGAAATACGTTTCGTGTCCGCCAGGCAATCAGCCCGGCGAGAAGCCCGGCCAGGAGGCGCGGGTTTTCGAGCGAGAGGACCGGCGATCCCCCGCTCATGACCAGCTCCGGGAAGACGATCGCGGAAAGCACGGCCGGGGGCACGTATCGAAGCGCGCGCACAACGAGCGGAGGCAGGCCCTGCCGGCCGAGGAGAAGGATCGGGGCCACGCGCACAGCGTAGGTCACCGCTCCTATCCCCAGGACGATAAGCCAGAGGCGCATGTCAGTCTCTCATCCCGACGTCGGCCCGCTGCCGGTCCGCCCACAAACCGGCCAGGATCCCCGCCACGGCGGCGACCATCAATCCAAGCCGATAGGGCAGCCCGGCCAACACGACGGCCAGCGTCCCTCCCACCAGCGCGGCCAGGAGCGTGGGCCGGTCGCGCAGAGTGGGGACCCCTAGGCCGATGAAGGTCAGCGGCAAGGTGAAATCCAGCGACCAATCGCGTGGCACCTGCGCCCCGAGGAAGACCCCGGCTGCTGTGCTCAGCTGCCAGGATGCCCAAAGAGTCAGCCCGGCCCCGAGGAAGAACCAATGCGCATGGTGCAGGGGGCCCTCGGTCTCCCCTTGGCGGTAGCGGGCGGCCGTCACCGCGTAGGCCTCGTCGGTAAGCAGGTAGCTGAGAAGCCATTTCCACGGCGCGGAGAGAGGCGCCAGATGGGGAGCCAATGAGAAGGAATACAGGCTGTGACGCAGGTTGAGGATGAAGGCGGTGGCGACGACGACCGCGGCCGAGGCGCCGGCGCCGATCAGCTGCGTCGCCGCGAATTGCGAGGAGCCGGCAAAGACGATCGACGACATCGCCAGCGCCAGGCCGGAGGGGATCCCGGCTTCGAGCGCCAGGACGCCGTAGATCATCCCGAAGGGGATCACCCCCGGCAGGAGGGGCAGCTCGGCGCGCACCCCCGCCAGGAACTCACGACGCGGCCCCGCGATCGGGATGATCCCTGTGGCCTTCGTTTCTCCACCCTCAATTGGCGGTCCCTCGCCCTCAGCCCGCAGATCCGGCGTCACCCCGGGCCTCCAGCCTGGATTCGCATTTCTTCAGGGAATCTTCGAAGCGCGCCTCCAAGTCCACGCCGGTCGTGTTCGCCAGGCAGACCAGCGCGAAGAGGGCGTCCCCGAGTTCCTCTTCCCACCCCCTCCCGGGCCGGAACGGAACTCGACCACAGCCGGTGGAGCGGAGCACCTCTTTGGCCACCTCCCCGACCTCCGACGCAAGATCCAGCAGCCGGACCTCCGGCGACGCGTCCAACCCATGTGCCTGGACGAACCTTGCCGCCTGGCCCTGCAAGTCGCGGGCCTGCATGTTCACCTCCTGCAGCCGAGGAACACCGTATCGGCTCATCGGCCGCGCCCGCCGAGGATCTCTTCTCCAGGCATACAGCGATCCACCTCTCGAATGGAATGACCCGGCCCGCGGGCACTTCGGTGGGCAGCCTCCCGCATTCGGCCGGTACGCACGAATCCAGCCTCGAAATACGTCTTTCCGACGATGACGCCCACCGGGGCGGCCTCTATGCTACCCACGTGGTGGCCCGGCCGGAGCAACGAGCCATGAACCGCACCGCGCACCGGGAGGCCAATCCGTCCGTCGAGCTTCCCCTCCAGCCAGGCTCCCCTCGGCCTGGGAGTCGAGCGGAGCCATAGGCCGGGAGGGCCTGGTCGCGTGGGAACCTCAAGCGCGGGCATAACGTCTTACAATATGGAAGGTCCGCGCCCTCTTGCAGGAGCGCCCCGCCGTAGGTCCGCAGGCCCGGCGGTTTCCGAAAGCAGTCTGCGCGAAGTCGTGGCAGTGTCGTCAGAAGGCGGCGGTCGAGGCTGAGCCGCTGGGCGCTCTTCGGAATTCCCTCACGGCAGAGGTTAGCGGCAATTCGGTATCGACGCCTGAGGCGTCGGGCGTGGTATTTGGAGTCAATTCGGTGAACACTTCATCAAGGCTTCCCTGGATCCTTCTGGCGGTGACTGCAGGAACGGCGACGATCGTGGTGATCGGTGTGACCATCGCCGCGATATCCGCAAGCCTCTCCGATCTCCCCACGCCATTTCCCTCCCCCACCGCCCCCCGGCAGACTCCGGCGCCGGGCGCCATATCCGGACGGATCTGGCACGACCTGTGTGCCATCTCCGGCGGTGAGGGCGGGGCGCCGGCATCGCCCGGCCCCGGCTGCATCCCTCTCGAAGGCGGCATCTACGGCGCCAATGGTCTCCTCGAGCCCGGAGAGCCGGGGATCGCGGCGATCACGGTGAGCCTCGGGGTGGGCGCCTGCCCGGCGTCGCCGATCGCGTCCGCTCAAACCTCGGCCGACGGCTCCTACGGTTTCCCCGGGTTGCCGGCCGGCTCGTATTGCCTCGCCGTCGATTCCCTCGCCGCAGAGAACGCCTCCCTCCTCCCCGGCGCGTGGTCGAGCCCGAGCGGCCTTAGGAGTAGCACCCTCGCCGGACAGAACGTCACCCTCCCCGAGGGAATCGATTTGCAGGGCGTAGACTTCGGTTGGGACTACCAGTTCCTGCCTGCTCCCGTAGCCACGCCGACCGACGAGGCACCCACGCCGACGTCGGGAACCAGCGGGTGCATCGATCGCGTGGGGTTTGTCCAGGATGTCACCGTCCCCGATAACACCCTCCTGCAGGCCGGGCAAGAGTTCGAGAAGATCTGGCGCCTTCGCAACAACGGCACCTGTGCCTGGAACTCGTCTTATTCCATCGTCTTTGCCAGCGGCGATTCGATGAGCGGGCTTGCCGCCGTCGCCCTCCCGGGAAGCGTCGCCCCCGGCCAGACGGTGGACCTGCGCCTCGCTCTGCGCGCCCCCACCCGCAACGGTACATATCGCGGCAACTGGCTTCTTCGCAATCCCTCCGGCCAGACCTTCGGCCTCGGCCCAAGCGCCAACCAGCCATTCTGGGTTCAGGTGGTTGTCGGACCCACGCCGACGCCCGCGAGAAACGCGTGGCGGGGCGAGTACTTCGCCTCCCGCAGCCTCTCGGGCGCCCCCGCCCTGATCCGCAGCGACTCCACGCTCGACTTCGACTGGGGCCGAAACGCACCTGCTTCCGGCCTCCCCGCCGACGACTTCTCCGTCCGCTGGACGCGCCGACTCACCTTCGGCGAGGGCACCTACCGCTTCCGCCTCACAAGCGACGATGGCGCGCGGCTATGGGTCGACGGACGGCTGGTGATCGATCAGTGGACCGATGGCTCCGTACGCGAGGCCACCGTCGATCTCAGTCTCCGTTCGGGGGACTACGACGTTCGGGTTGAGTTCTATGAGCACACGGGCGATGCCCGCGCCCTCCTCCGCTGGGAGCAGCTCACAAGCCCAAGTTACCCGGAGTGGCGCGGCGAGTATTGGTTCGACGCAGAAATGTCAAGCCGGATCTCCCTCGTGCGCAACGACCCCGCCGTAGAGTTTGACTGGGGATCGGCGTCTCCGGCAGCCATCCTCCCCGCCGACAACTTCTCGGCCCGCTGGACGCGCACACTCACGTTCGAGCCCGGCATCTATCGCCTGAACGCCGTCGCCGACGACGGGATCCGGGTCTACCTCGACGGGCTTCTCCTCATCGATGAATGGCACGACAGCTCTGGCAGCCAAATCTACTCCGCCCAACGGACCCTCGGGGGCGCCCACCAATTCCTGGTGGCCTACTATGAGCACGGTGGCACGGCCAGGGTCCGTCTCTGGTGGGAGCGAGCCGAGGGCACCTCGACAGCCACGTCAACCGCCACCACGACCACCACTGCCACATCCACATCAACGATCACCGCCACGACCGAGGCACCCACCGACACACCGACGCCCACCGTCACCGCTACCTCCGAGACCCCCACCGATACGCCGACGCCCACGGTCACTGCGAGCCCGGAGGCGCCCACCGATACGCCGACGCCCACGGTCACCGCCAGCCTGGAGGCGCCCACCGATACGCCGACGCCCACCGACACACCGACGCCCACCACCACGCCAGCGACGGTGACGCCGACGCCCGAGGTGGTCTTTGACTTCACCGGGAGCTACTGCTATGCACTGTGGAGCAGCGGGGCCGGGGATCTTCCCTGCCCAGGCGTGGAGGGCCATCCATCCGGATTCGTCCTTCGCCTGGCGAACGCCACACTCGAGACAGAGGAGTTGGCCGAAGACGTCTTGCACACCCATCCACAAAACGTCACCGGCGGGTTCATCGAAGGCGTCTACACCCCGATCACATTCGCTGGCAACGAGCGCTTCGAGGCTGTGATCGGATGTCTCGCCGCACAACCCTCGTGCACCGTCACCTTCGAGATCCAGTACCTTACCCTGGGAGAAGTGACCCGTTCCCTCGCCCGCTGGACGGAGATTTTTGATGGCCAAGCGACCGAGGTTCAGCTGGATCTGAGCTCTCTGGCCGGCCAGACCGTCCCGATCATTCTGCGGGTGGAGGCCAATGCCTCGCCGGCGCAGGCCTCCGCGTTCTGGTTGCGGGCACGGATCCTGCGCTAACGGCCATCTCCTGAGTCGGGGCGGCAGGGGATTTCGTCTCCTCATCGGCCGACGAAATCCCCCCCGCTCCACAAAGCGAATGAGCATCAAGGAGCACTCATGCGGCGCCACCTTCCGGTCCTGATCCCCATCCTGTCGGCTGCCCTGGTTACCGCGGCGTGCGCGCTACTGCCGACGCCGCCCGCCACTCCGGCCGCGACGACCGCGCCCACTCTGATCCCGCCCGACGCCGACACACCTGCCGCAGGGATCTGCGCGGAGACGGACAGCGAATGGGTGACTTTCACGGTGTCGCTTGAAGTCCCCGATCCGCGCTGCTGGCAGGTGCGGCCATCACAACGCCTGGAAATCGCCAACCCAACGGCTGCCGCCGTTGTGGTCACCTTTGCCGGGCGCGACATCCCGACCGACGCCGGAGCGACGGCCCGGATCGACGAACCGTTCGGGTCCTATTTGGCGCCCGGAGTCCACTTCATCTACGTCACGCAAGGCGCAGGCAACCTTCCAGAGTTCTGGCTCCTTCCGGAGTAGTGGCCCTCCTCCTTATCGCCGCCCGCGCAGCCGGTGGCCGGATTCGCGCTCCACTCCTCGGGCATTCGTATCGAACCCCGCATTTGTGGCCGCCAGAGGCGGGCTCCCTTCATCCTGGGCACATCCTGCCAAAGCCGAGGGATCCCGGTTAGGCTGAATCGCGCGTTGACAGGCACGGCCGGCCCGGTATCCTTGCGGCATGAAACCGGAGGCGGGCTTTCATCGTCTGTCGGAGGGAGGGGATGGTCCCACACCCCGAATGCCGCCCGCTCCTCGCCCGCACCCCCGCGTCCTCCTCCCCGTGCTGGCGCCTATGATTCTTCTCCCCCTCGCGATCCTGGCGGCCAGGGCGCTAATGGCCGCCTTCCCCACTCAAGCTGAGGCTTCCCGTCCTTCGCAGGAGCCGGTCGGAATAGGGGATGAGGCTGCCCAGTCTCTCACCATGGAGGATCTCCCGGACTTCGCAGCGGTGAGCGACTCCGCCGGAGGCATTCCACGCCAGGCAAGTCCTCTCACCATCATCCCAACTCGACCCCGGCCAGAGGTCGTGCGATATGTCGTCCAGTCGGGAGACACGTTGTTCGGAATCGCCGATCGGTTTGGTCTGCGCCCCGAGACGCTCCTCTGGGGCAACTACGAGGTTTTGCAGGATAACCCGCACAGCTTGCGCCCAGGACAGGAGCTGAGCATCTTGCCCGTTGATGGGGCGCTTTACCGGTGGAACACGGGGGACACGCTCGGCGCCGTCGCGAATCTCTTCAGGGTCTCGGTGGAGGATATCCTCGACTGGCCAGGAAACGGCCTCTCCCACGGCATCGATGCCGCCGACCCACCGATCCAGCCGGGCACGCAGCTGGTGATCCCGGGCGGGCAGCGCGAATTCGTCACCTGGCGGGCTCCCCGCATCACCCGGGCCAACCCGGCCGTGGCCCGTCTCGCAGGGCCCGGCGCCTGCGGCTCGGTCTACGACGGCCCGATCGGGGAGGGCTTCTTCATCTGGCCGACGACGGGGCGCTCGCTATCCGGCTTCGACTACTCGAGCTACCACCCAGGGATTGACATTCAGGGCAGCGAGGGTAATTCCATCTTCGCCTCGGCAAGCGGCGTAATCGTTTACGCAGGCTGGAGCGACTATGGCTATGGTCTGATGGCCGTCATTGACCACGGCGACGGCTGGCAGACGCTCTACGCCCACATGAGCCAGGTGAACGTCGTTTGCGGCCAGGCGACATTTCAAGGCAACGTCATTGGCCTTGTGGGTTCGACGGGCAATTCAACCGGACCCCATCTTCACTTCGAGATCGAAAGCGACCTCTACGGCAAGGTGAACCCTTGGGATTACGTCTCCCCCTGACCTCCTCGGCCCGCTTACCGAGACGCCCGCTCGGTCGGACCCATCCTGTGCATCGAGGCACCTCCTGGGGTCCAGCATGTTTGCCCTTGACCCGGCAGCCCCTCGGCAGAGAAGGGGCCCCTCTTTCATTCGATCGACTCGGAGACCACGCATTTCCATGATCCGGTACATCCCCGTGGTTGCTATGCTCCTGACGGCCTGTTCGCCCTCCAGCGCCGAGCCGGTGGTGATCGACGGGACCTCCGTCCCACCTCTGCCGACTCTCAGCCCCGATAACGTCGGTCAAGGCCAGGAGCTGTATGCAACCTACTGCGCCGAGTGCCATGGCGCGGGCCTTGAGGGGCAACCCAATTGGCGGGAGCCGGGGCCGGACGGCGCCCTGCCCGCGCCTCCGCACGACAGCACCGGACACACCTGGCACCACCCCGATGCGCTGATCCTCGAAATCCTCTCGAACGGCGGCGACCCCACCAGGGCCTCGAGCATGCCTGCCTTCGCCGATCGCCTCACCGAAGAAGAGATGCGCGCCATCTTGGATTTCATCAAGAGCCGATGGGGGAGAGAAGAACGGGAACTGCAGTGGTGGATCACCGCCCGTTGAGCGGGTATAGGCTCCGCAGGATCAGAGGTTTCCCACAACCTCATACCCCAGTCAAGCGACCGCCCCACTGAGGCGCGGGGCGGTCGCTTGTCGTCTGGCCCCAGGCTCGCCGCCTGGTGTTACGCCAGGGGCGCGCCGCAGTGTGGGCAATGGTGCCACTCAAAGCGAGTGGGTTGACCGCAATTCGGGCAGACCCGTTGCACGGGCGGCGCGCTCACATCGGGAAGCGGGACTTCAGCCCCGACGGGCGTAGCGCGTCACGAACGTCCCACGCTGCGGACAGCCCAAACAACCCCGACAACGAGCAAGCCGAGCAGGCCAAGCTGGAGGCCCAGGCCCAGCAGCCCGGCGATCCAGCCCCAGGCCCCAAAGCCTCCCAGGCCGCCCACACCTGCCCCGGACGCAGGCCGTCCGCCCCCCGTTCGGGCCGCGAAGCCCCGGCCCGGCGGGGCGAGACGGCCGTCGGGCTCCCGCAAGGACACCGGGACGGTGTGCGCCCGACACACCCGCTGGCACTGCGCTCACTTGCACCGCACTTGCGTGCTGTGCAAGTGCGGTGGGCGCGCAGCGCCAGTGCAAGTGTGCCCCGAACCGCGGGCCGCATCGTCCCGACCCAGCACCCACCTGCAGGTGTGCAGTGCGCTGCAGGCCGTTCGCCCCGCGGGCTGGCGCCCGCCGGGCGCCGGCCCGG
>Ga0209321_10003489_pt1 | contig 10523 bp, 13 predicted proteins | sample Rifsed16ft4_FD_184012 | JGI IMG/M metagenome (GOLD analysis project Ga0209321, IMG submission 184012) | Soil microbial communities from Rifle, Colorado, USA - sediment 16ft 4 - CSP-I_5_4 (version 2) | ecosystem: Environmental > Terrestrial > Deep subsurface > Rock core/Sediment | place: Rifle... | reverse complement strand
ACGGGGCCTGGGCGACGGGAGATGACGAGGCCCTCATGCCGCATATCACCTCAGCGAATATCGCGTGCGGGTGGCACGCGGGAGATCCGCAGGTGATGCGGCGGACCGTGACGCTCGCAAAAGCCTGCGGTGTGAGGATCGGTGCGCACCCCGGCTACCCCGACCTGCTCGGGTTCGGCCGGCGGCCGATGCAGCTTTCGTCCGGGGAGACCAGGGACTATCTTCTCTACCAGATCGGCGCGCTGGCCGCCTTCGCTCACGCCGAGGGGCTTCGGCTCCAGCACGTCAAACCTCATGGGGCTCTGTACAACGCCGCCGTGAAGGACCGATCGCTGTCGCAGGAGATCGCGGAGGCGGTTGCCGAAGCTGATCCCACATTGATCCTGGTCGGTCCTCCGGAGTCTGAGCTTTTGAGAGCCGGGCAGCAAGCTGGGCTGAAGGTTGCGAGGGAAGGGTTTGGAGATCGGGCCTACAACGAGGATGGGAGCCTGATCTCTCGAAGACTGCCTGGGGCGCTCCTGACCGATCCCAATGCGGTAGCCGATCAAGTGTTGATGATGCTGGACGGGAAGGTGCGAGCCGTTACCGGGAAGACTATCACCATCGCGGTGGACACCGTTTGTCTGCATGGTGACACGCCAGGCGCGGCGGCGATCGCAAGGCGGCTGCGGGAGCGGATGGGCGTGGTTGGGGTCGCGGCCGTCCCGCTGGGGGAACTCATTGTCGGTTAGCCCCGAACCGAAAATAAGCGTCTAGTACTTGATTGCGAAAGTTAGCGCACGTACATTGTTATACCCGTGAAAGCGGAAATCCAGCAAAATCAATGGATTCCCGCTTAAGGACTACGGGAATGACGGTACGTGAATTATGGCAATCAAGTACTAGTGCCGTTCCAACTTGTTGCGGTTAATCGCCGCCAGGTGTCCTGCGAAGAACCAGCGCCTTCTTTGGCCTCGCCCTTTTTCGCGTAAGTGGTTGGAACGGTACTAGGCGAAGTTAATTGGCCCGGCGGCATGCTGGAGAATTCTCTTGCGCTGGCGATCACCCCTCCATATGATTGCGCCGCCCGGAGGAGTCGTCGGAGGGGGTTCAATGACGTGGGAACCGCTGCTTGACGAGTTGGCCAGTGATAGAACGTCAGGGGCACAGGAGCTGACCCGCCTCGTCTCCTTGCTCCTGTCACGGTACCTTCGCGGGGACACAACCGGGGAGGGATGCGCCGAGCGCTTACGCTCGCTCACCAAGCGCATCCTTGATGCCCAGCCGGCCATGGCGCCGATCATTACCCTCCTGAATCATCTCTGGTTGAAGCTGGAGCAGATTGGTGGTCTCGGTGCGGCACGCTCGGCCATTGCGGCAGAGCTGGAGCAGATGAGCCTTGAGACCGAGCTGCGTCTGGATCGAATCGCTGAGATCTGTTCGGATCGGCTCCCGGAAGGCAGCGTGATCCTCGCTCATTCGTATAGCTCGACCGTGCTTCGAGCGCTCCTTGCCGCGCACGAAGCGGGAAAAGGGATCCGCATTTTCTGCTCCGAGGGAAGGCCTGCCCTGGAGGGAATCCGCTTGGCTGAGGCCCTCGCCGCAGCCGCCGCCCCCGTTCAGCTTTGCGCGGATGCCGCCCTCCCCGGCCTTGTGGGGGAGGCCGACCTTGTGTTGGTTGGCGCGGATGCCGTCGTCGAGGCCGGGGCGATCAACAAGATCGGGACGTACCCGCTGGCCCTCGCGGCCAAGGCGATGGGGCGACCATTCTACATCGCCGCCTCGCTGAACAAACTGCTTCCGCCGGCCCTCGAGCCGCTCCTACGAATCCCGGATCGCCCGCCGGGCGAGATCTGGGAGGGGAAGTTTGAGAAGCTGAAGGTCTATAATCGGTATTTCGAGGTCACCCCCCTCAGCATGATCACCGGGGTCATCACGGAAGAAGGGCTCTGGTCGATACGAAAGCTGCGGCCGGCCCTGTCGAAAACGCCGGCCTCGGCGACCATGGCGCGACTGGCCCAGGAGATGTCGGGGGCAAATACAAACGCAGAAAGTCATGTGTCATCGTGAGGGAGCGAGCCCCCTCGCCCGTGTCATTGCGAGGCCCCGACTTGACGGGGTCGAAGCAATCCCTGGACTGAGGTGCTCGAAGGCTCAGGGCTCGGGGCAGGCTCCGCGATCTGACCCGAAGGGTCATTCCGAGCCTTGCCCTGAGCGAAGCCGAAGGGGCAGCGAAGAATCTGGCCCTACGGGACCGCGCAGGGGCGAGATCCTTCGTCGTCCCCTCGGGTTCTCCGAGGAGACTCCTCAGGATGACGGGTGTCAGTTCAGGCGGGCGAGATCGCGGTTCAGTAAACGATTGATCTTCGCCAGTTGTGCTTCAGCAGCTCTAAGCTCCAGAACCGATTGCCGCTCGTAGATCGTCAGATCAGGGTAGTGAGCGGCAACGGCGTAGGCGAGGTCTCTGGGGCTTGCCAGAAGCTTCAAGTGGGTCTGGAGCTCCGTGCCGAGACCCGGTCGGAGGGTCAGCACCTTGTTCAGCCGCTCCAGCATGGAGTCGGCCTGGCTCCTCAATTCCGCTGAATCATCCCCCTCATCCTCCAGAAGCTCCACCAGCGCCCTCCTGTATGGAATCTCCTGCGTATAGGAGAGGACCCGCGCCTTTCCCAGGCCGCGGACCACGATCTCATAATTGCCAGCCGGCAGCTTGACTGCGCGGGCGATCTGGCCGAACCCCCCCACGTCATAAGGGACCGGCTCCGGCGACTGCTCCCATCCCTGGCGGACCAAGAAGATCCCGAGGTACCGGTCACTCTTCAGGCAGTCGTGAATCATCCGCCTGTAGCGCTCCTCGAAGATGTGGAGGGGCAGGGCCATGTTCGGGAAGAGGACCACGTTCGGCAGCGGGAAGATGGGGATCTCACGCGGCGGCTGGGACTGGTCGATGAACTCAAAGTCCGGGTCTTCAGGCGGCATCAGGGTCATCCGCCAAGCGTCGCAGGGTGTCGAGATTGCGGCGGTCGGATAGCAGGAAGTCGTCATCCTTCGGGGTTTCGAGGATCATCGGGATCCCCTTGAGACGCGGGTCTGCGAGGAGGCAGCGAAACGCCTCGAGGCCAATGTTGCCCTTGCCGATATGCTCGTGCCGATCCACGCGACACCCCAACTCCTTCTTAGAGTCGTTCAGATGAATGACCTTGAGGCGCGAGATCCCTACGATCGCATCGAATGCACCGATGACATCAGCGTACCCCTCCGGGGTCCGGATGTCGTAGCCTGCCGCAAAGACGTGGCAGGTATCCAGGCAGACGCCTGTCCGTTCCGGGAGGCCGATCTGATCCAGGAGGGCAGCGATCTGCTCAAAGCGATGCCCCAGGCTGGTCCCCTGGCCGGCGGCGGTCTCGATGATGACCTGCACCTGGTAGTCTTTCGTCCCCTTGAGGAGTTCGCGGACACTCTTCGCCACCTGTCGCAGCCCCGCCTCCTCACCGGCTCCCACGTGGGCGCCGGGGTGCGTCACGAGATACGGGATGCCGAGCGCCTCGGCCCGCTCCAGTTCCTCAAGGAAGGCTGCCATCGACTTCCGATGTAACTCGGCATCGGTCGAGGCCAGATTAATCAAATACGAATCATGCGCCACGGCGGGGGCGATTCCGGTGGCCCGAAGGTTCGCCCGGTATCGCTCGATCTCCTCGAGCGGCAGTGGCCTTGCCCGCCACTGGTTGCTGCTTTTTGTGAAGAGCTGCATCGTCCGGCAGCCGACCTCTTTGCCCCGCAACGGCGCCAGGTCGATGCCCCCCGCGATCGACATGTGCGCACCGAGGAGCAGCTCCCCTTTGATCGTCCGTTTTTGCCCCTTCATTGGTGTCACCCTATCGGTGTGGCTAGGGAGGGAGGTTTGATCTTAGTGGAGCCGGAACCGCTCGGCGAGGAGCCTCCGGAGGCGGGGTTGGTAGATCAGATCGAAGGCATGCTCCTTCCCGGGAAACAGCCTCAGCGCCAACCGCCTCGTGGCGGCCACCATCTGAGAGGCCTCCCCCAACGAGAGGTTGGTCTGGCTGATCGTGCTCATCGTCAGGCCAACCACGAGCCGAAGCTGCCTCAACTTTCTCTCCTCCTCCCTGAGCTCCTCAGCGGTTGGCATTCGCACCTCTCTTATGCCGTATCATACCAGGGCGAAGAAGCGGATACGGTCTTTCGGCATCCGGCGATCTCTTGAGGCGTCATTGCCGCTTTTCCGAGCGCCTGGGAAAGATTTGAAACCCCATTCCGATCTGTGAGAAGTGAGCATCATCAGTAAGAACGTGGGACAGCCGAAGGTCCTGCATCACCACGAACGAAGTCAGATCGGTGAATGAAATCATCGGTTTGTCATGAAAGCGCTGCCGTAATCCCCAGGCTCGCTTGAAGCGGTCAGCGGTAATCTCCTCCTGGCGTAGATATCCCTGTGCAATGGCGTCCAAGAGTCCTTGCGTGAAGGGTCGAGCCATGGACGACGAAATCCGCCGAAATAGGAGGGTGATGGTTTCATCCAAGATGTAATCGGTCGTGTGGATCAGCGCCCCCACCTGACGCGACTCCCGATAAAAGGTTTCAACTTGATCGTGCTGCGGGTCTCGAGCATTACCGAGGGCGTACCAACCCCACGTATCGACGAGAAACCTCACCGGAGCTTTGCCTTATACAGGTCTCCGTCTATTGCCCGACTCGAAAGAGTTGGCCCCTCAAAAAGGCCGATCACTTTCAGAATGGGGTCATCGAGAGGCGACTTTCTTTTCGAAGCAGCCTTCCCTTTCTGTCGAGAGGGCTTGCTCTCAACGGCTGCAGTTTCGAGGAGGAGTTCGACTCCCTTCCGGATGAGCCAGGAGGCGGAGAGGTCTTTTTGCCGCGCCACTTCTTTTAGTCGATCCAGCAATTCGGCATCGATAAGCAGATTCAGTCTCCTTTTTGCGCCACTCATTCCGTGCTCCTTTGATAGCATACATAATAGTTACACATGTTCAGTGTATATCAGATCATATGGCGAGGTCAAGCAGGTCATGCTGAGGAGGCGTGTGATCGACCTGAAGATGGCCGGGAAGCGTCGGAGGGGATAGCTCGGCGGGAACGCGGCCTCCTCGGCCGCGGGGAGAAGATCATTGACTCACGCTACAGGGCTGCGTTACGATATTCCATTGTGAATCGAACCCCTTAGCCGGCGGGATAAAGAAGATGGCGAGTGATCATCGGGATCAGAAGAGTTTCACGGGGGAATCGGATCTCCCGCGTTGGGCTCGCGACCTGAAGGAGCGAATCGACGCGCGGATGACCTCTGTCTTCGTCCTCCACTTCAACGTTGCGGACGAGGTCCGCTTCGGCGATCAGTTTGTCTCCATTGAAACCTTCCTGGGACGATGGCTCGCGGGGGATGACCGGATGGTTGTGTACGACCGCTCGCATGGTCTTCGCTTTTCCGATCACGACACAGAGGCGCTCTTTCGGAAGGTCACCGGCTTTACTCAGGAAGCCGAGGCGGCGAAGCGCCGCGCCCTCACGGCCCTGGGCCAAGCCGTCCCGCCGGAGCGTGAGCTGCCGACCCATCCCACCAAGGTGCTCTCCCTCCTCGAGACAGCGATCCGCTCCGGCTGCTTCGGCGCCAGGGAGGGGCCTGCGCTCCTGGTCCTGATCGGCTACGCCGAGACGCTCGTTCCCGATGCCGAACTGTCCTCCATGAGTGATGACGATCGGACCAATCTTGTGACCTTCCTCCGCTGGGCCGCTGATCCCGAGATCCTGCGCTCCGGCGTGGCCATCATTCTCACTGTGGGGAACCTGGCCGACCTGCACGCGCAACTCCGGGGTCCGGCCTCACGGGTGGAAACGATCGAGATCCCGCTTCCCACGCTCTCGGAGCGAGCAGAGTACATTCAACACCTCCAGGCGGCGAACGGATTCACCATGGAAATGTCTCCCGAGCAGCTTGCGCATGTCACGGCCGGCCTCTCTCGCCTGCACCTGAAGACCCTCTGCCGGCGCGCGAGCAGGCGTGACGTGCCCCTGACATACTCCGAGGTCACCGAGCGCAAGCGGGAGATCCTCAAACGAGAGCTGCAAGGGATGATCGAGGTGGTGGAACCCGCTTTGGGCCTGAACGTCATCGGCGGGATGGAGGCGGTGAAGGCCTATCTGCGCCGCGTGGTTCAAGCGATCAGGGACGGGGATTACAAGCTGGTCCCGCGAGGCATCACCCTGCTGGGCCCACCCGGCGTGGGGAAGACCGCCCTTGCCGAGGCGCTGGCCAAGGAATGCGGCTTCAACTTCGTCAAGATCGTCAATCCGCGGGAGAAGTGGGTTGGGCAATCGGAGCGGAATTACTGGCGAATCCTGCAGGCGCTCCGCTCGATGACGCCGGTGGTCGTGCTGGAGGACGAGGCCGACCAGAGCGAGCAGATGCGTGACGAGTACAGCGGTGACTCGGGCGTGGGCAATCGGATCAGGCAGATGCGATTCGCCTTCACCGGGGATCCGACGATTCAGGGACAGGTCCTCTGGATCCGGATCAGCAACCGGCCGGACCGCCTCGACGCGGCTGAGAAGCGCTCCGGTAGAAGCAGCGAGCGAATCCCACTGCTGATGCCGGACGCGGCCGATAAGGCCCGCATCTTTGAGGTCATGCCCACGAAGCACGGGTTCCCCTGCGAGGTCACTGACTTCTCCACCGCTGTCGAGCACTGCGAGCGGCGCCACCCGGGGCAGATCTCCGGGGCCGATATCGAGGAGATTACCTTCCGGGCCTATCGCCGGGCTCGATGGCGTGGGGCGCAGGCGATCGCGCTGGAGGATTACCGCTGGGCGATTGAGGACTTCATCCCATTTCAGGATCGTGAGTCGATTGAGGCGCAGGAGCGGGCCGCCCTCGCCCTCTGCTCCTCCCGGCAGTTCCTGCCGGAGGGGAAGCGGGACCTCCTGGAAGTGCGGGAATCTGGCCCGGGCAGTGGAGCGACGTGAGACATGTCCGATCCCGAAGAGATTATAGAGATCAAGGGAAGGTCCGTGCGCCTCTTTCGGTCATGCTCGGACGGTGGCCCCACGATCGATCGGCAGGTCAGCCTTCGTGATTTCCTGCTGGAGATCAGCGCCTTCGCGCCTCGACGGTTCCTGGAACAAATCCCCTTGCTGCCGCCCGGCACCCGGTGGGCCATCGTCCGGGGACCCTCCCTGATCATCACCGTCGAGCACCCGCCCCAGGTGCGCCTGGTCAGTTGGAGTGAGAAGGCCCTGGACGAGCCGGGCAGCTACCGCCGCACCCGACTGGCCCTCCCCTACACGGTGTACCTGCTGCTCTTCCACCACGGCTCCTTTGAGGAGATGCGGCTCTTCTACAGAAACGCGCCATTGGCCTCGGAGGAAGACGCCTTGTGCATGCCCAATCTCTGGAACATCTCGGCCAGTGAAAGCCCCTTGGCCAAGTGCCGGGTGTGCCTTCGGGGCCGCCCGGTCTTCGATGACCTGACGGTGGCCGGCCAGGCCCAGGCTGCCATCGAGTTCTTCTGGGGCGCCGGGTTCAACCTGGACATCGAAAGCAACTGCTTCCGCCGCGCCGCCGCGCTGGACGGCCGCATCGCGACGCTTGAGGCCTGGGAGACGGCCACGGCGGCCGACCCACTTTTTCCGCTCGCGGTCCCATGGGAGGAGGCCGGGCTGAGCCTTCGCAAGGCCGGCGAGCACCTGCTGGATTGGCGAGGAGCCGCCCGCCCGCTGGAGGACGCGTCGGATCTCGCCGATCTCCTCTATCGGCTGAGAGATCTCACCTGATGTTCCCGGTCTATTTGAAAGAGGACCACTTCGAGGAGCCGGATGATCCGATTTACTATCTGGTGACGCGCGACGGCCTGTTCCAGGTGAAGCGGAATCCTCTGTTCCACGCCAGGACAAAGGTCCGGGGCTTGAGCTGGCTGATGTCGGAACACGAGGCGGCGCGCCTACAACTCCCCCCTCTTCCTGGCGCCATCCTTGCCGAGATCGTGGCCTTCTTCCGGGAGGTCTTTCAAGTCCATCGCGCGGAAGCGGTGGTCCTGTTGTACTTCAATCAACAAGAGGGGCGCTACGAGCTGAAGATACCGAAGCAACAGGTGGCGGGCGGGCACTGCCGCTACGAGATCGGCCCGACCCCGGCCGGATGGCTGCGAGTGGGCACGATTCACAGCCACGCCTCGGCCGATGCGTTTCATTCCGAGCTGGACGACGAGGACGAGCGGCATGACGACGGCTTGCATATGACCATCGGCAATCTTGATGGTGAGGTGAGCGTGGTCTGCTCCCTTGTGGTTGACGGGCGTCGGTTCACCCTCAAGCCGTCGGAGGTTTTCGATGGCGAACTCCTGGACTCCACGGGCGTGAAGCTCCCCAAGGGGTCGTTGCAGGTCGTGGACCTCGAGACCGTCCCTCGCGATAGCGATGCCGAGGGGCGCCCATCGTCCGTCTGAGGGGATCGCGGCGCGATGCCTGGCAGGATCGACATTAAACTGATCGGAATCGGCGGGATCGGCTGCGCTTTGGCGCCGTTCCTGGCCCGATACCTCCAATCGGAGCGGCAACTCACAGGAGAAGAGGTTCGCATTACCCTGGTGGATGGCGACGCCTTTGAGAGCAAGAACGCTGCTCGCCAGAGCTTCGAGTCCATCGGAAACAAGGCCAAGGTGAAAGCGTCCGAGCTGGCTCTGGGCTTCCCTGGCCTCTCTTTCCGCGCCATTCCGGAATTCGTCACGGCCGCGAACCTGTCCGACCTGGTGAAGCCCGGCGACCTAGTCTTCCTCGCGGTGGACAATCACGCCACCCGGCGCGCGGTCAGCCGCCGCTGCGAGGAGCTGTCCGAGGTGGTTCTGATCTCGGGGGGCAATGACTTCACCGATGGCAATGTCCAGATCTATGTCCGCCAGGGCGACCGGGACATCACCTTGCCCCTGACCCGCTTCCACCCGGAGATCGCTGATCCGAAAGACAAGTCGCCCGCGGAGATGTCGTGCGAGGAGCTGGCCCAGGAAGGGGCGCCGCAGCTTCTTTTCACGAACCTCGGCGTGGCCTGCGCGATGCTGAACGCCTTTTACGCCTGGCGGTCGGGGCGGCTCCGCTATGGCGAGGTCTACGTGGATATCGTGGAGGGGCGGACGCAACCCGTCGCCCGCGCCCCTCGTGACGGAGAAAACGACCGATGAGCGACGCTCAAGTGAAGGGAACCACCAGGACAAAGGTGGCAGGCCAGCCCAAGACTCAGGATCACGTGCGGGTCCTGTATGGCGTGCATTCGCTGGAGGCCAATCTCGCCGGCCGGACGGTGGCCGACGTCCGCCAGGCCCTGCGCCAGGCCCTCAATATCAGCCCGCAGGCGGTGGCCGTGGTGGACGGCCGCGAGGTGGAAGAAGGCGTCATCCTGTTGGCCGGGCAGCAACTGGAGTTCGTCAGGCTCGCCGGCGAAAAGGGCTAACCCGCCTTCCGCAACATTCGACTCCTCTTGATTGTCCTGAAGAAGACTCATTCCCTCCAGCCGTTCCAGTCGCAATACTGATTCCCGAAACTTCTTCTGGTCCCAAGTTCCCAGAGGTGTGGTCTTCTATTTTGGTCCCTCACAAAACACGGGTACTCCAGAAGGTGAAAGAATAACTTGACAATGCCTTACGAATGTGAAATAGTAAGACGCTATTAATTCCTCAGGAGGATTTGAAAACATGGAAACTGCACATGTAACAAGCAAGGGTCAACTGGTTGTACCCTCTCGGCTGCGCCGAAAATACGGGATCAAGCCCGGAACGAAAGTTTGTTTCATCGAGCGCGGCAATGAGATCGTGTTCCAACCGGTGACACCGGAGTATATCCGTAGCGTGTGCGGCATGCTCAAGAGCGAGACGTCTGTTACCCAGGAGCTACTGAAGGACCGAGGCCGCGACAAGGAACGCGAGGAGGCCTAACCTGAGAAGGTCGGTGCTTGATAGCTACGCGGTTCTCGCCTTCCTGTTCCACGAGAAGGGCTACGAGAAGGTACTCGATCTCTTCGAGAAGGCTGCACAAACGAACCAGGCTCTTTTTATCACCGCCCCCAACTGGGCAGAGGTGAGGTATATGGTGGAAAGAAGAGCAGGGGTTGAGCGGTGGGAGGAGGTCCGCCACAAACTCCTAGGCCTTCCACTTGAAGTTGTCCCGGCTGACCAATCTCTCGCTGAGCTGGCTGGGGAGATCAAGGCCACCAGAAAGATGTCGCTGGCCGACTGCTTCGCCGCCGCATTGGCAAAGCAGAAGAAGGCCGACCTCTATACCGGCGATCCCGAATTCAAGTCGGTGGAGAAGGACATTAAGGTGGTGTGGCTATGAGATCAGAGTCGCTTGCTCTATTTCAGCAATGAATAGTGCATCTGGCATGAAATGGGTGTATGGGTGTATTTCTTGTTGCGGTAGAGCCCACGAAGCTGACGTCAGGGTATCGCCTCGCCCGGGGGCCGAAATCGGAGAGATCGAGAGCAATATGGGCGGAGAAGTGCTTGCATTAGTTGAGAGTATCCGAAAGGAGTTGC
>Ga0209321_10003483_pt1 | contig 10533 bp, 10 predicted proteins | sample Rifsed16ft4_FD_184012 | JGI IMG/M metagenome (GOLD analysis project Ga0209321, IMG submission 184012) | Soil microbial communities from Rifle, Colorado, USA - sediment 16ft 4 - CSP-I_5_4 (version 2) | ecosystem: Environmental > Terrestrial > Deep subsurface > Rock core/Sediment | place: Rifle... | reverse complement strand
CGTGGGCCTTGCGACGGATGGACCGGCCAGCAACAACAACCAGAACATGCTCCACGTCCTCAAGTACACGGCCCTCCTGCACAAGGTGGCGCACGAGGACCCGACCGCGATGACCGCCGACAGGGTCCTCGAGATGGCGACGATCGACGGGGCGCGGGCGATCGGCATGGCCGACGAGATCGGCTCCATCGAGGTCGGCAAGCGGGCGGATCTGGTGACCGTGGCGCTCGACAACCCCTTCGCGGCGCCGGTGCACGACCCGATCTCCTCGCTCGTCTATGCCGCCGTGGGCAACGAGGTGCGGACGGTCCTGGTCGATGGCCGGCCGCTCATGCAGGATGGTCGGCTCGCGACGCTCGACGAGGAGCGCGTGCTGGAGCGCGCCTCCAGCGCCGCCCGGGACCTGGCCGTGCTCGCCGGGCTGCCCTCGCGGCTCGAGCGGCAGTGGCGAAGATACGGGACGGAGTGACGGGAGACGCCTCGCCCGCGCCGGATCCGGTGACCCGCCCCGCCGGCATGGCGTACCTCCGGGCGAGCATCGCGGCCTTCAACGAGGTGTAGACAGTTTACAGTTCTGATAGCCTCCGTTGGCAGTGAGCGAACGGATCCTGGCGGAAGTCGATCGTCTTCTGGCGCTGGCGGAAGACCGCGCGGTGCCGCTGCGTCTTCTGGGGTCTGTCGCCGTCTGGGCGCACTGTCGCGAGCACCGCCCTCTCCTGGTCCGCCTCGAGCGCCAGGAGTACCGCGACATCGACCTGATCGGCCGCTCCCAGGACCGGCGGGGCATCGGCGAGGTGTTCACCGAGCTGGGGTACGAGCCGGACGCAGCGCTTCTGGGCAGCCAGGAGTACGGCATCAACCGTCTGATCTTCCAGTCGCGGCCTCCGCAGAAGGTCAAGGTCGACGTCTTCCTCGACACGCTGCGGATGTGCCATCGCATCGAGTTGGCCGAGCGGCTCCAGCTCGACCGCCCGACGGTCCCGCTGGCCGACCTGCTCCTTTCGAAACTGCAGATCGTTCGCCTGACCGATAACGACATCAAGGACTGCACGGTGCTCGTGGCTGAGCATCCGTTCGGCCGCGGCGGCGTCGAGGAGTTCGAGCTGCCGCGGATCGTCCGCCTGCTCGCCGACGACTGGGGGTTCTGGTACACCGCGACGTCGAACATCGTCCGCATCCGGGCCTCGATCCGCTCGTCGTCGGCGATCCCGCCCGACCTCGTCGATGTCGTGGACGGACGCCTGGCCGGGCTGCTGGGCGCGATCGAGCAGGCGCCGAAGTCCCTGCGCTGGCGGGCGCGAAAGGCGGTCGGCACCCGCGCGCTGTGGTACGAGGAGGTCGAAGATGTCGAGCGGTAGGCTCGAAGGCAAGGTCGCGGTCATCACCGGCGGGACGTCGGGGATCGGGCGGGCGGGCGTGATCCGCTTCGCGCAGGAGGGCGCGCGCGTGGTCGTCGGCTCGCGCGACCGGGCCGCGGGTGACGCCCTCGTGCGGGAGCTGGCCGGCCAGGGCCCCGAGGTCACGCACGTACCCACCGACGTTGCCCGGGCCGAGGACGCGGCGCGGCTCGTCGAGGCCGCCGTCGGCCGCCACGGACGGCTCGACATCCTCTGGTCGAACGCGGGCGTCCAGGAGGCGGGCACGGCGCCGGAGACGAGCGAGGAGATCTGGGAGCGCGTCATCGGGGTCAATCTGACCGGGCACTTCCACATGGCCAAGTTCGCCATCCCGGTCATGACCCGTCAGGGCGGCGGAGCGATCATCTTCACCGCCTCGGAGCTGGGCCTCGTGGGGGCCAGCAGCTCACTCGCCTACTGCGCCGCCAAGGGTGGCGTGGTCAACATGACGCGGGCCATGGCCATCGACTGCGCTCCGGCGGCGATCCGCGTCAACTGCCTCTGCCCCGGCGCGATCCGGACCCCCATGCTGGAGCGCTGGTTCCGGGAAGCACCCGATCCCGCGCTGCTCGAGCGAAGACAGACCGAGCCCATCCCGCTCGGCCGGCTGGGCCGGCCGGAGGAGATCGCGGCCGCGGCCGTCTTCCTGGCTTCGGACGAGTCCTCGTACATGACCGGTGCCATCCAGCTCGTGGACGGCGGCGTGACCACGGGCTACGGGATCTGACGGGGCCCGACATGCGGCTCTACTTCTGCTCCGACCTACACGCCTCGGACCGCTGCTGGTTGAAGTTCCTGGCCGCCCCGAAGTTCTACGGCGCCGACGTGATCATCATCGGCGGCGACATCACCGGCAAGTTCATCGTGCCCATCATCGCCCAGCCGGGAGGGACGTGGACCTCCCAGTACATGGGCGTCGAGCGCCGGCTGGCGAGCCGCGACGACGTAGCGCGGCTGGCGGCGATGATCTCGAACGCCGGCTCCTACCCGGTGGAGATGAGCCTCGAGGAGTACGGCTCCTACGACGGCCGGCAGGAGCGCATCGACGGCCTCTTCGGGGTCCAGGTCCTCGAGCGGGTCCGGCACTGGGTGCAGCTCGCGGACGAGCGGCTGGCGAACGTCGACGCACGGTGCTTCGTGCAGGGCGCCAACGACGACTTCCTGGAGGTCGACGACGTGCTGCGGACCTCGCGCCGCATCGAGGTTCCCGAGGGCCGCGTGGTCGACGTCGACGGCTTCCAGATGCTCTCCGTGGGCTACGGCAACCCGACGCCCTGGAATTGTCCCCGCGACATCAGCGAGGAGGAACTCGGTGAGCGGATCGAGCGGCTGACGCCGGAGATCGTCGACATGCGGCGCGCGATCTTCAACCTCCACGTGCCGCCGTGGGGCAGCCAGCTCGACCTGGCGCCTCGGCTGGACGCCGACTTCAACGTCGTCGCCACGTCGTCCGGCGAGCCCGAGATGGTGCCCGTGGGGAGCACGGCGGTCCACGACGCCATCGTGCGGCACCAGCCGCTGCTTGGCCTGCACGGACACATCCACGAGTCGAAGGGGATCAAGAGGCTGGGCGCGACGATCATCGCCAACCCCGGCAGCGAGTATCAGGAAGGGTTACTGGATGGCGTGCTGATCGACCTGGACCCCAGCGAGGGCGTCGTGAACATCCAGCTCGTCACCGGCTGAGGCCGTTGGCGGGGAGAGGAAGGAGGAAGAGATGACCGTTCCCATGCAGGTGGCGCCTGCGGGCACCTTCACGCGCGCGAGCTCCGGCCTGGTGCGTCAGGTGGGCACGCTGGACACCCTCTGGTACTGCGTGCTGCAGGCCGCGTTGCCATACGTCTTCTTCATGGTCGCCTTCTGGACGTTCTACCCGGGAGCGTCCATGGAACTGGCGACGCTGGTCACGATCGTGGGGGCCGGAGCCACCGGCCTCGTGTACGCGCTGTACTCCTCGGTCTATCCGCGCTCCGGGGGCGAGTACGTCTTCCTTTCGCGCACGGTCCATCCGGCCCTGGGCTACGCGTCCAGCTTCGCCATGGCCTTCTGGCAGACCTTCTACTTCGGCATCAACGGCGCCTTCGTCGCGATCTACGGCATGCAGCCCCTCTTCGCGGCGCTCGGCCTGCAGATGAAGAGTCAGGCCCTGACCGACCTGGGCGCCTGGTTCGCGACCCCGTGGGGGATCTTCCTCACCGGCACCGCCGTGGTGCTCTTCTTCGGCGCCAACCTCTACCTCGGCATGAAGAGCTACTTCGACGTCCAGCGTTGGGCCATGCTCATCGGCTTCGTGAGCATCGCCATCACCCTGGGCGTGCTGGCTCTCGGCGCCACGGGCGCGCTGAGCTTCGAGAAGAACCTCGATGAGGTGCTCGGCGCGGGGACCTACCAGGGTGTGATCACCGCCGCGCAGGCCGATGGCGCTGATCTCGGCGCCGGCTTCAGCCTTGGCGAGACGATCCGCTTCTCCATCTGGCCAGCCTGGTCGCTCCTCTTCGCCGTGCTTTCGGTCTCGTTCAGCGGCGAGATCAGGAACGTCAAGCGTGGCCAGCTGGTGGGCATCGTCGGAGGCATCGTCGTCAGTGGCCTGCTCCTTGTGGCGATCCAGTACTTCAGCCGTGCCGCCATCGGCGACCAGTTCCTGCAGGCCTCCGCGTACCTGTTCATCAACAACCCCGACCAGCTGCCGCTGCCGAGCGTCTGGATCAACCTCCTGGCCTCGTTCGTGGCCAACTCGCCGATCATCACCATCGCCGTCAACCTGTGGTTCGTTCTCCTGACTGCGTACGTCGCGGCAGTCACGGCGGTCTACGCGTCGCGGGCGGTCTTCGCCTGGGGCATCGACGGCATGGCACCCCGTCAGGCGGGTACCGTCTCCGAGCGCTACCACTCGCCGACCTGGTCGATCGTCGTGGTCGTGATCGTCGCGCTCGTCCTGCTCGCCGTCTATTCGTTCACCGACACGCTGGTCATCCTCTCCGGGCTGCCCGGGATGGGCCTCGTCTTCCTCGTGGTGAGCCTCGCCGGCATCACCTTCGCCTACCGGCACCGGGAGACCTACGAGGGCTCCCCGGCGCGCCTGAGCGTCTTGGGGCTGCCGCTGATCGCTGTGGCCGGCGTGATCGGCTCGGCCTTCTGCGCCTGGGTGGTCTGGGGAGCGCTTACTGACGACACGTTCGGGGCCAACAGCGATCTGTCCCGGCTCATGGTCTTCGTCGTGCCCATCGTCGGCTTCATCTGGTTCTACGTCGCCCGGCAGTACCGCATGAGCCGTGGCACCAACGTCGACCTGCAGTTCAAGGAGATCCCCGTCGAGTAGCGGGAGGCCATCGGAAGCGGGGGCGTCGCGTGCGCGGCGCCCCCTTCACCGGCACCTCACATGACATCGCGTGAAGGGACACGGCTGGCCTTGCCGACCATCGGCCCGACCCGGTCGCTGGCCGACGAGGTGGCCGATTCGCTGCGCGACACGATCCTCTCCGGCCGGCTCCCGCCCGGCGAGCGCCTCAACGAGGTTCGCCTGGCCACCGAGCTGGGGATCAGCCGCGGGCCCCTGCGGGAGGCCCTGCAGCACCTGCGCGGCGAGGGCCTGCTGGAGGTCGTTCGCCGCAGGGGGAGCTTCGTCGTGGCGCTGTCCATCGACGACGTCGTCGACATCTACGAGCTGCGTGCCGCCATCGAAGGCCGGGCGGCGCGCATCCTCGCGCTCCGCAGGGGCCCGGGGGAGTTCCGCGAGCTGCACACGCTGGTCGGCCGGCTCGACCGCGCCGCCGCCGGCGGGCGAGCCGACGAGGTGCGCGTCCATGACCTCGCCTTCCACGAGGCCATCTGCCGCCTCTCGGGCAACCGGCGCCTGCACCAGGTCTTCGTCAGCAACGTGCCGATCCTGCGTTCCCTCCTCAAGCTCGACGAGATTCTCTACGCGTCGCAGCCGCTGCTGGCCAGGGAGCACGACCTCCTGCTCGAGGCAATCGAGTCCGGCGACCCCGACCGGGCCGAGGCCGAGGTCGTGCGCCATCTGGAGAACGCGCGGGACCTCGTCAGTGCCTACCTGTCGCGCCGCTAGGGCGGAGCGGCCCCCTGGCGGCGCAGCGGCCGCTAAGGCCACCGCGATCGGCCGAACCTACCAGCGCGGCACGTAGCGCAGCGGGTCGAGGTACGTGTCGCCGCGGCGGATGGCGAAGTGCAGGTGCGAGCCAAGGCTGCAGCCGGTGTTACCGACGCGCCCGATGATCGACCCCACGGACACCCGCTGTCCGACGCGCACGCCAACGCTCGAGAGGTGCCGGTACCAGCTGGACAGGCCGCTGCCGTGGTCCAGCCCCACGGCGATGCCGCTGCATGCGTCCACCCAGCCGGCCGCGATGACGGTGCCCGTCGCGGCTGCCCTGACCGGATCGCCGGTGTTGCCGTCGATGTCGATGCCCCTGTGGATGCCGTACCTCGTCAGGCGCTGGCCGAAGTACTGGGTGATCGGGCCGCGCAGCGGCGACGCCCAGCGCGAACCCGTGGCCAGGCGCAGGGCCTGGGCCTTCGTCGGCGCCGGCTTCGGCTTCGGCTTCGGCATGACCGTGAACGAGGACTCGGCGCCGGCCGCGGCCGCATCGACCGGCATGCCCTCCGCCGATCGCGCGATGCTGCCCAAGGACATCGTGTAGCGCTTCCCGTAGGCGAGCCGCACCGAGGGCGTGAAGACGAGCACCGTGTCGTTCTCGGCCCAGCGGAAGCGGCCGCGCGTCAGGTCCAGGCCGCTCACCCGCAACGCTGCCTGGGTCGAGGCATGGTCCATCGGCTGCGTGAAACGGACGCTGAGCGGCGCGTCGGGACGGACCTGGACGGCTCGGTCGAAGGGGCGGAAGCGGACGACCTCGGGGTGGGGCGGGGTCTCCGGCTGGGCGGGTATCTGGAGGTCGGGGCCGTCCTCGATCGTGGGGGTGGTGCTGGGGGCGCCGATGCTCAGGAGTCGGACCGAGCTCGGGCCCGAGAGAGCGGCGATGCGGGCGAAGGTGCGCTCGGAGACGGGGGCGGTGCGGGCCTGGGTCGGGCCGGCGAGGGGGTCGGCGGCGGCGATCGTCAGCAGGCCGACGACCAGGGCGAGCCCGGCCAGGCGGGCCAGGGCAGGGCGCCCCACCGTGACCCGCTGGCCGACCGCGACGGCGGTGACCGCGATGAGGACGAGGAGCGCGAGGGCGCTGGGGACTGCGCGTCGGGCGATGGCGATGATCCTCTCGTCCCCCCGGGACGGGTCCGGCGCATCGGCCGGCGGCGGTCGTGGAGTCTACCCCAGGACGGGACCGGGAGCCCGCCTACGTCTCGCAGCCGACGCCGTCGTGGTTGCGGTCGAAGCGGTGGGGGTGGGCGTCCGCATCGGCTCGGGCTGTTCACCCCACAGGCCGGCCCCCGCCTCCCGCGCATCGCGCTGCGCGGCCAGGAGCAGGTCGACGTACTTCACGTCCGGCGGGTAGGTCGACACGGCGGCGAAGCCGGTACGCACGAGCTCGAGGTTGACCATCAGCCAGCCCTCCGGCCGCTGGAGCCAGACGTAGCGCAGCAAGCGGCCGAACCGGTCGTTCTCGGAGACGTCCTTCTCCATGGTCACGTGCCGGCCGGCGACGAGCGCCTTGTTGGCGGCCGACGCCTCCGGGCCCATCCACTCGACGGGCGAGCCGGGCTTGACCGTCTCGGGCGTGTCGATGCCGATGTAGCGCAGCTTCTCCTCGCCGCGCCCGCGGTCCACGACGATCGTGTCACCGTCGATGACGCGGACGACCGTGGCCGACTCCGTGGGGCCATTGGGGCCCAGGCCGGCCTCGGCTCGGCTGGTTGGTATCGGGGTGGCGATGCCGATGGGCGCATCAGTCGGGGCGGAGCCGGTGGAGGTCGAGGACGGTCCAGGCGTCGATGAGCCAACGCCGGGCGGGCCCGTGCAGGCCAGCGCGATGACCACCGCGATGACTACCGCGATGGCGACCGCGAGGTTGACATGCGGCCGCGTCCCCATCCGTCCGCACCTCCATGCGTGCCGTTCATGGTCGCACCTGCCGGGGCACGACGTTCAGGGCACGGGGTACTCATCGGCCGATCGTGATGACGATGGCAGCATCAGCGCGCCCTTTGATGCGGCCATGTGCATCAGCGGGGCGGGGGCGCTGCGTCGCGCCGAGGGCGGGGGCAATGCGCACACCACGGCCCTCCGCCAGAATGGGCGGCGATGCGCCCCACGCTGAACATCCTGAGCGACGACCTCATCGCCCGGATCCTCGACGAGGCGAAGCGGATCCTGGCCGAGACCGGCATGGAGATCCGCGGTCCGGCCATGCGCCAGCGGCTGCTTGACCACGGCCTCCCGCTCGACGCCTCGGGCCAGCGCGTGCTCTTCCCGCGCGCGGTGGTGGAGCAGGCCATCGCCGACGCCCCCACGTCGTTCCTCCTCTACGACCGCGACGGCAACCCGCATGCCGACATCGGTGGGGATCGGGTGCACTTCGTGCCCGGTTCGAGCGGCCTCAAGGTGCTCGACCACCGCACCGGCGAGACTCGCCTGGCGAACTCCACCGACTTCGTCGAATACGTGCGCCTCGGCGACGGCCTGAAGAACATCCCCTATCTCGCCACGGCCTTCTCGACGAACGCCGACATCGAGGCCCAGGTGTCGGACGCGTGGCGCCTCTACATGTGCCTCACGAACTCGCGCAAGCCGGTCGTCTCGGGGGCGTTCACGGAGCACGGCGTGCCGCGCATGGTCGCGCTGATGGAGCTGTTCCGGCACGACCGGTTCGACCTCATCGCCCGGCCCATGTCGATCTTCACCATCACCGCCACGGGCAACTTCCGCTACAGCGAGGACTCCTGCCAGAACCTCATCGACTGCGTGGAGGCCGGCGTCCCGGTCGAGATCGTGCCGGTGACGCTCATGGGCCTCATCGCGCCGGTGACCATCGTCGGCGCCACCGTGTTCCACACCGTCGACGTGCTGGCCGGCATCACCATGGCGCAGGTCATCCGGCCTGGCGCGCCGGTGCTCTTCGGCGGGGCACCGGCGACCTTCCACATGAAGTCCGCCAGCGCGCCGATGGCGGCCATCGAGGCGCTGCACCTCGACGTGGCCTACGTGGCCGTGGCCAAGGCACTCGGGCTACCCTGCCAGGCCTACATGGCGCTCTCCGACGCCAAGCTCCTCGACGCGCAGGCCGGCGCGGAGACCTTCGGCGGCGCCCTGCTGGCGGCCCTGGCCGGCGTCAACTCGGTGTCCGGCCCGGGCATGCTCGACTTCGTGCTCGTCTTCAGCCTGGCCAAGCTGGTCTTCGACGACGAGATGTGCGGCCAGGCGCTGCACTTCGTGCGCGAGGTGCGGCCGCTGGACGACCTGCCCGCTGGGGAGCTGGTGCGCCAGCTGATGGCCGACCACCACCTGATCATGGCGCCGCACACGCTCGAGCACTGGCCCCGGGAGCTGTACCTCACCGGCCCCGTCATCGACCGCGAGAACCGCGAGGGCTGGCTCAAGCGCGGCGGGAAGGACGCCTACGGGCGGGCCTGCGACGAGGTGGAGCGGCGGCTGGCCGAGTACCGGCCGATCGAGACGGACCCGGCCGTCGTGGCCGAGATGCAGCGGATCATCCGGTCCGGGCTCGTGGCGCAGGAGACGCTCCCCGAACTGCCGGTCGCGACGGAGCCGTCGGCGCCCGGTGGGGACGGGACGGCTCGGCGCCGCCGTAACCCCCGGCGCGAGCGCGGCTGAGGGGGATCGGCACCGCGCGATCGCAGGCCGCTATCGCATCCGGGCAGCGCGCTATCGTGGACCTGCCCCGGTTTCGTGGACACCTAACCTTGCGGGAGTCGCCGCAGGAAGGAGTCCGCGTTGGCAGGACAGCGTCGATATACCCAGGAGTTCAAGTCCGAGGCGGTGCGGCTGGCCCGGACGTCCGGCCAGTCGATCCGCCAGGTCGCGCTCGATCTCGGGGTCTCCAATGAGGCGCTCGGGGTATGGCTCCGCGAGGCCCGGGCGGCCGAGGATCCGCTGACGGCTGACGAGCGCCAGGAGCTCGTCGAGCTGCGCCGCCGGGTGCGGACCCTCGAGACCGAGCGGGAGATCCTGAAGAAAGCCGCGGCCTTCTTCGCCCAGGAGACCGACCGGACCCGCTGACGGTGTTCCGGTTCGTGGAGCGCGAGAAGGCCCACTTCCCGGTGACGACGATGTGCCGCGTCCTCGGCGTCTCCCCCAGCGGCTTCTGGGCCTGGCATCGCCGTGGTCCATCGACCCGGGCGCGAACCGACGAGCTCCTCGCCGATCGGATCCGTTCGATCCACGTCCGCAGCCGGGGCACCTACGGCGCGCCCCGCGTCCATGCCGAGCTCCGGGCGACCGGGATCGCGTGCGGCCGCAAGCGGGTCGCCCGGCTGATGCGCGGGACGGGGCTCGTCGGCGTCCATCGCCGGCGCTTCGTCCGGACCACCCGCCAGGACCCGGCGGCGATGCCGGCCCCGGACCTCGTCGGCCGGGTCTTCCGGCGCGACGCTCCGGACCGGCTCTGGGTCGCCGACATCACGTACCTCCCGACCCGCTCGGGCTTCCTCTATCTCGCGGCGGTCGTCGATGCCTGGAGCCGCCGGGTCGTCGGCTGGAGCATGGCCACCCACCTGCGGACCGCGCTCGTGATGGCCGCGCTCGAGATGGCGATCGCCGGGCGGCGGCCCGCTGACGGGCTCGTCCACCATTCCGACCGGGGCACCCAGTACACGAGCCTCGCGTTCGGCCGGCGGCTCCGGGAGGCGGGGATCGCCGCCTCGATGGGCTCGGTCGGCGACGCCTACGACAACGCCCTGGCCGAGAGCTTCTTCGCGAGTCTCGAGACCGAGCTCATCGACCGCTCCACCTGGGCGACGCCGAGCGAGGCTCGACTCGCCGTGTTCGACTACATCGAGGTCTTCTACAACCGCGAGCGTCGCCATTCGGCGCTCGGCTACCTCTCGCCGGCGGAGTTCGAGCGCCGGTATCCTTCGAGCACAGCCTCATCGGCTGCGTGACGGCCACCGTCCACGAAACCGGGGCAACTCCATCGCCGCCATGGGCAGCCGCATCATCCACATCGGCGGCACCGGAGCCGGGATGGTCGCCAAGGCCTGTAACCAGCTC
>Ga0209321_10003474_pt1 | contig 10541 bp, 13 predicted proteins | sample Rifsed16ft4_FD_184012 | JGI IMG/M metagenome (GOLD analysis project Ga0209321, IMG submission 184012) | Soil microbial communities from Rifle, Colorado, USA - sediment 16ft 4 - CSP-I_5_4 (version 2) | ecosystem: Environmental > Terrestrial > Deep subsurface > Rock core/Sediment | place: Rifle... | reverse complement strand
AAAAAAAAACTTTTGTGGTTCAATACAAATTCCGCTCCAACCTAATTCTTTTTCGAAAAAATAACTATTACTCAAATCTATCCCATCACTTGCTCCAATATCAATAAAGACTCCATTTCTTTTTTCTGGAAAAAAATTTCTAAAAATATACTCATCTTGTTTGTGTTGACTGTAAAATTTCATTTTATTGTTTTTTATAGTTAATACCTCAAAAACTTTGCTTCGAGATTTTCATTTTAATTAAATGGATAATTATGACCATTAGCATAGAATAAAACAGTATCATTTTCATCAACAGTACAATATTTATTCTGTATATACATTAATTCTTTAAACATATAAAATATGGTTTTATTAATTTCGTAATAATTAAAAGGTGAAAAATCCGTTATTAAATTTTTGAAATAATTTGCATTTTGCTTTATTAAAGTTCCAAAATATTTTATATAATAACCATAATCCTCAGGATTTGGATTTGCAACAATATTTTCAATTAACATTTTTAGTATTTCATTATTTGGTGTGGAAATTAAAAATCCTTGATATAAACCATCTCCACTATGTGCTGATTTTGATGTGACAAGATTTGCTTCACTACACTTTTTTAAAATATCAGAAAAACCAATTTCCATCTGAATATCTATGTCAATATATATTCCTCCATTTTTTAACAATAAACAATATCTAAACAAATCAGCTTTGTGTGCGCCACTTCTTAAAATGTTAAAAGTGTTAACAATTTTTTCGTCATAATTTTCAGTTAAAAACTCTATACAATCAGTGTTGTTAAAAAAAACATAATCAAAATCCGGATTTAATTCCTTTATGTGATTAATTGCATTTAATGAAATATCAGAATGATATGTTTGATATATTGCTTTTGGAATATTAACCATGATTTTATTTTGTTTTTTCACAATTATATATGAATATCCTAAACTACCGTCGCCAATAATTCCTTCTCTCTTAATTTCTCCGTACTTACTTATTTTTTCAATCCACCACTCTTCAGGTTGAACAGTCATGTGAAGATTTAGTGAATGATGACAATCAGAAACATAAGATATTGATAAAATAAATCCTTTAGTTGCAACTCTGTTGAATTCTTTAAAAATATCATCAATGTCTTCTGGTAAAGCGTGTTCTAAACAATCAAAAGATGTAATCCATTCGACTTCACCATCTGCTAATGGAATATTTTTAGCTTCCGCATCTATAAAGTTGATTTTATCATTTTTAATAACATTTCCAGTTACAACAGAACCAATATCTATACCATAAACTTTATCAACAAAGTCGGTAATTGCATTACAGAACCTACCATAGCCACAGCCAACATCTAAAACTGATTTAGGTTGTAAGGATTTTACATATTTAATTATCCCCTCTCCCCAAAATCCTCTACCATAACCTTCTCCATGTCTTTGCTCATAATTTTTTCCTATTTCTCCAGAATAAATTTCTATATATTTTTCTTTTTCGTTCATTGTTTTTTTATTTAAGTTTAATATTTTAAAGTTATTATTTTTTTTAATAAAATCAAGTCTAAAATCCTATTTTTTCATTTTCTGAAAACACATAATTATTTGTTTTAAGATAATTATGTAATACAGATTTATAATTAGAATTTTTTAATTTTACATCAAGCCATAAAAACTCTTGAACTACTTTTTTGTCTAAAAACGGATATCTGCCTTCTAAGCCATATGCTCCAGATATGTATTCTTCTTTAGCAAGATAAGATATTTGTGAACTTCCATAAAATGATGCCCAAGGAAATATGTCTCTTAAATTTTCAGGAAAAAGTCCTCCAAAGTTACTATGACTATATTTTTTTACTCCTCCAAATCCATAATCAGAAAACAATTCATCAGCGCCTTGTCCAGATATATAAATCTTATAATTTTCTGATTTTGCCAGAGAACAAATAAATGAAAGCCCATTGGAGCCATTATCATTCTGTAGTGCTAAATCATATTCATTATAGTTACTGGATGAAGAATATGTTTTGTACATAAAATGCTCAACACTCTTCATAATATAATCATGAGCAACCGCCCACTTATCTGATGTAAAATCATAAATGTTACCTTTTGCATTTTTATTAAATTTTGCATGTCTGGCTTGTAGAACATATTGATTTTCTCTTCCTCTTACACTATATGCTTTATATGGTACATTCTGTTTATTTAATTCACAAGATATTGCGCCGCTATCATATCCGCTACTAAGACCTATAAATATACCCTCTCTACAATTTGCTGTTCTTTTTCTAATAGCTTCTTCGAATGATTTATTCCAATCATCAAAATTTTGCTTATTTTGATTATCGATTTCAAATTCATAAACAGCATGAGTATCAATTAAAGAAAGTTTACTTAAATCATAAACAAGAGTTTTATTTGCTTCCACTTTTTCAACTTTATTAAAACCAAGTCTCTTAATGGCAGATTCATAAGAAGCAACTCCTATTTGTCCTTCTTCTATTGAAATCCATAAAGGTTTTGTTGAAAAAACGTCTGTAGATAAAATCATTTTATTTTTAGAAAAATCCACAAGTAATATTGAAAATTCGCCATCAAGTAAACTTGTAAATTTATCTCCATGTTCAAGATATAAAGGAATTAAAACATCTCCATCAGATTTATAATCTCCAAATTCTTTATAATTATAAATTTCTCCATTATAAATGCAAACGACATCACCGACAACAAATGGTTGTATAGTAAAATCGCCAGTTATACTTAATAAATTGTGAATAAAATTATATCCACCGACATTAACATGATTAGTATTATCCGGACCTCTGAATCTATTAAAGTAATTAATATATTCAAGATTTTCTATTGGTTTAGACGTAAATAATATACTGCACATATCTGTTATTAATTAAAAAAACACATTAAAATTTTTCTTCTTTTAAAATTTTCTTTCCAATCCTGAATATTGTTTTTAAAATCAAAATTTTTCTTTTTATGAACAAATGTCATTCCTAATGATGAAAAATTCGTTTCTATTTTTACATATTCATCTTCATGAATTAAAATTAATTCATCATTATTTATATTTCTTGATTCGGGTAATAAATTTATTTTAAAAAACTCGCTAACTGCTTTATCTGGAGTTTCCCAATCAATTCCTCCATAATGGTCAAATCCAAGTCCTGTATTGCCGGCGAACTTACCTGCACAATTATGGTCTGATTTATGTATGTAATTTTTCCAGCTAGTATCATGGAAAACGGCATATCCACCTTCTTTTATTAAGTCATACCAAAAATAAAGTTCACATAAAACTTGTTCTTTTGCATGAACAGAATCAAAAAAAACAAAATCAACTTGACCACCTTTCCAATTTTCTCCAACCTTAACAGAGTCCATTTTCATATAAGTATAATTAGGATGATTAGTTTGAAAATATGGTATTGGATCAATTCCATATATTCTATTGTTATTTTCTGTTGCATAATTCAACATTAATAAAGAACTTTTACCTTCTTCTACTCCTATATCTACTATTGTTCCATTTTTAATTGAATCAAATATTTCCATCAATTTTTCAGTAGACTTACATCCAAGTTCTGAATTTTTTATGTAATTTATTTTTTGCTCTGTTAAATACATTTTATTTATATTATAAATGATGAATGATGTCTTGTTTGAGGGATTAAATCATTATACCCTATATTGTTTGTTTTTGGATTTATCCCATTCGCATAACCTGGCATAACAGAAAATTTTATACCTGTTTTCCACAAACAAAAAGGAAAACTTATTTGGTCTCTGGAGCTATATTTGCAAATTTGTTCCCACCACATTAAATTAAAAGTAGTTGTTTCAAAGCAATTACGTCTAACTATTACCGGTAACTCAAAAAGTCCAAAGTCAAATGGAAAATCCAATTTTTGATATTCTTTAATTTGATTAGTTACATTCACCGTGTGGTCATAATTCAATTTTATAATCTCATTAGCTTCACTATAAGCACACCCTCTTTGATTGTGTTTAAACACGGCTAAACAAGAATCTTTTAAGTATTTATCTGCTAATTCTTGAGGATTAGCAACAACATCATGTGTAGCATCAGTCCAAAAATAAAAATCATATCCCGGAATAAATAATTCAGGCATTATTTTATAAGGCTTTGCTTTTCTCCTGTTTGAAAAACGTTCATCATTTGTAAAAGGAAAAATTTTCAATTGTTTCCACGGATAAATCTGTTCTTCGATAGGTTCATCAACAAAAGCAAAATAATCAGCATTTTCATGAACCACCGTTGGAACTGAAAGTTTATCTCTGTTTCCAGACATAGCTGTTAATATAGCAATTTTATTTTTCAATTGTTGTTTAAATTAGCTTTTAGTTTCTCCATATTCAAAATTCCATCCACATATTCTTTAGATATTGCAACTTTTGGTTTCCATCTAAGAATTGTTCTTGCTTTATAATTATCAGCCAATGTTTCTTTTGGTTCTAAAACATTACCAATATATTTTTTTTCTCCTCCAAAATAAGAAGCAATTTCGTTTATTGAAGTGTTTTTACCAAAACCAATATTAAAACATTGACCATTTAATGGTATGTTTTTATTATATTTCATTGCAAGAATATTAGCATTAACAACGTCTGAAACATGGGTAAAATCCCTCTTTTGTTCTCCATCATTTGTTATAGTTAATGCTTCACCGGCCATATGTTGTCTTGTGAATATTCCAAGGATTGTACAATATGCTCCCGATGTTGGTTGTCTATTTCCAAAAACACTAAAATATCTCAGACAAACAGTATCAAGACCATAAATTTTACTATAAAGCTGACAATATTGTTCTCCAATTAATTTTTGTAAAGCATATGGACTAATTGGGTCTGGAGTCATAGTCTCTTCAAATGGTAATTTGTCTCCGTTTCCGTACACTGAAGATGATGAACTAAATATAAATCTTTTTACAGTTTTTGCTCTTGCAGCTGAATCAAGAAGTTTTAAAGTAGCTTTAACATTATTATCATTAAAACCTAATGGATCAATAATTGATGGTTGTACTCTTGCTTTAGCTGCTACATGGAAAACATAATCAACATTTTTCATTATCATATCAAGAGCATCCGTTGGTATTGTTACCAAATCTTCATTTATGAAAGTGCATTTGAAATTTAAATTTTCTTTTTTTCCAGTTGAAAGATTGTCAATGCCAATCACATTATGTCCTTGTTCTATTAATTTATCAGCAAGATTACTTCCAATAAAACCAGCTATACCCGTAATTAGAATTTTCATAAAACAAATCTATGTGATTTTTATTTAAAAGTCAACAGTCTGTAAATTATTCTTGAATTTTAAAAATGTATTATTTAATATTTTATGATTTTTAAATCTTAAAATTGTTTTTTTGTTATTATTACATAATTTTTTTATGGCTCTCCTTGTTATCTTTAATAATTTCTCTGCCTCACTTAAACTTTTCCATTCTTTTAAAATATTTCCACATAAATCAACTTGAATTATTGCTTTACAATCCTTTCTTATGTTTTTTGTCTTTTGAAATGTGATGTCTTTTTCATTTTTAAATTTGAATATAAATTCATTTTTATAAACCTTATTATTTATGCAATAATTTTTAAGTGTAACGTATGTGCTTTTTAATTCTCTCACCAAATCACCCATAGACTTCCATTCTTTTATAAGAACTAACTTTATATCATATTGGCATATAATTTTAGCTCTTTTTATATTTGAATTTATTAATATTTCATTGCGTTTACCAAAAAAATGATTTTTTTCACCACTTATAGATTGGCTATTTTTAAAATTTCTTTCTTCTTGTCTTTTGTTTGCTTCTTCAGTGCCATATTTTTCTGTCCATAAACTATATAAACTTCTACCATACATAGAGTTGCTATCACCAGCATATTTACCTTTTCTAATAAAAGAAGCATTTGCTTTTTGTTCACTTGTCAGCGTTGCCCCTAATGAACTTGAAGCAACTCTTCTAATATTATATCCTAGTTTTTGAAATTTATTATTATCTTCATTTGCAAATAATAAAGCATTTAAATAAAGCTGTTCTATAAAAACTAATTCTTTTCTTAATTCTTCTTTGTTAAATATTTCTGCAAATTGTAATGTGTGAATTATTTCAAAATTAAAACTTTCTTTTTTATATTTATTCCAAGCATTTTGTAATTTTTTTGAATGATGTTCGTTTTTTAATAATTCCCTTTTATGTATAATGTATCTTCCTTCTAAATCATAAGAACTTCCGATATAAAGTTTTCCATTAATTTCATTCGTTATTTTATAAACTCCAGCTATAATTTTATTTTTCATTTTTACCTCCACTTTCATTAAAATAATTAACAAGAATCCAATTAATAAGTTTAGATTTATTTAAATTATATTCAGATAATTTTTTAAATTGATTATCATCAATGGTAATTGATAATTTTATTTTGGATTGGTCTATTGTTTTGTTATTTATACTCATTTATTTGTTTTTAAATAAATAGAGATAAATAATCAAAAATCATATTTATATTACTTTTTCCTTAAAAAATTTTTCAACATATCCTCTTCATTTTTAATAAAATTATCTATTAAAAAATTAATAAGTTTGGATTTATTAATTTTCTTTTCTTCCATAATGTTATTTATTGCTCTGTCTAAAGTAATTGATATTATTTTTTTATTTTTTTTCATTATAATTATTTTATTCAGAAAATTTTTTAATTTTAATCTGTTCAAGTACATCCTTTACTCTTTTCTGCCAATCATAATATTCTAATGCTTTATTATAGTTTTCTTCTATGGTTGGTAACATTTCTTGATATGTATTCTCATTTACGTTTTTACAAATTTCAATACACTCCTTAATGTTAGAAAATTTTATTATCCCTTTTTCATTAAAATATTCACCAATATTTGGACATCCACAATAAATCGGAATAGTTTTAGAAATGAAACAATCGAGTAATTTTTCTGAAAACCAGTTTGCTTTTACATCATTTTCAATCGCTATATGAAATTGTGAATTAAACAATTCATCTTTATCATTACCTATGATTGGATTTCCTAAAAGCTCACCTGGTTGTCCAAATGAACTCGCAAAGAATTTTTTATTAGGAATTTTATCTTGTTCATACCACAATTCCTGTCTCATAACTTGGTATTTTGTCCAAATTTTATGACCTACAATCGTTGATATACTAAAATCTTTAATATATTCCTTGTTTGATGCCCATATAGAATTGAAAGTAAATAATATTGCGTTGTCATATTTTTCAATAACATCTTGGTTATGAGTTAAAATATAATCAAATAATTTATCATATTTTGGGAGGTGTTTACAAATTCCAGAAATAACATCAGGCTCAGATAACATTAAAATATTAACTTCATCACTATTGATTACCGGCGGAATTGTATCTATATATAGATTATATTGAATTTTTGAAGAAAAATCTATTCCTTGTACATAACTTCCTTCTGGGAAAATTTTTATTGGTTTCATTTTTTATAAGAGTTTAAAGCTTCATCACTATTTGCATCATGATATAAATAATTATTCCAAAACGCAGAAAATTCACCCATGTTTGGTTGAGCCATCCAACTCAAAAATTGATTAGAAGCATCATTTGTATTATATCCGGTGCCTTCTCTGTGGAAAATATTTATAGAATCGTCGATTACACATCTTAATTTATTTTTAAGACACATAAACCCCTTAAGAGCGTCAACGCCGTGTCCGAGCTTATTAATATTAACATCTACAGGATAGATTTGTTCAATTATTTTTCTGCTTGCAGCAAATAAAAAACCTTCAACAAAAAGGACATCTCTAAGTCCTCCTGATTGTCTATTTTTACAATGTTTATGAGATTGTCCGGTTGATGATGGTGAATAAACTCCAACATCCTCTGGTAATGCATCAATATTAATTTTCAATTTTTCTACATCTGATTTTTTCATAACAATATCAGAGCAAATTAAAAATAACCAATCATAATTTTTTTCAAGCATTTCTTGAGAAGCTCTATTGAACAATCCTGAATATCCTACGTTTTCTAACTTTATATCAAAATCATCAGGTTGTTCTTTTGAGCCACTATCGATAATTAAAACCGATTCAAAATGTTCTTTAAATATGTTTTTTAAATTAATGGCTTCATCATTTAAGTTGTAATTTACAATTGTTACTAATATATTTTTACTCATATCGTTATGTTTTTAAAATTTTTCTACAATCACTTTTCTTGTTTCAGCTACTGCATTTATGTGAGATGTTATTCTTTCAAGATTTCTATTAGTGGCTTCTATTTTCTTCATTATGTCTTCTGAAATTGTTTCAGAAGTTATAAACATTGGTGCATTAATACACTCTACGCGAGTTTCTTGATCACAAACTGGTATTACATATTGTATAACTTTATCCTTATCATCTTCTTTTAGCTCAATCATTCTTTTGACATTAGCCATATATTCAGTCATTTCATAATTTTCTACATTACCAACATTTATATAGAATACAAGTATTGTTTTATCAAGCATTTGTTTGAAATTTAATGTTTTGTTTTAAAACTGTGATAGCAATAGGAGGCACATTTTCTATTAAATATACTCCTGGAATCTTTTTTTCTCTATCCTCAAGAATATATAAATTTTCTTTTTTTAAGTCTTTAATCTTTGACGTTTCTATTTCTAAAATCACATAAGTATTTTCTTTATTTACTTTAAAAATGTCTTTCATTTTTTTAACACTATTTTTGGTTAGTCCGAAATATAATCTTTTCTTATTAAGTGTTTCATCTGGGTATTTTTTAGGGCTCAAACCCATTTGTAATATATTTTCAACATCATTTTTATCACAAAGATGATATAATTTTTCTGGATTTTTATTTAATTGGGTATCAAATCTCGGTTCTATAAAAAAAGTAAATTCTTCTATATCTTTTAATTTTCTACCTAAATATCTTTCTAATGAATGGCGAGAACGATATTCTATAAAATAAGGGGTTTTTATGTTTTTTTGTTTAATTCTTATTTCGGATATATAACAAGAATCATCATCCGAATGTGACTCTAATCTTTCCACAAAACGTCTATTAAAGTGAGTAATATAAATAATAATCGTATTTGTTTTTTTATTTATCTTCACTTTAAACTCCTCATCATTGTTAGGTTTAAAGTAATGATAAAAAGAATTTTTAACTTCCAACAATGACTTTGATTTATATATTAAAGATTCAGAATTAACAAGCATTCTTTCGTAAATCCTGATTTGATTAAATATAATAGGTTTATATTCTTCTTCTTTCAATTCTTTTAAATTATTTTCTTCCATTTGTGTTTATTTAAAAAATTCAATTTTTTGTTCTAACACAGTTATTGCATCTGGAGGAATATTCTCTAAAGAAAAAACTCCTTTGTTTTTAAAATTAGGGTCATCAAAAAATCTTAAATTACTTTTATTTAAATTTTTTTCTCTTAATTGTTTTAATTTTTCAACATCTATCTCTAATAAGCAAAATACATATTCATTCTCTTGGTCGTATTTTTGAATTTCACTTCCGATTCCTTTTGCACCTTCTCTTGAAAAGGCTAAATAAATTCTATCTGGATGATTTGATATTTTAGAGCCACTTCTTGGTGTTAAACCAATTTTTAATATTTTAGAAAGATTTACTTGTGGACATAAATGAAAAAGTTTATCTGGTATTTTATTTATTTCTTTATCAAATTTAGCTTCTATTACAATAGATAACGATACTAATTTATCTTTTTCTTTAAATATTTTTTCAAAATCTTCTATACTATATTTTTTGTAACCAACTTTTCTATCTATTTCTGTACTATATCCAAATTCAGATATAAAATAACCAAGATTATTTAAAATAATAAAGAAATTTTCTAATATCTTATTATCAAACCACAATATATCATTAACAACAATGGTATCTGTTGTTTTGTCAATTTTTACATCCAATTTTCTTGGATATTCTTCTCCGTCATAAATAAATTTCTGTTTTTGAGACCAGAATTTTAATCTACTCACAGCAACATCCAATGGAACAGTTTTTGTAAGACCCTCATCAATTAATAAATCATCTTCATTCATCACTTTCTCTACTACTTTTTTTACTATTTTTCTTATTTTATCACTCATGTTTCAAATTTCTTTAAGCATTTGTTTCAGTTTTTTCTATTGTTTTTACTTCCCTTGTAGGTTTTGGAATGTATGCCCAGCAACCATCAACATTCGAAAAATCCATTTCAGACAATTCTATTTGTTTGTCATTCTGATACATTTCGTTTATTTGTTTTTGGTCAGGACCTGCAACATCTTTAACTACAACACTATGATTAAATGAGCACATTTCATTCCTTGGAAATGCTTCGAATACTTCAAAAAGATTTTCTTCAATTTGGTCAGGATTTTCGAAAGAAACTTGTTTAAGCATTTTAAGTAATTCTCTTGTTCTGAATATGTGCGCCTCAGTTGAAAACGGGAATCCAAAATCAAGGTAGAGCTTTGACCAGTTCCACTTCAT